>Ga0182744_1003189_pt1 | contig 12943 bp, 12 predicted proteins | sample eDN3rd30CKraftMG_FD_128525 | JGI IMG/M metagenome (GOLD analysis project Ga0182744, IMG submission 128525) | Enriched Miracle-Growth compost microbial communities from Emeryville, California, USA - eDNA 3rd pass 30_C Kraft MG (version 2) (version 2) ...
GGCGGCGCTGGCGCCGCAACCCGCCGGCGCGCAGCAGACCCCGGCTTCCTCAGACCAGATATGGCAAAGCTTCAAGGGCGATGTCTTCGGCGACCAGGCGCTGGCCGAGGATGACGGCCTCGTCGCCATCGAGGCGCCCAAGCGGGCCGAGGACGCGGCGCTGGTGCCGATCACCGTCAGCATCGACGCGGCGCGGGCGCCGCAAGGCATCAAGGCGCTGACGCTGATCGTCGACGTCAATCCTTCGCCGGTGGCTGCGACCTTCACGATCGGCAAGGATGCCGGCATCACCCGGCTGGCGACGCGGCTGCGCGTCAACGACTATTCCTACCTGCGCGCCATCGCCGAGACGCCGGACGGCAAGCTGCACATGAGCAAGGTCTTCATCAAGGCTTCGGGCGGCTGCTCGGCGCCGGCCGTGAAGAACATGACCGAGGCGATGAAGACGATGGGGCAGATGAAGCTGCGCCAGTTCGCGGCCACCGACACGGGCGGCGCTGAGCCGGAACTGCAGCTCATGATCCGCCACCCCAACAATTCCGGCCTGCAACGCGATCCGCTGACGCAGTACTACATCCCCGCGCATTTCATCGACACGCTGAAGATATCGCAGGGCGAGCGCCTGCTGCTGACCATGGAAGGCGGCATCTCCATTTCGGAAGACCCCAACCTGCGCTTCGACTACACGCCGAAGGGTGCGGGCGTGATCAAGGCCGAGGCGAGCGACACCAAGGGCAAGAATTTCGAGGAATCCTGGCCGCTGGAAACCACCGGCATGTAACCGGGACGGCCTACGCCAAAGCGGAAAGCGCCCCGGTCAGAAGCAGCGGACGTCGGCTTCGGCCTGGGCCTGCTTGAGTTCGGTGCGCGACTGCTTGGCGGGCGTGCTTTCCCGGAACAGCCCCGCGCCCTCGCCCGTCATCAGCGACATGCTCTTGAACGTCGAAGCCCGCTCGTAGCGGTCGTAGGGCAGGATCGAGGCGATGACGTCGATCGAGCAGGAGCAGGCCTCCAGCGCCTGCCGCGTCTGGCCGTTCGCACGCATGCAGCCGAGCACGTAGTCGACCACGGCGACGGTAGGATAGCCGGGCGCGGTGTCGGCGGGACCGGCCGCCGCCGGCGCAAGCATCGCCAGCCCGGCGAGGGCCGAAAGTGCAGCATGTCTGATCATCGGAAATCTCCGTGTCGCTGGAACATGGTGCCGCCATGAATTCGCCGCCGTGCATGTGCCGCCATCGCAGCCGCGGGGTCAAGCATAGACGGATCGGGCCTAGGACTAAAGTACCAGGGCGCCCTCTGCGGCGCGCTTGCGGGCTGCCGCAACCGGCTCGCCCCGCCCATGACTAAATCTTCAAGTCGCCGGGACGCCGCGGATCATGCGCGTGGCCGGCCGCAGGCCCGCAAGACAACGCCGCATGCCGCAACCGAATGTCCCGGAGTATTCAAGATACGCGCAGATACGCTTTTACGCACCAATCCATGGTGGTCATGAAAACGGGCACCCGCAATAATCGTGAATACTATAACGTCTATATAAATTAGCCGTACAATAGTGTATATTGCGCTGCACAATTTTATATATTGCAGTGCAAATCCGGCGGAAACCCGAATTCCATTATTGTGCTTGCCTATCCGTTTTGAATGGCCTAGGCTTTTCTTGTTTCCGGCTTCAATGGGTCCGCTGTTATAGGGAGCAGTGGAAGTCCTTCGAAGGCCAAGCGAGGCGGGTGGTAAAGGTGCCCGCTGCTCGCCTGGCATGGTCGTGACACGCTGCCGGAAATACTTCCCCTCACACCTGGATCGGCGGGGCATGCCCTGGTGGGCTGAACGACGATTTGACTTTGTGACCATCGGGAGGACTCGAATGCGTGTACTATCCAAAACCACCCAAGTCCTGGCAGCCGCCACGATTCTGTCGTTCGGCATGACAGGCCTTACCTTCGCCAACGAGGAACTGGCGAAGATGAGCGAAAACACGAGCGATTGGGTCATGCAGACCGGCGACTACGCGAACCATCGCTATTCGCCGCTTGACCAGATCAACAAGGACAATGTGAAGAACCTGCAGGTCAAGTGGACCTTCTCCACCGGCGTGCTGCGCGGCCATGAAGGCGGCCCGCTGATCATCGGCGACGTGATGTATCTGCACACGCCGTTCCCGAACATCGTCTACGCGCTCGACCTGAAGAACGACGGCAAGATTCTCTGGAAATACGAGCCCAAGCAGGATCCGAACGTCATTCCGATCATGTGCTGCGACACCGTCAACCGCGGCGTCGCCTATGCGCCCAAAAGCGACGACCATCCGGCACTGATCCTGCTCAACCAGGCGGACACCAACGTCGTGGCGATCGATGCCACCACCGGCAAGGAAGTCTGGAAGGTCAAGAACGGCGAGAACACCGACGGCGGCAAGGGTGAATCCGGCACGGCAGCGCCCGTCGTGGTCAAGGACAAGGTCCTGATCGGCATTTCCGGCGCCGAATTCGGCGTGCAGGGCTCGCTCGCGGCCTTCAACCTGAAGGACGGATCGCTGGCCTGGAGGGCCTATTCCACAGGCTCCGACAAGGACATACTGGTCGATCCGGAAAAGACGACGGAACTGGGCAAGCCGGTTGGCGCCGATTCCAGCCTCAAGTCCTGGGAAGGCGAACAGTGGAAGACCGGAGGCGGCACGACGTGGGGATGGTATTCCTACGACCCGAAGCTCAACCTGATCTACTACGGCACCGGCAACCCCTCGACCTGGAATCCGGTCCAGCGGCCCGGCGACAACAAATATGCCATGACCATTTTCGCACGTGACGCCGACACCGGTATGGCCAAATGGCTCTACCAGATGACGCCGCACGACGAATGGGACTATGACGGCATCAACGAGATGATCCTTGTCGACGGCATGGACATCGACGGCAAGAAACGCGACGTTCTGGTTCATTTCGACCGTAACGGCTTTGCCTACACCATGGACCGCGCGACCGGCGAGCTTCTCGTCGCCGAGAAGTACGACCCGGCGGTGAACTGGGCGTCCAAGGTCGACATGGATCCGAAAAGCAAGACCTACGGGCGGCCGCTCGTCGATCCGAAATATTCGCCCCAGAACAACGGCGAGGACACCAACACGGCGGGCATCTGCCCGGCGGCGCTTGGCACCAAGGACCAGCAGCCCGCGGCCTACTCACCCAAGACCGGCTTGTTCTACGTGCCGACCAACCATGTCTGCATGGACTACGAGCCCTACAAGGTGAGCTACACCGCCGGCCAGCCCTATGTCGGTTCCACCGTGTCGATGTATCCCGGCCCCAGTGAAAACGGCGCCATGGGCAACTTCATTGCCTGGGATGCCGCCAAGGGCAAGATCGTCTGGTCCAAGCCCGAGCAGTTCTCGGTCTGGTCCGGCGCATTGGCGACGGCCGGCGACGTGGTCTTCTACGGCACGCTCGAAGGCTACATCAAGGCGGTCGATCTCGACGGCAACGAACTCTACAAGTTCAAGACGCCGTCCGGCATCATCGGCAACGTCACGCCCTTCGAGCGCGACGGCAAGCAGTACATCGCCGTTCTGTCCGGCGTCGGCGGCTGGGCCGGCATCGGCCTCGCCGGCGGCCTGCTCTCGCCCGACAACGCCGCCGCCTGGCATGGCGCGGTGGACCAGGGCCGCGCGCAAGGCGACGAAGCGCAGGTGGTTGGCACGGCGGGCCTTGGCGCCGTGGGCGGCTATGCCGCGCTCGCCGACTACACCACGCTCGGCGGCCAGCTGACCGTCTTCGGCCTCCCTGACTGACCGAACAGGCTTCGGCCTGAAACGTCTCCCGTCGCAAGCTGGCGGCGGGAGACCGAAACAAAGCAGGGGCTCGCGCCTTTTCGGGCCCCTGCCGTTCGCCAAACCGAAACAACACGGCCGCCCGCGCTTGCGTATGCGAGTTGCCGCCATGCCGGCCAGATCGAGGAAAATCACCTGAATGTCGATCCGTGCATTAATCCCGGCCTTCATCCTGAGTCTTTCGGCGCTGAGCGTATGCGCGCCCGCCTTCGCGCAGGATAGCCCCGAGAAAGCGAAGGCCGTCCGGGACGAAGACGGCAAATATTTCGACGCCGACGGTAACCCGACCTACAAGATCGAGAACGGCACGGTCGACTGGTACACCTTCAGCGGCTACCGCCGCTACCATTCCGACTGCCATGTCTGCCACGGGCAGGACGGCACCGGATCGAGCTACGCGCCGGCGCTGGTCAACAGCCTCAAGACCATGGACTACGGCACGTTCCTGTCCATCGTCGCCGAGGGCCGCAAGAATGTCGGCGGCGGCAAGGAAAACGTGATGCCGGCCTTCGGCGACAACAAGAACGTCTATTGCTACATGGACGACATCTATATCTACCTGCGCGCCCGTGCCGACGGCGCCGCTCCGCGCGGCAGGCCGCCGAAGCACGAGGACAAGTCGCAGGCAGCGAAGGATGCCGAAGCCTCCTGCATGGGTAGCTGACGCCATGACGCCGGCCCACCCCACCGCAGCGCAGACAAGGCGCGCCCCGCACGCAGCTTCCGGCCTGATGGCCGGGCTGCTGGCCGCGGCGCTGCTTTTGCCGGTGCAGGCGCTGGCGCAGGGAACCGGGCTCGGCGCGGCCGGCGAGCTGGTGGATCCGGACGTGCTGCGGGTCTGCGCCGATCCCTCCAACATGCCCTTCACCGACAAGAGCGGCGAGGGCTTCGAGAACAAGCTGGCGGAACTGGTGGCGGCGGAGACCGGCCGCAAGTCCGTCGCCTACACCTGGTTCCCCTCCGTGACCGGCTTCGTGCGCAATACGCTCGGTGCGCACCGTTGCGACATCATCATGGGCTATGCCCAGGGCGGCGACGCGGTGCAGAGCACCAACGCCTACTACCGGTCCTCCTACGTGCTGGTCTACCCGAAGGGCAGCGATATCGCAGGGGCGGAAACGATCGAGGATCCGAAGCTCACCGGCAAGCGGATCGGCGTGGTGGAGAGCACGCCGCCGACGGCCGCGATGGCCGCCAACCACCTGATGCGCACGGCCAAGGTCTACCCGCTGGCGGTGGATACCCGCGTCACCGAATCCATGGCCGAGCGCATGCTGCGCGACATGAAGGCCGGCGCCATCGACGCCGCGATCCTGTGGGGGCCGATGGCTGGCTACTATGCCAAGCAGATGAAGGCCGACGTGGTGCTGGTGCCGCTGGTCAAGGAAAAGGCCGGCCAGCGCGTGGCCTACCGCATCACCATGGGCGTGCGACACACGGACCAGGAATGGAAGCGCACGCTGAACAAGGTCATCCGCAAGAAGCAGGCGGAGATCAACAAGATCCTGCTCGACTACAACGTGCCGCTGATTGACGAACATGACAATCCGATCACCCAATAGCGGCTTGGCGCACCGAAAGGAGCGGACGACGGGCGATGAAGACAGGGGCGGCGGCGTTACTGCTTTCGGCGGGACTGCTTGCGGGCGGGTTGCCTGCGATCGGGATCGCGGGCCTGTCGCCGACGCCGGCTTGGGCGGCGCCCGTCGAGGAGCCGTCCGGCTACCGGATGGACAACTACCGCGGGCCGGTGCCGCCGACCCTGCAGGGCGCGCGCGTCGTCACCACGGCCGAACTGGAAGCGTTGTGGCGCAGCGGCGAGGCGGTGCTGCTCGACGTGATGCCGCAGCAGCAGAAGCCGGCCGACCTGCCGGCCGGCACGGTCTGGCGCGACCCGACGCGCAAGGACATTCCCGGCAGCCTGTGGCTGGCCAATGTCGGCTATGGTGCGCTGACGCCGGAAGCCACCGCCTATTTCCGCCAGTCGCTGGAAAAGATTTCGCAGGGCGCGAAGGACAAGCCGCTGGTGTTCTACTGCATGACCGATTGCTGGATGTCGTGGAACGCCGCCAAGCGGGCGATCGAATGGGGATACAGCGCGGTGCTCTGGTATCCGCCGGGTGCGGACGGGTGGGAAAAGGCGAAGCTGCCGCTCGCCGAGAACCGGCCCTATGGGATGGAGAATTGACGGATTTTCTAGTTCGGCAGCGGGACGGCCTGGTTTTTAATGACTTGTTTTCTGGATTTGATGACCAAGTAATACATTTGTCCATTTGAGACGGTGGACGAGCCGTTGCCGATCATCGGTGCCCCGGCAACGGCAGAATGAAGCAATCGCTCCCGCGGGGGCATTGGAAAGGAGAAAGGCAATGAAGAAAAGCTGGAAGAAGCCGGCCATGTGCCAGGTGGCCGCCGGTTTTGAGATTTCCCGGTATCTGCCGGCCGAAATCGCGCCGAAGAAATAGGCTCTTTCCGACGCGTGCCTCCCGCGAGGCACGCGTCACCGATCCTTGAACGTGCTAGCCGGCCTCGTGGCCGGATGAGATTTTGTGCCGAACATTTTCCGGGCAGGTTGTGTTGCGCTTGAAAATCATCGGTTCGGCGGCCGGGGGCGGCTTTCCGCAATGGAACTGCAACTACTGCCTGAGTCGTGCCGCCCGCGCCGGAGCAGACGGCGTGCGGCCGCGAACACAGTCGAGCCTGATCGCATCCGCTGACGGCGACGGCTGGGTGCTGTTCAACGCATCGCCCGATATCCGCCAGCAGATCGCCGTCACGCCCGAACTCCAGCCCCGCGCCAACGGGCCCTTGCGCGCTACGCCGATCCAGGCCGTGGTGCTCACCAATGGCGATGTCGACCATGTCGCCGGCCTGCTCAGCCTGCGCGAGCGGCAGCCCTTCGCCCTTTACGCGGCAACGGACGTTCTCGACGTGCTCGCTCAAAACTCCATTTTCAACGTGCTCGACCCGGCGCTGGTGCCGCGCCGGCCGCTGCCGCTCGGGCAAGCCATTGCCCTGCGAGACGGGGAAGACAACGAAACCGGCCTCGTCGTCGAAGCCTTCGCGGTGCCCGGCAAGGTCGCGCTCTACCTGGAAGACAGCAGCGACCCACAGGCCGATTTCGGCTCCGACGGCGGCGACACGATCGGCCTCCGCATCGCCGAACGAGACCGGGCCGATACCGCCGCCTTCTACATCCCCGGCTGCGCGCGCGTCGACGCGGCGCTCAGGCAGCGTCTCGCCGACGCCGCCTGCCTGTTGTTCGACGGCACGCTCTACACGGACGACGAGATGATTATCGCCGGCGTCGGCAGGAAGACCGGCCGGCGCATGGGCCATATCTCGATGGAGGGAGAGAACGGCGCCGTAACCTCCCTTGCCGGCATCGCGCCCGGCCGGCGCATCTTCGTCCACATCAACAACACCAACCCGGTGCTCGACGAGAACTCGCCCGAGCATGCCCGCATTCGGGCGGCCGGCTGGGAAATTGCCCATGACGGCATGGAGCTGGAGCTATGAGCGACTTTCACGACGCGGCCCGCAACGGCCTGTCGGCCGGCGAACTGGAAGCCGTGCTGCGCGCGGTCGGTGCCGAGCGCTACCACAACCGCCATCCCTATCACCACCGCATGACGAGCGGCGACCTGTCGAAGGGCGAGTTGCAGGCATGGGCGCTCAACCGCTACTGCTACCAGGCGGTCATTCCGCGCAAGGACGCCACCATCCTGGCGCGCGCCAGCGACCCGGCCTTCCGCGCCGAGTGGCGCAAGCGCATCGAGGACCATGACGGCGACGACGGCTGGAGTGGCGGCATCGCCCGCTGGCTGCATCTCGCCACCTCGCTCGGGCTCGACGCCGAAGCGGTGAAGAGCGAACAGCTGGCGCTGCCGGCAACGCGCTTCGCCGTCGGCGCCTATCTTTCCTTCTGTGCCGAACGCTCGCTGCTGGAGGCCGTCGCCTCCTCGCTCACCGAATTGTTCTCGCCTGTCATCATCAACGAGCGGGTACCGGCGATGCTGGCGAAATACGACTATGTCACCGCCGACACGCTTTCCTATTTCACCCGCCGGCCGGAGCAGGCCGCGCGCGATTCCGACTTCGCGCTCGCCTATGTGCGCATGCACGCCGACACGCCCGAGCGCCAGCAGCAGGTGATCGACGCGCTGGTGTTCAAGTGCGACATCCTGTGGGCGATGCTCGACGCTCTCCAGCATGCCTATGGCGAGGGCGGCACGGCCATTCCGCCCGGCGCCTTCCGGCCAGAGACCGTTTCATGAATGGCCGGCGCGAACGGGCTGTCGTCTCGACGGACTCGGTTCCGCGCCTGCCTTCCCATGTGCGCATCCAGTTCGACCCCGTGCGGCAGGCGCATGCGGTGCTTTCGCCGGAAAAAGTGTTCTGGCCCAACGAGGTCAGCCTCGATATCCTTCGCCGCTGCGACGGAAAAACGAACGTGGACGCGATCGTAGCGGACCTGGCGCGCGTCTACGATGCCCCGCGGGAAGAACTCGCCGGCGACGTCTTCGCCTTCCTGCAGGAATGGTCCGACAAGCTTCTGGTACGACTATGAGCGCGCTCCTACCCCCGATCGGTATGCTGGCCGAACTGACGCATCGATGCCCGCTGCAGTGCCCCTATTGCTCCAATCCGGTGGAACTGCTGAAGGCCAACCGCGAACTCGACACCGCCGCCTGGCTCGACCTGTTCGACCAGGCCGCCGATCTCGGCATCCTGCAGGTGCATCTTTCCGGCGGCGAGCCGACGCTCAGGCGCGACCTCGAGCAGATGATCGCGCGGCTGTCAGCGCGTGGCGTCTACACCAATCTGATCACCGCCGGCGTCGGCATCGCGGACGGGCGCATCGAAGCCTTCGCCGAAGCCGGGCTCGACCACCTGCAACTCAGCTTCCAGGGCGCGCGGCCGGAAACCACCGACCGCATCGGCAATCAGCGCGGTGCGCACGAGCGGAAACTGGATACGGCGCGGCGCGCCGTCGCCGCCGGCCTGCCGCTCACCATCAACGCGCCCGTCCACCGCCACAACATCGAGCAGGTGCCCGAGTTCATCGAACTGGCGCTGTCGCTCGGCGCGGAGCGGCTGGAAATCGCCAATGTGCAATATGGCGGCTGGGCGCTGATCAACCGGCAGGCACTGATGCCCGACCGCGATGCGGTCATGCGCCAGGCCGAAATCGTCGAGGCGGCGGCAAGGCGGCTCACCGGCATCCTCAACATCGATTTCGTCACGCCGGACTATTTCGCCATCTACCCGAAGCCCTGCATGGGGGGCTGGGCGCGCGACGCCTTCATGGTCGCGCCCGACGGCACGGTATTGCCGTGCCACGCCGCGCACACTATTCCGACGCTCACTTTCGAGCGCTTCGGCGAAAGGACACTGGCCGAAATCTGGGAGGATTCTCCCGCCTTCAACGCCTTCCGCGGCACCGACTGGATGCTGGAGCCCTGCCGCAGTTGCGAACGGCGCGAGATCGATTGGGGCGGCTGCCGCTGCCAGGCGATGGCGATTGCCGGCAACGCGGCGGCGACGGACCCGGCCTGCATCAAGTCGCCGCTGCACGCGCGCATGGCAACCGCGGTGGCCGAGGCGCAGGCGGCCGCAGCCGCGCACGACAGGAACGCCGAATTCGTCTATCGCCGCATCGGCGGCGCGGCGCAGGCGGAACCCGAGAAGGCATGAAACCCCGCGATACGGCCGCCGTCAGAACGGTCCCGTACGGAAAGAAGCGAGGGAACCGCTCCCTCTTTTCGATTGATACCTGTCTTTGTCCCAGAACCGGCTCCCACTTCTGAGAGAAATGCATCAGTCCTGCCTGAACAGGATCTCGCCGGTGCCGGCGACGGCGTTGTCGCCGCCGAATTTGCCGGGCCTCGCCCCGAGCAGGGGGCGCTTCAGGATGCCCTCGGCCATCAGATAGCGGTCGAAGACGGCGGCGAAGGTGCTGTCGGGCGCGCCGCATTCGACGAAGCTCGGCGACATTTCTTCCGGCAGGCGGTCGAGCAGGATGGAGCCGCGCCGCATCATGTAGCCGGGCAGGCGGCCGACCGTGCCGGTAACCGCCAGCGTGCCGGCAATCATGCGCGACCCCGCATAGTCGCCGCAGCCCCTCAGCACCGCCGCCACGCCACGGCGCATGCGGTCGCCCGCGCAGGCGCCGGCGCTGCCGCGCACGACCACTACGCCGCCGTTCATGCCGGCAAGCTCGCCTGCCAGCGGCCCGCCGAGATGGTCGCCGGCATCGCCGAGGATTTCCAGCCAGCCGCCACGCATGCCGGAGCCCGCATGCGGCCCGGCGCTGCCTTCGATCAGCAGGCGGCCGCCGCGCATCGTGCGCCCCGCCTGCGCGCCGACATCGCCGGCAACGACGAGCGTGCCCGCGGTCATTCCGGCGCCGACGCCATCGAAGCGGCGGCTGCCGCCTTCGAGAACGACGCTGTTGGCGTCCTTGCCGGAAACGCGGAACACGTCGCCCACCGTGAGCGCCCGCCGCGAGCGGTCGAGCCGGATCCCGCCGATCTCGCGTGCCGACAGGCCCTCCAGCCGTTCCGGCGTCAGCGGCGACAGGTCGAGCCGTTCCGGCGGCGTTTCGCGCAGGGTGAAGGTAAGCGGCTTCACGGCAGCAGGTCCTTCAGGTGATAATGGAATTTGCCGAGCTTGCCGCCGTAGTTGCCGGCGCTGATGCGCGAGGCGCCCTCCTGCGGCCCGAGCGCCGTCACCGCGCCGATACCGGCCTTCATGGCCGCCGCCACCGCGTCGCTGGTCTCGCCGTCGATGACGATCTCCAGGACGGCGTTGTCGGCCGGCCCGAGCGCGCTTTTCACCACGCCGCGCAGGGTCGGCGCGAAGGCGTCGTTGGTGGAGGCCATCATGCCCTTGTACTTGCCGCCGACCTTGGACCCCGAGCGGACGACGCCGCCCGGAAATGGCATGATCGCGCCCGGCACCTGCTCGATGGCCGCCACTGCCGCTTCCGCCGCCGCCAGCGCCTGGGTGTTGGAGGCGGCGACCAGAAGCAGGTTGCCACCGCCCACCGCGCTCTTGGTCATGCTGGTCGTGGCTTCGCACAGGAACTCGCCGTCCATCACCGGCACGCGCCAGAAATGCCGGCCGCCGAATTTCTTCGACACCTGCCAGCCGTCGCCGAAATAGCGTAGCGCGGAGCCGAGTTTGAGGTCGGCCACACCGCCATTCAGGTCCGCGAAGCAGGCGCTGCCGGGCGAGGTCAGCACGCACTGGCCGAGCCGGTTCTGCAACTGCTTCTGCAACTCGTCGGTAGAGACGGCAAACAGCATCACCCGGCAGCCGGGCCGCCCGTCGGGCGTCTGCGCGGGCGATAGTTCCACGTCGATCGCCGCCTCGCAGCCGCAGCCGATCACCGAGGTGGCGAAGCCGGTCATGGTGACGGCGGCTTGGCGCGCCCATTTGCGGTTCGGTCCGGTGATGAGAATGGCGGTGGCCCGCATGCCGAAGGCCTCGGCGAACGTATCGTCGATGGTGACGCCGTTGACCGTCAACTGTTGCATGGCACCTCACCGAAAGGCTGCTCACGCTCGATGGCCGCGTCGGGGAAAACGAAGCCGTCGAGCGACAGGCCGTAGCGCTGCTGGTGGTAGGCCTCCAGCCGCTTCACCATCGCCTTGTCCGGCTCGGGATTCAGCCTGAGCGCCTTGCCCCAGCGCCAGTGGGTCACGTTGCCGTCCTCGACGACCAGCTCGCCGTTCTTCAGCACGAAGGCGGCGCGGCGGAACATCGCCGCGATGTCGTCGCCCTTGCGGTAGACCGCGACGTCGGCCAGCGCGCCCGCGCCCAAATGGCCGCGATCCTTCAGGCCGAGCAGCTTGGCGGGCGCCGCGCGCGTCATGATGGCGATGTCGGCCAGCGTGTATTCGCGTGTCAGGCCGGGCAGCGTCGACAGCGACAGCGCCCGTTTCGACAGGCCCTCCATCGCCTTCTCGCGGACCTGCCGGCTCATCAGCAGCGCGAATATCTCGGGATAGGTGGTGAACGGCGCGCCGTTCGGGTGATCGGTGGTGAAGAACACCCGCCACGGGTCGTCTATCAGCAGGAACAGTTCAAGCCCGATCGCCCATTGCAGCGAACCGAAGAAGTCGGCTCGGTAGTCGAACGGCACGACCCCGCCGCCATCGGCGACGCCGTCGAAGATCACCGACTTTTTCGGCCGTGCCGAGCCGCGCGCGGAGAACTGGCGCATCACGTCGGAGGAGATGGTCACCGTCTGGCCGAACATCACCTGCCCGACGTCGATGGTGATTTCCGGCGTCGAGTTGACCAGTTCGGCCATGCGCGCGCCGGCGGAGGAAAAGCCGCGCTTTCCCTCGGCGCCGTAGCTGTAGAACTGCAGATGCGCCAGATGCAGCGGCAGCCCCTCGGCGGCGGCCATGGTCTCGGCGGCGGTACCGGGCGCGCCCGGTATGCCGAGGTTGTTGCAGTGGACATGCAGCGGATGCGGGATGCCGAGCGCGCTCACCGCCGCCTGCAGCGTCTTGACGATGCGGCGCGAACTGGCGCCATAGAAGGGCACTTCGTCATCGAAGGAAAAGCTGCGCACGTTTTCCTTGAAGGAGGCGGCAGCACCGGCATTGATGACCTTGACGCCGAGCGCGCGGCTGGAAGCGACGGTCCAGGCGACGTAATCCTCGACCATGCCGGCGGACGCCTTGTCGCGGATCATCGACAAAAGGAAGTCGTCGTTGCCGAGAATCGCCAGCGTCGCCTTGTCGATGATCGGGATATCGGCAAGTTCGAGATGGGTGTGCAGGGCGGCCGCCGGCGACATCGCCGGCTCGACAACCGTGGTGAAGCCCATCTGCGCATAGAGCCGGCCGGTCTCGTGCGTGGTCCAGCCGAGCCGGGCGAGCGGCGTGGCGGCCGGGCGCGGCGCATGCGCCTTGTGGAATTCGGGCAGCAGAAGCCGCGCCGTGTTCACGTTGCCGCCGCCGATGTGGGAGTGAATGTCGATGGCCCCGGCCATCACCACGCAGCCGCCGGCGTCCAGCGTCAGATCGGGCGCGCGGCCGGCAGGTGCTGCGACGATCGTCTCGTCCTCGATCCACAGGTCGCCCTTGCCGCTGCGGCCGTTGA
>Ga0182744_1003190_pt1 | contig 12941 bp, 9 predicted proteins | sample eDN3rd30CKraftMG_FD_128525 | JGI IMG/M metagenome (GOLD analysis project Ga0182744, IMG submission 128525) | Enriched Miracle-Growth compost microbial communities from Emeryville, California, USA - eDNA 3rd pass 30_C Kraft MG (version 2) (version 2) ...
CCAATCCGAAGACCGGCAAGGTCTATGTCATCCTGACCAACAACACGCGCCGCACCGAGGCGCAGGTGGACGCGGCGAACCCCCGCGCGAACAACCGCTTCGGCCACATCATCGAAATGACGCCGAACGAGGGCGACCATGCCTCGACCGGCTTCCGCTGGGACATCCTGGTCAAGGCCGGCGACCATACGGTGGCCGCGACCGGCGCCAGCTTCCATCCGTCAACGACGAAGGACGGCTGGTTCGGCATGCCGGACAATCTGGCGGTCGACGGCCAGGGCCGCGTGTGGATCGCCACCGACGGCAATTCGCCGGTCAAGACCGGCCGCGGCGACGGCCTCTGGGCGATCGAGACGGAAGGCGCCTTGCGCGGCGCCTCGAAGCATTTCTTCCAGGTGCCGGCGGGCGCGGAAATGTGCGGCCCCTTCTTCACCCCCGACGACGAGACCCTGTTTCTCGCCGTCCAGCACCCCGGCGAGGCCGATGACGAAGATCCCAAGGCCGCGCCCGCCACATTCGAGACGCCCTCGACCCGCTGGCCCGACTTCAAGCCTGACACCCCGCCACGCCCGGCGGTGGTCGTGATCACCCGCAAAGGCGGCGGCAAAATCGCCGTCTGAGCCCCGGTTTGGAGCTATCCCCAGCATTCGGAACGGCCGTTTTGCCACGGCCGTTCCGTTTTTGTTTTGTTCGCTTGGAGGCCGCATTCGTGGCATATAGTCGTCTTCAGTCGAATCAGGCGATTGCACAGCACTCAGGCGTATTATGGCGGCAGGCAACGATCTTTTTGGGAATGCGGCGCGTAAGCTGAAGGCCGAAAAACCGGCAGAGAAACCAGCGGCAAAGCCACCGGCGAAACAACCGGAAAGAGCACGTTCGAACGGGACGCCCGGCGAGGCCGATTACAACGCCTCGTCGATCGAGGTTCTGGAAGGACTGGAACCGGTTCGCCGCCGGCCCGGCATGTATATCGGCGGCACCGACGAGGCGGCGCTGCACCACCTTTTCGCCGAAGTGATCGACAATTCCATGGACGAGGCCGTCGCCGGTCACGCAACCTGGATCGACGTGGTGGTCGAGGAGGATGACTGGATCACCGTGACCGACAACGGCCGCGGCATCCCGGTCGATCCGCATCCCAAATTCCCGAAAAAGTCGGCGCTCGAAGTCATCATGACGACGCTGCATGCGGGCGGCAAATTCGATAGCGGCGCCTACCAGACGTCGGGCGGCCTGCACGGCGTCGGCGTGTCGGTGGTGAACGCGCTGTCGTCTCGGCTCGATGTCGAAGTGGCGAAAAACAAGCAGCTCTATACGCAGTCGTTCGAGCGAGGACATCCGGTCACCAAGCTGGAACTTGTCGGACCGACGAACAACCGGCGCGGCACGAAGATCCGCTTTAAGCCGGACACGCAAATCTTTGGCAAGTCTATCCATTTCAGGCCGGCGCGGTTGTTCCGGATGACCCGGTCGAAGGCCTATCTGTTCGGCGGGGTGGAAATCCGCTGGCACTGTGCGCCCTCCCTCCTGAAGGAAGATTCGGCCATCCCGGCCGAGGCGACATTCCATTTCCCCGGCGGCCTGCGCGACTATCTCGCCTCCGATATCGAAGGCAAGGAACTGGTCTCGGACCAGGTCTTCACGGGCAAGGTGGAGAAGCCCGGCGGCCACGGATCGGTCGAATGGGCGGTAGCCTGGATGGCCGCCGAAGACGGCTTCGTCCACTCCTATTGCAACACTATCCCGACACCCGACGGCGGCACCCACGAAGCCGGATTGCGCATCGCCCTGCTCCGAGCCCTGAAAGACCATGCGGAGCGCATCGGCCAGTCCAAGCGTGCCGCGAATGTGACGACCGACGACGTGATGGCGACCTCCGCCGCGCTGATCTCGGTGTTCATCCGCGAGCCGGAATTCCAGGGCCAGAACAAAGGCCGGTTGATGACCGCCGAGGCGTCGCGCCTCGTCGAGGGCGTCATCCGCGACGCCTTCGATCACTGGCTTGCCGCCTCGCCGACCCAGGCGCTCAAGCTCCTCGACTGGTCCGTCGAGCGCTCCGAGGAACGGTTGCGCCGCCGCGCCGAGAAGGACGTCGCCCGCAAGACCGCCGTGCGCAAGCTCAGGCTGCCTGGAAAGCTCGCAGATTGCTCGAACTCCTCGATGCAAGATACTGAAATCTTTATCGTCGAAGGCGATTCCGCCGGCGGCTCGGCGAAACAGGCGCGCAACCGCGCCAGCCAGGCGATCCTGCCCCTGCGCGGCAAAATCCTCAACGTCGCCTCGGCCACAAGGGACAAGCTGTCGGCCAACCAGCAGCTTGCCGACCTGACCCAGGCGCTGGGATGCGGGACCGGCAGCCATTACAAGCAGGCCGAATTGCGCTATGGCAAGGTCATCGTCATGACCGATGCCGACGTGGACGGCGCACACATCGCCTCCCTGCTGATCACCTTCTTCTGGCGGCAGATGCCGAAGCTGATCGAGGAAGGCCACCTCTTCCTGGCGGTGCCGCCGCTCTACAAGCTGACGCAGGGCGCCAAGACCGCCTATGCCCGCGACGAGCAGCACCGGGCCGAGCTGACCAAAACCTTCTTCACCGGCAAGGGCAAGATCGAGGTCAGCCGCTTCAAGGGCCTCGGCGAGATGCTCCCCGCCCAGCTCAAGGAAACCACCATGGATCCGGCGAAGCGGATGCTTCTGAAGGTCATGGTGCTGCCCGCCGACCAGGACGCGACGGCGGATTCGGTCGAGCGGCTGATGGGCAACAAGCCGGAGGCACGTTTCGCCTTCATCCAGGAACGGGCCGAATTCGCGACGGCGGAGGCGCTGGATATCTGAGGGGGCAGATCGAGAGGCTGGCCCGGCGCCAATCTGCGGATGCTAAGCGTTCGCTTTAGACGAGATCATCCACCCCGTTCGGGGTAGGCTCGATCGGCTTTTCTTGCAATCTGCACCACGTCTGGACGATCAGGAGTCCATCAGTTTTGGTTTTGACCAGGACAGACGGGCTTTGTGATTTCCCTCTCGGCCCGCCAAACACGCCGATTGCACTCTATGGTGCGATAATGCTGCAGATCACCGCACTCGCACCAACCGGTGCTGAAAACCGCCGATTGCACCCTTTAGCCGATATATCTAGAAGTTTCGAGACTGCGGCTATCGACCCACAGGTCTGCCGTTCGCGGTAATACCAAAGTCGCTCGAAACCTGCCTTCGTGATGCTCCTGCTTACCGACAGATTCCGGGCACGGGCAGGGATAGACCGCTGTTTGAGAGCGTTGGCAACGAGCTGCCACTATTCTAGCCCCTATACGCTAGCGTTGCCTACCGGAGACTGGATGCGACGGGTTGACAATCGGGTATCGGCAGTACGATGCCGGGGAACTTCGGCTGGATCATAGTGATCAGGCGAGCGAACGGCTTCTTTGGAAGGAACAGGTCCATCGCTCGCGGACCATTCCACAGCTGGCGAGTTCCCAGATGCAACTTAAGGCCTATGAACTTTTGCCTGCCTCCGACGCAGTGTGCATGTGGATGTGAGGGGAACGGATCTGCGTCGGCCTTGTGCACCTGCCACACTTCCCCCGCAACCCGGTAATCCTTCTGAACCAAAACGCGCCCGTCGGCGGTCTCGTAGAAGAGGTCCTCTCCAAGATGCACGGCAACAACACCATCGTCCGTGTCGATGAAGGTGCCCTCTGGCCACTCTTTATCGGACTCCGGCGGAATATACCTTACTGTCCTCACGACTTGGCCAACCCTCACCGTCCGATCCTGCACAGTGTTTCTTCCAGGTAGAGATGTATAGCTGACTCAGCCCTGTAACTCCACCGGATGAGTGCAATCTCGTCAACTTCTCGATGAAACTACTGATGAACTCACGCTGGTTGTCATCAATGAAAGCCGAGGCCATCTGTGCCTTGCAGGCCGCCCCCTTTTGTGGATAGCCTTTCGAATGAGTGAGACTGACAGACGGCTTAAAGACCACCTGAATACTGACCAGGCGAAGCGCGAGCGGATGTGCCTTGAGGTCTTGTCCGTTCAAGAGGGATACTCTGACCTGCAGCCAAGAGTGCCCAAAGGTGGACCTGATGGAGGACGGGATATCCAGGGGTTTTACAAGGGTGAACTATTCTTTGGCGCTGCGGGGTTTGTAAATGATGCGACCGACACGGTTGAACACAGAAGTCAAATCCAAGGTAAATTTGGCGCCGACCTAGAAAATGCGCTGAAGGCGAAAGAAGGTAAGCCGACACCGAAGGGCTTCGTATTTATCACCAACGTCGGCCTCACCCCCGGCATTATTGGCGATCTGCAAAAATCGGCATATGCAAAAGGTATAAGCTACTGCGAAATCTATGATCGCGAACGGTTACGGATCGCTCTTGATTCGAACAGAGGATATGCAATTCGCTTCCGCTACCTTGATATCTCATTGAGCGATGCTGAGCAGAAAGATTTCTTCGGTGCATGGGCCGATGGCATTACGTCCCTGATTAGTTCGGGTATTTCCGGAATCGACCAAACGACGAAGCGTATTCAGTTTCTTCTTGAGTCCCAGTTGCTCTTGGATAGCCTTGGCACGATCGTCAGATTTGACCGACCTATTTGGGAAGTTTGCAAGGGACAGTTTTTCTTTCAGACTTCACTCACCCTTCGCGTCCATTCAGAAGGATTGGTAGGCTTCACATTCGGCGGCGGAACGGATGAAATCATCGAGACGTTAGAGGAATGGGAAGACGGCGGCCAACAATTTACTCGGAATTCGCAGTACGGATTTGGCTTCAGTTGGCTGCTTCCAGATACCGAACAATATAGACCTTACAGTGGTGAAGAAGATAAACTGGAATTCCCTCAGGGTGTCAGCGGCGAAGACAGGATGCAATACGTAAGAACGTCTGGATCGAGGGGCATCTTGGAGGTTCAGAAAAACTTCCTCTATTTCAAAACCCTTTCGGAGCCCTTCCTCTTTCGTATGCAGCCGACCTGCAATCTTCTCGACCTGCACAACTGCATGATCATCTTCGAATGCAACGCGGAGGTTGCTAATCATATCGCGGAGATCGTAATCGTAGGCGGAGGCTACGAGCTTCTCAAGATTACGAAAGACGATTTCAAGCCCACACCAGGTAGCTTTGATCGTTTGAAAATACCCAAAGAAGGGAAGCAGAAGGCCGATAGCCATAAGTGGGTTACACTCCGACCGTCGTCAATTTCCTCTGCCTTTTCTATTGACTTGATGCATAAGACGCCAAAAAGATACGATTGGGTTTAAGTCGGAAACTATTGTGAACGGTCCTCGCTTGGGCGGCTTACAACGAATGACCTGCCCGTTCCGAATCGGACCACAGGTTCAGCGCCAGTGTCCGGTCTGGAATACGTCGCGATTTGGCGTAATGACCGACAACCGCGCTTTGCCGCCGAAGCTCGTTGACCAAGTGAAGGGCAGCTTTCCCAGCACAGTAGCCTGAATCCTGCCAGTCCAGAATGGAAGCTCGTAGATTTATCGCCGCAGAGGGACACGATAATTTGCGGAGGGTAGCCATCTCGAAGGCAGAAGTAGTTACTTTCCTCGCAAATTCGCTTGATGCGTCCAACGGCGAGCGCTTATTTGGGCTTCCATTTCGTCTTAATAGGGCGCTGGCCAAATTCGAAGTGTACTGTATCAGCCATTATGCCGTTCACCTTGCGGGACGACATGCGGACAACAGGTGATTCTGAAGCAAACGGCAACACCAGCGGTTCGGCCCCAGCCCCTGAGGCAAACACAGCCTCATAAGCAAATCGGCAAATTTGCTCGTTGATTAAGACAACCTTCGCTTCATCGACCAATTCGCCATGACCCAAGCCTACTTCAGCAAATCTTTTTTTGTCGATCGAGTGCCCGTAGAGAAGCATCGTTGGGGTCAGCGGCATCATCAATACAACGGCCCCACCCGCTCGTTTGAGTGTATAGGGCTTCATGAGATCAGGAGCGGTCTCAGGATCGAAGTATATGACTGGATTATCACTCGTCAGGAACGGAATATCGGTGATGTTATGAAGGACGCCAATTCCAACACGATGCATTACTAGTCCCATTCCCTGCATCAGCTTAGGCATCGCAAGGATAGAGCGATGGGGGTCTATGCTCACGGTCACGCGGTCCAGCAAATCCGGAAATTGTGCCGGAGGGGGAGGCACAATGCCCGCCGCAATCATTGCCATCAGCCTCGACTTGACGAGCGCCGCTTCCATTAATTCAATCGCGTCTCGCATCGCTGGAACACGGGCGCGCTGCAAAGCAACAAACTGGAAGATCGTTTCCAATTCGTCGTTGACGTCTTCTTTACGAGACAAACGCTCGATAATAGACGGCCATTTAGCTTCCAACGTTGAGAAAAAATTTTCAAGCGTATCCGTGTCACGTTCTCCGTTGGGCAAGGGCTGCGCATAATAGTATTTGTGGAAGGCGAAGCTATCTGGCTTTTGGCGGAAAGCCTTTTGAGGGCTATCCTTCCTGACGACATGGACGAAGCCGCTGGGATCGCAAAAGTATTTCAGATAGCCCTCGGGCACGAAGTGGTGATGTTTCTTAGCCATTTCTTGCCTAGCTAGATCTCTTGCTCTGCCCGATGCGTTTTGTTGCGCGATCTAACTCCGGTCGCGCCGCACTTCCGTTGTCGCGGCCAAATGTGTTCGGATATCAGCTCGTAGAATTACACTGACAGTGCATTAATTGCCATCACGCTGGTTTACGGGGTGGCCCACGCTTGGCCAGTTTGAGGAGGCATCCAGTTAGCCGTTCGAGGCGGGCGATGAGGCGGTCGCCGCCCAGCGGGCGGCCGATGCTCTCCGCCGCAGGCGGCCGAAAGCCTCATCCTTCGCCGCACCCCGTCGAGCAGATCGGTGAAGCGCGGACAGGCGGTCCCTGATCGGCACGGGGCGCCGTTGTCCCGCCGTCGTTGCCACGTAAATGCGCGCGCGTGCTCGACCATCCAAGCCCTGCGCGCGGCGGCCATCGTGGCCTGTTGCGCTATCCAGTTCGCCTGCCGCAGTCTGGCAAACGACAACCGGACATGAGCATCCGGCGAGAGCGTGTTAGTGTCATTGCGCCACGACGACGGATCACGACATGCATACACTTGCGCTGGAAAAAGCATTCACCCTGATCGAGCCCGGACCTGTCGTTCTCGTGACGACGAACGACGGCGAAAAGAACAATATCATGACCATTACCTGGACCATGGTCATGGGATTTTCGGCGCAATTCGCGATGACCACGGGTGCCTGGAACTATTCCTACGCCGCTCTGCAATCGTCGCGAGAATGCGTGATCTCGATCCCGACCGTGGACATGATCGACACCGTTGTCGGAATCGGAACCTGCTCTGGCCAGGATACGGACAAGTTTCAGACGTTCGGCCTCACCGCCCTGCCCGGCAAGCACGTCGGCGCCCCGCTCATCAAGGAATGTCTGGCGAATATCGAGTGCCGCGTCACAGACATCATCGAGCGACACAGCATCGTCGTGATGGAGGGCGTCGCAGCCTACTTTGACAAGGCGCGCAAGGAGAAGCGCATGCTGCACGCCGTCGGCGACGGCACGTTCATCGTCGACGGCCGCAAGTTCGATCGCAGGGAGATGATGCGCTCCAAACTCCCTCCGGGGGTCTGAGCCGGGCTGGACCGCACCGCCGGCAGCGCATATTCGGCATGAGCCGTGACTAGAACCGTCCCGCCACCGTCAGCCGGACTGCCAGCGGTTCGACCGGATGGAAATGCCGGTCGGCGACGCCGCTCGGCGGGTCGCCCGGCAGCGCCGACGTGTAGTAGTAGTCGATCTGGCTCGCCTTGGCGTTCAGCAGGTTGAAGGCGTCGAGCTGCACGGTGAGCCCGTTGTCGAAGCGATAGCCGATGCGGGCGTTGACCAGGGTCGTCGCAGCCGAGCGGACCGAATTGTCCTCGATCAGGGGCCTCGGACCGAAGAAGCGCAGCCGCGCAGAACCGAACCAGCCTTTGTCCTCGCCGAGATTGATACCGGCCGAGGCGATGACGCCCGGGGCGCCGGGAATGCGGGAACCGGCCGGGTCGACGTCGCGGAAGCGGGCGTGCGACCAGGTCAGGTCGAGGTCGAAGGACAGCCAGGATGCCGCCTTGTAGTGATTGGTGAATTCGACGCCGTAGCGGCGGCTGGGGCGGCTCGGTTCCGTCGTGCCGGCATCGCCGACGAAGAGATTTTCGGAAGCGTAGTCGAGCCCGAAGACGCTGATCGAGGAATCCAATCCTTCGATGGAGCGGGTACGGATACCGACTTCGGCGCCCTGGGCCCGCACCAGCAAGGGCACACGGGCCACCGGCGTCACCTTGTCGGAGGGATCGACGGTGATCGTGGTGCCGCGCACGTCGTTGCTGTGGAAGCCACGGCCGGCGTTGAAGAAGAATTCGGTCTTCGCCCAGGGTCCGAGCACGAGGCCGAATTTCGGGCTGACGATGCCGTCGCGCGAATGGCCGGAATTGACCAGCGTGTCGGAATTAACGCGGGCGTCATAGAGGTCGCCGCGCACGCCGATCGAGGTTCGCAGCCAGTCGGTCCAGCGGACACGGTTCTCGCCGTAGACGGCGATGCTCGCCTCGCGCACCTGGTCGCGGCGAACGACGTTCGTGGTGACCCGGGCGACCGTGTTTTCGAGCCCGACCCTGATGTCGTCGAGGCGGCCCTGGACACCGAACTCAGTCTCGACGGGCAGGCCTGAGACCGTGTTCTTGAACGTGTGGCTGGCGTTGAAACCGGTGACGGTGCGCTTGTCATACTGACGGAATTGATCACCGTTTACAGGATCATCGAGATAGTATGTGAAGTTATTGTAGAGATTCAGATTACTGCGAATGACGTAGGCGTTCATCCGCGTTTCGCTGCCGGCGTCCGAGCGACTCCAGCGGCCCGACAGAGAATATCGGCCGGAGTTGCCGCCGTCGGTCGGATCGAGCGTGCCGAAGCGGCCGATCAGCCCCGAGGCGACGGCGCGTTCGGGGACCTGGTCGGTCGACGTCCAGCGATTGGAATAGGCCATGCCGGTAATGGAAAAGCCGTTCGCCTGGTCGCCCTGGCTGTAGCGCATGACGCCGTTGAACTTGCGGACCCGGTCGGGCACGTCCCACGGGCCGTTGTAGCCGTTGACCTCGCCGGCGAAGAGCAGATTGCCCTGCCCGACCCTGGCAGATGTCACTGCCAGGCCGCGCGCGTAGCCGAAACTGCCGAAGGTCGTCTGCATCAAGGTCCTGTCGACCTTGTCGATATAATTGAGATGGACAGAGCCGGCGGAGGCGAAATCGCCTTCCTGGGCAAAGTACGGTCCTTTGCGCAATTGCATCAGGCCGACGATCTCGGGGATGACGAAATTCGTGTCGGCATAGCCCTGGCCGTGACCATGGGTCGGCATATTGACCGGCATGCCGTCGACGGAGATCGCCAGATCGGTACCGTGGTCGAGATTGAAGCCGCGCAGAAAGTACTGATTGGCTTTTCCCTCGCCGGAATGCTGCGTGACGATGAGGCCTGGCACCGCCTCGAGGATTTCGCCCGGGCGCGACAGTGAGCGCTGGCTCAGCCGCTCCGCAGTCAGCGTCCGCTCGCTCGAGGATGTCGGGGCCTCGAAATCACCGCCGCCGGCGACGCCCGCGCCCGGCCTGCCGCCCGCCTGCTCGGCGACCACCTCGATGGCCGGAAGCTGAATGTCCGGCGTCGGCTCCTGCGCCGCCGCTCGGGCAATTGAAAGAACAGTCGCCGCCACACCAGCCGACAATGGCCACCCACGCCCACGCACCTTGAACCGCCCCGCGTTATTCACGATTTTACAATTCTTCATACATTCGCGCTGTATGAAGTCAATATCGAATCATCATACAAATTTAGGAAAAAAAGCGGTTCGAAACAGTGCGCGCGTTCCGGTTTGTTAACCCTACTCGCTCCATAGTGGCCGGGACGAGGATGGCCATGGATCAACCGACGAATTCACCCCACGCATTACACGGACAATTGCTGCGCACCCTCGCCGTCGGCGCGGCGTTCATCGGCCTGTGCGCCGTCGGTGCGAGCTTCATGCTCGACCGGGCGACGCGAGAGCAGGCCCGGATGAGAATGGGCGGCGCGGCCGTCGACCAGCGCTATGTCGCAGCGCCTTCGCAGCCCGAGACGCCCAGGAATGCCGCAGCCTCGCGCTGGCCATGGGATTCCCGCTACGACACGACGCCGACCGCCTCGATCGGAACAAAGCCGGCGGTGAAGAACGTCATCACCGATCCGAACACCGGAATGCCGAAGTAGGATGACGGACAGCCAATCGGATTTATTCCGCCGGCGCCGGCGTCGGCTCCCAGACGCGCTTGCCATGGGCGCGCAGATAGCGCCGCTCGGCCTCGGTGGCGTAATTGCGGTCCCAGTTGTCGAGATGCGGCTGCATCACCCGGAAGTACAGCGGCGGGATCAGCGACAGTGCGAACATGGTCATGTAGCCGTGCGGCAGCACCGGCGCGCCTTCGTCGCGGCGCAGCTCGTAATAAGGCCGGCTGGCGTAGAGATGATGATGGGCGTGGTAGGCCAGGTTGTAGAGAATGGAGTTCGACACGGCGCGATAGGAATTCCAGGCGTGGCGCGCCTCGAACCGCGTGCCGGGCGCACGGACCAGGCCGAAATGTTCGACATAGCCAGCCGCTTCCAGAAAGAAATGGCCCTGAAAGCTGACCACCAGAAAGGCGCCGACGGCCGGCCAGCCGCCGCAGAGGTAATACAGGACGGCGATTGACAGCGTCATCGCCTGACCGGTCAGGAACCGGTTGTGCCATGACCACAGCGGCAGCCCGCGGCGCCGCAGCCGCTCGCGCTCCAGAATGAAGCCTTGGCGATTGGCCCCGATGGTGGCGCGCCAGATGAAGGCATAGACGCTCTCGCCCCGGCGTGACGTGCCGGGCTCCTCATAGAGGCCGGCATAGACGTGATGGACGCCCATGTGATGCAGGGTGAAGCCGGATTCGCAGGACAGCGCGCCGAGCCAGCGGGCCACCATGGTGGCGACCGGATCGGTGGTGCGGTGGATGAGCTCATGGGTGGTGTTGAGACCGAGCCCATACAGGGCGCCCATCGACATCACGGCGCCGATCAGATGAAACGCCGTGGTGGCGTGCCGCGCGGCGTCAAAATCAATGCCGACGTGGGCCAACATGCCGCCCAGCCAGGTATGCTCCGCCGAAGAAAAGTAATGGGCGAAGAGAACGGAATTCACCAGCAGCAACGGCAGCGCCGCCATCGCCGTGAGATCCAGCAGCCACGCCGGCCCGGGCGCCTCGTCCGCACGGGCATCGCCGATCAACTCGTCGAGCGCGGTCTTCAGCACCATGATCGTGAGAAAGCCGGCCCAGAGGCTCAGTCCGCCGACGAGCAGCAGGCCGATGTTCAGGATCATCAGCAGGCTGGTCGTGCAAAAGCGCAGGCTGCCCAGTTTCATCGCCGCTGCCCTATTCCGCCGGCACGGCGGCCGGCTCCCAGACAGGCTTGCCATGGGAGCGCAGGTAGCGTCGCTCGGCATCGGTGGCATAGTGCATGTCCCAATCGAGCAGATGGGGCTTCATGACCCGCTCGTACAGGGGCGGCACCAGCGAAATGGCGAACATCGTCAGATAGCCATGCGGCAATTGCGGTGCGTCGGTATCGCGCAGCAGCCGGTAGAACGGCTTGCCGGCATGCAGGTGATGATCGGCGTGGCGCGCCACATTATAGATGAGGGTGTTGGAGATTGCCCGGTAGGAATTCCACGAGTGACGGGCCTCGGTGCGTGTGCCGGGCACGCGCACGAGACCGTAATGCTCGATGTAGGCCGCCGCCTCGAGATAGAAACGGCCCTGAAAGCCAACGACTGCGAAGGCCGCGACCGCCAGCCAGCCGCCGCAGGCGAAGAAGGCCGCCGCGATCGCCAGGGTCATGGCCTGGCCGATGAGAAACCGGTTGTGGATGGACCACAAGCTGAGGCCCCGGCGGCGCAGCCTGGCAGCCTCGGAACGCCAGGCAAAGAGGTTGTTGCCGACGCTGGCGCGCAGGACGAAGGCGTAGACATTCTCGCCGCGCCGCGCCGTGCCGGAATCCTCATAGTAACCGGCGTTCATGTGATGCCCGGTCATGTGCTGGAGAGCGAAGGAGGATTCCCAGGAAAAGGCGCTGAGCCAGCGGCCGAACGTATAGGCCACCCTGTCGGTGGTGCGATGCACGAGTTCATGCGCCACGTTCATCGCCATCCCGTAGAGCGCGCCCATGCTGATGATGGCGCCCGCCATATCGAACCATGTGGTGCCACGCCGGGCGCCGTCGAAATCGATACCGATCGGCGCCAGCGCCGTGCCGAGCCAGGTCGATTCGGCCGGCGAAAAATAAAAGGCGAACAGCAGCGAATTGATTGCCAGCAGCGGCAGCGTGAGCAGCGCCATCATATCCATGAACGCGGTCGAGCCTGCGACCTCCTGCTCATCGGTGTCGCCGACCATCTCGTCGAGCGCCGTCTTCAGCAGCACGATCAGCAGGTAGCCGGCCCAGAGCGCCACACCGCCCGCGAGAAGCAGGAAGATGTTTATGCAAAACAAGAGGTTGGCGCTACTAAATCGCAGTGCGCTCACATTTGGGGCAGTCATCGGTTCGCCTCCGCCGGGGCCTGTTAACCATTTATTAAGTATACTTTACATAGTGGGCGAGGCACAAGGTTGGTATATAAAGTGTTTATTATTATGGTTAGCGGCGGGCTGCTGCAGGCGCGGTCATGAGCCCATGAATTCCGAAAGTTGCTGCCGGCGGTTGACTTTCGGGAAAAAAGGCCTATTTCACAGGTCGAGCGTTTGAGAGGCCCACGCGTGCCCCTCCGCCGGTTCCGCCGCAACGAGTGCGGCGAAATAAATCCTTAAAAGACGCGCCTCTGTCG
>Ga0182744_1003191_pt1 | contig 12936 bp, 11 predicted proteins | sample eDN3rd30CKraftMG_FD_128525 | JGI IMG/M metagenome (GOLD analysis project Ga0182744, IMG submission 128525) | Enriched Miracle-Growth compost microbial communities from Emeryville, California, USA - eDNA 3rd pass 30_C Kraft MG (version 2) (version 2) ...
AGATGATCCCGGGCGAATGGATCAAGCCCGGCGCCATCGTCATCGATGTCGGCATCAATCGTATTCCGGGCGTCGGCCTCGACAAGAACGGCAAGCCGAAAACCCGGCTGGTCGGCGATGTCGCCTTCGAGGCGGCCAAGGCCCGCGCGGGCGCGATCACGCCGGTGCCGGGCGGCGTCGGGCCGATGACCATCGCCATGCTGATGAAGAACACGCTGACGGCGGCAACCCGTGCCGGAAGCGACCGTTCGGGCCGATAAATCAGGTATTCAGCCAAGGCTTGCCAGCCGTGAGTTGCAAAAGGCGGTAGCAAGTTTTGCGTTTCTTACGTTAGGTTCTGTTTAAATTGAGTTGAATCGCACATCCAGCGCATCCCTTGTGGAGCATGGTCTCGTCCGAAAACCGGTTCCCACTTTTCGGAATCATGCTCTAGATTGCCCGGCGCTGGTTGCCGGAAATATCCCGTTCGCGAGGCTTCCACATGCAGACGAATACGCAAACCTTGGCGCGTATACCCTTCTTCAAGGATACGACTGACGTCGATTTCGTGCAGTACGATCGGCGCTGCAACTGGAAGCGTTACGAGGATAACGAGACGATCGTCGACTTCGAGGATCAGTCTTCGGACGTCTATTTCATCCTGTCCGGCGATGTCCGGGTGCTCATCCGCACGATGTCGGGAAAAGAAGTGATCCTGGCGGAAATGAAGGCCGGGCAGTTCTTCGGCGAGATGTCGGCGATCGACAGTGTGGCGCGGTCGGCCAACGTGACGGCGCTGACGCGCAGCGAATTGTGCATCATGCCGGCATCGGTGTTCCGCGAACTGCTGTTTGCTTCGCGCTCGACCTGCGAAAAGGTGCTGCGTCTGCTGACCGGGCGCATCCGCGAAAGCAATGCCCGTCTGACCGAATACTCCGTCTTCGACCTCAAGCACCGGCTTTATGCCGAACTGCTGCGCATGGCGCATCCGCGCGCCGGCCATGAGGGCCAGAAGATCGTCAGCCCGCCGCCGTTCCATCACGTTCTGGCCGCCCGTATCGGCTGCCGCCGCGAGCAGGTGACGCGCGAATTGTCGTCGCTCGATCATGAAGGCATTGTCGAGAAGACGCGCGGCGGGCTCGTTCTGGTGAAGCCGCGTACCCTGGAGACGCGGCTGGCCGAGGCGATGCGCAGCGAAGGCTGATCGGGACAGAATGGCTCCATCCCTGATCCGCATCGACGGCGTCACCAAACGTTTCGGCACCACGCTTGCCGTCGACAATGTTTCCCTTGAGATCCAGACCGGCGAATTCTTTGCCCTGCTCGGACCGTCGGGTTGCGGCAAGACGACCTTGATGCGGCTCATCGCCGGTTTCGAGACTCCCGACAGCGGCAGCATTTTTATCGACGGCGTCGACATGGCTGGGGTGCCGCCCAATCGCCGCCCCGTCAACATGATGTTCCAGTCCTATGCGCTGTTTCCGCATATGAGCGTGGCGCGCAATATCGGCTTCGGCCTGCGCCAGGCAGGCCATGGTGTGCCAGGCCTGGGCAAGACCGACATCGAAGCGCGGGTGCGCGATCTGCTGCGCCTCGTGCAGATGGAGGGTTTGGGCGGACGGCGGCCCGAACAATTGTCCGGCGGGCAGCGCCAGCGCGTCGCCCTGGCGCGGGCGCTGGCGCGGCGGCCGCGCCTGCTGCTGCTCGACGAACCGCTGGCGGCGCTCGACCGCAAATTGCGCGAGGAAACCCAGTTCGAACTGATGCAGGTGCAGCGCGAACTCGGTGTCTCGTTCGTCATCGTCACCCACGATCAGGACGAGGCGATGGCGATGGCGCAGCGGATCGCGGTCATGCGTTCGGGCACCATCGAGCAATTGGGAAGTGCGCGCGACCTCTACGAGGCGCCGGTGTCGAAATTCGTGGCGCGCTTCATCGGCGACATCAACCTGTTCGACGTGCGGATGACGCGCGGGGCCGACGGGGAACCAATGATCGTCAGCACCGCGCCGCAGTTCTCGTGCCGTGGCATCGCTGACACAACGATGTCGGGCGAAGACGTCACGATTGCGGTGCGGCCGGAACGGGTGAAGATGTCCAAGGACAAATCGGCCTTGCCGGCCGTGTGCGATGTGACGTTCGCTGGCGAGATCGTCGACAGCGCCTATCTCGGCGACACGCAGGTGTGGCGGATCAAGGCCGATGGTGGCGCGCTTGTCCGCGTCTCGGCATCGAACAGCGGGGCAGGGACCGAGACATTCGAGCGCGGCCATCGGGTCCATCTCGGCTTCGACCGGTCCGCCATGCAGGTGCTGACGCGATGAGTGGGCAGGGCCCGCAGGACCGCGGCTTCGGCTGGGGCCGGTTCCTGATCATCGCCATGCCGCTGGCGTGGCTGGTGTTGTTCTTTGCTGCGCCGTTTCTGTTCGTCATCAAGATTTCGCTGTCGCAGGCGGCGCAGCAGCGGCCGCCCTATGAACCGGTCTTCGACCTGTCGCAAGGGTGGGATGCTTTCGTCGCTAGGCTCGGCGAGCTGTCGCTGTCGTCCTACTGGTCGCTGCTCGACGACACGCTTTACATCGACAGTTACATCGGCTCGCTGAAACTCGCCGGGCTTGCGACGATCCTCGGCCTCGTTGTCGCCTATCCGCTGGCGCTGTCGATGGCGCGGGCGCCCAGAGCCTGGCGGCCGGCGCTCATCGCGCTTGCCATCGCGCCGTTCTGGACAAGTTTTCTCATCCGCGTCTATGCCTGGATCACCATCCTCAAGGACGAAGGACTGCTCAACCATGCGCTGCTGTCGCTTGGTGTCATCTCGGAGCCCCTGCATATCTTCGCGACCGACTGGGCGGTGCTGATCGGCATCGTCTATTCCTACATGCCGTTCCTGATCCTGCCGATCTACAATGCGATCGACCGTCAGGATCCGTCGCTGGTGGAGGCCGCGCGCGATCTCGGCGCGACCGCCTCGCAGGCGTTCTGGAAAGTGACGCTGCCTCTGTCGCTGCCTGGTGTCATGGCGGGCGCGCTGCTGCTGTTCATCCCGGCGGTCGGCGAATTCGTCGTGCCCGATCTTCTCGGCGGCTCCGACACCCTGATGATCGGGCGTACCCTGTGGAACGAGTTCTTCGCCAACCGCGACTGGCCCGTCGCCTCCGCCGTCGCCATCGTCATGCTTGTCCTGTTGCTGATCCCGCTGGCGCTCTATGAGCGCAACGAGACCAAGTCCATGGAGCCGCGGCGATGAACCGTGGCCTGCGCCCGGCCCATGTGGCCGTTCTCGTCCTCGGCTTCGCGTTTCTCTACGTGCCGATCGCGCTGGTGGTGCTTTACAGCTTCAACGCCTCGCGGCTGGTCACGGTGTGGGGCGGCTTTTCGCTGCGCTGGTACGGATCGCTCCTCGACAACCAGCAGGTGGTCGACAGCGCCTGGATCAGCCTTCAGGTGGCGTTGATCTCGGCGTCGGCATCGACGGTGCTGGGCACCCTGGCGGCCATCGTGCTGTCGCGCTTCGGCCGGTTTCGCGGCCGGCTGGCGTTCACCTCCCTCATCTATGCGCCGCTGGTGATGCCGGAAGTCATCATGGGCCTGTCGCTGCTGCTGCTCTTCGTCGCCTTCGATGTCGATCGCGGCTTCTGGACCCTGACCCTGGCGCACACGACCTTCGGCATGTGCTTCGTCGCCATCGTTGTGCAGGCGCGGCTGGCCGGCTTCGACCGCAGCCTGGAGGAGGCGGCGATGGACCTCGGCGCGTCGCCCGTCGCGACCTTTTTCCAGATTACCCTGCCGCTGATCGCACCTTCGGTGATCGCCGGGTTCCTGCTTGCCTTCACGATTTCGCTCGACGATTTCGTCATCGCCAGTTTCACCACCGGGCCGGGGGCGACGACCCTGCCGATGCGGATCTACAGCCAGGTGCGGCTGGGGGTGACGCCGGAAATCAATGCCATCTCGACCTTGATGATCGGCACGGTGGTGCTGCTTGTCGCGACGGGTCTGTTGATCTCGCGCGGCTTTCGGCGGCAGCCCGTTTAGGGGGCGGAGGCCAAAAGCCGGTAAAAGCCCTCGAAATGGGGTTGTTTCATCGATTTTTTGCCGCCGGCCTTGACGGCGGCTGGTCATCAAGCGCTATATCCTAGGAGATATAACGCTTGCCGATGTCCGTTCTTGCGAGGCTCCCTTGGCTGGTATCCTGCAGTTCCCCCCTCCCGCCTCGAAGGCGCGGCCGATCTGGCCGAATTTTGCGGTGCCGCAACCGGTCGTCGATGGGGCTGCGGGAACAGGCTTTGCCCTGCGGCAGCGCCGCAAGCTGTGGGATTTCAGCACCAATCTGCATTGCTCGATCATCGGCACCTGCATGACGGCTGGCGAGTTGCGCAAGATCGTCCGCAAGGCGTTCGATGGCCCGAGTGAGAGTCTGTCCGACCACGATCTGCATCAGAAGGGCGTTCAGCTTGCTTCGGTGCTGGCAGGGCCGGCCAAGCTCCTGCAGAAGGCGCTCGACGCCCGGCACGCCGCATCGATCCGCCAGTTCGAGACGGCTGGCAGTCCGGCGGATGTTCTGCGATTGTGGGAAGAGGCGAAGAAAGCCGGCGACATCGCGGGCGGCTACTGGGCGGCGTTGACCCATCCGCAATCGACGGGCGAAACGGTCCGCACGGTGTTCGCTGACGTTCACATGCTGTCGCATCTGGTCGGTGCCGCCAATCGCGCCGACATCCGGCTGTTGACGAGGCTCGAGAAGGAAAATGCTGCACTGACCGAAAAGGTGGAGCGGCAGGAAGTGCATCTGCGCACCAGGCTGGTCGCGCGCGACGGGGAAATCCAGCGCCTGCAAAAACTACTGGCCGTGCAGTTGACCGCCAGCCACGCCCAGGCGGAAACGGACGATGGCGACACCGAGACGCTGCATCGGCTGGTGAGCCGCTTGCAGACGCAGTTGTCGCGCGAGGAAGCCCGCTGCGCCCGGCTTGAAACGGAGCGTCGGCAATGGCGCAGCGAGCAGAGCGCGGCGCGCGTTGAAATGGAGCGGCTGCAAGCCCGGGCATCCCAGCTCAGCGAAGAGGTCGAGGCGCTGGAGGCCTATGCCGGCGCGCTATCGCAGGACGCCATATCCGATGCGCCCTCATTCAGCGGTACGATTCTCTATATCGGCGGCCAGCCATCCTCCTTGCCCAGCCTGCGCGATGCGGTGATATCGAAAGGCGCCGCGTTCCTGCATCACGATGGCGGACAGGCGGATGCCATGGGTCTGCTCGCCGGTCTCGTCAGCCGCGCAGACATCGCCGTGTTTCCGGTCGATTGCGTCAGCCACAATGCGGCGAATGCGGTGAAACGGCTGTGCAAGCAATCCGAAAAGCCTTTCGTCGCTTTGCCAAGGAGCGGCGTAGGAAGCCTGCTGCGGGCGTTGAGGCGTGACGCCCCCGTCCTTCGAGACGCGCCCTTGGGGCGCTCCTCAGGATGAGTGCTTCTTTGAAAACTGTACCGGCTGACAGAAGCTCTCATCCTAAGGAGCGGGCGTAAAGCCAGCGTCTCGAAGGACGAGGGCGTCAGCAGAGCTGTTTGAAGCAGGTGCGCATTGCGCCTGCTACAGAGCGATAAATTGAAGAGTGGAGAACTCTTAATGAATGTTGCGGTTTCAAACGATACGGTCGGCGCGAAGGTTGCGTCGTTCCTGAAGGCTCAGGGCAAGCTGTTGATCGACGGCAAGTTCGTCGACGCGCAATCGGGCGAGACGTTCGCCGTTTACGATCCGGCGACGGCGAAGCAGATCGCTACGGTTGCCGCCGGCGACAAGGCCGATGTGGATCTCGCCGTGCGCGCGGCGCGCAAGGCGTTCGATCATGGTCCCTGGTCGAAGATGTCGCCGGCCGAACGGGCGCGCCTGATCTATCGGCTGGGCGAGGCGATCGATGCCCATGGCGATGAACTGGCCTTGCTCGAAACCCTCGACAACGGCAAGCCGCTGCGCGTGGCGCGCGCCATCGACGTGGCGTCGTCGGCGGAGAAGCTGCGTTACTATTCGGGCTGGGCGACCAAGCTCTCGGGCAAGACGGTCGATGTCTCGCTGCCGGGCGACTGGCATGCCTATACGTTGCGCGAGCCGGTCGGCGTCGCCGGCCTCATCGTGCCGTGGAATTTTCCGCTGATGATGGCCATCAACAAGATGGCGCCGGCGCTGGCAGCCGGCTGCACCGTTATCCTGAAGCCTGCCGAACAGACGCCGCTGACGGCGGTGAAGCTCGGCGAGTTGGTGCAGGAAATCGGTTTCCCCGATGGCGTCATCAACATCGTCACCGGCTTCGGCGAGACCGCGGGCGCTGCTATCGTCGAACATGACGGCGTCGACAAGGTGTCGTTCACGGGTTCGACGGAAGTCGGCAAGATCATCCTGCGCGCCGCCACCGGCAATCTGAAGCGGGTGACTCTGGAACTCGGCGGCAAGTCGCCCGTCATCATCTTCCCGGATGCGAATATCGATAAGGCGATCGAGGGCGCGACGCGCGGCATCTTCACCAATGCCGGACAGGTCTGCGCCGCGGGCTCGCGCCTCTACGCGCACAAGAACATCTTCGAGCGCATCGTCGAGGGCATTGCCGAGCGCGCCGGAAAACTGAAGGTGGGGCCGGGCACCGATCCGGCGACCGATATGGGGCCTGTCGTTTCGGAAGAGCAGTTTGACCGCGTCGTCGGCTTCATGCGCTCGGGCGTACAGGCAGGCGCCAGCGTGCGCGCCGGCGGCCAGCCGCTGAAGCGGGAAGGTTATTTCGTCCAGCCGACGATCCTGACCGACACCACCGCCGATATGAGCGTGCGCCGGGAAGAGATTTTCGGGCCGGTGCTCTGCGCCATGTCGTTCGACGACGACGATCTCGAACGCATCGCCGCCGAGGCCAATGATACGACCTATGGTCTCTCGGCCTATGTTTGGACGCGCGATGTCGGCGTCGCTCACAAGATGGCGCGCAAGCTGAAGTCGGGCTTTATCCGCATCAACGGCGGCGCGCTCGACAATGCATTGCCCTTCGGCGGCTACAAGCAGTCGGGCTGGGGCCGCGAGAACGGCAGCGAAGGCATCGAGACGTTCACGGAAGTGAAGTCGGTGGTCGTCGGTCTCTGATTTTCAGGACTTCGGAGTCACGGGTTTGGTTGAAACCGTGCCTCCACATTGTCTGCCGTCGCGGCCTGTGGCGGACTCAGGCTTTGATGCCGGAAACGGCCCAGGCCGTCGCCGTCATCGAGCGTGGTCCGTCCTCATCACCCGACAAATAGGCCCTGTGAACGGCGTCTCGGATTCGTTTAAGCATCTCGGGCGCCAGCGCATCGATATAGGCGCCCACAGGTCCTTGGCCGCCGGTCAGAGGCTCCCAGTAATCGGCGAAGCTGGCGTAGTTCATGCGCGACGGCAGCGACGCGACCTCGATGTCGGCAAGGCCCGCTTCCTGCCAGAGCGCGACCAGCGGATCGAGCTTCGCCAGAGGCGTCGAGAAATGACGGTCGCGCGCCGCGCCTGCGCCAGCCTCTACGCCCGCCGCGGTGTCCCAGAATATGCGCTGGTAGACCAGGCCGCCGCGGAAATCCCAGATGGCCGCCGCGATGACGCCGCCGGGTTTGGTGACGCGGATCATCTCGCGCACGGCGAGCAGGGGCTTTGGAATGAAGTTCACTACGAGCTGCGCATAGGCCGCCGCAAAGGTATCGTTGGCGAAGGGCAGGGCGGTGGCGCTCGCGGTCGCGTAGGTAAGACGCGGGCCGCCGCCGAGGCTCCTGGCGTGGGCCACATAAGGTTCAGCGATATCGATACCCGTCACGTCGCGATCGGACGCCCTTGCCGCCAGCACCCGCGCGAGACTGCCCGAGCCGCATCCCGCATCGAGCAGGGGGCCGTCGAGTTGCGGCGCGGCGAAATCCGCCAGCGCGGCAGCGAGGTCGCCAGTCCAGCGGCCGAGAAAGCGGTGATAGGCCTCGCCGCTGGTGGCGACATAGGTCGAATTGCTGGATGACATCGTGAAGGCGGCTCCGGATGAAAGCAGGTTTGACCTTTTCATATCAGCGCTATATTCTTTTAGATATAGCGATCCTGCTCCCGCCGTAAGCCGGAGCGTGTTCGGGCACGTCGGTCCCCGAAGCGATCTTTATCCCGTCTTTCCCGTTCAATCTGGAGGTCGCCGTTGCGCGCGCTCATTCGCACATTTCATGCCCTTGCTTTCATCGGTGTCGCCGTTGGCGCCATCAGTGTTTCCTCGCTCCAGGTTCGGGCGCAGGAGCCGCTTGTCGTCTTTGCGGCAGCCAGCCTGAAAGACGCGCTCGATGATGCGTCGAAAGCTTTCAAGACCAGCAATGGCGTCGATGTGAAGCTGAGCTATGCCGGATCGCTGGCGCTGGCGCGCCAGATTGTACAGGGAGCACCGGCGGATGTTTTCGCATCGGCCGATCAGGATTCGATGAATTATGCCGTCAGCAAGAACAGCATCAGGACCGACAGTCGCTTCGATCTCCTGCAAAACAGGCTGGTGTTCATCACCGGCAAGAACTCGAACATTCAATCCATTGCGCTGAGTGTTGATGGCCTCAAGCAGGCGGTCGGCACGGGCCGAATCTCCACCGGCGAGGTCAACACGGTGCCAGTCGGCAAATATGCCAAGGCGGCGCTGCAGAAGCTGGGACTTTGGAGCGAGGTCGAGCCGCACCTCGCGCAATCCGACAATGTGCGCGCCGCGATGAATTTCGTCACCCGCGGCGAAGCGCCCCTCGGCATCGTCTATGCCACGGATGCTGCCGCCGAACCGGGCGTGCGTGTGGTGGTGACCTTCCCCGCCGAGTCGCATCCGCCGATTGTTTATCCGTTCGCGCTCACGGCTGGCACGAAAAATCCGGCGGCACCGAAGTTTTTGTCGTTCCTGCGCACCGATGCCGCGCGCAAGATTTTCGAGAAGCAGGGCTTCACCGTTCTGAAATAGAGAGGCGACATCATGAAAATCAGCGCGCGCAACATCCTGAAAGGCAGGATCGTCGAAGTGGTGAAAGGCGCCACGACGGCGCATGTCAAAATCGACGTCAATGGCACCACTGTCACCGCTTCGATCACCAATGAGGCGGTCGATTCGCTGAAGCTGGAACAAGGCAAGTCGGCCTATGCGGTCATCAAGGCGTCCGACGTGATGGTCGCCGTCGACGACTGAAACCGTTCACCCGACATTCGCGATCAGATGAAACAGCCGCGGCTATCACCGTGGCTGTCTTCGTTTGCCGCGATCAATCCGCCCTGGCGCCTGCGGCATCGGGGCTGATGGCGGCAGGCAGGGGTTCCGGCGGCTCCGGCGGCTTGATCTGGGCGCCGAGCAATGCTGCGGCTGCTTCCGACCGGCGGATCAGACTGTCCGTGTCGAGAATGAAGTTGGGATTGTGCCAGGGGCCGATCAGGTTGAAATTCAGAATCGAGCCGTTGCGTCCGCCCGGCATGGCTTCCGGACGTCGGGCCGGCGAAACGCCGATGTCGAGCCTCATGTTCTGCTCGGTCAGACTGAGCGAGCCGCCGGCGTCGAGGCCGACGCCGTAGCCGGAGATGTGGCACTTATCCAGAGTAAGAATGCCTTTGGTGATGTCGGCGACGACATCGGCGGATTGGAAACTCGTGCTGCCGATACGGACTTCTGTCGGCACCGAGAGAGGACGTTTCTCGGCGCGGCGTAACGCCTGCTCGGCATCGATACCGGCAAGCTCGCCATTCTTGACGGTGATGCGGAGCTTGCCGTTGGCGGCTTCGACAGTCTGGGCGACCGTGTCACCCCGGCTCTGCAACGATATTTCCCCGCTCGCCGCGCCTGTGATCCGGGGAGTGCGCGCGACGTCCCTCAGGAAACTGCCCATGTCGACATTGGTGAACGACAGATTTCCCTTGAGATCGCGGCCCTCGTCGATCGGGGTCAGGACGAACTGGCCTTTCACGCGGCCGCCGTAGGCCTGCGCGGCGCCCAGCGACATGTCGAGCTTGCCTTCGCTGACCAGGACCGCCATGCCGACGCTCGATAGCGCCAGCCGGCCGAGCCGCGCCTTCTGCGCCGACAGCCGAAGGTCCATGTCGACTTGGGCGAGGGCGGCCAGCGACTGCGGTTCGCGACTCCATTGCCCGTCGTTGCGCAAGGGCATGGTGACGCCCTGTTCGGCCGTATAGACCAGCGAGGGCGAAGCCAGCGTGGCCGACAACAGCGGCCGCTTGCCATCGAAACGAACAGCCAGCGAGCCGCGGAAATTGTTTTTGTCGAGCGCCAGGCTGACGTCGGAGATGGCGAGGGATTGCCGCGTCATCTTCAGCGTGCCGCTGACGGAGACCTTGGAGAGGTCACCTGGGATGGCCGGGTTGAACTGCAGCTTCTGCATCAACACGCGGGGATCGCTCGAAGCTCCTGCGATATGGCCATCGAACTGCCATTTGGTGCCGCCCTGCACCGTGCCGTCGAAGGTGACATCGGCGATGGGCGAGACGATCTTGAGCGTGGCGGGCGAAACGTCGCGTTCGAGGAACTGGCGCGGCTTGCCGATCAGGGCTTCAATGTTGCCGCGTTCGCCGTTCCAGTCCATGCCGCCGACAAAGGACAGTTGCGCCGGCAGGTTGCGTGGATCGAGTATGCCATCGATCTTGCTGACGATCACGCGCGGCGCTTCGCCTTGCGCCTTTATCGCAAGCTGGCCTCCGGCGATGGTCAGCACGCCGAATTTCGCCAATTCGGAAATCTGCGCGGCGGAAGGTGTCGCAGATGGCGCGACCTTATCGTTGCTGTCGGCGGCGAGGGTCAGTTGCGGGGCGATCAGCGTCAGCGCCTCGAGTTCGAATCTGCCGGCGATCAGCGGCAGGATACGCAGATCAGCCTTCATGAAGGGCGTCTGGAAGACCACGGAACCGGCGCTGTTCGTGACGGTGACATCCTCCAGCCGCGCACGCGGTCTGGGCAGAAGCGACAGCGCGATACGGCCGCCGACATGCGATTCGAGCCCGGTCTTCTGCCTGATCTGCGCGGAGAACTGATCGTTCAACGCCGCTTCAAAAATATGAAACGGAAAAAACGCGGCGCTTGCCGCTATCGCCAGGCCGATGCCTGCTGCCCATTTGAGCTTGGAATTCATGTGATGAGTTCGGATGCCGGACTGCTTCTGGTTCAGGTTATTGTGTCAGCCGATAGCACAATGCCTGAACCAAGTTAAAAAGGAAAACTAGAGCAATTCCGTGGCATCACCGTTGATCGGCTGACTTGGAGGCTTGGCCGCGGGCATTTCTGCGAATCCCGCAGATCAGCGCGTATACAGGGCCTGGGCGCCGATCAGGCGGACGACGCTGCGCGGTTCCGGCCCCATCGCCGGGATCGGCACGAACCGGGAAATCGATTCCAGTTCCGCGTTCTTCTGATTGGGGGCGCCCTTTGAATCTCTGGTATTTCCGGCTCTTGCATTGATGGGTTGGGCTCGCGATGGCCGCCTGATGCCAGAGGCCCGTTCCATTGCCACCAGAATCGTGTGCGATATCGAGGTCACGCCTCGCGACTGGGCAAGGCTGGCGAAATCCCGCGGCCGGTAAGGCATGCGCGCCGCGCCCCGGAAAATGCGGAACCCGGCATCGGTCATCACCGGATCGCCGCGGCGCAAGGTAGGATCGCGATTGATTTCGACGGCCTGAAGGCCGGGAAGTCCATCGGTTCTGCAGGTGCAGGTGTTGTCGTGGGTCGAGGCATAGCGCAACGCCACGGGCAGGGCCCGGTAGGGCTTGCCGGTCCGCATCGCGACCGCATCCTCGATCCGGTCGGAGCGGCTGTAATAGACGCGTGTCGGCGCACCGGGGCACATCGTATTGCAGGAGGCCTCCAGCCCCGCCGCGCCCGCGGCCCGGTTGGCGGCGGGGAAGTAAAAACCGTCGCACAGCCGCACGCAGACCGCATTGGTGCTGGCCATCAGCGGACGGCTCTTGTCGGCAGCGACCTTGCTGTCGGCCGCAGCCTTGCTGGCCTGTTTGCTCTTCCGTCCGGCTTTCCTCTTGCCGCGCGGATCGCCGGCGAGATTGCGCTCGGGGCCGCCGGGCAGGCCCGTGCGGAAAATCGAAGGGACGTGCAGGTTGGAAAAGATCTGCTGCGGGGCTGGCGCATAGGCTGTGATGCGGACCGGAGCGGCGTTCAGGCTTGCCTGACTGACCCGCCCCGCCTGCCTTGCCCGTTCGGCGCGCCAATAGGCGGCTGCGCTCTCGTCGCTCTGCGCCCAGCCGGCACGCAGATCCGGGCCAAGGATGAAGCCGGCCGTGGCGACGACGAAGAGGGCGGCGGTGAAGGCTGCGACGGTGCGTGGAGAGAGAGCAGCGTAGGACCGCGTAGGCGAGGCGTTACGCGGCTCTGCGGCCGGTTTTGAAGTCTGGTACGCACGGAACATAGAACACCCTTGGTCGGATACGTAAAATCTCGAAACAGGAGTGGCCTTCGCGATACTCAATCAAAATTTAATCAAAGTGACAAGGGTCCCGGCGTCGGGACCCTTGAAGAGTGAGATGATGGTGAATCGCCTAAAGGTTAAGTCTACTCGGCCGGGTGGCGGACCGGCTGGGGCACCGGCACCAGATCCGGTTCGGGCTCACTCTCATGCTGGGCCGCGCCGCCGGAAATATAGCCGTCCACCTTGTCGAGATAGAAATAGATCACCGGCGTGATGTAGAGCGTCAGGAGCTGTGACACGCAGAGGCCGCCGACGATGGCGATGCCGAGCGGCTGGCGCAGTTCGGCGCCGGCCCCGGCGCCGATGGCGATTGGGATGGCGCCGAAAATGGCGGCCAGGGTCGTCATCATGATGGGGCGGAAACGGATGAGTGCCGCCTCGCGGATGGCGGGCAGGGCATCGATTCCGTCGCGCCGTCGCTCGAGCGCGAAGTCGACCATCATGATGGCGTTCTTCTTGACGATGCCGACCAGCAGCAGAATGCCG
>Ga0182744_1003192_pt1 | contig 12931 bp, 9 predicted proteins | sample eDN3rd30CKraftMG_FD_128525 | JGI IMG/M metagenome (GOLD analysis project Ga0182744, IMG submission 128525) | Enriched Miracle-Growth compost microbial communities from Emeryville, California, USA - eDNA 3rd pass 30_C Kraft MG (version 2) (version 2) ...
AGAGGGTCATGAGCGGGCTCCTTTTGGCCTTCGTCGGGGCCGAAGCGCGGCGGAACCTCGTGGTCGCCATCTTCTCTTCAGCCCTTCCTGACCCCTCCCCCGAAGCCGCCTCTCCGCCCGGGCGGGTCAAGGGCCGGCAAGGCCGGGCGAAGCTTCACCCTTGACGCGGACGGCGGGCATGCGGCAGGTCTCTTCCGGTTCTGACCCTTTTCCTTTCCTTCTTTTCTTTCTCCCGCGCCCTGAGCGCATCGTTCCAGTCTTCGACCGGCGGCATGAGACGCAGCCAGTCGCAGCCGGCTGCATCGGCGATGTCGCGCAGCCGGCCGGCAAAGGTCTCGCCCTGGCCGTTGGCGTCCGTTGCGGCGACGAGCTGGACGCCGGGACGCGCGGCGAGCTTGCAGAGCGCGGCATCTGTCGCCGGCGACCATCCCCCGCCGGTGCTGAGATACTGACTGCCTTCCCGCGCCCCTTCAAAGGCGGCCAGGCTCATGGCGTCGATCGCCGCCTCCGTCACGCACAGTCGCAAGGCGTCCATCAGACCGAACCGGAAGAGGGCCTTCGTTCCGCCGGTTGCAAAGCCGCGCCAGTCGGGGCCACGTTCCTCCCAACCGGTGACGACGCCCTCATCATCGAGATGGGCGGCCCACATGCTGCCATGCGGGCCTTCCCGCAGCACGTTGAGCCGCACGGCGTCGCGAATGATCGCCTCGGGCAGGCAGCGCTCCTCCCGCAGATAGCGCCAGGTCATCGAGCCTCGCCAGGGTTTGCGGCGTTGCTCCCATCGGTCCTGAATGGGTCTAGAGGTCAAGGACTCGCCCGCGGATGGGGTCCAGGCCGGCTCCCGGGAGACGAAGCCGACCAGTGAGGCGACGCGATCAAGTGCATCGACGAAAGCGACGCCGTCGAGGTGCCCGGCGAGGCTGAAGACGTCGCCTTTCGCGTCGGAGAGTGGATCGAACCATCCCCGCCCCTCATGGATGACGATGACGATTTCCGCTCCCCGCCGGTATTTGACGGCCCTGCGTGTGCTTTCCTGCCTGTCCACCGCAAAGCCCGCCTGCTCCAGCAGGGCGCCGCACGGAACCCGGTCCCGCAGGTCCTCCAGCTCTTCTTTTCTCATGTGTTTGCCGGCGCGTTCGCGTCCGCCTTTCTTGTCCGCTTTTTCTCTTCCCGCAATTTGCGGGACCGCCTGCCCCGGTTCGCGAAGAGCAAAGGGGGCCAGGGCGCGGCTGGCAATCTGCAGATCTGCACCTTCGCGCCGACAGTCCGTGCCAGGCGCGGCGAAGCCTCCCTTGCCGCCTGCCGCTCGCAAGCGGCACCCATGAAGGGAAATGCCGGCTCAATGAGCCGGCCGGCGATCGTACGGGTCGAATTCGTGAATGATATCCAGATCGTCGTCGGCTTCGATTTCGTCGCTGACGACGACGCCGAATTCATCGCCGGACCTGAACAGAGTGACCGGGACCATGAGGGTGCGGGCAAGTGCGAAAGCGTGCGATTGAGCGAGTGCAAGATCTTGTGCCATGTGAAAAACCTCCGTCCGGAGCGGGCCGATCCCGCTCGATGGCTCCTCGAAGGACCGGGGACGGTCGCGATCACCGCGAAGGCGAAGCCGAGTGGCCGCACGCTTGCGTAGCGGACCTCGCAGCGGGTTGATCGACGCAGATCCGGACCTGGTCCAGGACGCCATCAACTGAGAGCGGGATTGGTTTGCTTCGGATGGGCGGGGTAATTCCGGCACAGATCGTTCACTCGCGGCACAGCGATCGCCGCGGCCCGAGTGTTCTCCGCTATCCGTCCTGCAGCCGTTCAGTTGCGACCGGCGGCTTCCTGATCGGCGATGGCCTTGACGACCTCGAAGTCCATCTCGGCACGCGGCTCGATGCGGGCGACTTCGCTGGCGACCTTGGCCCAATGCCAGGATTCGGCAACGTTTCTCTGCGCCCGGCTGCGTGCAGCTCTTCGCTGCGCTTCATAATAGGCATTGACCGGGTCGGCTGCGGCCAGTCGCTTGGCGTCGTCCTGCCAGCGACGGCGAAGCTCTCGGCGGTGTTCGATCCATTGCCCCAGTAATCCGATCATCGCCGACCCCGCCGCGACGCCAGAAGCTCCGATTGGGGTATCCAGATCGCAGACGTGTCGTCGCCGAACGGCACGGCGGTTCCCTCGAAAACGCATATGCCGGCCCACGCGCAAATGACCGCGTCGAGCATGTCCTCAAACGCCTTCAACTGCCATGATGGAGCTTCAAACGGAGGTAGCCGCAATATCTCGGAAGCGCCTTTTATTTCTAGGTCGAGGCTGGCGACGATCGCGCTCCAGGTTTCGAAGAGTTTGCTGCGCCGGCTGACGGGGGTTTCCATTGGCCAATAGTTGCGCGTCTTCGCCTGCTTGTAAGGCAACCGCTTTTCGGCGCGCATCAGTTCGACCAGGGCGGGATGCGGGTAGACCTCCAGCAGGCCCGGCAAGCAAACCTCTCGCGTCAGCAGTCCATACCCAGAGCGCTCGAAACCGCTCTTCAAATCATCACTGATCTTGCCAGGCCTGATCGCGCTTGGTGTGTGGGTGCTGCAGTGACGGGCGCCGTAAGCTGCCGAGACCAGATTGTCCGAAGCTCGCCGCGCGGTGATCGGCTCGAGAGAAAGGGGCATGTCCACGGCAACAAGATCGATCGGCGCTCCGGTAATTTTCCTCGCGGCGGCAAGGAGAGCGGCGGCCTCTGCAACCGAGCCGGATGGACGGGAAGTGGAGATCGGCCCCTCGTCGGCACGATCCAGGAGGTGGCGATAGGAGGATCCTGCGAAGATCAAGTGCCAATTGTCCCCCGTGGTGGAAACCAGCGCGACACCACTCGGCTGTGTCGCGGTCCAGGCTGCATCAATTCCGAGAATGGCCGTCATTGCCCCGATCACTCAAGCCGCCCGGAAGCGATCGAACGCGGTCAGATACCTGACCGGTGGATCGGCATCCCAGCGATAGATCTCTGTCCGCAGGAAATGCAGCTCCTCGTCGAGCACCTCTTCAGGCAATTCCACCCACCAGGATTTCGGGCGGCCGTCGGAACCGTCGGACCAGCGATAGCCGCGCGTCTTGAGCTGGTCCTTCATGTCGAATGGGCTGTTTTCCGCGTAGATGCGGACCCGCGACCGCTGACTGGCCTGATAGAGTTCCGCGAATGGCGCCGCGGTCGAACCGGACCGTGTCTGTCCGAGCACCTCCAATAGTGCGAAACAATCGTCGACAGCCCGGTGCCCTTCGTGGAAATAGCCCGACTGGCCGATCAGGTAGCCGAGCTTGCTTCCCTCGAAGCCGCGTCCCGACCAGTCGATCTCGGACACAGAGCAGGCCCAGGCCTTATGAACAAAGATCGGCGAGAAGGCTTCACAAAAGGGACGGTCGAAACCGGCGTTGTGGGCAATAATCAGGTCGGCCGGCTCAATGAGGGATTTCAGGCGGGTAGCGTCAATCACCTGACCGGCGACCATGTCGTCTGTGATCCCGGTCAGGCGTGTGATTTCGGGCGGGATGGTGACAGTCGGCTGCTGAAGCCCGCCATAGACACCCGTGACATCGCCGATATCGCCAGCGTCATTGAATGTGAAGGCTATCGCGCCGATCTCGATGATCTCGTCGGAGCGGTGGTTGAGGCCGGTGGTTTCAGTGTCGAGGATTACGCCTCGCCGTGAAAATTCGGGCCGAGCATGCTCGACAACTGGTCGGGGCAAGAGCTTTCGCAGGACACGATAATTGCCGGTCGCTTCTAGGTGACGGGTCATGGCCTCGTCGTCAGAACCGATGCCGACCTGCTCCCTTCTCACAACAGCCTGCGGCTTGGCACTCAGCTTGGTCGACGGCAAAACAGGAGCTGCAAAGAAGTCGAGTTGTGAGGTCATTCTGTTCCGGTCCGATGGCAGCATGGCTAAGGTCACAATACGCATCGGCATGGGAGCAAGCAACGACGCTCCCAATCAGCTACATTTGGCATCAAGGAGCGGTGGAAGAACCGCGAACAAACACTTTTCAAAGCAGAGAACGACTTTGGATACCGACGTCGAAATCGTAGGATGCCGGACAATGATTTGACGATTTTGAGCATAGCCATGGACAATCAGGCGCAACAGCCGATCCGCGAACATCATTTTTATGTCTCAACCGCAAAATTTCTGTTCCACCACCCTCAGGACGGCATCGTGGCTGTTCGCGACCCGATACGACTCGAGGACGCCAAACGGTATGGGCTTGACCCCATCGTACTTTACGGACTTACCGTTGCCGGCCTGCCGATCCGCTGGCTGACGTTCTCCACGATGGAGAAGCGCAAATCATTGCGCGACGTGTTGCTGACGGCATGGAGAAACGCCGAGGGTCTGCGCGGCCTGCCGGATGTTCTGCGTGTGAACCGCTACGTGGAACGGGCCGACCCATCATTGGCGACGGATATTGCCAAGATCGGCATCCGGCTTGAGGTTGCCGACCCGAAGGACAAAGCGGCTCCGGCATCGTTACGCTCGGCTCACGATGCTTCCTTGTGGTTGTCGAAGAGACATAATCCGGTCGATCGGTCTGCGGCCGCATCCGTCGAAGCGCTTTGTCGTGATGCACATGACGATCACGATTGGCGAGCGGGTCAAGGACCGCGCGGGCTCAGCAATCGAAAACTCGAGGACAACATCGAACGGTGGCTGGAATTGCCGATGCGACCACCGGCAGACATTCTCCCCGATAAAGTGGCGTGGGAAGCCGGTCCATGGCTGTCGTCCTGGGAAACCTCGCTTCCACCCGATCGGCCACGCTATTTCAAACACGACGGATTTACCGGGAGGATGTGGCTGTACTCGGGATCGGACCCATCCGAAGACGTCGATGACGATGACGATGACGACATCCCGGCCTACGACGAGTATGACAACGTGCCCGAAATCGCCAAAAACCTGGTCGCCTGCTGGCCCAATCCGCCGAAGGAGATCGCTGCGGCCGCTGGAATCACCCTGCGCCAACTCCAGTGGTTCATCTCGGAGCGTTCCACCCTCGACCGGTCGGCGCGCTTCGACCTAGAACGCCTATTGGGCATCGAATACGACGAACGGATGGGCGGCTACACGCCTGCGGGTCCCTACGTCCTGATCGCCAGAAAGGCACAGGCCGTCGAAGCGGTCTATCAGGAGATTTCCGGGGGCGGTGATGCCTGCCCTTGCGAACTCGTTCCCGCTCAGGGACAGGCCGACCCGAGCTGGAGATACGTCTTGATCAATGCGTTTGGGACACCACCGACCCTTGTCATGGCGCCTCGTGGCGAGGCGGTCACGGAACGCCTTCCCGAACTGATCATGAACTACGAGGGCATCCGGCCGGTTTCGCCGGCCTTTTATCGCGACGTGGTCACGACCTGCGCCCGCGCTTGCCTGACACCTGAGGCCAATGCACGGGAGATGCGGGATTTTGCAAAGCGCTACGAACGGGAATGGGTCGATTGCGCATGGCTGCCGGACTGAATTTGCTGGTAGTGCGTGAGCCCTGATGTCTGATCGCGTTCGAACATACCGGCCTGGATTTTTTGCACGGTTCCTTCCTCAAGGAAAATGGAAGATGACGCTGACCGCGTCCTCGCCCGCATCCATACGTCTTGAAGTCGGCGACGCGGTCAAACTTCCCTGTCTGGATGTCGTCGCCATTTCCGTCAGCAAGGCATTGCTGTGGCACACCGTCGAAGTCCGGTCGCGCGACCGGATCCATAACCTTTCCTGCCTTGGAGAAGAAGCCGCGACACGGTTGGCGGCCGATCTTTACAGCTTCATCAACAACCACCTCTTCGAGTTGATCGGCTCAGACACCGGCCGATTGAGCGAGGTGGATACGAAACTGCAGGCCATCACCGAAGGAAAGCGACAGTATCTGGCCCAAGCCGACCTTGGCCGGGCCATTGCGAGCGTAGCCGGTGAAGCCACCGCCGCGCTTTCGCACCCTTTATTCGATCCGGAATTGATGCCGCCTGCCCTGAAAGCGGCACTCCCCCAGTCGCTCGCCTTCATCACCGATCCGGATGTGCGGCATAGATATAATGACGCGTTCGTTTCGGCAGAGCTGTCGAGATACCGATCGTTCTTCGACAATCTGGACGGCCGGTCATTGTCCGACCAGCAACGCGAGGCATGCATTCGCCTGGAGGACAACAATCTGCTGGTCGCCTCAGCCGGATCGGGCAAATCCGCGACCATGGTCGGCAAGGTCGCCTATGTGCTCGGCAAGCAGCTCTATCGGCCGGAAGAGGTGCTCGTGCTCGCCTTCAACAAGAGCGCCGCCGACGAGCTGAAAGAACGGATTTGCAGGCAGCTGGCGATCGGTCCGGAAGACCTCGGATGCAAGGTGACCACGTTTCATGCGCTCGGTCGCGGCATTATCGAAGAGGTCGACGGTCGGCCGCCACAGCTTGCCGATTGGGTTGAGCACCCCGCCGGCGAAGCGAAGATCATCGAACGGATCATCGAGGAACTGCTGCGATCGGATGCGGAATTCGCCGAGCTCTGGGTCAACATCCTTGTCCTTCATCCGAAAGCGGACATTCCGGCCCAAGAGTTCGGCTCGAGGGAGGACTATGATCGCTACCTGTCGGTGCGCCGCCGGAACGGCAATGCGACCATCGGCACGTTGGCCGGCATCTACGTTAAGTCGCTCCAGGAGCAGACGATCGTCAATTGGCTGTGGCTCAATTCCGTCGATTTCGAGTACGAACGCCAGATCGCGATCGAAGAGAAAAACGGACGGATTCGACACGTCCATCCGGACTTCTATTACCCCGCCAGCAAGACGATCCATGAGCACCTGGCCATCAATGCGGATGGCTCATCACCCTTCACGGACTACGTCAACCATGCCGAAAACAAGCTGGCCGGCTACAGCAAGGCCGAGATGGATGTGTTCCAGACGACGTCCGCGCAGGCGAGCGATGGATCGCTGATTGCAGCACTCGAAGCCGAGCTTCGGAAGCGAAACATTTCGCTCGAACGAAAAAGCTACACCGCAATCGTCAAAGCCCTCGAGCCCGTTGTCATCAAGCACTATCACAAGCTGATTGCCGTCTGCATCAAACACATCCGCGCCAGCCACCTGACCGTCGACATGCTGCTGGAGCGCGCCAAATCGCTCCACGACCGGACCCGCGCAAAGGAATTTGCACAGGTCGTCTGGAAGATCACGGAGACCTATTCCCGGAAGCTGGAAGAAGCCGGCCGCATTGACTTCGACTCGATGATCGCCAATGCCACGCAGTTCGTGGAGACCGGGCAGTATAAGAGCCCCTATTCCCTGATCCTCGTCGACGAGTTCCAGGATATTTCGGAGCCGCGCGCGAAGCTGATCAAGGCGCTGAAACACCAGAAGCCGTTCACCAAGGTTTTTGCCGTCGGTGACGACTGGCAGTCGATCTATCGCTTCGCCGGATCGGATATAACGATCTTCACGCAATTCGAGGCAAACTTCGGGGCAAGCTGGCAAGGTCGTCTGGAGCTGACCTATCGCTGCAACCAATTCATCGCCGAGACGGCTGCCAGCTTCGTGCAGCGTAATGCCGCCCAACTGAAGAAATCGGTGCGCTCGACGCGCCCGGCAATTGCGCGATCGATTCGGGTCGTTCCGATCGATGGTGATCGCGGCAAGCCAGATTTCACGGACGCCTGTCACCGACTACTGAAGCGGCTCGACATCTTCCTCGGCGGGATTTCGGGGCAATGGCGGAGCGACGAGCGCGAGAAGCTCAAGGTCATGGTGCTGTGGCGCTATAACCAGCTCGATCCGTTCAGGGGGGCACCGCCAAAATTCGAGCATATCGAGATTTCGGGACTGTCCTTCCATCGCGCCAAGGGACTTGAGGCCGACTACACGATCCTGCTCGATGTCAGCGAAGGCGATTACGGAGTGCCAAGCCGGATCGAGGACGACGAACTGCTCAATCTGGTCATGCCGCAGCCTGAAATGTTTGAGTATGCCGAGGAGCGTCGCCTATTCTACGTTGCAATGACCCGCGCAAGTCGTGGCGTGTTCCTGCTCACGAACAGCCGTGACCCATCCAGATATATCCGGGAGCTTTCGGAGATCGCCGGGCAAAATCTGCGTTTCGAGACCGTCGATGGCGGTGCGCTGCATCAATGTCCCGCATGCCGCGTGGGTCAATTAGTCGAGAGGAATGGTCGCAACAATAGCCGCTTTCTTGGGTGCAACCAGTACCCCGGCTGTGACCACACGCAGCAACTTAATCGACGAAGCGCCGAATGACCGGGTCTACGTTGCCTGCACAACTGCGCGAAGCCTGCAGTCGCTCTCCCAGAGGTTGATCGTGTCGCCCGGAAACAATTGCTCTATCGGCGCCAGGTCGCACGATACCGAACGCGTTTCGCGCCGAAAGTTATGCGCCCGGATTCCGGTCCAGAAAAGCGCCAATGCCCTGTCGGCGGTAAAAATGGCAGGATGCTCCTTAGGAAACAACGCCAGAAGGTGAATCAAGATCTCAAGCGAACGAATATCCGCGAGCGCGTTGTACGCGTCCTGCTCCGAGTATCCGTCCCGAAACTTCAACATCCTCTTTGCGGGGCTGCCAGAGTTTGGAACCGCCACTGAACTCAGTGCCGCAAGGACGATGAGAGAATAGCGGGCCACACCGTAGCGATCGGCCGCATCCAGCACATCGGTCCATCTCTTGTCGAAAAGCCTGCGGCTGGTGGGGGCAGTGAGGAAAGGTGCGAGATGAAGGAGGAAGTTGCGTTTTCGCTCAAACCCTGCCCGGGTGTCGTCGATCAGGCCCAGAGCGCCCCTGAGACTGTCGCTGCCGACAACGAGCTCTGCCTTCGGCAGCGCTTTGCTGAGAAAGGTCATCACCTCCGTCAGCTGCGCTTCCACAATCGGACGATCTGGAATACTTCGGTCATTGCCTTCGATGGCGTAGAGAAGAGGGTTAAGCCGCACCTCCTGCCCGGCAAGCAAGTCCAGAAAGTCCTGGCCCGCGCCGACAACAGAGCCTTCCTCGAAACGTCCCTTGATCTGGCTGATGACATTTCTATCCGGCAGGATCGTAACACCAGCATCGGCGACCGCAAGTCCAGAGGGAAGCCAGCCGCCACGCTGCAGGCTGACGGCCATCGAACTGTGAGTGCTCTCGAGCATGGCGTTTCCGCGTGCCAGCCCATCGATCTCAACCCCCTCGATGTTCGTCTCTAGAATTCTGGCGTGACGCCAATTGAGCGGGACGGACAGAGGTTTATGCAGTTGCGCGCCTGCCAGATCGTCGTAGTTCAGGGGTTTCAGCTCCAGACCAACGACACTTACGGAACGAGGAGGCTGACCGTCTTGCCCGTCAAGCTCCACGAATTTCATGACGAGGCCGGCATGTGGGGCGTGGGGCGCGAACCTTTCAGACACGACTCCGGTCATTTGTTCGCCGCCTCGAATTGCTCGAGCAAGGATGTCGCGAGGTTCGAGCCTTCCAGGTAAAGGCCGATCTCGTCCAGCGGGTTTTCCTCCAACCCGGATTGCGAGCCCCAGTTCAAGCTGCTGACGACGATATGGTCCTTGTCCCACGCCAGGAACTTGGCATGCAATTGCGGCTCCGGCACGCCAGTCAGCTCGACGAGGCCGTTCAGACGTTCGCGGTGCTCCGCGACATGCCCGCGTTTGACCGGCCCGGACCGTCGCGAGTAGTAGACCCGCACGTCACTCAATCTCCGGCCTGCAACCTCTGCGGGGTCGAACAGAGCCGGGACCATATTGGCTCCGACCTTGTTCGTACAGCAGATGAAACGCTCCTGGGCATCGTGCGCCGCAACTCGCAAAAGGCGCTCATGGTCGTCGGCACGAAGAATGGTGAGCCGGGCGGCCGGAGGATCGGTTTCCGAAGCCGCTGAAAGTCGGTTGCGCTGACGCCGTAGTTCCGACGCCATGAACAGGAGCGTTTCCACGGATCGGCTGGCACCGGAGAGTTTGGCAATGATCTCGCGGAGGAGATCCATCCCGGTCGCGACAGCGTTGGTTTCCGTGAGTTCTACGGAAACCTCGACAGCTGAAAACGGCGACGAAAGCCAGTTGCAGGACCCCATCACAGCAGTTGCGCCACCATCTCCATCGTCGGCGAGGAGGAACTTTGCATGGCTGCCGACAGGGTCTCTCTGTACCAGCAGGTAGCCTCTCGTTTGCCGAACTGCCGATAGCCGGGTGTAGAGTTCCTGCATGGCTGCCGCATGCTTGGCGCGGTCAAGCGACGTTCCAAAGAACAGGTGGCATTTGACGCCGCGTCTGCAAGCATCCTCGAGGGCCTGCCAAATCCTCTCACGCTTCTCTTTGCCTTTCTCATCTGTCTGCGACGCGACAAAAGTTGAAAGGACAAAGATGTTGGACTTCGCGGCGCCGACGATTTGCTCGAAGCGCTGCAAGTGCTGTTCAGAGCCAACGAGAAGCTGGTCGGCGGCAAACGACGTGTTGATCGCCACTGGCTGGCTGACTGCCGGTGCGGCGGTCGTCGGCAAGATGCCGGTCTTTATTGTCGCCTTTAGCGCCTCCACGAGCTGGTTACTCGCCCCCTGTGGCAAAATCCCGTCTTTCACATCGTCGAGATCGAGAACGAGGAATTTTCGCTCCAGGAATGAACTGTTGGCCTCCACACCCCGAAGCCACTCCCCTGGGCGAAGTGTACCGGCCGTGAACTGGCTGACACGCTGCATCATGGAATAGTCCGTCTCCGGCGCCTCGCCCGTGGGAAAAGCGACAATCGCTCCGCTGTCCGGGAGCTTCGACACGGGAATCGTATCAACATCGCGCGTCCTGAAGACCGATTGCCCGACCTTTTCATAGACGACACTGATACCGATTTCGCGGTCCGCGGTCCGTTCTGGAAGTGCGCGCCCGGCGCGAATAAAGCCATGCCCGACACTGCTTGTCGCGAGCACCGGCTGTGGTGAAAGCCGGACTTCAACAAGGCCGAACTGCATCAGACGGGCAACCGTAGAACTCACAACCTGTCGCGGGATTCCCAGGTGTGCCGTAACGGCATCGATTGTCCCCGGATCGCGATCAAGCGACAGCAGAACCATTTCCTCGATAGGGCTCCAGCCCCACGTGCGCTGAACGATGCCCGGCGCCCGATAATGCCATGCGGGAATGTAGATGTTGTTCATTGGGAGAGCTTCCCATTCTCATCGACCGTGACGATGGAAGCGCCCATGTCGCCCCCCGGAAACTCCGTCTCTGCAAGCCGCGCGATTTCATCGAGCATCCTTCGCAGGAAGCCGAGCTCGTCGTTCAGCCCATCGGGATCGATGCCGTTTACGGTATTGCTGATAAATCTCCTGCTGGTGGCAAGTATCAGCTTATGCTTGGCTCGGCTGAGAAGTACGTTTAGCCGCTGCGGATTCTTGATGAATCCGAGGGCTCGCGCGCCAACAAGCACATTGTTCCGGACAAGGCTGGCGACGATCACGTCCGCCTCACCTCCCTGGAAACTGTCGCTCGTATAGATGAACTTTCCGTCTCCGCGCGGGCTGGCGAAGCCAAACAGGGTCTTCTCGGCCGTGTCGATCTCGGGTTTGAGCAAACGCTCGAAATGACTCACTTGGGCGGAATATGGCGACAGCACCGCCAACGTTGGCCGATGCCCGTCTGCCGGCACGATTGGTCGCAGCCTCTTCATGGCGCTCACGACCGCCTTTGCTTCGGACTCGTTGCGATACGAGCGCTTGATCTTCTGCTCGAACGCCCGGCGTTTGACGATACTCAGCGAAGGCATGTCGAGGATCACGATAGGCGAAGTGGGGAATCCTTCGACAGTGTCCACTGCCTGCTTGCGCTGTTTCACGCGCTTCGACGAAACGAGTTCTCCCTTATAAAAGGTATCGGAGACAAGCTCGCCGATTGCCGGGTGCATCCGGCTCTGTTCCCGTAGCGTGTTTGCGATCGAGCTCGGACGTTTCGTGTCCGCGGTTCTCAGGGCCTCTCGCTCGGCAATTGATCGGAACGGCTCCTCGAGACGAGCGGCGATGGCCAGAACATCGCTGAGCAAGAACTGATCCGCCTTCAGCGCGTCGAGGGCGATTTCCACTTCGCCAGGCAGATCGGGAATAGCAGAAAGCTTTTCTTTGGCATCCCTCAGCAGTTCGTTTGCCCGCTTGCCATCGTAGAACTTCTGGCGTTCAACCGCGTCGAAAGGCGACAATTGATTATGGTCGCCGATCATAACCCGGCGGTTGCCGAGAAGAAGGGCGCCAATCAGCTCGGCACCATTGGCGCGCGCGGCTTCTTCGATGAAGACCCAGTCGAACTGTTCGCCATCGGCAATCATTTCCTCAAGGACATGGGATGAGGTCGTGGCCAAGGTGACATCGGACGAGCGAAGCATCAAGTTGTCTGTGTCGCGCAAGGCACGCTCGGCGATCGACTTTTCCGACCTGTCGACGGGATTCAGCGCCTGAGTGATCTGATGGAGCTGGCTTGCCATGACCGCCGCGCGCTCAGCGTCGGGTTTGGACACGGAGCGCAACAAGGCGACCGAGTTCCGTCGCAAGGTGCTCTCTTCTTCGCTGACGCGAGATCGTTCGACGCGAACGACAATGTTCGATTGCTTCGGCAAGAACTTTCGAAGCTCGTCCTCCATATGGACGAGAGTCTCATGGTTCTGGGCAGACACCAGAATGCGGGCATCGGGGGTTTGATCGAGGATGCTTTTCACGAGATGTGAAATCAAGAAGGTCTTTCCCACACCAGGAGGACCGACGACGACATTGATCGACCTTCCCGCGACGATCGACTGCCACGCCTCGATCTTCGATGGCTCCATATCCGCATCTGCCGGCGGTGAACCCGGAACCGCAATGTCGCGCAGCACGTCGTCCATCGCCACCTGCGCCGGATCATCCAAAGCTCTGAGAAGCTCGACGTTGGCCCTGGCGGCGACAAT
>Ga0182744_1003193_pt1 | contig 12927 bp, 10 predicted proteins | sample eDN3rd30CKraftMG_FD_128525 | JGI IMG/M metagenome (GOLD analysis project Ga0182744, IMG submission 128525) | Enriched Miracle-Growth compost microbial communities from Emeryville, California, USA - eDNA 3rd pass 30_C Kraft MG (version 2) (version 2) ...
ATAGTCGTCGAGCGCCTCGGCGAGCTGGCCGACTTCGTCGTTGGCGAAATGCGAGCGCAACAGTTCGGGCTGGCCGCTGCGGCTCATGGCGCGCACGCGGCGCGCCAACTCGGCGACCGGACTCATCACGCGCGCCGACAACCAGAAGCCGATGAGCAGCGAAAGCAGCGCGAACGCGCACACCGCGGCAGCGATGGCGACGAGAAGCTGGCGCTCGCCGAGCTTCTGCGTACTCACGTCGTACCAGAGATAAGCCCAGTAGTCGGCGTCCTTGTAGACGGCGAGCTTGAACGGGCGCAGCTTGCCTTCGCGACCGATGTCCTCGATCTCATAGACGCCTTCGTCCAGTTTTTGCCAGGCCAGCGGCACGGTCGCGGTACGTCCCGCGCGCACGATCTGGAACTGGATCAGCGACATCGGGAACTGCGCGTTCGGATCCGGGTTGTCGCGCTTGAAATCGACGAAATGGCGCAACTCGCGCTCGAGCATCGAATTGACGAGCTGGTCCTCGAGCCGCGTGCGCATGTAGATCGTCGCAGCCGCGAACAGCGCCGTCAGGCCGAGGCCGAACAGCACGAAGGAAATGAGGATGCGGGAGCGGAGCCTACGCCGGTAGCGCATCCGGATCGACCATGCGGTAGCCGATGCCGTGGCGCGTCTGGATCAACGGCTTTTCGAACGGCTTGTCGATCTGCGCGCGCAGGCCGTGGATGTGCACGCGCAGGGAATCGCTGTCGGGCAGTTCTTCGCCCCATACGCGGGTTTCCAGTTCCTGCCTCGTGACCACCGACGGCGAAGCTTCCATCAGCGATTGCAGCAGCTTGAGGCCGATCGGGTTGAGCGTGATCTGCTTGCCGGCGCGATTGATGGTGAGCGTGTCGAGGTTGTAGGTGAGGTCGGCCAGTTGCAGCAGCCGGCTCTTGTTGCCCTTGCCGCGGCGGCCGAGCACTTCCAGGCGCGCCGAGAGTTCCTGCAGCGCGAACGGCTTGACCATGTAGTCGTCGGCGCCGGAATCGAAACCGGTGAGCTTGGCGTCGAGGTTGTCGCGCGCGGTGAGCATGAGCACGGGCGTCTGCTTCTTCGCTTCCTGGCGCAGCTTGCGGCAGACCTCGAGGCCGTCCATGCCGGGCAGGCCGAGGTCGAGCACGATGACGTCGAACTCGTTGACGACGGCCAGGTGCAGGCCGGTGACGCCGTCGCCGGCGAAATCGACGACGTGGCCCTTGTCGGCAAGGAAGTCGCCGATGTTCGCGGCGATGTCGCTGTTGTCTTCGATGACGAGGATGCGCATGACTCTACTCTAACGCGGGAGGCCGCCGATGCGAGCATGACGGCGCGAAGGAAGTTCAGTGGAAATGAGGGCGGTTCCGCAAAGCCCAACCAAAACACTGCGATCAAGGCGTGCTTTTGACGCTCACCGAAAACGCCGCAACGGGAGCGTGCTGTTGTTGAAAAGTGCGGCCAAGGATGGCCGCTGGTGGATCAGCCAAAGATTCGGCCCGCGTGGCTCGCATCAACCCGGGCGACTGCGGCGATCCCGGACGGATCGCAAAAGAAAATGACCCAAGGAGGTGTCATTGGGGGAACACACCTCGCTTGGGTCAAAAAGCTACTGCCCCGATTACCGTAATCTGCCAGTCACAGGACCTGACTTAGGAGTGTCGGGCAAGACCACAGTGGCGATGAATATAGGTTCGGCCAAATTAAGAAGCCGTTAAAACGTACTGACGCGCATGTTAAGCCTGTGCGCTGGCGCTCAGTTCACATCCGGCGTCCTGGCTGCGTTCTCTTCCAGTGCCGGACGGCAGACCATCGAACCGGTCTGGCGCACGCAGCCGTCGCGCGAGGCATGTTCGCCGGGCGGCGCGAAGACGAAGGTCTGCGAATACCTCAAGGCATGATCGGCCGGCAGGCTCGCCGGATCGAAACGCCACTGCCGCAGCGCGCGTTCCGCCTCGCGCTTGAACGCATTGTCGGCGCGCCCCTGCAGGCGGATGTCGCGCACGGAACCGTCCGCGGCGATCGTGAAGCTGGCGTCGACCAGGACGCGCTCGAGACGGGCATAACCCGGGAACTCGGGCGCCACGGTGTGGACGGCCACGGGCTTGGCCGGATGCACGGGCTCGGCCACCGCGGGAACCTGCGCCGGAAGCGCATTCGCCGGCAGCGTCGGATGACTCGGAGCGGCCATCGCCACGGCGGTCGGCGGCGACGCCGAAGCAGACGCCGCCGGAACCGGCACCGCAGGCGCCGGCACGACGCGTTCGGCAAGCGCCGCCGTACCCGCGGTGGATACGTCGGCCGCGGCCAGCGACTCCGCGGGCGCCGCCGGAATGGTTGGCGCATGCCATTTCGCCAGCTTCTGCGGCGCGATCAGGGCCGTGATCGACGGCACCACGGACGAGGTCGCGTGGACCCATTCGATGCCGGGCGCCGCCGGCATGAAGACTTCCAGTTCCGCACGATCAATGCGCTGTGCCAGCGCCCACGCCAGCAGCACGCCGCCGGCGACCAGCAGCCAACGGCCCGAGGAGCGTCCTTCGACCGCCATGTGCGGCGAAGCGACGCCGACGATGCGGCGCACGCGTTCGAGCAGTTCGCCGCCGTTCGCCGCGACCACGAACGGCGCTTCCACGCGCAGTTCCTCGAGCGCGGCCAGCGTGCGCGCGTACTCGCGCGGCTCGCCGCGCATCGTGCGCAACACGAGATGGTCGCAGCACAGTTCGCGCTCGTTGCGCACCTCGCGCGAAATCCAGTGCACGACCGGGTGATAGAACAGCACGGTCTCGATGACCGTCTGCACGAGATTGACGAGATGGTCGCGACGGCGCAGGTGGCCCAGCTCATGGGCGAGGATCAGTTCGATCTGCTGCCGCGGGAACCCCAGCACGACAGCCGCCGGCAACAGGATCACCGGTTTCAGCCAGCCGACCAGCATCGGCGTATCGATGCGATCGCTGACGAGCGCGCGTACGCGGTGGCGGAAGTTGAAGCGCACCATGATCGAAGCGACCATCGCGTCGATCTGCGCCTGCGGCTTGGCCCAGCAGCGCACGACACGATCGAGCTGGTGCCACTGGCGCAACGCCCGCGCCGCGAACAGGCAGACGCCGGCGAGCCATGCAGCGACGAGCCACGGCAGCGCCGCGTCGATCCTGTCCGACCAGACGTTGCCGCCATCGAGCATCCCGCCCGCGATCGCCGCCGCCGAGCCCGCCCCGGCTTCGCCGAACACGACATCGGCCGACGGCCACAGCGCGGCCAGCGTGAGCACGGGCGACAACGCCGACAATGCGAGCGCGACGAGCCCGATCGCATGACGCGCTTCGCTGGCACGCGCGGGCACCAGCGCGCGAGCCACGGCGTAACCCGCCCCGATGAGCAACCCCTGCCAGATGAAGTGCAACAACGTCCAGCCGATCGCATCGATCCACGGCACCATCGTCTGCATGTCAGTTCCCTTCGATGCGATCGAGCAAGGCGCGGATCTCGTCGAGTTCCTCGCGCGTGGCCTTGGCGCGGCCACCCAGCGCCTGCAGCACGAGCTGCGAAGGCGAGCCATTGAACACGCGCTGCACCATCTCGGCGACGAAGCGCTTTTGCGTGCGCTCGCGGCTGACTGCGGCGCGGAACACGTGCGCGCGCTCGGAATCGTCGCGCAGGACGAGTCCCTTGGCGTGCATGATCTGCAGCAATTTCAGCGCCGTCGTGTAACCGGCGCCTTCGTCGCGATACAGCGCCTCGTGGACATCGCGGACCGTGCTCGGCCCGCGTTGCCAAAGGACGTTGAGGATGCCGAGTTCGGCATCGGTCGGGCGTGGCGAGACGTCGTTGCGTGTCATGGCAATGCTCCGAACCGCAGGCTTTCGGGTAACGAGGCCGGTTTCAACCGCCGGACGGTTTAAAGTCGTTCGCGTGATGCATCGTCGTGTTCTGCATCCATTCCTGGCTGCCGCGGCGATCCCTCTCGATCTCGCGCGCGGTCCTGCACTTGGTGGTCTTGAAATGCGTTCCGCTGCGCGCTTCCTTGACGCAAATCAGGCGATCGCCGTCGCGCTTGAGCAGCGCCGCGTTGACGGTTTCCTGCGCATTGAACATCGCACGCTTGTCGTCGTCATTCATGCTTGCCACGTCGGGCGTCTTGTCGAACAACTGGCTCATGCTGTCGAGCCCGGCATCGACGCTCTTGCGTTCGCTAGCGGTCAATTCTTCGTAGCGGCCTTCGGGCTTCATTTCCGCACGGATCTGCGCCACGACTTTTTCGAATGCAACCTTGTCGGTCGCCTTGATCGGCGGTTCCGTCTTGGCCGCAAAGGCCCCTTGTGCGGCCAACAGCAAACCCAACCAGAGACAATAAATCAATTTCATTGAACCACGCCTCGCGAAAAAAAAAAAATCAATGGTTTGAATTCCAGCGCTCATTCGGACTCAGCTCTTGCATCCGCCTGTTTTGGGATCGGTGACGCATGGAACTACGTTGTGCAGCGTTGAATTCCTGTACCAGTTCTGCGCACCGTTTCGATCCGCTTCGACCTCGCGCGCCGTCCTGCACTTCGTGTTCTTGAAATGCGTGCCGCTGCGCGCTTCGTTGACGCAGATGAGGCGGTCGCCGTCGCGCTTCAGGAGGATACCGTTGACTTCCTCCTGCGCGTTGAAGAAGGCGATCTTGTCCTCTTTGCTCATGTGCTCGATGTCGCCGGATCTGGCGAAGATAGTCGTCATGTCCGCCAGGCGCATGTCGACGCGCTCACGTTCCATGCGATTGACCTCGGCATAGCGGCCGGAAGGTTTCATCTGGCCCTGTATCTCCGCGACCACGCGGGAGAATTCGTTCTTGTTCGTGGCATTGACGGGTGGCGGCGATTTGGTCTGCGCGGCGAACACGCAGGAACAGGCGACGACGAGCAACCACGCGATGAGGATCTTCAGTTTCATGGAACCCCTCGGAACCGAGCAAAGAAGTCGAACCCGATCATATCCATCCACGCGGTCTTGTCAACGATATCCTTCGTACGACGAAATGGTGCATTGCGCCGCGGCGGTTTGACTGGACGGCGCGACTCGGCGACGCTAGGCGATCGCGCACCCGGGACAATCCACGATGAAATCCAGCCCGCTTCCATGTCTGATCGCGATCTCGGCGACCGCCCTCGCCGCCTGTGCGCCGGCACCGCACAAGGCCACGTCACCCGGTGCCGTGGAGTCGACACGGGAAGCCAACGTGGCCGAAGACCCTTACCTCTGGCTCGAAGACATCCACGGCGAAAAGCCGCTGGCCTGGGTCGAGACGCAGAACGCGCGTACCCAGGCCGATTTCGCCGACACGCCGGCGTTCGAGAGCACGCGCGAGGCGATCCTCGGCATTCTCGATTCGGACGCGAAGATTCCCTACGTCAACAAGATCGGCGACCGCTACTACAACTTCTGGAAGGACAAGGACCACCCGCGCGGCCTCTGGCGGCGCACGACGCTGGCCGAATACCGCAAGGACAAGCCGCACTGGGAAACCGTGATCGACCTCGACGCGCTCGGCAAGGCCGAGGGCAAGAGCTGGGTCTGGCACGGCGCGCAATGCCTCAAGCCCGCGGATCGCCGCTGCCTCGTTTCGCTCTCGCCGGGCGGTGGCGACGCCGACGTCGTGCGCGAATTCGACCTGCACGACAAGGCGTTCGTCAAAGGCGGCTTCGAGTTGCCGGAAGCGAAGACCCAGGTCGCGTGGATCGACCAGGACCGCATCTACGTCGCCACCGATTTCGGCCCCGGCTCGATGACGAAATCGAGCTACGCGCGCATCGTCAAGGAATGGCGCCGCGGCACGCCGCTGTCCGACGCGACAACCGTGTACGAGGCCAGCGAAGACGACCTCGCCGCCAGCGCCTCGCGCGACCTCACGCCCGGTTTCGAACGCGACTTCGTGGTGCGCACGATCGACTTCTTCACCAGTGAAACCTTCGTGCGCGGCAAGGACGGCAAGCTGGCGAAGATCGACGTACCGCTCGACGCGACGGTCGACGCGCACCGCGAATGGCTCACGATCCACCTGCGCAACGCATGGACGGTGGACGGCAGGACGTATTCCTCCGGCAGCCTGCTCGCCGCGAAATTCGACGACTTCATGGCCGGCAGGCGCGACCTCGTCACGTTGTTCGCACCGACCGACACGACCTCGCTGGAAGGCGCCTCGTGGACGCGCCACCACCTCATCCTCAACCTGCTCGACAACGTCGCCAGCCGCCAGGAAGTGCTCACGCCCGCCGCACACGGCGACTGGAAGCGCGAACCGCTCGCCGGCGCGCCCGCGCTGAGCACGGTCGTCGCGACGGGCATCGACCCCGACAGCGACGACACCTACTTCCTCACCGTCAGCAGCTTCCTCGAACCCGACACGCTGGCCTACGGCACGCTCGGCCGCGGCAAAACGCAGGTGCTCAAGCGCGGACCGGTGTTCTTCGACGCGGGCGCGTACCAGGCGCAGCAGTTCTTCGCGACCTCGAAGGACGGCACGCGCGTGCCGTATTTCCAGCTCGCCGCAAAGGACCTCAAGCTCGACGGTTCGAACCCGACCCTGCTCTACGGCTACGGCGGTTTCGAGGTCTCGCTGCAGCCCAAATACAGCGGCGCGATCGGCAAGGAATGGCTCGCGCGCGGCGGCGTCTACGTGCTCGCCAACATCCGCGGCGGCGGCGAGTACGGCCCGCACTGGCACCAGGCCGCGCTCAAGGCCAATCGCCTGCGCGCCTACGAGGACTTCGCCGCGGTCGCCGACGATCTCGTGCATCGCGGTGTCACCTCGCGCGCGCACCTGGGCGCGATGGGCGGCAGCAACGGCGGCCTGCTCATGGGCAACATGCTCACGCAGTATCCGGACCGCTTCGGCGCGATCGTCTGCGCCGTGCCGCTGCTCGACATGAAGCGCTACACGCACCTGTCCGCCGGCGCCTCGTGGATGGCGGAATACGGCGACCCCGACAAGCCCGACGAGTGGGCGTGGATCAAGACCTTCTCGCCGTACCAGAACGTCGCGCCGGGCAAGGACTATCCGCCGATCCTGTTCTACACCGCGACCAGCGACGACCGCGTCGGCCCGGTGCAGGCGCGCAAGATGGCCGCGCGCATGGAGGCGTTCGGCTACAAGAACGTCTGGTTCTACGAGAACCGCGAAGGCGGCCACGGCGCGGCGGCGGACAATCGCCAGTCGTCCTTCATGACCGCGCTGGGCTACTCGTTCCTGTGGAAACAGCTCACCGCCGCGTCGCCTTGAGTCCGGAAAAGCCGCTCCGAACGTGAACGCCCGCCCGCCGCGCAAGTCCGCGCCGCGGGCGCGGCGACGGCGCATGCACTATCCTTCGCGCCCCGGTTCGCCGCGCCCGCGCGGCGAACGCTTTTGAAACGGGATTCCGCCGCGCCTGGCGGCGAATATCCACGAAAAGCCTTCGTCGCGCCCAAGCGGCGGATGTCACTGCAACAGCGGAGCGATCGTGTCACTGGAAAAAGTCACCGCCGGCGCGAAGGTGCCGGACGAAGTCAACGTCGTCATCGAAATCCCCAAGGACGCCGAGCCGGTCAAGTACGAAGTCGACAAGGCCAGCGGCGCGATCTTCGTCGACCGCGTGCTGTCCACGCCGATGCGCTACCCGTGCAACTACGGCTACGTGCCGCAGACGCTCGGCGGCGACGGCGATCCGCTCGACGCGCTCGTCGTGCTGCCGCTGCCGCTCGTGCCCGGATCGGTGATCCGTTGCCGCCCGGTCGGCATGCTGCGCATGATCGACGAGGCCGGCGCCGACGAGAAGCTCATCGTCGTGCCGCATCCCAAGACCTTCGCCGGTTACGCGCACATCACCGACATCGCGCAGGTGTCGCCGCACTGGCTCGAGCGCATCGGCCACTTCTTCGAGCACTACAAGGATCTCGAAAAGGGCAAATGGGTCAAGGTCGAAGGCTGGGCCGGCGCCGAGGAAGCCAAGCGCGAGATCGAAGCCGGCGTGGCGCGCTACGCGAACGCGTAAGTACCGTCATCGCGACAAGGCCGGGATTGCGCTGCGCTTCATCCCGGCCCGCAGCCCGCCGCCGCCCTGCGTTCACCCCGGCCACGGCCCTTCCTCAATCGTCGCCTTCGTCGATTTCGTCCGCCGCGTGCGACACCGTTGGATCGACGCCGGACGCGAGCGCATCGGCGACTTTCCACAGCGATATCTCGCCACCGCGGAACGGCTGCGTGAACACCGGCTCGGCGCGGAAGCGGAAGCGGCGGTAGAACGTCGCGACGTAGGCATCCGGATGCGCGCGCGCCCACGTTTCGAACTCGGCCAGCGTGTCGAACGCCGGCACCGGCTCGCGCAGCCGGCCTGCGAACTCGAACACGCCGTGGTGCCAGCCCAGGTGCGCGACCGCATGACCGTCCGCCTGCATCGCGGCGATACGCTGCGCGATCGGCGAGACGTCATAGCGCTCGCCTGGCCCCTGCAGCAGCGCGAGCTTGATCACGAGCGCCAGCGTGAGCATCGCGATTGCCGGCGCGGCGGGGTGCGCCAAACGCTTGCGCCACGCGACGAGCGCCATGCCGAGCACGGCGACGACGACGCTCCACAGCGGCGAAATGTCGTCCGCGTAGGCGCGCGCGCCTTGCTCGAGCGGCAGCATGCGCAGCGACGCGATGGCGAGGCCGAGCAGCACGAGCACGACACCGAGCAAGCCGACGCGGACGCGCAGCACCGCGGCGTCAATCCCGATCGCCAGTGCAAGCGCAACGGCCGGCACCAGCGGCAGCAGGTAATGTGGCTGCTTGCCGCTGACCAGCGAAAACACGATGAAGGTCGGCACGATCCAGGCGATCGCGAAACGCGTCGCCGCCGATGCATCGCCGGCGAGCGCGCCGGGCCAGCGCCAATCGAGCGCTTCGAACTTCCGTTCGCGCAGGCGCGCGCGCAGCGCGTCCACGCCACCGCGAATCACCAACGGCCACGGCAACAGCATCGCCGGGAACACGACGAGGTACCACCACAGCGGCCGGCCGTGCGCGCTCGTGCCCTTGACGCCGTTGATGCGGTCGAGCGTCTGGTTGAGGAAGATCGCGCGCGCATATTCCGCGCCGCCATGGATCGCCGCCGGAATCGCCCAGGCCAGCGCGACCGCGGCGCCGAGCAGCACGGCGAGCGCGAATGCGCCGAAATAGCGCGCGCGCCGTCCCCGCAATCGATCATCGCTCCACCACGGCGCGAGCAGGGCGACGAAGGCGACGTCGAGCAGCATCACCGGTCCCTTCACGAGGATGCCCAGACCGATCGCCGCGCCGGTCGCGAGCACGCCGCGCCGCGTGCGACCGGCAACGAGATCGCACAAGCCGTGCATCGCGACGAGCACGCAGGTCGTCAACGGCACGTCGAACATGATCGCGTTGGCGAACAGGCCAAAATAGATCGCGCCGAGCAGCAGCCACATCGCCTGCCGTGCGATCGATGCGGACGCGGTCAGCCGCCAGGCGAGGCGATACATGAGGACGAGGCTTGCCAGCGAACACAGCAACGTCATCGCGCGCGCCGTCCACGCATGCACGCCGGTGAAAAGCCAGCCGAGGTTGATCAGCCAGAACAGCAGCGGCGGCTTGTGCGCGTAGGTCGCGCCGTTGAGGTGCGGGACGAGGAAATCGCCGCTCGTGCGCATTTCCCAGGCAACGGCGAGATAGCGCGTCTCGTCGATCGGCAACGGCGGCAGCAGCAGCACGACCGGCACGAGCAGGATGAAGGCGACGAGCAGCGGCAGCGCGTCGTCGCGGCGCCACGGGAAGGCGGGAAAAACGGGCGTCATCGAGCGGCGCGTCGACTGATCAAAGGCGGAATGTTGGCACGACGAGGCCGGCTTGTCGCGGCATCAGGAATGCGGAAAGGCTTCAGCGTGAATCAACCAGCTCGTCATTCCGGCGAAGGCCGGAATCCAGTTTCTGCTCTTCACATTCGCGAAGAAAAGCTGGATGACCAGCCTTCGGCTGTTGAGAAACGCTTCCGGCCTTCGCCGGAATGATGACCGAGAGGCGAATCTCGCTCAACCGCGCTTGAGCAGCTCGCGCAGGTCGATGATCGCGGCATTGGCGCGCGAGATGTAGTTGGCCATGACCAGCGAGTGGTTGGCGAAGAAGCCGAACGGCCGGCCGTTGAGCACGATCGGGCTGCCGAGCGACTTCTGCGACTCCTCGAGCTCGCGGATGATCTGTTCGAGGCTCACCGCCGCGTTCTTGCTGGCGAGGATCGGTGCGAAGTCGATGCGCATCGCCTCGAGCTGTTCGCGCAGCGCCCAGGTGTAGCCGCGCGCTTCGTAGAAGTTGTCGTCGATCTTCGTCCACGGCGTGCGCATCGGTTTTTCGTTCGGCGACGGCGTCGCCTGCTGCGCATGCGGATCGCCGGCGAGCGTGGTGTCGAGTCGCACCTGACCAGCCGCCGCGGAGAGCTTCTGCGACAACGAACCGAGCCGCGCCGAGACGACCTGCAAATAGTCGGCGAGGTTGTCGGCGCGCGCATAGAACTGCGCCTTGCTGTCGTTGTTGTCGCCGAGTCGCGCGAAGTACGCGCGCGCGTGGGCGATCGCCTTGCCGTACTGGCTCTCCGAACTCGGCAGCAGCCAGCGGTCGTTGGGCGAGCTGAACAGTGGATCGGCTTCCTGCAAGTCCTTGTCCTCGACCGATTGCGTCTGCGAACGCGAGAAATCGTTGCGCAGCGCGCGGGCGAGATCGCGCGTGGCGGTGAGCACGCCGAATTCCCAGTTCGGCACGTTGTCCATGAGCACGCCGGGCGGAAAGCGGTCGTTGCTGAGATAGCCGCCGCGCTTGTCGAGCAGCGTCTGCGCCGAAGTAATGAGCGCGGCCGTGGTCACGCTGCCGGTGACGACCCTGGTCGAGGCGGAAGTGTCGGCCGCGACCGTCCGCGCATTGGCGGCGACATCGAAATGCGGCGGCTCGTAGTCCCACCACCACATGAGCGCGAGCACGCCGATCGCATAGATGAGGACGACGACGGCGACGCTGCGCCAGATCCACGACTTGGCCAAGACCGGTTCTCCTTCGATGATCGCCGCGCCGCCCGCGGTCCCGCGCGGCGCGGCGGCTTGCCTCAGCGTTTCTTGTCCTTGCGCGGCTTCGGCTTGGCCGGTTCGCCCTTCTTGCCGAAGTCTTCCATGAGCGTCTTCATGTCCTCGGCGTGTTCCTCTTCCATCGCGAGGATGCCTTCGAGCAGGCGCTTGGTGGTCGTGTCGTGGTCGCCGACGTAGTTGATGATCTCGCGGTAGCTGTCGATGGCGATGCGCTCGGCGACGAGGTTTTCCTCGATCATCGCGGCGAGATCGTCGGGCGTGACGAATTCGGCGTGGCTGCGCGAGGTGAGTCCGTCCGGCGAGAAATTCGGCGTGCCGTCGAGCTGGGTGATGCGCTCGGCGATCTGGTCGGCGTGGCCTTGCTCTTCGTTGGCGTGCTCGAGGAATTCGGCGGCGACGCTTTTCGCGTTGATGCCGGAAGCCAGGTAGTAGTGCGCCTTGTAGCGCAGCACGCAGACGATTTCGGTCGCCAGCGCCTCGTTGAGCAGCTTGAGCACGACGTCGCGGTCGAGCGTGTAGCTGTCGGTGACGGCGCCGCGCTCCATGTGCGCGCGGGCGCGCCTGCGGATCGTGGCGATGTCGGAAAGAAACGGTTTGTCGGACTTCTTCTGCGCGGCCATGCCTGCCTCCTCGACGATGCGACTGGGTGGGTTCCCGTTGCGGCGCACGCGGCGCCTCCGGCGCATCTTACGTCGCTTTGGGGCATGCGGAAGCCAAGGCCTTCATTGCCAATTCAGTCGCTGCGCTCAGCGTCGCGCGAACGCTTCGGCGCGCTCCATCGTTTCGCGCAGGCGCGGCAGCAGCGGTGCGATGACGTTTTCCCGGCGCCGCCACTTGTCCGGGTCCGGCGCCGACACCGTGTGGTCGGCGATCGGCAGGCCGCGACCGAGATCGCGATCCCAGGCCAGTCCCGCGAACCCGCACAGGCGGCGGATTTCCGCGGCAGGGTCGGCGAGCAGCGCGTCGTAGCGTGCGATCGCGACGCGCTGCGGCGCAAGCCGCTCGAGCCCGTCGAGCAGCATGTTCGTCGTCGTCTGCCACTGCGCGGCGACGATGTCGCCGAGCGCGGCGCCGTCGAGTTCGCGCCAGCCCGGCGTGAGCAGCATCGACCACGGCCGGCCGCTCCAGCCCGGCAGTTTCGGATAGGTGCGAAAGCCGCCCGATTCCCACGCTTCGAGCATGCTCGCCAGCACCTGGCGCGGATCGCGGTAGAGATAGACGAACAGCGCGTCGGGAAAGACGCGGTCGAGGAACGGGATGCGCAGCGCGTTCTTCGGCGTCTTTTCAAGCAGGCGGAACGTGTTGCCCGGCGGTTTGCGATCGCGATCGAACGCGGCCGCGCGGAAACGCGCGCGCAACTGCTCGGCGATGGGCGGCGTCGCGTCGTCGGCGCCGAGCGCATTGGATTCGTGGCCGCGCAGCGCGGTGTCGAGTGCGGGTATGCCTTCGATGAGGCCGTGGCTTTCGCCGCCGATCGTGTACAGGTCCGGGCTTTGCGCGAGCGTCTCGAACAGCAGCGACGAACCCGAGCGCGGCGGCGAGACGATGAATACGGGTCGTTCGATGATCGCCGTGGTCGGCCGCGCCGCCGGCGTGCGCGCGCCTTCCTCGCCCAGCTCGACGTGCGAGCCGGCCGTGCGTGCGGCGCGACGCAGGATGCTGTTCATCGTCTCGACGAGGTCGGCACCATTGCGCAGCGAAAGGCCGTCGGCGACCTGCGCGAGCCGGCCGAGGAAGCCGTTGAGATGCGCGGCGTACTCGTCCGTCGCCGCCGGGTCCGGTCCGTGGCGGAACCACAAGGTCTGCCAATTGCGCACGAAAACCCCGGCAAGTTCGGCGACTTGC
>Ga0182744_1003194_pt1 | contig 12921 bp, 12 predicted proteins | sample eDN3rd30CKraftMG_FD_128525 | JGI IMG/M metagenome (GOLD analysis project Ga0182744, IMG submission 128525) | Enriched Miracle-Growth compost microbial communities from Emeryville, California, USA - eDNA 3rd pass 30_C Kraft MG (version 2) (version 2) ...
CCTTCCTCGTCAATCGTTACGACATCACCTGTGTGAAGCCAGCCATCCCGGAATGCATCTTCTGTTCGCTCATCCTTATAGTACTCTGAGGCAATCCACGGCCCTTTAATGCATAACTCTCCCATTTCATTACCATCCCAAGCTACTTCTCCGTTTTTGCCGACAACTTTTATACTTAGTCCTGGAACAAGAACCCCTTGCTTTGCTCTTATTTCTAGTCTTTCTTCATAATCTAAATTCTCTTGATAGCTTTTTAGAGTTGAAATAACTACCAGCGGACTTGTTTCCGTCATCCCATATGCATGTAAGAAAGGCACATTGTGGCGTTGTTCAAATGCCTTAATCATCCCTTTCGGCGCAGCTGAACCGCCGCAAAGCACTCCTCTTAAACTACTAAGGTTATAAGAGCCCTCATCTAATTCTTTTAATAACCCAAGCCAAATGGTTGGAACACCCGCAGTTATGGTTACTTTTTCATTTTCAATTAACTCAGCAATTAATTTTGGTGTGAAATATGGTCCTGGCAGCACTAAAGAAGTTCCAAACCAAACAGCTGCAAATGGCATACCCCATGCATTCGCATGGAACATTGGAACCACTGGCATTGCGATATCTTTCTCACTCACTGCAGCACTGTCTGCCAGTCCTAATGCCATACTATGAAGGAATATTCCTCTATGGGAGTATACAACTCCTTTTGGATTTCCTGTGGTCGCAGATGTATAGCACATACCAGCAGGATAGTTTTCTTCTATGTCTTCTGGATATTGAAATCTAGGATTGGCTTCAGCTAAAAGATCCTCATAATGATAGATTGGCGAAAGTGTAGTTTCAGGAAGTACCTTTTCGTCTGTCATAATTACAAAAGCCTTTACGCTTTTAAGCTCAGATGCACATTTTTCAATTAATGGAATCAAATCTGGATCTACTAAGAGGACACTATCTTCCGCATGATTGATAATATAGGAAATATGCTGTGGAGAAAGTCGGATGTTAATGGTATGAAGAACAGCACCGATACAAGGTATCGCAAAATAGGCTTCTAGATGGCGATGATGGTTCCAGGCAAGTGTTCCAACCCTATCACCTTTTTCTATTCCTAACTTTTTTAGACTATCTGCGAGCCTCCTCGTTCTTTCACCGATTTGTTTATACGTAAAACGATGAATGCCACTTGATGTTCTAGAAACTACTTGCTTCTTTGGAAAATACTTTTCTGCTCTTTCAATCATCTGCGTCATTGTTAAAGGCGTTTGCATCATACTAAATCCCTCCATAAATGGAAACGTTTTCAAATAATAATATACTATGACTGGTTACCTATAAAATATTCGTCATGTTTAGGACAATTCCTCTATTAAGAACAAAGAAAATCTCCTGCATTAAGCAGGAGATCCTTTCTCAGAGAAAATTTGATTTAATATTTTTATTTTTTCTTCCGTATACACTTCAAAGCTTTCATTATATGTTTTAGGGTCCTTAGGATTAGCAAACTGAGTAATTTTTCCTGTTTGAGAGTCAATAAATTTACTGGAAGCTCCGCAGCCAAGTCCGATGATCGTCTGCTGCTCCTCCATAATGATAATATTATAGATGCTTTCTTGATTCGGGAACGCATAGCCTACATTCTCAAGATTACCAAGAATGTTTTTTTGACGGTAGAGATAATAGGGAACATACCCGTGATTGTCTGTCCACTCTGTTGCTAGATTCATCATTTGTTCTACTTCTTCACGGCCTGCCACTTTGTATTTGTCCTTGTTTTTTGTCATCTCGGAAGCTCGTTTAAACGATAACGTATGAACGGTCAAGGATTCGGGCATTAATTTTTCAGTTTCAGCAAGTGAATTTGTAAATTCAGCTATCCCCTCACCAGGCAGACCGATAATAAGATCCATATTGATATTATTCATGCCCATCTCTCTGGCTAAATGAAATTTATCAATAGTTTCGGTAACCGTATGATGACGTCCAATAGCTTTTAATGTTTCTTGCGTATATGATTGGGGATTAATACTAATCCGATCAATTTTCCATTTCTTCAATACCTCTAACTTTTCAGGGGTAATCGTATCAGGACGACCTGCTTCGACTGTGATTTCACGTATCTTTTCAACCTCTGGGAAAGAAGTATACATTTCTTCGTAAAGCATATCCATCTCTTCTGCCGTAATACTGGTTGGTGTACCGCCGCCATAGTAAACAGTTGTAATCATTACACCCTTTTCCTTCAGCCATTCCCCAATTTTCTTTATTTCATAATGCAGCCCGCCTAAGAACGAATCAACTGATCCCTGACGGCCGTTAATCGCATATGCCGGAAATGTACAGTAGGCGCATTTTGTCGGACAAAAAGGAATCCCAATATAAATACTGACTTCTTTTTGCAGTGAATAGAGGTCTGGTACAATGGCGAGCTGCCTATCAACTATTTGCTGCATTAGATTTATCTTTTCATCAGTTATAAGATAATCATCTTTTAATTGCTGGTGAGCAATTTCTTGAGGCACACCCTCTTGGACTTTCCGGTGTAACAGCTTGGTAGGTCTAACTCCTGTAAGAATGCCCCACTTTTGGTTGATTCCTGTCCAATTCTGTAAGAGGACTAAATAAACGTGAGCAACTGCGTTTTTTATTTGCTTGAATTTTTCCTTGTCTGTTTGTGCGGGCTGGAGTCTTTTTTCGTAACTCTCTGTATAGGAATTTCCATCTTGATCCTTCATAACAGCGGAAACATTAATCAAGTCATTTTCGACTAAAGAAAAATTTATGATTAAATCAGAAGCTTGATCTTTAACTTTCACAATCTCTGTTTCTTCAAAAAATAAATTTCCGATGAGCTGCAACATTCGATTAAAGCGTTCATCATCTAAACCTAAAATACTAATTTTCAATTAGATCACCTTTTTTATAGAAAAGCGAAAAGCGCCTTGGCACTCCAGCTAGACATTTTTATAAAACTCCTTTAAGTTTACAGAATCAATATTATTAGGTCAATATAATGGAAATTATTCACTCCAAGGATTACCTGCCCTTATGGGTGACTGTTCTTCTAATTTATATTTGGCTTGGGCTCTCTCCAATATCAAAAGACATCACCGTATGAATACGATGATGTCCGCTAAATTACTTTTTGATGATATTCATTTTCCTTAGAAACTCAATTGGCTGTTGTTTTCTGAAGTGTTCTTTAACCATATATCCCACACCATGCTCATTTTTTGATCTGGTTACCCAGTCAGCTGCTCTTTTCACCTCATAATCCGCGTTCCACATTGCTACACCTAATCCTGCTGCCTCAATGGCAGGGATATCATCTAATCCATCTCCAATTACGACCATTTCTTTTAATTGGATCCCAAGTTGACTTCCTAAAAAGGATAGGCCTTTTAACTTTGAGACACCCGCAGGGACAATATCTAATCGCAGCCGGTCAAGTTGAATGCTCTCAATTTCTGTAAACATCTTTTCGATAGCCTGTTGTGCATCTTGAAGATCACTTTCCTCTTCAAAATAAACCTCGATCTTTGGCGGGGTAACCGGTTGATCATGTAAGTATTCACTTAGTGATGAAACAAATTGCTGCGAATAAAAAACAGGATCACCTGAGGTAAAGACGGTTTTCGCTAACAAATTATTGTTCAACTTCAACCTATTCGCTAACGAAAATTGTTCATGTACAAGTCTAATTTGACAAGGCATGCCCTCCAGAAAACGGACTGTATCATACGTGATATTTTCACTAATTCTTTGAACAAAATTCTGTTTATCTTGAATGTTAGCAATATAAGCTCCTTGATGAGTAATCAGCGGGTTTTTTATTTTTAACGCCCTTGCCACCTTTTTTGCTGAGGGAAAACTTCTTGATGTCATGAGCGTTACATAAATTCCTTTTTGCTGAACATACTCAATCGCTTCCTTTGTTGACTTATGAATTTTACCGTTACTCTGCAATAGAGTTCCATCAATATTTAATGCAAGCAAACGATAAATCATTGCGCTGCCCCCTGTTCTTGGTGAAGATACCCTTATATCACTTTTATGTTTTTTCACCCAAAGATAGAACAAGTGCAGTATAAAACAAAAAAACTTCCGGAAAACCGAAAGTTTTTTGAGATTCTATTATATATTCCCGTAAAGTTCTTCTAGTGGTTTCATAATCAACTGGTTTAACTCACCAATAATCATGCTCATCCGCTGTTCAGCTTGCATAAGTTTAGCAATTTTTTCATTTTGTTGTACAAGAGCAACAGTTGCTTGTGCCTGTTGAACCTCTTGCTCAGATATTTCCTGTCCCATCATTTGTTTTTGTTGTAAATTCATTTGAATTTGACGGAAGTTATCAAACATACTTTTTGCAGCTGGATCAGCATTTACCTCTTGATAAATTTGCTGTAAGTGTTTATATTCATCACTTTGACGAATTGCCTTTTCTAATGCATTTGCTGCATCGTATAAATTAACGGACATTGATTCCACTCCTTTTAAGAAAACATAATCTTTTTAACTATAACAAACTATGTTTATAAACGCGAGGATGTTCAACTTAGGGTGTAAATATGTATCACCAACTACTGGGCGGTATCATACGATACCATATCAAAGAATGCCTATTTTCAAACATATATTTGCCTATAAATGAGGAGTGACTATGCCCCCTATCACGATTATTCCTATAAAATCAGCTAATTTTGTTGAAATGTCCGAACAACTTTATCAACAGCTGATGCTAGATACAAAAGAAATCTCGATTTCTATAGGAAAGAGAATGGTGACAATAAAGATAAGAAGTGTTGAAATGAATCCTGATGAGATTCATTTCCCCGAAAATTTATATCAACTTTTTCAATTACCTATTCAAAGGTACAAATTTCATGCGATTTATCAGGAAAAAACACACTCACTTATATTGGGTCCCGTTATAGGTCTGGTAACAGACTTTAGAAATAAAGGAAATGAAGAACCCCATTTTCGTTCAATCCACACCTTTTGTGAAGAACTCCATCATGGTCTTTTGGAAAATGGAGGCTTCTTATATGTATTTTCTTATCCAGAGTTTTCTGATCAAGGATATTACTTTGAGGATGGAAAATGGAAGGCTGCACAACTCCCTCTTCCAGATGTTATTTATAACCGAATCCATTCTCGAAAAATTGAATTTGGTAAAGAATATCATTTATTTCGACATAGACTTGCTGAGTTAAATATTCCTATTTTTAACGATCGCTTTCTTTCCAAATGGGAGGTCCATGAACACTTAATTCATGAAAATCATCTGCTCTCTTATGTACCTGATACTAAACTTTTCTCAAAAGATCAACTAACCAGATTTGCAAAAAGCTATAAAACTGTTTTTATAAAACCTGTACATGGAAGTCAGGGAAGAAACATTTTCAAACTCCAGAAGAAAGATGATCATTTTATATTGGAATCTTCCATTAAATCTCAAACAGTAAATAAGCATGTGATACTTTCCATAGATGAGATATACCAGCATCTCAGACCGCTATTGAACAATAGAATTTACATTATCCAACAAGGGATTCCCCTCCTAACCTATCAGTCTAGAGGGATGGACTATAGGATTCTGTGTCATAAAAGTCAACAAAACAACTGGAAGGCTACCTCAGTGGTAGCTCGAATTTCTGCAGAAGATGAGTTTGTTTCCAATATTGCCAGGGGCGGAGAAATAATGACTCCACTTAATGCATTGAAAGAAAACATGAGTATTAGCGACGCAAAGTGGCTTATCTCACAAATGAAAGAATTAGCCATTGAAACAGCAATGATTATTGATAGGAAATCTTCTGGAATAACCGGAGAACTTGGAATCGATATTGGTATAGATCAGGAACGTAAACCTTGGCTTATAGAAGTCAATTCAAAACCCTCGAAAAACTTTGAAGATGGTCAAAAGAAAATAAGGCCTTCAGCTAAAGCCATTATCAAGTTTTGTACAAAGCTTGCATTCGATTCAGGCTCAGAAATGGAGGATTCATAGATGATTACCTTTGGGATAATGACCTTAAACTTAGAAAGTGAAGCAAGATATATACATGAAATCGCTGCAAGGAGTCAGTCTTGCGGTATGGAATGTTTTCACTTCCTGCCATCTAATATTAACCCTCTCACCACACAAATCCAGGGCAGGCGGTTTGATGCAAATAAACAATGTTGGGTGGAAGATGAGTTTCCTCTCCCTTCACTCATCTATGATCGGTGTTTTTACGGAGACGATGAACATTCAAAGAAATGTATCCCCATCGTTTCATGGTTAAAAAGCAGAGAAGATATTACTTTTTTAGGCTTTGGTTTACCAAATAAGCTAGAGTTATATGAAACATTATCTAATTCTGTCTTAGCACCTTATTTACCACACTCACAGGCTATAAAGGATTGCTTACAAGTAGCAAATGCCTTAAACAGGCAAAAGAAAATTATCATCAAGCCAATTAATGGATCTCAGGGTTACGGAATTTATTATCTAAAAAGAAATGATAAAACCATTCATGTTAAAACGGAAAAAAACAAGAAAATCATCTCGAGGATTTTTCCTAATGAATCAAAATTCTTTCAATGGCTGCAACCGTTAATTAATTTTAGACCATACTTGCTTCAGCCTTATCTAGAGCTATCAAATAGTGCTTCACAGCCCTTTGATATTAGGATCCTGCTGCAAAAAGATGAGCAAGGACTTTGGGTTGAGCGTGGAAAGGGAATACGCATTGGAAATACTGGCGGTATTCTTTCGAACCTAAGTGCGGGGGGCTCTGTCATAGACTTCGCTGCCTGGTCATCTACTTTATCTGCAGCTAATAAAGAGTACATTGCAGCTGAATTAAACTTTATAACAAATAAACTCCCTTCTGTTCTTGAAAGGGAAATCCTGCCTTTATTTGAAATTGGCATTGATATTGGAATGGCAAAAAATGGTGCACTATGGATTCTCGATGTCAATTCAAAGCCGGGGAGAAAGGTAATATTGAACACACAGCCAGATATAAAAGAAACCTTATTTCTTGCTCCACTCCTATATGGTAAATACCTAACTACTAACGAGAGGAAAGAAAGGAAGAGCTATTATGAGAAAACGCTATACCATTGAAATAACCGGAAATAGCACTTTCGTTGTTTACTGCCCACAAGAGCTCTTTATGGAGGAAGAAATAAAAAAAATCGCCTTTGGCTCAAAAGTTTTCGAGGTTCAATTCAGGCAAAATCCTAAGAAAAATGGAGCCATTGTAATAAGCAAAGAACTACAAAAGCTGTTACATTTTCCTGACTTTCCAGTAAAATTACATGTCTTTATCGAAAATCAAGTTCTAAACATTGGACCGCTTGTTGGAATATTCACAGCAGGATTCACACCATTCCCTCATCGTCCGATAGGTGATAGAACCAATTTTTTTTCTAAACTATTATCGGTAAGAACCAATGTTGGTGCCATTCCATTTGTTTTTGGGGAACAGCATATTCATTGGGAAAAAGGTACGATTAATGGATATTTTTATCATGACAACAATTGGCAGAGCATAGAAGTTCCATTTCCACATGTAGTTTATGATCGGCTGCCCAACCGAAAAAGTGAAAGAAATCCAAAATTAGTGAGTGTGAAGGAAAAGCTGCAAAAGGATTATCTTATTCCTTGGTATAATCCAGGTTTTTTCAGTAAACTGGATATTTATGATAGGTTACAGCAGGATGAATCAGTCACTGTCTATCTGCCAGAGACACATTCATTCACATCATTTTCATCAATTGAAGACATGCTGGCCAAATATGGTCATATCTATCTTAAGCCCATAAACGGCAGCCTTGGTTTAGGTGTCCATCAAATTCTGTACGAAAAAATGGAAAATGAATATTATTGTCGCTATCAAGATACTGATGGAATAAATCGTCTTAGAAAATTTTCATCCCTAGAAGGATTGTTCCAAACCGTCTTTGCTAAACGGAATCTAGATAAAATGATTGTCCAACAAGGTATTCACCTCCTGCGACAGGAGCAGCGGCCCATTGATTTTCGTGTTCATAGTAACAAAGATGAAGCAGGCGTTTGGCATGTCACGGCAATGGCAGCAAAAATAGCAGGTCGAGGCAGCGTAACTACCCATGCCCGCAGCGGAGGAGAAGTCAAAACATTGGCAGAAATTTTCCAGCCGGATGAATGCCAGCATTATACCGAAAAGCTTGAAAATGCCGCCCTTCTGTTGAGTAAGAGTATAGAAAATAACATGGAAGGTATCATTGCTGAGATTGGTTTTGATTTAGGTATTGATAGGAATGGCGACGTTTGGTTATTTGAAGCAAATTCCAAACCAGGTAGATCGATTTTTAGTCACCCAGAACTAAAGGATTTTGATAAACTCACGTGTAAGCTCACTCTTGCATTTGCGGTTTTTTTAACAGAACAAACCATTTTGCACCCTGAGGAAGTCCTTAAATGGTAGTAATTAATCCTTGGAGCAAAAGACTGGTTCCTGTCATTGGAATTTTGACTGCTAAAAAAAAGGATGGCACCATCGCTGGAAATGGTCCACTTTTTATTGAACTACAAAAAAAGCTAATTTCACTTAATGGAATGAGCTTTATCTTTACAATAGACGGTGTTCATGATGATTCAATTGATGGTTTCACTTATATCCCAGAAAAGGATGAATGGGAACGGATAATTTCCCCATACCCAGACCTTGTTTATAACCGAATTCCCTTTCGAAAATCGGAGGAAGAAATAACACATAGCGGGTTCTTCTCTCGTTTAAAAGAACAAAATATTCCCTTTTTCAATCCAGGATTTATAGATAAATTCGAACTATACCACCTCTTTAAAAACCATCCTATCCTACACTCTTATCAACCGGCTACGATACCAGCAATACAAAAACAAAAACTACTGACTTTTTTATCCCAATTTCAATCTGTTTACTTAAAACCAGCACAGTCAGCTAGAGGAAATGGTATCTTTATATTAAAAGTGGATTCACAAGAAAGAATTCACTTAAAAGGATTAAATAAATGCGAAGAGTTTCTAACTTTTGACCATTTCTGGCAAGAGTGGGAAGACATACTTATGATGAAAAAATATTTAGCTCAAGAAGAAATAAAGTCCAGTCTTTATGAAGGGAAGAGGTTTGATTTTCGAATTCTTGCTCATGCCGAAAACAACCAATATATCGTTACAGGAGTCGGGATTAGACAATCTCAAATACAGGAAATAACCACTCATATTCCTACAGGCGGCAGACTTTTACCTTATGAATTATTACAAACAGAAGATCACGATCTTTTTATTCATACTATCGTAAAACAAATTGGAGAAGCACTATCTGAACAGTTTGGATTTTTTGGGGAGTTTTCAATTGATGCTGGAATCAGTCAGTCTGGTCACTATTACATTTATGAGGTGAACTCAAAGCCAATGAGTTTTGATGAGAATGAAATCGAGGAGAGAAAAATTGATCATCTCTGCCGATTATTCCTGCAGCTTACGGGTTATCGGGTCATTTGAAAATTTTGCTGGAATGTAGGCTGTATTTCTCGTAAGCTAGAAGTAACCAATAGCTTACAAGGGAGATGTACGAATGCTGACACACTTTCAGTTTAAGCCATTATTTGAAAATAAAATTATTCCTGGGTGGAATTTCAGCTTCTATTATAAAAAACAAAGATATGCAGGGATCTACCATCAAACTGGAAAAATCGAATGGACCGTCAACACACCCGAAAAGGATGAAATTGATTCTCTAACCAGACAGATTCATGAGCTAATGCTATTCCATGTTTATGAATAACAACATTGAATGAAATAATGCCCTTTTCACAAACTATAGGTAAAATAGAAAAGGGATGATTACGATGAATGAAGGAAAAAAAGACTTGCAGTATGAAGGGAAAGATAAAGTTTATTTAGATATTGACCGAATTATTAATGAAGGATTGTCAGGTGGATCTGTTCATTCCCGTCATGACACAACCAATATTGAAGAAGCACGTAATCTAACAGAAGAGGAACCCCCTTCTCAATTAAAAGAGTAAACGAAAAGGCTTACACAGTGAGTGGATCACGTGTCAGCCTTTTTATTTAAAGTTTAGGCTGTTTTAAAGATAATTGTTGATTTTGAACCATGTTGATTGTAGCGAAACTCCTGTAGTGGAAATCAACAGGCCTATTTAACACAGCCAAAGTTTAAAAAGATGTTATAATTAGGACATTATTTCTAAAATTCAAAATGGAGAAGTTGACCTTGCTAAAAAAAATTATGTCCTTATATGAAAATTCAGTACTATATTCTGAACAGCCAAACCACACATCTGACCAATTTTATCTTTTTTTTGATGAGTCTGAGAATAACTGGCTTTCGATTCCAAAAAAAAATCTAACAGAAAAAGAGCTAAATCTTCTGCAAGTGGTTTATGAACAAGTAAAACTCCCATCTAAGCCATTAACTACATTATCAAAAAAATGGTATAATTTTTTACTATCTAACGGTTCCATTCCTTCACTTAATACTGAAAGTCATTTTCGTTTCACTCAGTTTCATATTAAAGGCCACGGGGTTGATCAGGAAGAAATTGAATCAGCGATAAAAGGATTTTTTCCAGAGGAAGTTCAAATTATTTGGGAAAATATCCACAGTGGAATTGTTATTGAAGAAAGCAGACAGTTGTCTCTTACGGAAGAAGAGTTAACATCTATAGCAGATACGTTAGAGAGTGACTTATATGTGAAGGTTACCTTTTATATCGGAAAGCTTTACCCCTTTTCAAACCAATTACGAAACCATTTTCAACAAGAAAAGGAGTATTTTGATTTCGCCAAAAATATACACACCAGCTCAAATATTATAACCTTTGAAAAAATTTTTCCATCGTATGTAGCATTTAGTCTTCCTGAATCTATCAAGGATAAGGTTAAACTAGAACTTTCAACCATTTTTTCAGAGGATCCCGAATTATTTACGACTATTAAAGTTTTTTTAGAAAACAACTTAAATGCTAGTTTAACTGCTAAAAAACTATATATACACAGGAATACTCTTCAGTATCGAATCGATAAATTTATTGAAAAAACAGGAGTTCAGTTTAAAGACTTTTACGGGGCTTTTACCGTATTTTTAGCCTGCCTGCTATTCGAACAAGACAAATAGGACATACTGCACAAAATTCAATTTGGGAACTTTGTGCAGTATGTCCATACTTTTTGTAAACCTTTTCATGTATATTTAAGTTAATCAAAACAGGGAGGTTTTTCAAAATGGCAGAATTAAAATTAGATCATATTTATAAAATTTACGATAATAAAGTAACAGCTGTTACAGACTTTAATTTACATATCCAGGATAAGGAGTTTATCGTTTTTGTTGGTCCATCTGGATGTGGAAAATCAACAACACTGCGCATGGTCGCTGGACTTGAAGAAATTTCAAAGGGTGACTTCTACATCGACGGCAAAAGGGTGAATGATGTAGCTCCTAAAGATCGTGATATTGCGATGGTTTTCCAAAACTACGCCCTATATCCGCATATGACTGTATATGATAACATGGCTTTCGGTTTAAAACTTCGTAAGTTTCCGAAAGACGAAATTGATCGCCGTGTTAATGAAGCTGCTAAAATCCTAGGATTAGAAGCTTACTTAAAGAGAAAGCCAAAAGCTTTATCTGGTGGTCAGCGTCAGCGTGTTGCCTTAGGACGTGCGATTGTCCGTGATGCAAAAGTATTCTTAATGGACGAGCCTTTATCTAACCTGGATGCAAAACTTCGTGTAGCTATGCGTGCTGAAATTGCAAAGCTTCACCGTCGTTTAAACACAACTACTATTTATGTAACGCATGACCAAACAGAAGCAATGACAATGGCTTCAAGACTTGTTGTAATGAAGGATGGTATCATTCAACAAGTTGGAACACCAAAAGAAGTATACGAAAAGCCTGAAAACGTATTTGTTGGCGGGTTCATCGGTTCTCCTGCAATGAACTTCTTTAATGGTAAATTAGAAGATGGCAAATTTGTAATCGGTAAAACATCTATCGCTGTTCCTGAAGGTAAGATGAAGGTTCTTCGTGAGCAAGGATATGTTGGAAAACCAATTATCCTGGGTGTTCGTCCTGAAGACATTCATGATGAGCCTGTATTTATCGAAGCATCTGCTGGCACAAAGATCACAACAAATGTTGATGTTGCAGAGTTAACTGGTGCTGAATTAATGGTTTACTCTAGTATCGATGGTCAGGACTTCGTTGCCCGCCTTGATTCAAGAGCTGACATTCACCCAGGAGATTCATTAGACTTAGCATTTGATTTAAATAAGGGTCATTTCTTTGACATTGAAACTGAGTCTCGTATTCGCGTAGCGAATGAATAGATGATACAAAAAGGTCCCGCTTTTAAGCGGGATCTTTTTTACATATGTATTTCTACTCTTTTATAAAAATTACTTGATCCTTTTGACAGGATGGACATTGATAAAGATGCGGGCATTTTCCTCCAGAGTTACTGTCTGGATATCCGTCTTCCATCTTCATTAAATCGATTTCCATGTACGGACTATAATCGTCATAGTAATCCATTAACCTTCCACTGTCTAACATTTTTTCCCCGCAATGTGTACATAATAAATTGATTTCACGTAAACCGTTGCATATTGGGCATATTGACATATACATTCACCCTTTTAGTTTTTGTATATGGTTAGTTTGCGTTACTATTACAGCACTATGTACCGGAATAAATTACCAGTAAAATTAATCGAATAAGTTGTCCATTTTTAATCATAATAAATATTACAAAGCAAGCAACAACATTTAATCGATGGGTTACCAAGTGGAAAAGTTATCTCTTTTCTAAAGGGTCTAAAGCCGGTGCAAGTCCGGCTAACCCAGCCACACAAAGGAAAGTAGAAAGCAGCTCCAATATCTAATA
>Ga0182744_1003195_pt1 | contig 12919 bp, 9 predicted proteins | sample eDN3rd30CKraftMG_FD_128525 | JGI IMG/M metagenome (GOLD analysis project Ga0182744, IMG submission 128525) | Enriched Miracle-Growth compost microbial communities from Emeryville, California, USA - eDNA 3rd pass 30_C Kraft MG (version 2) (version 2) ...
TCATCGAAGTAGGCGAGTTTCCGCGGCATGACGCCTATCACGTCGTACACGCCATCTCGAAGCCGCACGCTGCTTCCTACCACATCCGCCCGGCCGCCGAACGCGCGCCGCCAGAAGCCGTAGCTCAGCAGCACCACACGGCGACTGCCCGACACGATCTCATCCGCGCTGAACGTGCGACCGAGCTCCGGCGAGAGGCCGAAGAATTTCAGGAAGTCGGGCGAAACGCGGAATCCAGTGATCTTCTTTTCATCGCCGCCATCCGCCCAGTAAAGCTGCTCCTGCGTGAACGCCTCGAGCGCCTCGAACGAATGCGTACCGTGCTGCCACGCTTCCACGATCGGCGCGGACGGAGTCACCGTGAACGAGTACCGGTCGCTCCCGAGCCACACATAGACCATCCGCTCGCCACCCTCGAAAGGAAGCGGGTGGAGGAGCGCACGGTTCACCGCGCTGAACACGACGGTCGTGGCACCGATTCCCAGCGCGATGGTCACGACGGCCGCGAGGGTGAAGCCGGGATTCCGAGCGAGGGAGCGGACGCCGAAACGAAGTTCGCGCGCGATGCTGACGACCCCCTCCCCCACTCGCGCGTCTCGCGTCACTTCCTTCACCTGCTCGATGCCGCGGGTCTCCACCAGCGCCCGGCGCCGCGCTTCGATCGGCCCGAGCCCGGCACGTTCGTACTCGGACGAGAGGAGGTCGACATAGGCACGGACTTCGTCGTCCAGTGCCCGCTCGGCACGTGCGCGTCGCGTCAGACCGCGCCAGATGCTTCGAATGTAGGTCAGGATGCGCATGGTCAGCTCGATGGGAGAGACATGTCTCATATCGAAGGTCGATACGACAACATGCGGTAGCTCCTATCGAACGTCAATAGCGGGACTGCGGGAGCGTTACGGAATCGTCGCCCGCCCCGGCGCCCGCCCCGGGGGATTCACCGGTTCACGTGCATCTTCAGAGCAGAAGCTGGGTGTCGTCAGTGATGGGGAGTGAAGGCGAGGGCACCCTTCTCTGGATCGTCCCTCATCCGCATGACCATTCCATCAGGCTGTAGTCGCTGGTAACCGGGATTTCGGGCCAATCCGTGACCCTCCGGATGTGGCCCGTCACCCTCAATTCGCGGATGTCACTCGATGATTCGCGCACCAACAGACGTGCGGTCGCCGCCTCTTCCATCGCTAAATCGTCCGGCGCTATCCACATCGTGAAGGGGCTGTCCAGGTACCCATAGTCTCCGCCAGTGTAATAGATCAGATCGTCGGATCGGCCCGGCGCGAGATTTCTGGAGCCGAGGCAGAGGCCCGTGCCGGTCGTCGTCAGCCCGAGTTCGATGGCGAGCACTTCCACAGTTGGGCCATCGCTCGGCACGCTGACCCGCAAGATCGGCTCGAGAATCGTGTAGCACCCATCGGCGCAACCCGGTATCGAGAAGACTGTAAAGGAGTCCACAGTGATGGCGGTGCTCTCCAGAGGCGCCGGGCGCACGAACACGGGAATGGGGTATGGGCTCCCCGCGATGGTAACACGCACCTCCGCGGCTCCCGGTTTGAGGAAACGGGCCACAGCGGTGACGCCATCGTAGCTGAGCTTGCCGTTCAGGTCCTCGCGTGTCACCCGGGTCAGGGAGTCGACCACGACGACGGTGCTATCGGAGGTCGTGATCGTCACCTGGCCGGGGTTGCGGGGAGTGCCGTTCCCGTCCGTAACCGACGCCGACAGCAGACGGCGGGTGTCGGGGAACAGGTAGTCGGTGTCCAATGAGACGTGAGCGATGATTCGCGTTTCCTGCGTGTACTCCAAGGGGGTGCGATCGTCCTTGCCGCACGCCAGCGCGGCAACTACTCCGCAGATCAGGACTGCATGAACGCGCAGCGGCATGGTCGGGATGGCTGGAGTCGCAAAGCGTGTGAAGGCGCGAACCGACATGCGCCGGCATCACCTCGTTTGCGAGCCACACTACGTGGGGAGCGTCTTCCAGATGTCTACTTTCGGGGCTGCGTGGCATCGCCCGATCCCCGCGGCCTCTCCTATGGCTCGCCAGCTTCGTGCGTCACTCCCGTCGCAACTCCGGTATCGCATCGAACCAGTGTGCCAGCACCGGCCGCGCGGCTGTGCCCACCAGTTGCCAGCTTCGTACGCGCTTCCAGTCGCCCAACCGCGCGTACAGCGACACGAGTCGGACTATGGGCGGCGAAAAGATCTCGTCCGGTGCCGTCGCGTGCTTCGTGAGCGCACGCTCCTCGAGCGCTGCGGCCTCGGCGATCAGCGCTTCGCGCAACGTCCGCTGATAGCCGGCCGCCGCATCCTCCGAGAACGTTCTCCTGAATGCCTCCGCATCGCGCATCGCCGGGGAGCGCGTTCGCTCGGCCACTGCTTCGTCGAAGCGGCCGTCTTCCTCGAACAGTCTCACCAGCCGCCCGCGTGCCGGCGCATGCCGCGGCTCCAGAAGGAGCGTACGACGCAGCGTCTCCTCCGCACCGAGGCGGTCACCTACGGCGAGACGAGCCGCAGCGAGCGAGCTGAGCATGTGCGGGATATCCGGCTCCAGCGCCGCCGCCGATTCCGCTTCCGACAGTGCTTCGTCGTGCCGCCGCGCCATGCCGAGCCACACGGCGCGGAAGCGGTGCCCTTCGGCGTACTCGGGCTCCTTCGCGACCGCGAGGTCGAACTCCGCACCCGCGCGCTCCCAGTCGTCGTCGAGGTACAGCGCCTTGACGGCGAAATGCACGTGCGGCACCGCGAGTGTGTCGTCCATGGCCAGTACCCGCTCGCTGAGAGCGATGGCCTCGCCGAACGTCTGTGAGAATGGTACGAGCACTCCCCGGCGTGCGGCGACTGCGTAGAAGTTGGCAAGACCCGCCAGAGCGGGCGCGAACGTAGGGTCGAGCGCGAACGCGCGCTCGAAATACTCGCGGCTGAGCAGCAACTCCGCGGCCGGACCGCCGTGCGCCGTGCGCAGAAAGAGATAGTGTCCGCGCGCATACATCGTGGATGCGTCGGCCGCGTGCGGGCGTCTCGGGGGGGAAGACACTCTGACAGGCCTCTGAGCTTGCGGCGTCGAGTGGCGCTGCAGCAGAGCACGCAGGCGATCACGCTCCGCCGAGAGCCACTGGTCGAATTCCGCGCTTCGCCTTACATGAAGCCCCTGGAACGGTTCGGGCCCGACGCCAGCCGCGTCCGGCCCCGTCCCATCCAGCCCCGCGTCAGCGGGCCACGCTCCGCCCTCGAGCTCCACCGCGTCGCACGACACGAACGCGGGATCGATCCCGACGAGATGCTCGCCGGCCGAGATGATGGCATGCGCGCCGAGCTGCAGTCGCAGCCCGTGCAGCGCGTTGCGCAATGCACGACGTCCACGCAGCTCATCATGATCCGGCCACAGCATGGCGACGAGCGTGTCGCGTTCGTGGAGCCCGCGCGGTCGCGCGAGAGCGAGGTAGCAGAGGAGCGCGAGTTGCCGCGGCTGCGTCACGCACGAGTGCACCGCCGGATCGGTGCGCCGGCGCATGGTGACGGGACCCAGAACCCTGAGTCGAAACTCTACCGACGACGACACGTGGCTCCCGCGACTCGAGTGGGCTACTCGATGTGCAGCAGGACGAGCGCGAGTCGCCAGGCACTCGCGCGGTCGGGGATGTGGCCGTCATGATGGTCCCTCCGGTTCGGCGCGTCAAGGTCGGTACGCGAGTCGGGTCGCCCTCACCGCGATCACGTACCGACCACTATGCAGCCGACGCGTCTACCGGCCGTCTACTTTCCTGACCGCACCCCCGGTCCTCGCGGGCCGGGGTGCGGGACTTCGGGCTCAGTGACCCGAGGAGTCCGCCCGGCGGCCCGACTCGAAGAGGAACCAGGTACGCCGCTCGGTTTCGTCGATCCATACCTCTATCAGGCTCGCCGTCGCGACGTCCTGCGCGTCGTCGCACACGTCGTGCGCCTCGCGCAAACGCGCCACCAGCGTCTTGTTGTCCTCCCGCAGCTCGGCCAGCATGTCCGACGGCTCGACATACTCCGCGTCGTTGTCGTCTATCCGCTGCAGGCGCGCGATCTCTCCGATGGACCTGATCGTCAGCCTGCCGAGCTTCCTGACGCGTTCCGCGATCGGATCGGTCATCGCGAAGATCTGATCGGCGTGTTCGTCGAGGAGCAGATGGTAATCGCGGAAGTGCGGCCCGCTCATGTGCCAGTGGAAGTTCTTCGTCTTCAGGTAGAGCGCGAAAACATCGGCCAGAACGAGATTCATTGCCGCGGCGACGTCGCGAGTCGCATCGGCTTCCAGATCGGTGGGCGTTTCGAGCGCCGCGTTGCGCCGCTCTGCGAGCGCCTGACTTCCCCTCGAGGCGGCCGTCTTCGTGCTCGAGTCTCTCCGCGAAGCTACTTTCATCTGCTGGCGTCTCCGGGTTGCTGTCGTTTTCATGACTTCCCTCTTCGGTGTCTGGTGGCGTCGGGGATTCTGCTTTCTACGATAGGTGCTGGGGGAGCGCACCGCCATTGCACGAACCACAAGCAAGGCGCGCACCAGCAGGGCTCGGCCAAACCGGGCGGAGACGTAACCGCCGACTCATCCAACGACTGCCTCCGATGAATATGCTCTATCATGCACACTCGGGCCTCCGCTACCTGGTTCTCCTCGCAGGCGTTCTGGCGCTGCTGGTATTCGCGTACGGGCTCATCGCGCGCCGGCCGGTGCGCGCAGCAGGCGCCCTCACCGCGGCTTTCACCGGTCTGCTGGACGTCCAGCTCCTGCTCGGTTTCGCCCTGCTCCTGGGTGGCATCTTCTATCCTGCAGTTACCGGGCACATGGTGATGATGGTGCTCGCCGCGGTAGCCGCCAATGGTGCGGCCATGCTCGCGCCGCGCGCCAGCTCGGACCGGCAGGAGCTGGTCATGCGGCTTGCCGGCGTGGTGATTGCGCTCGCCTGTATCGTGATCGGTATAATGGCCATCGGCCGTTCCGTGCTGGGTTCGGCGCCCGCCACCATCATGTAACACTGTCCCGCGCACGAACCATCGCCCCGATGCGAACCACGATGGATACTGCCTCGCCGCTTGACCCCTCGTCGGAGGGATCGAACTCGCACGCTCACTGGCGCCAAGTGCTGAGCGAGCTCTGGGGCATCGACGCTCCACTTCAGCAACTGGATGGCGAGTTCGACCTGAATCTCCTCGCGACCCACGGCGACGGGTACATCCTGAAGATCATGCGCCACGGCTGCGACCCGGCGCTCGTCGACATGCAGTGCAGCGCGCTCGAGCACATTGCCGCGAAGGAGAGAGTATCGCACGGATCGGGCCGCGTCCCGGTGCCGGAGGTCGTGCCCGCGAGAGGCGGCGATCCGTACACGACGGTGGCGGACGCCAATGGCGATCCGCGCATCGTATGGCTTTCGAAGAAGCTGCCGGGCACTCCCTGCGCCCACTGGCGGCCGCGGACTCCCGACCTCGCTCGTCGTATCGGTTGCGCCATCGGCGCCATGGACGGTGCTCTCGCCGACTTCGAGCACCCGTTTCTGGACAGGAGCTTCAAGTGGAAGCTCCCCGAAGCACTCTGGATCAGCGGGCGCTATCGCGGAATCCTGGAACCGGCGAAGAGCGCGATAGTGGATGAGATCATCGACGAATTCCACACCGTTCGCGCGGTACTCGATGCACTTCCCGCCGCGGCGATCCACAACGACGTCAACGATCACAACGTGCTCGTGAGCGGCTCGCTGCTCGAGCGGGCGCGCGTCACGGGAATAATCGATTTCGGCGACATGTGCGCCGCGCCGCGAGTGTGCGAGCTGGCGATCGCCTGCGCCTACATCGTGCTCGGCGATGCAAACCCTGGCATCACCGCGAGCAGCCTCGTGTCCGGCTACCATTCCACCTACCCACTCACGCCTGCCGAACTCGACATCATCTGGCCGCTGCTGCGCATGCGTCTCGCGGTGAGCGTGGTCAACTCGGCGCTCATGGCGATCGAGAATCCCGGCGACCCGTACGTGGTGATAACGCAGAAGGCGGCGTGGGATTTTCTCGAGAGCGACGGGATCGATCCTTCCATGATCGGTGCGCGGCTGCGTACCGCCTGCACCCTGCCCGTGACCGACAGTGCGAACGCGGTCATGAGCTGGCTCGACAGTGCTCGCGGTACCTTCGCGCCGGTCGTCGGCCGCGACCTCTCCGGCGCCCCGATGGGATCGCTCTCGGTTCAGAGCGGCGCGACGCCGCGGAATCCGCTCGCCATCACGCGCGAAGAGGCCGCGAGGCTCGATGCTTCTTTCGATCCGGCCCACACGCCGGCAGCCGGCGCACGGCATCACACTCCCGACGAGGATGACACGACCTGGCTGGGCTACTACCGTGAACCGCGCTTGATCTACACGGAGCCAGCTTTTCGTAGCGGCGACTCCGTAATCGGCAACCGGCGAACCGTTCATCTGGGAGTGGACGTCTTCGTGGCCGAGGGAACTCCGGTGCTCGCACCGCTCGATGCCACGGTGGAACACGTTGGCGTACGGGCGGCGTATCTCGATTACGGCGGAGTCGTGATCCTGCGCCACGAGACGCCCGACGGTGCTGCGTTCTTCACGCTGTACGGACATCTCGCTCCCGACGCCATCGCGCGCCTGCGAGAGGGGAGTCGTCTGGAGAAAGGCGAGCGCTTCGCCGATGTCGGCGACGTTTCCGGGAACGGCGGCTGGGACCCCCACCTCCACTTTCAGCTCGCACTCACCACGAATGGCGTGGGCGACGACTGGCCGGGAGCCGTCGATCCGGACGAGCTGCCGCTCTGGACGGGGATCTTTCCGAACCCCGCACCGCTGTTGAATCTCCCGGACGAGCGCACCGCCTTCGACACGCTGGACCGATCGACGGTTCTCCAGAAGCGGGCCGAGAACTTCGGCGCTAACCTGAAGCTGTCGTACGCAGATCCGGTGATGTTCCTGCGCGGCTGGAAGCACTTTCTATTCGACGAGTGGGGCCGACCGTATCTGGACTGCTACAACAACGTCCCGCACGTCGGCCATTCTCATCCGCGCATCCGCTCGGTGGCGGCGGAGCAGCTCGAGCGGCTGAATTCCAACACGCGCTATCTGCATCCGGCGCCGAGTGCGTTCGCGGAGAAGATCACGTCCAAGCTGCCGGAATCGCTCTCGGTCTGCTTCTTCGTGAACTCCGGTTCGGAAGGCAACGAGCTCGCACTCCGGCTCGCGCGCGCTCACACGGGCGGACTGGACATGATCACGCCCGATCACGGCTACCACGGCAATACCACCGGCGCCATCTCGATCTCGGCGTACAAGTTCGACGCCGCGGGCGGCGGCGGCCGGCCGGAGTGGGTGCAGCTCGTGGAGCTCGCCGACGACTACCGCGGCAGCTTTCGCCGCGGCGATCCCGACCGCGCCGAGAAGTACGCTGCGCAGGTGGACGACGCCATCGCTCGCATCGACGCACGCAGCGGCCGGCTCGCGGGTTTCATCGCCGAGTCATTCCCCAGTGTGGGCGGGCAGATCATCCCGCCACCCGGATATCTGGCGGGCGTGTACAGGCGCGTTCGCGCTGCCCGTGGCGTCTGCATCGCGGACGAAGTTCAGACCGGGCTCGGACGACTTGGCGATTTCTACTTCGGATTCGAGCAGCAGGGTGTCATCCCCGACATCGTGGTGCTCGGTAAGCCCATCGGCAACGGGCATCCCCTTGGCGTGGTGGTCACGACGCGTGAGATCGCCGAGAGCTTCGCCCGCGGGCCCGAGTTCTTCTCGACCTTCGGCGGCTCGACTCTTTCCTGCATGATCGGCAAGGAAGTTCTCGATATCGTGGACGACGAAGAGTTGATGCAGAACGCGCAGGTGACGGGCGGCCATCTGCTGCAACACCTGCGCGAGCTGCAGAGCGTGCACGAGGCGATCGGCGATGTGCGCGGCTTCGGGCTCTTCATCGGCGTCGAGCTGGTGAAGCATCGAGAGAGCCGCGAGCCGGCTACGGAGATGGCGGCCTACGTGAAGAACCGGATGCGTGAAGAGAGAATCCTCATCGGCACCGAAGGGCCGGCGGACAACGTGCTGAAGATCCGGCCGCCGCTCACGTTCGACCGTGAAAGCGTCGACGTGGCGGTAGATGCGCTCGGGTCAATCCTGGAAGAGATCGAATCGCGTTCGGAATGAGATCTACCCGCCGCGCGCGTCAGCGGCCGCTCCTTTCCATCATCGAGACTACTCCACCAGCTTCCCTTCGGCGGAGACGTCACGCATGAGCGCGGCGATCTCCTCCGGCACCGGTGGAATCGATTCCCGCTCGATCCGTCCCGGACCCGACCAGACGAGATTGACCTGGAGCGACGAGTCCATCGCCGGATAGTCGGATCGGTTGTGACAGCCGCGCGTCTCGCGCCGCTCGAGCGCGGCATCGAGCGTGGCGCGCGCGGCGAGCAGCGAGGCTTTCAGATCGAACGCGTGCGCGAGATCCTGATAGCCTGCGAGATCGGGATGGACCCCCACATGCGCCATCTTCGCGTCGATCGCCTCGAGCTCCGCCAGACCTGCCAGGATTCCCTCCTCGTCGCGTACCACTCCGGCGTGTTCGGTCATCACGTTGCGGACCGCGCGCTGAAGCCAGCGCACGTTCTCCGGTCCGTCGGCGTGCAGCAGCTCGTCCACTTCCGAGCGCGCGCCGGCCACCGCTTCGGCCGAACGCTGTTGCCCGCTCGAGCTCGCCGAGTATTCGGCGGCAGCTTCGCCCACGATCCGACCGTACACGAGCAGCTCGATCAACGAGTTCCCGCCGAGCCGGTTCGCGCCGTGCAGCCCGCTCGACGCTTCGCCGATGGCGTACAGCCCCTCCACGCCCGTGCCGTGGTCCTCGGCGCGCACCCACACGCCGCCCATCGAGTAGTGTGCGGTGGGCGCGACTTCCATGGGCGTGGCGGTGATGTCGAGGAGCTGCAGCTCCATCAACGTGTGGTACACGCGTGGCAGCCGCTGCATGATCGTCTCGCGCGGAAGATGCGAGACATCCAGCAGCACGCCTCCGCGCGGCGTGCCGCGCCCGGCCCTGATCTCGGTGTAGCTCGCGAGCGCAACGCGGTCGCGTGTAGAGAGCTCCATCCGCTCGGCGTCGTACCGCTCCATGAAACGCTCGCCGAGCGCGTTGCGGAGGATGCCGCCCTCGCCGCGCGCTGCCTCCGACACGAGCGTACCGGCCGCATTCACCGGCTCGAGGAGGCCGGAAGGATGGAACTGCACGAGCTCCGGATCGCGGATACGGCCGCCGGCCTCCACGGCGAGGCGGAACGAGTCCCCGGTATTCTCGTCGCGGCGCGACGAGCTGTGGCGCCAGAGCCGGGTATGGCCGCCGGCTGCGAGGATGACGGCGTCCGCGTGGATCACGCAGCGCGTTCCATCTTCGATGTCGAAGCCGTACGCGCCGAAGACCACGTTGTCGCGGACGAGCAATCTGGAGATGTAGGTCGTATCGAGGATCGGGACACCGAGCTGCACGGCACGGTTCATCAGCGTCCGCTGGATCTCCAGGCCGGTGTAGTCGCCGGCGAACGCGGTGCGGCGCCACGTGTGCGCGCCGAAGAATCGCTGTGAGATTCTCCCGTCGGCCTCCCGGGCGAAGCGCATGCCCCAGCGCTCGAGGTCTCCAATGCCGCGCGCCGCGCCGCGCGTGACGATCTGCACGGTGAGCGGGTTGGCGAGCATGTAGCTCTCGGCGATCGTATCGGCCGCGTGCTGCTGCCAACTATCCTCAGGATCCATGGTCGCGAGAGCGGCATTTATTCCGCCAGCGGCAAGCGAGGTGTGCGCGTCCGCCATCGTCCGCTTGCTCGTCACGATCACGTCGACCCCGCGCTCGGCCAGCTCGATCGCGGCTCGGAGACCGGATCCACCTGCTCCGATCACGAGAACCGAAGTCGCGATGCGGCGTTCAGAGTAGCTCACGGTGATCCTCCATCCGCGCCGCGCAGACCGCGAGAGGCAGCGTGAGAGTGAAGCAACTTCCCAACCCGGGCGCGCTGCGCAGAGTGATATCGCCACCGAGCAACCGCGCCAGCCGGCGACTGATGGGGAGACCGAGTCCCGTACCGCCGGGTGTGGTGCCGAGCTGCACGAAGTCCTCGAAGACGCGCTCGTGGTCCTCCTTCTCGATTCCGGGGCCGGTGTCCATCACGTGGATCGCGATGCAGCGTGGGCGTTCTTCGAGCTCGATGCTGACTCCGCCGCGTTCGGTGAACTTGACCGCGTTCGACACGAGGTTGAGCACGATCTGCCACAACCGCCGGCGATCACTGCGCACCTCGGGGATCCGTGCGGCACGCAGATGCAAAGCCAGCCTCTTTTCCAGCGCGCGCGGCTCTACCGACGCCATGACATCACGCAGGAGCGGTTCCAGAGCGACGTTCTCGAGCGAGAGCGCAACCATTCCGGCATCCAGCTTGCCGAGTTCCAGAATGTCGTCCACGAGCTCGCGCAACTGCTGCGCGTTGCGCGAGATCCTCTCCACCATGTCGGCGGCGGGTGGTGGAAGGATGCCGCCCGCGCCATCGCTCAGCAGCGCGGCGTAACCGAGTACTGCGTGGATGGGCGTGCGCAGTTCGTGCGACATCTGCGCGAGGGAAGGCTTCCATCCAGCCAAGTCGATCTTCTTCTGTTCGGGTTCATCCGACATCCGAGTCGCCGGAGTGATGAGCCCGCGCGGATGACGCGCGTCCCGAAACGGGACGCGCGTCGTCTGAATATCCGCGTTCATGGAAGCGGCGGCTGGATCTGCCCGTCCATGACCATTCCCGACGCGGCGGAGCGGCCGCGCTTCGCGGAGGGCGAGTCTGCTGTAAGTTCCGAAGCGGCAGCCGCCTTCGCCACGGCCGCGCGCTCGATCCACGTGCGCAGAGTGGTCTCGCCGATCCGGGCACCGTCGCCTGGAAGGAGCGAACGCTCCTCGAGCAACGTGCCGAAGTACCGGGCCTTCGGGTCCGCCACCACGACGCGCGGATCCTTGCGTGCCGCGAGCGCGCGGCGGACGATCTCGTCGAAGCGGAACTCCTCCGGCCCCGCCACTTCCACCACGCCGTTCAGCGGCGCGCCCACCGCGACCCTGCCCACCGCGCTCGCCACATCGTCGGCAGCCATCGGCTGGTAGAGCACGGGCGGGATGCGCACGGTGTTCCCTTCGGTCGCGGAATCGGCGATGCGCATGGTGAACTCGAAGAACTGCGTCGCGTGGACAATCGAGTACGGGATCTTCGAGCTCGCGATGAGCTTCTCCTGCGCCGCCTTTGCGCGCATGTAGCCGCTGTCGGGGAGCCGCTCGCTCCCCACCACCGACAGCGCCACGTGATGGCCGACGCCGGCAGAAAGCTCCGCAGCGAGGATGTTGCGCGTGGAAGTCTGGAAGAACTCCATCACCGCCGCGTCCTCGAACGACGGCGAGTTCGACACATCCACCACCACGTCGGCTCCGGCCACGACCTGCGCGAGTCCCTCGCCGGTGATGGTGTTCACTCCGGTATCGGGGGACGCGGGCACGGCCTCGTGCCCGTGTTCGCGCAGCTTCGCGACGAGTTTGGAGCCGATGAGCCCCGTCCCGCCAATTATCACGATCTTCATTGTCGTCCTCATCTATGTAGTGTTATCGAGAGTTGGTGTCGATTGATCGAGTATTTCAGACGGCCGCAGTAGCCGCCGCACCTTCGCGGCGCGACGCCGTGACGCTCCGCAGGAACGCGAGCAGATCCCCGTTGAGCTGCTCCTGGTGCGTGGTCGTGATTCCGTGCGGCGCACCGGGGTAGTAGATGTCCTTCGCGCCGGGGATCAGCCGCGCCGACTTCACCGCCGAGTCGCGCACGGGCACGATCTGGTCATCCTCGCCGTGGAGCACCAGCGTGGGGACGTCGAACTTCTTCAGATCCTCGGTGAAGTCGGTCTCGGAGAACGCCTTGACGCACTCGTAGGCGTTCAGGAGGCCGGCCTGCATGCTCAGGCGCCAGAACTGGTCGAGAACGCCCTGCGAGACTTTCGCTCCCGGCCGGTTCGTGCCGTAGAACTGGATCGCGAACTCCCGGTAGAACTGCGCGCGATCGTCGTACAGGCTCTTGCGAAGGCCATCGAAGATCTCGAGCGGGATCCCCTCGGGGTTCGCATCGGTCTTCAGCATGAGCGGCGGCACCGCCGCGATCAGGACCGCGCCGGCTACCCGGGCGGTGCCGTGGCGTCCGATGTAGCGTGCCACCTCGCCGCCGCCCGTGGAGTGGCCCACGAGCGTCACGTCACGGAGCTCGAGCGTCTCGATGACGGCGGCCAGATCGTCGGCATACGTGTCCATGTCGTTGCCGGTGGCGGTCTGCGTCGACCTGCCGTGGCCGCGCCGGTCGTGCGCGATGACGCGGAAGCCGTTCTGCGCCAGGAAGAGCATCTGAGCGTCCCACGCGTCGGAGTTCAGCGGCCAACCATGCGAGAATGCGACGGCAGGACCCTCGCCCCAGTCCTTGTAGTACAGCTCGGTGCCGTCTCTGGTAGTGATGGTACTCATGATGGTGCTCCTCGAGAAAAAGGTTGAACTGCGAGGAGCACTATTGCATCCGCCGGGGGCGGGTCGCGTCAGTAGGAGTCCCCAGTCTATTCCCCAGTCGTGCACCCGGGCCCTATCCCTGGTCCCCCGGCACTTCAACAGCGGCGATCGATTGACCGAAGACGCGATCGGAAGGTCGCCATCCGCTGACGACAGAATCATCGCGGGCCTTCGAGCTGCGATCGGTTGCCGGCGCCACTTGTAACGTACATATAGTATATGTACGTTACACCATGACGGATGTCTCCTTCGAGTGGGACCCCAACAAGGCGGCGACGAACCGGCTGAAACACGGCGTCTCATTCGAAGAAGCTGCCACCGTCTTCGACGACGACGTGGCACTCCTGATCGCCGATCCGGA
>Ga0182744_1003198_pt1 | contig 12912 bp, 10 predicted proteins | sample eDN3rd30CKraftMG_FD_128525 | JGI IMG/M metagenome (GOLD analysis project Ga0182744, IMG submission 128525) | Enriched Miracle-Growth compost microbial communities from Emeryville, California, USA - eDNA 3rd pass 30_C Kraft MG (version 2) (version 2) ...
CGCGACGGCGAGCCTTATCTCGCCTGGGGCACGCCGGGCGGCGACCAGCAGGATCAGTGGAACACGCAGTTCTTTTTGCGCCACGTCCATGCCGGGATGAACTTGCAGGAGGCGATCGACGCGCCGGCCTGGCATTCCGAGCATTTCCCGATTTCGTTCTGGCCGCGCACCGCGCGCCCCGGCGTGCTGGTCGTCGAGGGTCGTCTGCCGGCGGCGACCGTCGCCGAGTTGAAGCGTCGCGGCCATCAGGTCGAGGTCGGCCCCGACTGGTCGGAGGGGCGGCTCAGCGCCGCTTCGCGCGTCGGTGCGCGCCGTCGCGCCGCCGCCAATGCGCGCGGCATGCAGGGTTACGCCGCCGGGCGTTAAACGGGCTGCCTATAATGTCGGCTGGTGGTGGACAACGACCTTGGTGCCGACATCGACGCGGCTGTAGAGGTCGATGACGTCGTCGTTGACGAGACCGAAACAGCCGGACGATACCGCCTGACCGATCGTCTCCGGCTGGTTGGTGCCGTGGATGCGATAGATCGTATTGCCGAGATACATCGCCCGCGCGCCCATCGGATTGCCGGGGCCGCCGGCCATAAAGCGCGGCAGATAGGGCTGGCGCTTGATCATCTCCGGCGGCGGCGTCCAGTCGGGCCACTCCGCCTTGCGGGTGATGCGCAGCATGCCCGCCCACTGGAAGCCCTCGCGGCCGACGCGGATGCCGTAGCGGATGGCGTTGGTCTTCGACACGATCAGATAGAGGAAGCGGGCTTCGGTATCGACGACGATGGTGCCGGGCGCCTCGGTGTTGCGGAAGAACACCGGCTGGCGGCGCAGCGCCGGGTCGAGCCCCTCTTCGCCGGGCGGCGGCACCAGGCCCGGCTGGTCGTCGATCTGCATCTCACCGCGATACCGCTGCGCCGTGGCGTCGGTGGCGACGATGGCCGTCAATGCGAGGAAAGCCGTCAGGGCAAGGAAAATACGGTGCATGTGGCGCAGTGTCTGTGACCGGGACTTTATTCTGTCTTAACGACAGCCGGTTTGACAACCACCCCTGCGTTACCGGGCGACGGCGTCGCCGGCGGACCGAGCCAGGATACTGGCGCAAATCCGCAAATCGGCGACAAACTGGTCGAAGGCCGCCGCCCTCGTCTCGGCATCGGGCATCCGCAGCAAGGCTGACGGATGCGTGGTGACGACGAGCCATGTTCCATCGTCGAGCCTGCGGGGTTCACCGCGCAGGCGGGCGATCGTCGCCGGCCGCCCGAGCAGACTGCGCGCGGCCGTGGCGCCGAGGGCGACGATGAGGCGCGGCTTGACGAGCGCGCGTTCGAGGTCGTTCCACCATTTGCAGCGGTCGATCTCGTTGGCGTTCGGACGTCGATGCAGCCGGCGCTTGCCGCGCGGCTCGAATTTGAAATGCTTCACGGCATTGGTGACGAAGACCGTCTGGCGATCGAGGCCGGCCGCCGTGATCGCCCGGTCGAGCAGCTTGCCGGCCGGACCGACGAAGGGGTGACCGGCGCGGTCCTCCTGATCGCCCGGCTGTTCGCCGACCAGCATCAGCGGGGCATTCCGGGGACCCTCGCCGGGGACCACCTGGGTGGCATGCTGGTAAAGCGGGCAGCGTCGGCAATCGGCCTCGGCGGCGCGCAGCGCGCTCAGGGATGTGATGGTGGCAGGTTTCGTCATTGGTGCCCGCTTGGGTGCCCCCGGCGCGGCCGTCTTGAATCAAGATCGGCAGCCTTCGGAAAGTTCCATGGTCATGACGCTATCCTGCTGATCCTCATGATGTTTCTATTGTCCTTGACTCTCCCGGTCCGCTGCGGAATCTTTAGAACAAATCATGAACATGATAAGGAACGAGGCATGACCGCCGGTGCGCCGGCCACGCTGCACCGTCTGCGGCGGGCCGTGGCGAGGATCGAGGGACAGCAGATGGTCGTCGATCCCGCGCATCCCTTGCTGCCGCTGGGGATCGCGGCGATCGACCGCCACCTGCAAGGCGGACTGATGCCGATGAGCCTGCACGAGATTGCGCCGGCGACGGCCTGGGATCTCGCCGCGGCATCCGGCTTCGCCATGCGGCTGGCGGCGTCCCTCGCACAAACCCGGCCGGGCGGGGAGACGCTGTGGGTCCAGACCGGCTTTGCCGCGCAGGAGGCGGGCGGCCTCTACGGCCCCGGCTGCGAACCGTTCGGCCTGTCCGTCGCCCGTCTGCTGATCCTCGCCGTGCCGCGTCCCATCGATGCGCTCTGGGCGATGGAGGAGGCGCTGCGCAGCCGGGCGCTCACCGGCGTGGTCGCCGAACTGCCGAATGACGGCCGGCTCGCCGATCTCACCGCGACGCGCCGGCTGCTGCTGGCGGCCCGCGAGGGCGGGACTGTCGGTCTGCTGCTACGCCACAGGGCGTCGCCGCTGACGAGCGCGGCGGATACGCGCTGGCAGGTCGCCGCCGCGCCGGGAGAGGCCGATCGGTTCGGCGGGCTGGGACCGCCGGCCTGGGTGCTGTCGCTGGTCAAGAACCGGCGCGGCGCAACCGGCCGCTGGCGCGTCGTCTGCAATCCGGCGGCATCGATCTCGGGCTCGGCCGGGCGTTCCGCCGCCATCCATCGTGTCACGGGAGATCGTCATGCGTTCGCCGTCCCGGCGCTATCTCTCGGTGTGGCTGCGGCGGCTGCCGACCGACCGGCTGGCGCGCCGCGCGCGCGCGCCGGATGATGATGTGCCGCTCATCGTCGTCGAGCCGGTCAAATCGGCGCTGCGTGTCGCGGCGCTCGACGATGCGGCGGCGGCGCTCGGCTTGAGCCGCGGCCTGCCGCTCGCCGATGTGCGGGCGATGTATCCGGCCGTCCGGGTGCGGGAGGCCGACCATGCGGCGGATCGTCAATTGCTGGAGGCGGTCGCCGACTGGTGCGACCGCTATACGCCGCTCGTCAGCCTCGATCCGCCCGACGGACTGCTGCTCGACATCGCCGGCTGCGCGCATCTGTTCGGCGGCGAAGAAGCGCTCGGCCGCGATCTCGCCGCACGGCTGACGCGGCAGGGATTTCATGTCCGCCTCGGACTCGCCGACACGCCGGGCTGCGCCTTTGCCGTCGCGCGTTGCGGCGAAGCGCGGCCCGAGATGCGGATGGTGCCGCCGCGCGCGCAGCGCGATGCGCTGGCGCCGCTGCCGCTCGCCGCTTTGCGCATCGAGGCCGATATCGTCGCGGCGCTGGCGCAGGCCGGGCTGAAGCGGATCGCCGACATCATGGCGCGGCCACGCGCGCCGCTTGCGGCGCGCTACGGCACGGCGCTGTTGCGGCAGCTCGACCGGGCGCTCGGCCTCGAAGACGAGCCGATCGTGCCGCGCCTGCCGTTGCCGTCCTATGTAGCGGAGCGGCGTTTCCCCGATCCGATCGGGCGGCACGACGACGTGCTGGCGACGATCGCGCAGCTTGCGCAGGACCTGTGCGCGATGCTGGAGCGGCGCGGCGAGGGTGCGCGGCTGTTGCAGGTGGCGCTCTATCGGGCCGACGGCAAGGTCCATCGGCTGGAGGCCGGCGCCGGGGAGCCGCTGCGCGACCCGCGACAGATGCACAGGCTGTTCATCGAGCGGATCGCGGTCGTCGCCGACGCCTGCGATCCCGGTTTCGGTTACGACATGGTGCGGCTGTCGGCGCTGATGGCCGAGCCGCTGATGCCGGAGCAGAGCGGGCTTGATGCCGGCGACGATCGGGCGGCGCTCGCGCATCTGATCGACCGCCTGAGCGCGCGCTTCGGCGCGCAGCGGCTGACGCGGCCGCTACCGCGCGACACGCATGTGCCCGAGCGTGCGGTGGCGGCCGTGCCGGCGCAGGCTGTGCCGGATGCCGTCCGTCTGGCGCGGACGACACCGGAAGACGACAGATCGGAATGGCGTTTGCAGGACAGCCTCGCGCCGCTGCGGCCGCTGCGCCTGCTGGCGCCGCCGGAGCAGGTGGAGGTGATCAACGAAGTGCCGGACGGCGCGCCGGCGCGCTTCACCTGGCGCAAGCGCGTCCATCATGTCCGCGCCGCCGAGGGGCCGGAACGTATCGCCATGGAGTGGTGGAACATGGAGTGGGGAAGCGACGGGCCGCCGGTGCTGCCGCGCGATTATTTCCGCGTCGAGAGCCGCGAGGGCCTGCGCGCCTGGCTGTTCCGGCAGGACGTGCATGTGACCGACGAAGCCGGCAACCGGACGGGCACAACGCTGCCCCGCTGGTTCGTGCATGGGTTGTTCGCATGAGCGTCGTTGCGCTGCCGCCCCGCCCGCTGGCGCCCACCACGCGCGCGTCGCCGCCGCCTTATGCCGAACTGGCCGTCACCAGCAACTTCTCTTTCCTGCGCGGTGCCTCCTCGCCGGAAGAACTGGTGAAACAGGCGATCGCGCTCGGGCTTCGCGGCATCGGCATTGCCGACCGCAACAGCGTCGCCGGCGTGGTGTGTGCGCATGTCACGGTGCGGGAGATGCGGCGCAGCGGCGACGCGGCCTTGCCTGCGGATTTCCGCGTCGCGGCCGGTGCGCGGCTTGTCTTCGACGACGGGCAGACGCCGGATATTCTCGCTTACCCGCAGGATCGCGCGGCGTGGGGACGGCTAACGCGGCTGCTGTCGCGCGGCAAGCTGCGCGGCGAGAAAGGCGAATGCCGGCTCGGCCTCCCCGATCTCATCGATCATGCGCAGGGCATGAACCTGATCGTCATGCCGCCGGCGCGGATCGATGCCGATGCGCTCGGCGCGCTGCTGGCGCGGCTATGCGCCGCGCCGTCATCGGTGTGGCTGGCGCTGAGCATCCTCTATCGGGGCGACGATGCGCGGCGGCTGGCGAAACTGAGCGAGATCGCGCGACAGGCGAGTGTCGCGGCGATCGCCGTCAACGACGTTCTCTATCACCATCCGGATCGGTGGCCGTTGCAGGACGTCGTTACCTGCATCCGCGAACACGTCACCATCGATGGCGCCGGCACGCTGCTGCAAGCCAATGCCGAGCGACACCTGAAGCCGCCGCGCGAGATGGCGCGGCTGTTCCGCCGTTATCCGCAGGCCGTCGCCGAAACCGCGCGCTGCCTCGCGCGCTGCGGATTCTCGCTCGAAGATTTGCGCGGCACGGAATATCCGGAGGAGACCCGCAAAGGCTTCGCCACGCCGCAACAGGCGCTGGTCGCCTATGTGGAGGACGGCATCCGGCGCCGTTACCCCGGCGGCATGCCGACCGCGCTGCGCGACACGCTCGACAAGGAACTTCGCGTCGTCGCGGCGGGAAACTATGCGCCGTTCTTCCTGACGGTCCACGATATCGTGCATCACGCGCGATACGAGAGAGGAATCCTCTGCCAGGGGCGCGGCTCGGCGGCCAATTCGATCATCTGCTACTGCCTCGGCATCACCGAGGTGAAGCCCGACACTGGTTATCTGCTGTTCGAGCGATTCGTTTCGGCGGAGCGAAAGGAGCCGCCCGATATCGACGTCGATTTCGAGCACGAGCGGCGCGAGGAAGTCATCCAGTATATCTACGGGAAATATGGCCGCGACCGCGCCGGCCTTGCCGCTACCGTCATCCGCTATCGCGGCCGCAGCGCCATCCGCGACGTCGGCAAGGTGTTCGGGCTGTCGCAGGATGTGCTCAAGCGGCTCGCCGGCACCTTCTGGGGGCGCTCGAACAGCGGCGTGCGCGCACAGGATGCGCGCCGGGCAGGTTTCGACACCGCCGATCCGCGCCTGTTGCAGGCGATGCGGCTTGCCGAAGAACTGATCGATGCGCCGCGCCACCTGTCGCAGCATGTCGGCGGCTTCGTCATCACCCGCAACCGGCTCGACGAAGTCGTGCCGATCGAGAATGCGGCGATGGAGAACCGCACGGTGATCGAATGGGAGAAGAACGATCTCGAAGCGCTCGGCCTGCTGAAGGTCGACGTGCTGGCGCTCGGCATGCTCTCCTGCCTGCGGCGCGGCTTCGCGCTGCTGCAAACGCATTATGGCGTGCATCGCGATCTGTCGATGCAGGACGAGGACGAAGCGACGTACCGGATGATCCAGCGCGCCGATACGCTCGGCGTGTTCCAGATCGAAAGCCGCGCGCAGATGTCGATGCTGCCGCGGCTGAAGCCGCAATGCTTCTACGATCTGGTCATCGAGGTGGCGATCGTGCGGCCGGGGCCGATCCAGGGCAATATGGTGCATCCCTATCTCAAGCGTCGCGAGAACCCGGAGCTGGTGCGTTACCCGGCGCCGTCGCCGCGGTTCGGGCCGGCGAACGAACTGGAGGAGGTGCTGGGCCGCACGCTCGGCGTGCCGCTGTTCCAGGAGCAGGCGATGCGCATCGCCATCGTCGCCGCGAAATTCGAACCGGGCGAGGCCGACCGCTTCCGCCGCGCCATGGCGACCTTCAAGCGGGTCGGCACCATCGACAGCTTCGGCGAGAAGTTCATCGCCGGCATGACCCGGCGCGGCTATGCTCAGACGTTTGCGGAAGGCTGCTTCCGGCAGATTCAGGGGTTCGGCGAATACGGCTTCCCGGAAAGCCATGCGGCGAGCTTCGCCAATCTCGTCTATGCCTCGGCGTGGCTGAAATGCCGTCATCCCGATGTGTTCGCGGCGGCGCTGCTCAATAGTCAGCCGATGGGTTTCTACGCGCCGGCGCAGATCGTGCGCGATGCGCGGGAACACGGCGTCGAAGTGCGCGACATCGATATCAATGCCTCGTGCTGGGATCATACGCTGGAGCCGGGCGACGGCGCGGCCGGGCATCTGCATGCGCGGCATATCGAGATGCAAGACGTGGTCCGCACCACGCATGCGCTGCGGCTGGGGTTGCGGCAGGTCGAGGGCCTCTCGGAGGCGGATGCGCGGGTCATCGAGGAGCGGCGCGGCGCCGGCTTCGATTCGGTGCGCGATCTGTGGCTGCGCACCGGGCTCAAGCCGGCGGCGCTGGAGCGGCTGGCGGCGGCGGATGCGTTCCGCTCGCTCGGCTTGAACCGCCGCGCGGCGCTATGGGCGATCCGCGCGCTGCGGCGCGCCGGCGACAAGGACGACCTGCCGCTGTTGGCGCGCGCCGCCATGCCGGAACTGGAGCCGGATGCCGTCCTGCCGCCGATGCCGCCCGGCCAGGAGGTCGTGGAGGATTACCGGCACCTGCACCTGTCGCTGCGCGCGCATCCGGTGTCGTTCCTGCGCACGGCCTTCGCGGCGCGCGGGATCGTGCCGCACGAGCGGCTGGGCGACATGACCGACGGTCAGGTTGTCAGGGTCGGCGGGCTGGTGCTGGTGCGCCAGCGCCCCGGCACCGCCAGGGGCGTGATCTTCATGACGCTGGAGGACGAGACCGGCATTGCCAATGCGGTGATCTGGCAGCGCGTCTTCGAGCGCTTCCGCCCGGTCGTGCTCGGCGCCCGGCTGGTCGCGGTCAGCGGCAGGTTACAGAATGTCTCGGGTGTCGTGCATGTGGTCGCCGAGGCGATCGAAGATTTGACGCATCTGCTGCGGCGGCTGGCGGAGGATGCCGTGCCGGAAAGCTGCGTCGCTCTGGCCGAAGCCCGCAGCGCGCCGGCACCCCGGCCACAACGCCATCCGCGCGCCGGCGATGCGCTGGTGACGGCGTTCCGCGACGGCGCGGCGGCGGTGCGGGAACTGGGCTTCGACGTCGCCTCGGATCAGGCGGTGAGCGAGGTGATGCCGAAGGGGCGCAACTTCCACTGACCGCTCTGTCTCACGTCGCCATCCTCAAGCGATGCCGCAGAACCGCGAGACGCGCCATGCAAGGTCGAGCAGCGCCTCGTCGCCGCCGGCCCAGCCGATGAACGACAGGCCGACCGGGCAGCCCGCCACCGTTCCGACCGGGATGCTCACCTGTGGCAGCCCGCTGATGCCGGAGATGCAGGTGAGGCGCATCACCCGCACGCGGAACGATTCCGCCGCCGCGCCGGCAATGTCGGCCGTCGGCGCGATGCACGGGGCGCTCGGCAAAGCCAGGATGGTGCCCGGCGGCACCTCGCCGCGGATGTGCCGGCGCGCCGCGTCATGGACGACGCGCGAGCGCGAGGCCGCCTCGGCCGAGACGGTTTTGGCAAAGGCCATGCGGTCGTCGATGCCGGGGCCAAATGTTGGCTTGTGGGTTTCGACGAAGGCACCGTAGTTCTGCCAGACCTCGTAAGCCTGAATGATGCGGATGGCCTCGCGCCAGCCGTCGAATCCCTCGGGTGCGATGCGCGCCGCTTCCGGCTTCGGCAGTACCGTTGCCATCGCGGTGAGCGCGGCGCGCAGCAGCGCGGCGACTTCGGCATCGGCCTGTTCGAAAGCATCGTCGAGCAGGCGCAGCCGGTCGATCGGCGCGCGCACCGTGTTGCCGTCGAGCAGCACGGCGCCCTTGCAGAACGTGCCGGGGCTGGCGGCGAACCAGCCGGGCGTGTCGAAGGACGACGCCATCGGCATGACGCCGGTCGCGTCGACCCGTCCGATCGTCGGGCGCAGGCCGTAAATGCCGCAGAACGACGCCGGAATACGGATCGAGCCGCCGGTGTCGCTGCCGAGCGCCAGATCGCAGGCGCCCGCCGCGACCGCCGAGGCCGATCCGCTCGATGAGCCGCCGGGCAGCCGGCCCGGTGCGCGCGGATTGACCGGCGTGCCGTAATGCGCGTTGGCGCCGGCGACGCTGTAGAAAAATTCGTCGCAGACCGTCTTGCCGACGATGGTGGCGCCGGCATCGAGCAGCGTCTGTATCGCCGCGGCGTTCCGGGTGGCCGGCTGCTGCGCGGCGAGCCAGTCCGGACTGCCGCCGCCGGCGCGTTCGCCGATAATGTCGAACATGTCCTTGACCGCGACCGACAGGCCGGCGAGCGGCCCCGATGCCGCGCCGCCAAGCGGCTGGCGCAGGTCGTGCGGGACGAAGGCAGAGCGGATGTGAAGGGTCATGGTTATGCCTGCTGTCCGAGATACCAGTCGAGAATCTGCGAGCCGGTCCAGGCGACGACGCCCTCGCGCGCCAGCAATTCCTCGAACATACGCTGGATGTGTCCGATGCGGTGCGGTACGCCCGACAGGAAGGGGTGCATGCACACCGCCATGATCTTCGGGCGCTCCGCCGCTTCGGCATAGAGCCACTCGAAATGATCCCTGGCGCGCCGGTGCATCATGTCGGACGCATTCTGCTGCTGCGCCCAGAGCACGATATCGTGGATCTCGAAATTGTAAGGCAGCGCGACCACCGGCTTGTGTGCGGTCTTCAGCGTCACCGGCTCGTCGTCGAGCACCCAGTCGCCGATATATTCAACGCCGGTCTCGGAGAGATAATCGAGCGTGTCAAAGGTCTGGGTGAGGCCGGGTCCGAACCAGCCGCGCGGCCGGTTGCCGGAAAAATGCTCAATGACGTCCATCGCCTTCATGATGACGGCGCGCTGGTCGTCGAGCTTGTGCATTGGCACCTGGTCGTAGCCGTGCGCGTTAAGCTCCCAGCCGCTGTCGAGGCAGGCTTTGACGACTGTCGGATAGGTCTCGCAGACCTTGGCGTTGAGCGGCACGGTGAGCCGCATGCCGAGCCGGTCCATGACCTTCTTCAGCCGCCAGAAACCGACGCGCATGCCGTATTCGTGCCAGCTCCAGTTCGGGTGGTCCGGCTGCATCGGCACGCCCTGCGGCGGCGAAATGACCATGCGCGCCATCGGCCGCGCCATGTCCCATTCCTCCAGCGCCATGACCGGCCAGATCACCATCCGCACGCCTTTCGGAAAGGTCAGCGGCGGGCGCGTATCGATGGCGGAATAGGCGAGGCGTTCGCGGGGATGCATCGGCATGGTCGAAGCCTGTTCGTCGTGATGGATGGTGAATGGGCTCGATCCGGCCATGCCATGCGCCCGCCGCTCAGGCAAGCGGGGATTGCGCGGGGCTGGTCCTATCCTGTCCTATGTTGTCGGCGTGCCGACCCGCAGCCCGACCAGCCGGTCGAGCGTCGCCATATCGCCGCTCAATTCGAGAGAAGGCGCGCGATGGGCGATGCTGCCGCGCTCCAGCACCAGCGCATTCTGGGTCATCGACAGCGCGATGTCGGTGTGCTGCTCGACGAGCATGATGGCGATGCGCCGGTCGACGATCATCGCCTGCATGGCGGCGGTGATCTCGTCGACGATCACCGGCGCCAGCCCTTCCAGCGGTTCGTCGAGCAGCAGCAGCGACGGGTTGGTCATCAGCGCGCGCGCCAGCGCCAGCATCTGCTGTTCGCCGCCGGACAACTGGTTGCCCATGTTGCGGTTGCGCTCGCGCAATCGTGGAAACAGCCGGTAGACTTCCGGCAGATCCCACGGCCCCGGTCGGCAGGCGACGGTGAGGTTTTCCTCCACCGACAGCGAGGGGAAGATCTCGCGTTCCTGCGCCACCCAGCCGATGCCCAAGCGGGCGCGCAGGTGCGGCGGGTCGCGCGAAATGTCGCGGCCGCGCCAGACAATCCTGCCGTGCCGCATCTGCGTATAGCCCATGATGGTGAGCAGCAGCGTCGATTTGCCGACGCCGTTGCGGCCGAGGACGGCGAGGCTGCCGCTCTCCGGCAGCTCGAAGCTGACGTCGCGCAGCACGATGGATTCGCCGTAGCCGGCGCGCACGTCTTCCAGTCTGAGCAGCGGTTCAACCATGACCGCGCTTTCCCAGGTAAACCTCGCGCACGCCCGGATGGTTGGCGATCTCGTTCGGCGTGCCTTGCGCGAAGATCGCGCCGCCGACCAGCACGAAGATGTGGCTGGCGAAGCGGAACACCACCTGCATGTCGTGCTCGATGAACAGCACGGTGATGTCGTCAGACAGTTGCGCCACCGCTTCGAAGATGTCGCCGCTTTCCTCGAGCGGCACGCCGGCGGCCGGCTCGTCGAGCAGCAGCACCTTCGGGCGCGTCGCGAGCGCCAGCGCGATTTCCAGGAGCCGCTGGCGGCCATAGGGCAGTTCGCGCGTCGGCTGATAGCAGTCCTGGCCGAGCCGCAGCCGTTGCAGGATGTCGTAGGCTTCCTCGATGGCGTCCTTCTGCCCGGCAAGCCGCGTCCAGAACGCATCGGTGCGCTTCTGCCGTTCGCAGACCGCGAGCGTCACCGCTTCGAGCGCGTTGAGGCCGGGAAACAAAGTGTTGATCTGGAACGTCCGCGCCAGCCCGCGGCGCACGCGCACCTGCGGTTCGAGCGGCGTGATGTCGTTGTCGTCGAGCAGAATCCGGCCGCCGTCCGGCGCGGTCATGCCGGTGATGAGATTGATCAGCGTGGTCTTGCCGGCGCCGTTCGGGCCGATCAGCGCGTAGCGCATGCCCTTCGGCAGGGTGATGTCGATATTCCTGGCGACGGCCAGCGAGCCGAAGCTTTTGGTCAGGCCGCGGGTGGCAAGCGCGATGTCGCTCACGATTGCCTCCTGAGCTTTTTCACCAGGCTCGACAGGCCGCCGAGCACGCCGTTCGGCAACGCGATCACCACCGCGATCAGCAACAGGCCGATCCAGAAATACCAATATTGCGGCGCGATGCCGGAGAACTGGTCGCGGGCGACCATGAAGATGATGGCGCCGATCAGGCCGCCATAGAGCCGGCCGGCGCCGCCGAGCACCAGCATCACCAAGACGTCGGCGGAGCGCTGGAAGCTGATCGATTCGAGCGAGATGCTGGAGGTGGTCTGCGCCAGCAGCGCGCCGGCGACGCCGGCAATCGCGGCGGCGATGGTGAACGCCTTGCGGATATGGGCGGGCCGGTCGGCGCCGATCGCCGGCATGCGCGTCCAGTTCTCGCGGATGCCGCGCAGCGCCAGGCCGAACGGCGAATGGACCAGCCGCCGGACGGCGACGAACAGCACGAACAGCACGACGAGCGCGTAGCCGTAGGCGGTATAGCCGTAGAGATCGAACCTGAACAGCCCGAGCACCGGCAGCATGCGGATGCCCTCGAAGCCGTCGGTGCCGCCGGTCAGCCAGCGCGCGCTGTTGGCCGCCTCGTGCGCGAGCAGGCCGATGCCGAGCGTGATCATGATCAGCGTCAGATGGCGGAACCGAGCGATGATGAAGCTGACCGCGTAGCCGGAAACGCCGGCGACGGCGGCGGCGACCAGGAGGCCGGTCAGCGGCTCGCCCCAGACGAATTTAGAATAGAGCCCGGCGGTATAGGCGCCGATGCCGAAGAACGCCGCGTGGCCGAGCGAGACGACGCCGGCATAGCCGAGGATGACGTCGAGCGACAGCGCGAACAGCGCGGTGATGGCGATCTGGCTGGCCAGCGACAGATAGTCGGGGAACAGCACGAACGGCGACAGTGTCGCCAGCCAGAACAGAATCTCGATCGGCCGCCAGCGGCTGTGCTGCTGCAAATAGTCCTGCGGCGTCGGGATTGCGGCGGCGTCGGCCATCGTCTAGCGCCTCCCGAACAGCCCGGCGGGCCGCCACATCAGCACGATCACCATCACCAGATAGATCAGGAAGGCGCCGATCTCCGGCACATAATATTTGCCGGCGATGTCGCTGACGCCGATCAGGATCGCCGCCGCGAACGAGCCGGTGATCGAGCCCAGCCCGCCGACGGAGACGATGATCAGCACATAGACGAGATAGGTGAACGAGAACGACGGGTCGAGGCCGACGATCTCGATCGCCAGCGCGCCGCCGAGCCCGGCGAGACCGGAGCCGAGCGCGAAGGTCGCGGCGAAGGTCCGGTTGACGTCGATGCCGAGGCCGCGCGCCATGCGCTGGTTGTCGACGGCGGCGCGAATCTGCGCGCCGAAACGGGTATATTCGAGTCCGACGACCAGCAAGACGGTGACGACGAGCGCGAAGCCGATCAGGAACAGCCGATAATTGCCGAGCGACAGGCCGGCCACTTGCGTGGAACCGCGCAAAAATGCCGGCGTCTGGATCGGCTGCTGCAACGTGCCGAAGATATAGGCGGCGACGGCGACCGATACGAAGGCGATGCCG
>Ga0182744_1003201_pt1 | contig 12909 bp, 14 predicted proteins | sample eDN3rd30CKraftMG_FD_128525 | JGI IMG/M metagenome (GOLD analysis project Ga0182744, IMG submission 128525) | Enriched Miracle-Growth compost microbial communities from Emeryville, California, USA - eDNA 3rd pass 30_C Kraft MG (version 2) (version 2) ...
CAGCCCCCAAGAAACTCCCGGGAACTCCACGCCAACAACATTCGCGTTCTGATCCATCCACTGCGACACCGTGTCAAAATCACTGAACACGGCAGTGAATCGCGTTTGCGCATAGAACACTGCGTCACCCTGCTTACCATCAGGACCCCAAGGCCGCTCAGTCCACGAAGTTGGCGCACCCTGGGACCACGACTCAAGTGGATGCGCAGGATCCGCGTCATACTGCGTCAACGAATCGTGGATCGCCTGCGCGCCAACCTTCATCGCAGCACGCGCCGCCGCTGGATCGGCATCCTGAGCTTGAACTATTGCGGTAACCGTGGCGCGGGTAGGCGCAAGACGCTCGCTGGCCTCACCCTGAACTGTGATGTGCATGGTGTCAATGTAGCGCTCGCGGCAGCGTAGTGCGCGCTAACCGGCTATCCACACGGTGACATTCGGGTGTGGATACCTCCGACGCAACTCATCAACAGGTCAAATGCACGGTGTGGATAAGAGTGAGGGAATCGTCGAAAATCAAGGGCGAGACCACAGGCAGCTACGGCGCCGCACACAGCGTATCCACTGCGCGATAAGCGTCCACCAAACCACGTTCCGCAGCGGAAAAATCCCGATTGAACTGGTCAAACGCATCCAAAGCCTGAGGGTCCGCGGCGGCAATAGCCGCCGGATCAAATCCCGCAAACACAGCAGAATAATCCGCAAGCCGATCCACAAAAGTGGAAAAAGGAGCGCTGACCTCTGCATTGGTGATCTGCTCCTGCAGAGCAGAAAAACTGCTGTTGACCTGCTTTAACGCATCACGCGTGACCTGAGGCAGGGAGGTGGACGCGGCAGGATCGTCTAGGGACCCGGCAGCCTGCGCGGCGTCTGATAGTACCGGCGCGAGCCCCTGGGTCTGCTCGGCAATGAGCTGGCAGGCCTGTTGCGCACTCTGTGCGGGCGCGTGCGAACACGCCGCCAGCGCCCCCGCCGCACCGAGCGTCAGCGCCGCCGCCACGAGTGCAGATACCGAGGTCCGTAAACCAATTGCCATGAGCACAGCCTACAAAATCCAACCGAATAAGGACATCACGTGCGGTGTCAGCCCAACCGTGTCAGACCCCTCGTGTATACATGGGATATGGCGCTCAATCTCCCCAATATTTACGTGGACCTGCACCAGCATCCCGAGCTGTCCTTTGCCGAGCATCGCACCGCTGGCATCGTGGCTACGGCGCTGCTCGGGCTGGGTTATGAAGTACATACTGGCCTTGGCCGCACGGGCGTGGTGGGTGTGCTCGAAAATGGCGACGGGCCCACCGTTCTACTGCGCGCGGACATGGACGCGCTGCCCGTACTGGAGCAGACTGGCCTGACGTACGCCTCAGTGGCAAGGGGCATTGATGAACAAGGCAATGACGTGCCGGTTATGCACGCGTGCGGCCACGATGTGCATGTGACCGCACTGCTCGGTGCTGCTGAGCACCTCGCTGAAATTACCGACGAATGGGCGGGAACTCTGATTGTGCTGTTCCAGCCCGCTGAAGAAGGCGGCGGCGGTGCGCAGGCAATGATCGATGATGGACTGTTTGACCTGGTCCCTAGCCCAGACGTGGTGCTGGGACAGCATGTGGCCCCACTGCCATCGGGCACGATTGCGCTACACCCAGGCGTGACTATGGCAGCCGCCGACTCCATTGACATCACCCTGCATGGCGTGGGTGGGCATGGATCGCGCCCGGAAACCACAGTGGACCCGGTGCTTATGGCCGCAAACCTTACGGTGCGCCTCCAGCAGATTGTTTCGCGTGAGGTGGGGCCAAGTGAGCAGGCCGTAGTTACTGTGGGACAGATTCATGGCGGAACCAAAAACAACATCATCCCTGCTAAGGCAGTGCTCGGATTAACTGTGCGCACGTTCAATACGGACGTGCGGTCCCGCGTGATCGGTGCAATTGAGCGGATTGCAAATGCGGAGGCAGAAGCCGCAGGCGCCGTGCGCGCACCCGAATTTTCTTACAATGAGTCGTTCCCGCTGACCATTAATGAGACTGTGGCTTCAGCGCGAGTGAGTGAAGCCCTTGCTGCTGAGTTTGGTGGCGAGGCTGTGATTGATGCCGGAGTTGTGTCTGGTTCTGAGGATGTTGGTGTGCTTGCTGACGCGGTGGGAGCACCGCTTGTGTACTGGTTCCTTGGTGGGGCAGATCGCTCACTGTTTGTGGGCGCCGACTTCACCCAGGGATTCCCCAGTGACCTACCCTCCAACCACTCCCCCATGTTTGCGCCGGTCATTGAACCGACACTCAGCTCGGGCGTGCGTGCGCTAGTTGCTGCTGCTAGGGAGTGGCTCGGCTGACATGCTCGTTGTACTGCTGCTTATTTCTCTTGGCTTTGTGGTTGCCGCGATACTTGGGTATCGGGCTGACCGTACCGCGCTGCGCAATGGCGTATTTGGTGTGGTGGGCATAGTTGGGCTCGTGGAATGGCTGGGTTTGGCCTTGGAATGGCCCTCCCTGACCCTGCTCATTGTGGGCGTTGCCTCGGTGTTGCTCGTGGTCTCGCTGCCAGTTCTTGTGGTTGCTCTGCTAGCTAACGGCCTTGTGATGTTTCGCCGTGAGGCGCGAACCCTCGGCAACCTACTGTCCCTGCTTGTGGGCATAGGCCTCGTGGGACTGGCTGTGTCTATGACCAAAATTTTTGGGCAGGAAAACATCAACCTTGTGCTTGCTTGGCTCTGGTTTTTTGTGGCTGCCGTGGCCGCATATGCGTCTGTGGCGTTCCTGCTTTACCTGCTGATGTCCTGGCTATATTCCGCAGTTCCATCCCAGCTCACTCCGCGATATGGGATTGTGCTCGGGTCCAGACTGATCCATGGCAAGGTGCCGCCGCTACTGCGGGCCCGCCTTGATACTGCGCTCGAACAGTATCGGCTGTGGGAGGAGCGCGGGCAGGTGGTCACGCTTATTCCTTCAGGTGGGCAGGGGCCAGATGAATCCCGGCCAGAAGGCGAGGCGATGGGCGAGTATCTGCTGGCACACGGGGTTCCGGCGGATCGAGTGATCGTGGAGGATCGGGCTGTTAATACTCGGGAGAATCTGGAATTTTCGCGCGCGCTGATGGATAACCCGCAGGCCGAGGCGATTGTGGTGACCAACAACTTCCACGTGTTTCGTGCGGCAATTTTGTGCCGGCAAATCGGCCTGCGCGCTCACGTTTACGGCTCGCGTACCAAGTTCTATTACCTGCCCAGCGCTGTGATGCGCGAGTTTGTGGCCATTATGGTGCAGCATAAATGGCTTAATTTAGCTGTTGTGGCTGCAGTTTTGGTTATGTGCGTGGTCGGGTACCTCGGCGTGAACTAGGATTTCCGACGATGTGGCTGGGTCCCAGCCCCATCGTCGGAAATCAGTGGTGCGGAATTACTCGCCGTGCTCGTCCAACCATTCGGCCACAAAGTCAGTGTCCTTGTCCCCGCGGCCGGACAGGTTCGCGATGATGATCGCATCCTTAGGCAGGGTGGGCGCAAGCTTGATGACTTGGGCGATGGCGTGTGAGGATTCGAGCGCTGGGATGATGCCCTCGGTGCGGGAGAGTTTCAGGAAAGCGTCAATGGTTTCGCGGTCCGTAACGGACACGTACTCCACGCGGCCCAGTTCTTCTAGGTACGCGTGCTGCGGGCCTACGCCTGGGTAGTCCAAACCGGACGCGATCGAGTGCACCGGCGATGGCTCACCGTCCGCCTCCTGCAGGAGCTTGGTGTGCATGCCGTGCAACATACCGGGCGTGCCCTTGGTCATTGTGGCCGCGTGACGGCTGCCCTCAAGGCCTTCACCTGCGGGTTCAACGCCCTGGATTTTAACCTGCTCCTCATCAAGGAATGCGGTAAATAGGCCGAGCGCGTTTGATCCACCGCCCACACACGCCACGAGGTAGTCGGGCAGGCGGCCTTCCTTTTCTAGGATTTGGGCCTTAGCCTCGCGGCCTACAACGGACTGGAAATCGCGCACGATCGTGGGGTATGGGTTGGGGCCCACCACCGAGCCGATAGCAAAGAAGTATTCGTCTGGTGCGGCAGCGTACACGTTGAATGCCGAGTCCACGGCTTCCTTGAGTGAGCGTCCGCCAAAATCAACGGCCACAACCTTAGCGCCGAGCATCTCCATGCGCCGCACGTTGGCGTGCTGCTTGGCCACGTCAATCTCGCCCATGTGGATCTCGCAGTTAAGGCCAACCAGTGCGGCCGCAGTTGCGAGGGCAACTCCGTGTTGACCGGCTCCTGTCTCTGCGATGAGCGTTTTCTTGCCCATGCGCTTAGCCAGTAGCGCCTCGCCGAGGCAGTGGTTGATCTTGTGTGCGCCCGTGTGGTTGAGGTCCTCGCGCTTGAGGTACACCTTGGCGCCGCCAAGATCCGCGGTCAGGTTCTTGGCAAAGTACAGCAGTGATGGGCGGCCCACATAGTCGGAGAGGAGCTGCTGCAGTTCGTTGTTGAACGCCGGATCATTGATGGCTTCCTGGTATGCGCGGGCAACCTCAGCGATTGGCTCAACGAGGTGTGGGGGCAGCGGCGCTCCGCCGTATGCGCCAAAGAAGCCGTCGCTGTTGGCCTGGTATTTCTCTGACAGGTTTGCCGTGGCGGGATATTCCAAAGTGGTGTCAGTCATGGTGCTCCTTTGAAATGGCTGAGGTTTGGGGTGTTTGGTGGAGTGTTTGGTGGAGTGATTTGTGGGGTGAGTTGGACGCTGCAGGTGTTGTACTGGCTTGGAAGATTTGAGAGGCGCCCCTCTGCGCTCTCATCAGCCATTTTCCCCCGCGTAACACATTTTGGTGTAACTCGTATCACACTATGGGCGCAGCTGCTTATTAACGACGAGCCGGCCGGGTCCCAGCCCAGCCATGCGCCGGCCGGGTGGCTGGGCTGGGAGGTGGGGACTCGTCGGAAAGCAAGGGAAACAGCGCCGGGCGGCTAGGCAGCGCGGCGCATGCGCGCGTACTCGCGCTGCACAGCCACCAATGATGCCGCACACAGCACGGCAACCCCCACTAACGACACCGAATATGAGGCCAACGGCAGCAGCAGCGCCAAAACGGTGGGCAGCAGGAAGCCCACGTACGTGAGCGAGTAGTACACGCCGGTCAGGCCGGCCAGATCCTGCGGAGTGGCGATCGCCTGAACGTGCAGGAGCGCCGAAACCACACAGATTCCATATGCGGCGCCCAACAAAACAGCCACCACCAGCACAAACCATGGCGAAGCAACCAGTGCCGCCACCACAGCCAACACCATGCCGAGCGTCATCGCACTCAACCCCACGGTCAGCGCGCGGCCGCCCGTGGCCCGGTTGATCGCCGGAACCGCGTTCTGGATGAGCGCGCCCGTGCCCAACGTGAGGATGGTCAGTACCGCGGCGTAGATCGTGGCCATGTCCCCCAATTGATCTTGGACGGTGGCAGGCATGATCGCGTAGGCCACACCGGCAGCACCAAAAACCCACGGCGCAGCAGGCAAAACCACGCGCATAAACGTGCGGTGACCTGCGGAAGGAACGGCAAGGTCCTTCCACCACGAGGTAGTAGCTCGCCGCTCGGCCGGCAAGGATTCAGGTACCCGCACCAAGAAAAACAGGGCCACAACGGTCAAAACCCCGTGCAGAACATAAGGTGTGACAGCAGGCCACGGAGCCCACTGCGCGAGCACACCCGTCACCCCAGCACCAAGGCCAAACCCGAGCGTCAAAGTCAGGGCGGGGCGTCGTGCGCCGGCGCTGATGCTCGCTCGCGAATCGAACGGTGGCGAAGACAGTTCCTTCATCCAGCTAGTGCCCACGGACATTGCGATACCCACCGCAGCGCCCGCCAACGCCCGGCCGATGCACAGCAGCCAAAACGTGTGCAAGCCAAGGCCCAGTAGGAGGCTGCCGCCAAATGCCAGCGCAAGCCCACCAAACATGACCGGCTTGCGTCCGTGCTGGTCAGACATAGCAGAGGCCACCAAAAGCCCCGGGATCAGCCCCGCCACATACATTCCGAGCAGCAGGTTCGCCTGCCACGTGGCGTAGTGCCCCAGCGACTCATACAGGTGCAGCAACGGCGTGAAGTGATTGCCACCCCACGCCAGCATGAACATCGCCGGCGCGAGAAGAAGCCACGCGCGGGTGGTGGGCTGTTTTTGGCCCGACGGGCTCACCGGACCCGGCTGAGTGGCGAGGTTGGGCTGGGAGGTGGGGGTTCGTCGGGAATCAGAACGAGAATCAGCCAACGAATCAGACCCAGCGTCAGACTTGGGCAGGGAAAATTGCTGCGTATCCATCAAAAATGATGTATCTGCAGCATTTTTCGTAGATGTGGGCTGCTGGGGCAGGGGCATTAGTTGGAACTTCCCAGGGGAAAATGCGCGTCAAAGACGTGCTTGTGGGCGAGTGAGGCGTAGGTGGAGAAGTCGGATTCGGCAACGAGTTGGGCGAGTTGTTCGTGCTCGGCCAGGTATTTTGTGGCCATGTGCGGATTATTGATGACGGCCTGGTAGGTGAGGCGGGCGAGGCGCGGGCCGAGGTTCTCGAGCAGCCCCATGATCACGTCGTTCCCGCCGGATTGGATGATACGGGCGTGGAATCGGTAGTCGTCGGCGGCAAAGGTCAGGAGGTCCTGTGCGGCGGCGGAGTCGCGTTGTCGCGCGAGTAGATCGGCTAGATCTTGGGCCAGAAGTGCGTCTGGATCTGTTCCGTTTGAGTCAAATGTGCGCACTGATTCGGCTTCCAGCATGATGCGGGTGGCTAGGAGATCGCGAATCTCCTTTTCCCCGGTCAGCGTCACAATCGCGCCCTTTTTGGGGATCATGCGTACGAGTCCCCAGCGTTCGAGTTGCAGCATTGCCTCGCGTCCGGGGGTGCGGCTTGCGCCCTCGGATTTGGCGATGTCCGCCTCGATCAGGAAGGCGCCTGGCTCGTATCCGGGCTCCTGCTCCACGATTCGGCGTGTGACCGCCGCGGCGATTCGCCCGGCCACAGGTAGTTCCTGCGCGGGTTGTTCCCAGGGGAGGATGGCTGGTTGGCTCATCCTGCCACAGTATCATGCATGCATTAATGCATGCATTTGATGGTTGGGTGGTGAGATTTTGGGATGTCGCGTTGGCTGGCCCAGCTGATTTTCGACGAGTCCCCCAGTTTCCATGTACCGCCCCGTCACATTGTGGCTAGTTTGGTTGGGGCTGCCACACTAGAGGTGAAGTGAGAGATGAACGCAGAGGTGATGCGAGAGGTGAGCGGCGAGGTGAACGGGAGGATCCGTATGGCTGAGCAAGAATATGAGCTCGATACTCATGAGTTTGATGTTCATGAGTTCGATACCACGGGCGAAAAATGCGTAAAGATGCTGCTCAAGATACGTGCGCGGCTCGCAGAACTTCCGGTTGGGGCTCGTCTTGTGGTGATTTCCGACGATCCCACCTCCATCTATGACCTCCCCGCCTGGTGCCACATGACGCATCACGAGTATGTGGGTTACGAGAATTCGGGCGAGATTTACCGCCATACCCTCGCTGTTACGGAGGAATCGGTTCGCGGCACGAGTGGAAAGGTTTGGGCGCGGCCGTAGTTGGTGGGGATTGGTGTCGTCCTGTGCAGTTTTCTGCACAATCCAAACTGTGCAGAAAACTGCACAACCCCACAATTACTTCACGCGTAAAACATGACTAGACTTACGTCACTTCTAACCCTCCACCAGCCCTTATAGCCTCAAAGAGACGGGCACCCACAAGGCAAAAGGCCAATCCAGCCAGCCCGCACACCTACTCAAGGAGGCACACAATGGCACGTGTAAATGTTGTGACAGGAGCTGCATCGGGCATTGGCAAGGCCACGGCCGCGCTACTACGGGAACGCGGTGAAACTGTCATCACCGCCGACATTCATGACGCAGACATCGTCGCCGACCTAACCACCGCCGAGGGCCGCGCGTTCTACGAAGCCGAGGTGGAGCGAATCTCAGGCGGCAAAATCGACGCAATCTTTGGCATAGCCGGCCTTGCCACCCCAACCCCAGCGACAGTTGCGGTGAACTACTTTGGTGCCATCTCGTCGGTAAGCAGTGTGAAACACCTGCTCACAGGCTCGGACGCGCCGCGCGTGGTGCTGACCAGCTCGATCGCGTCCTACATGGACGTCAACAGCGAACTTGTGGCGCTCCTGCTGTCCGGCGACGAACCAGCCGCGCTCGCGATGGCCGCCGAAATGGCGGCGGATCCGGTGGCGGGCAACCAGATTTACGGCTCGTCAAAGAACGCACTAACCCGCTGGATCAGGGCAAACGCAATCACAGACGAGTGGGCGGGCGCCGGGATCGCACTGAACGGCGTGGGTCCGGGCATCATCGCGACGCCCATGACTGAGGAACTGATCTCGAACCCCGAGTCGCTCGCATACCTCAAGCAGACCTGCCCCGCCCCATTCCACGGGCCGGCCGCGGACCCGGCGTGGATCGCGCAGGCACTCGCGTTCCTGGGTGGCCCGGACAACATGTTCATCACCGGTCAGGTCCTGTTTGCGGACGGCGGCGCTGAAGCCACCATCCGCCCCGAGCGGGTCTGATAGCGCCGGGGACGGTGGCGCTGGGTCTGATCGCGCTGGGGCTGCCGGCTCTGCTGGTTGCGAGCGCGCTGGTAGCGGGGATTTAGTTGCGAAGTGTGGGTGGCGGCCCGGCCGTGTGGCCGGGCTGCCACCCGCTTCTTATTTCCGACGATACGGCCACTCCCAGCGCACGTACCCAGCTGTTGGGTGTGGCTGGGAAGAGAGCCAACTCGCCATGCACTCATAAAACCTATGTATATATCTCTGGACATTAAGGACTGGTGAGTATAGATATATATACATAAGAGGGGAGTGCAGGTGACGGGATACAGGATTGATCGCCAGCGCGAGCAGTTGGGGGAGCACCTGCGTGGTTGGCGCATGGTGCTGGGCCTGACTGCGCAGCAGGTTTCGGAGCGCGCTGGTATTACGCGGGTGACGCTGAGCAAGATCGAGAAGGGTGATCCGGGCGTGCGTTTTGGGAGTGTGGCGCAGGTTTTCCGCGCGCTGGGTCTTTTAGATCAGGTGGTTGATGCGGTCGATCCGCTCAATAGCGATATTGGACGGCTCCGCGCTGGCAACTTGAATAAGAAGCGTGCACGATGACCACAGTCGAGGTTTTCTTGGATGCCGCAACGGCCCCCATCCTCGTTGGCCAGGCTCATTTCACTCGGCAACGAGGTCAGGTTTCCACTACTTTCCTTTATGATTCTGGGTACCTTGCCGCGGGCGGCATGAGCATTAGTACCCGGCGTGGGGGATGGGTCCAGCGTAGTTAGTGCGGCTGGATGGACTTGCAGCGGTTGCTGCTGGATGAGTTTCTTGGGCGGGTGGTGGCCCGGCCGCGTGGCTGGCCTGCCACCCGCTTCTTATTTCCGACGATTCCCCACTCCCAGCGCCACCTTTCGTTGGATGGTGGCTCGGCTGGAGAAGCGAACTTCCCGCATTGAAGCTGATATAGGCCCGGCAGAGGCCGGTTAGGGACACAATGCGTTGAAGGCGATGACGTTGACGCCATCGCGGCGTCGGTATGACGGCCCGGTAAGGGTGATTACGTTAAGCAAGACGGGTTCGTTGACAACCTGCTGTGCAAAGTTGAGCAGGCTGGCGGCCGCGGCGTCTAGGGTTTCTTTGCTTGAGCCGGTTGCTTGACATGCGAATTCGTCAATTTAGAGACAATCTAGTCGTCAATTTGTAGAAGATCTAGTCGTCAATTTAGAGAGGTTCGAGTCGTCAATTTAGAGAACTAGGCGTGTTCCTGTGCCGGCGGGCTTGAAAGCGTGGTGTGCCTGGCGGTTGAGGAAACTTACTGCGTCACACGCTCGATCGGCGCTCATCGCGTGCTTGTTCCTAGTTGAGAGGTACCTAACCTACTCTTCCCGACGATACGGCCAGTCCCAGCACCACCCTCAGCTGGGTGGTGGCCTGGTTATCGGTACCGGCCACCACCTGCTGGTTCTCGGTGAGAAATCCCCGCGTTGGCGGGGCTAATTTTCCTTTGCGCGTGGAAAAGAATTTTGTGCCGGGAACATCCCCGCGTTGGCGGGGCAAGTGCTTCATGACCAGCATGAACGCACGTCATTCCACTAATCCTACCTGCGACAACGCATGAATACAGGCCGCCCAGATGGGCACAACTCCCAGACCCTGTAGGCCACCAAAACTACTCCGACTTCTTGTTCCGCAGCGACTTCACTCTGTCAGCAACATTCTCGGAAAGCCGGGATGAGACTGACCTTGCCTGCTTAACTTTCTCCCCACCGAATCGCGTTGCGGACCCGATTCCTTCGGCGCTCGCGGTGAGGACTTTGTCTTTGGTGTCGATCGCAGCTTCACGCCACGCACGCGCCTCAATTTCGACGGCTTCGTGTTCGAGCCCGAGCGCTCCGCGGAAGTTCCCAATTCCTTCGCTTGCGCGCTCCAACGCTTGAACGATTTTCTTTGCGGACACCGGATGTAGTAGCACCTGTGAATTCGCGGTGCCCACGGCTGCCTGGATCCGATTGAGTAGTTGCGCCGTGCGCTCGGATATTTGGTCCAGTCGCTTTTGTCGTGCCAGTTGTAGGCCGCGGCGGTGCTGCTCAAGTTCAGTTGCGTCGTGGTCGAGGACTCGGTCGAGTTCGAGGATAGATAGTGTGTCATTCAGTTGGAAGCAGCGGGCGATGACCGCGAGCCATTCGTGCGCTTTCTGCTCTACTTCTTGCGCATGCTTGGCCACGTCGTCCAGTTGAGCCTTGCGCTCCATCTTCTCTGCGAGGGCATCGAGCTGTCGGAGTGCGTATGCCTGAGTTGTTGCTAGTGTGATCGCTCCGCTTTGTAGCTTTGACCATGTAATTTCTGATACCCGGGCGGTTTCCGTGCGCACCATAAGTGCTTCGTCGAGTGCCATTCCTACACCCACTACGTCCGCGATGACGGCGTCTTTTTGGGCACGGAGAATATCGTCAACTTTCTCGTCGATTGTTTGAAGGTAACCAACGATCTCATCCATGGTCTGCTGCATCGCCATTTGCGCCATGATTCCGGCTGCACCAGAGAGGATAGCCGGGTTGGTGAGCATGGTTCCTGGTGTCTTGACGAACTCAACGATGTGCTGCGTCTTGCCTGCACTGTTTGTGACGATGGCGCGGCTGACCTCGGGCGACGAACCCTTCATGAGAGGGTTCTGGCTCATTGCTTTCGCAGATTTTTCGGTCAGTTTGACCCACCGTGCCGAGTTGGCCGCCATTTCGGAGCCTGTTTGGGCGATGTTGGAGGCCGCGTTCAACTTTGTGGTCACCCGAGAGATATCGAGTTCTTTTGATTCAAGTCCTTTGGAGGAAAGGAAGAGTTCGATTTCGTGTGGGTTTCCGATGATGGCGATACCTTCACCGTCGTTGATGAGTTCAAGTTCGTTGTCCACGGTGACTCCAGTTTTCAGCCAATTTGTCTAGCTGAATTCTAGGCCCACGGATGGAACACTGGGGACATGATGGTTTCGCGTCGTTTCGAGGTTGTCGTGCCCGGCCGCCACATGACGCTCGCCTATGACCTTCATGGTGCGTTGCCCTGTTCGGCTCAGGAATTGTACGAGAATCTTTCCGACGAGTCCCCAAGTCCCAGCCCGAACGTCACCTTCCGTGATTGGTGCGCCGAGTCGATGTTCATCATTCAACGCAGTGGGCATCGTACGGTCTGGAAAACGGAACTCTCTGTTGACCATGAGGCGCTTCTAGACGCAGCACGCACTCGTGACTACGAACTCAGCAACCGCCTCGGCCTTGTCGGTTGATCAGATCACAGCTGGCCGGTAATTGTCACCAGCCAGCCCTCGATTCACTTAACGGATAACGTAACCAGTTACGCAAAAGTCGAGAATCGTTACCCTTGATCCTAGAAATGCTTAGTCACGGAGCAGTTGCACGGGTCTCAGTGGACACACCTCTTAATGGCGCACATCCCACCACGTCACCAGATCAGGATGATCCCGAGCTTGCTCTACCCAGAACTCACGATCCGAGGGAATGTCAGGGTCATTAAAGAAGATGTCCCGCAACGTGTCATACAACTCCTGGGGTAGGGCTTCTTGCTCACCAGTGGTGACGAGAAGGAGAGCGGCTTGTCGCCCAAAGTCAGCTAAGGCCACGTCAACCGGGTCTGGGCCCTTATCGAAGTTTTCTACCAAACCATCCACCAAGGGATGACCGTTAAGGGTAACTTTCAGTCTCTCGTTGGGGTGCGCTTCGATGTCAACATAGAGCTCATCTTGATAGCGTCCACTTCTAACGATTGGCTTCTGCATCGTGTCAGTTCCTCCTGTAGATCAATGAATCTTCTTACAGTGTTTTGGTTGTATCGCTTCCAGTACGAGTAGCTGCTCAACTCTGCTTTCAAACCTGAATTGGGTGCTCTGGAAGCCGACTGTCTAATGACGCAATCGGCAGCATCTAGATTTGTCTTGAGTAACCACTAGATGCGCTCTTACTCACTAGCCAGATTTTGCGCGATTTGCGACGACTTACTTCGGACACACCTATGGCAGGTCACCTACTAGTCTCGGTACCCGTGTTGCACAAAAGGCTTCTACCTATAGCCGAATCTCAGACAACAGCGTGTGCCCGATAGACTTCGTGCTGGGAACCAGAGATGCGCCTCATGTCGGGAATCGTCACCAGCTAGCCCCCGATAGACTTACCAACCCCTCCTTCGAGGCGTCGGGTAGTCGGGAATCGTCACCAGCTAGCCCCCGATAGACTTGAACCTACGCTCAAGTGCCCGTTGACGTGTCGGGAATCGTCACCAGCTAGCCCCCGATAGACTTAACTAGACCTTTTGCAGGACGACAACCAGTCGGGAATCGTCACCAGCTAGCCCCCGATAGACTTCC
>Ga0182744_1003204_pt1 | contig 12906 bp, 13 predicted proteins | sample eDN3rd30CKraftMG_FD_128525 | JGI IMG/M metagenome (GOLD analysis project Ga0182744, IMG submission 128525) | Enriched Miracle-Growth compost microbial communities from Emeryville, California, USA - eDNA 3rd pass 30_C Kraft MG (version 2) (version 2) ...
ATCGTCGGACGGTCCAACTGGCCAGAGACGATCTGCATAGCGTCGGAATGGCTACGATAAGCACCGATACTTTCCAGATGCCGACTGCCTGCCATCAACATGGTATGCCACCGAAACAAAGTGGCGTCATCTAGCGGCAGGGCATAGGTGCCATAAACGTCGACCGTCATTTCCGCGATCCCGTGTTCACGCGGTTGCACCGAACGCCGGTCCGTGTCCAAGCCAAGCTGTCGCCGCAGTGATGACTGGACGCTTAAGCGGTCCAATGTTTCGCCTTCGATCGCGCTCGTCTTGACCGCTTCATCGCTCAAGAGTTCGATGCGCAATCGGTCGCGCTCGTCGGGATTGATGTGGCGCACGGCACCGATAACCTCGCCGGAGGAGAGTAGAAATCGCTGTTCCAGTGCCACGAGCGCAGATGCGTCATAGTGAAAATGCGGCCAATCAGGCTGTGTCCAGTTCCAGAGCATGAGCGATAACATCCATTTTTATCGCTCTCAATATCATATATTTATGAGTAATAGAAGTTGCCCTTGTTGCTCACTGCCCTGATTGCGGAGAAGCTATTGCTGGTCCGCTTTGCGCGCCCTAAGCTGAACATTCAGACTCTAATTAGCGCTCCCCAAAAGCGGACGAATGTCACTCCAATAGGTTCGCAGCCATCAGATGGTTCGAATCCTGCCGGGCGCACCCGACAGGATGAAACTGGGAACAGCTATGTTGTTGTCGGAAAATACTAAATTCTTTCGGCTGCAGCTTCGAGCCACGCCCGTAGATGCTCGACGCGCCACGCGAGGAGAGTCTTGGTCGAGGTATCCCATCGGCGCAGCAGGCCAGTCACAACAGCCTGTTCGGGTTTCCATTCACGTCCAGCGCTGACGCATTCGAGGTAGCGCGTGTTCCAAACTAAGGAGCCGCTGAACCCGCCTGAATCCTGAGCCATCATGGCGCGACGGGCCTGCAGATGATTGATGAACGGCGTTCCGTCGACAGTGCGCTTGTCATCAAACGCCATGCCGAGATACTTGGTGAAAGAGCTCTTACCAGATCCGTAGAAGCCAGAAACCCAGACGCCGATCTCGTTCTCGCCGCCCGCTTCCATGGCCAGCTGCATACGGTCCAACAGCTTACGGAACTGCTCTTCAATGCTCTCCGTGACCACATATTCTGATATTTCCGCCTTGAGGCGGCTTTCCTGCGAAGCGCCATAGCTAATGACCTTCTCAATATTTCTTTGAATGTCTTTGCTTGGGTCAAAACAGCTACGTTTCTTGACTGGCAATCAGCACATCTACCAGTGGCAAGGGCCAGCGGTTCATATCTCCTTCAAGGCGAAGTGATAGTGTTCGGCACAGTGATAAGGCGATCCTCGACCGGAAACCACGATCCTTGAGAATAAAGCGCTTCCGACAATTTCTGAGCTTCCTGGTGCTTCCAGCTTTCGAATAAGAGGTTATCCAGTATTCTCAGTTCAAAAGATCTTAGCTTAACGAGAACACCACGACAGCTTTCCGCCAGACTTTGGGTATGCAAAATCGACATATCGATCAGCGTACTTTCGATTTCTGTTTTCAAGGTTCGGCTCTTATAACTATTTATCATTCATCGCTATGTAAAAAAGACAAGGGGATACGAATATATGGCGTACATCACTGCCGAGATTCGAGCGTCGAAAGTATACCATGGATATGACGAGGATCGGAAAGCCGTCGTCGACGATCTTGGCGCGGGCGGATTCGTAAAGAAACTTATCAAGGTCGCCAGAATTTTGTCGGTCACCGAAGATTATATTTTTATTGAGTGTCCTCACAACACCGTTCAGACGTGGGAGTACAGGGGAACGCTGGAGGATTTCAGGTTGAAACTGCGTCAGGCGGGTGTGGAGGCGGAATGAGTGTTCTCCCGGGTGAGGTTTGAAAAATGAAAATTGTGTCCGTCAACGTTTACTATGTGCGCGGACAGGGCCTGAAGCCCGTTCTGGTGAAAATTCAGACGGATGAAGGCATATCTGGATTAGGCGAGGCCGCGATTTCCTATGGAACCGGTGGCTCTGCTGTAGCGGGTATGATTAAAGATCTGAGCGAACGGTTTTTGCTGGGGGTTAACCCACTGTACATCAATCGGATCGTTTCGGACATGTACGACCAGGCGTTCTGGTTAAAGAACCCCGGCGGAATTGCTTGTGCCGGAATGAGCGCCATAGAACAGGCGCTTTGGGATATTCGCGCCAGAGCGTTGAATGTGCCAGTATATGAACTCTTTGGCGGAAAAATTCGCGATGAATTGAACTACTATGCGAATGGCTGGTATTTCGGAGCGACATCCAACTCAGACCTGATTAGAAAAGCTGCCGACGCTGTTGACGACGGACATTATGCCCTGAAGATCTATCCGTTGGCGCAGATACAGCCAAATGGAACATTGCGGCATCCAAATGGTCGATACTCTGACAATCGTGACGCCGTCACCGCTGGAATCGAACGCGTGCGCGACGTACGAAAGGCGATCGGTTCCGATATCAGGCTTATGCTTGATTTCGGTGGCGGCATTTCTATCGCAGACACCATGCGGTTTTGTGAGCGTATCAAAGAATATGATATCGAGTTTGTGGAGGAAATCACCGATCCCGGCGACCTCGGTGCGTTGTCTCAAGTCGCTTCGTCGATTGATATTCCGATTGCGACTGGAGAGCGGCACTATCTCAGACAAGGTTTTCGCGATCTTCTTGAGAGACGTGCGATCAGTATATTGCAGCCCGATATTGGCAATGCGGGTGGTTTCGCGGAAGTCCATAAAATATCAGCGATGGCTGACGCCTACGGTTTGAAGGTGCAGCCGCATGTGTGCGGAAGTTCTATCGCAGCCAACATCGCGACTCACATGAGCGCCTGTTTGCCCAATTTTTATGTTCAAGAACATTTCCCATATTGGGCTGACATACCGGGATATATTGAAGTGGCTACCGTGCCCTTTGAGGAAACGGTCAGGAACGGACGCCTTCCGATCTCAGAAGACATTGGGTTTGGAGTCGAGCTGCATGAGGCTGTAATGAAGGAACATCTTTGGGCTGTAATCTGAACCGCCCCGGCTTTACCGGAGACCGTTTGGTTTAAGTTACGCGGCCATGGCTGGTGCGTCCAGCATGGCATAGTGTCGTTCTTCGGCCTCGGCAGGCGGAATGTTTCCGATGGGCTCCATAAGGCGGCGGTTGTTGAACCAGTCGACCCATTCGAGCGTGGCGAACTCCACGGCTTCAAAGTTTCGCCATGGTCCCCGGCGATGGATGACCTCGGCCTTGTAAAGACCGTTGATCGTTTCGGCGAGAGCATTGTCGTAACTGTCGCCAACGCTTCCGACAGATGGCTCGATGCCCGCCTCGGCCAGCCGTTCGGAATAGCGAATGGACACGTATTGCGAGCCGCGGTCGGAATGATGAACCAGCCCGCCACGTTTGACCGGCCGCCGATCATGCAGTGCCTGGTCGAGGGCATCGAGCACAAAGCCGGCATGAGCCGTTCGGCTTGCCCGCCAACCGACGATACGGCGGGCGAAGGCATCAATGACGAAGGCCACGTAAACGAAGCCCTGCCAGGTCGCGACATAGGTGAAATCGGATAACCACAGCATGTTCGGCGCTGGAGCGAAGAACTGTCGGTTCACCCGGTCTAGCGGGCATGGAGCGGACTTGTCCGAAACGGTGGTTTTGACTGGCTTGCCGCGAATGACGCCTTGAAGCCCCATCATTCTCATAAGCCGAGCGACGGTGCAGCGGGCGATGTCGTAACCTTCTCGCTGCAACTGCCGCCAGACTTTGCGCACGCCATAGACTTGGAAGTTCTCGTTGAACACCCGGCGTATCTCGACTTTCATGGCAATATCATTCCGTTCGCGGGCCGATAGGCGGTCCACGTCTGTGCGCTTGGCGATAACCTCATAATAGGTGGACGGGGCAATCGGCAGCAGTCTGCAGATCGGCTCGACCCCGAGCACCGAGCGGTGTTCGTCGATGAAGGAAATCATCGCTTCAGTGGGCGGTCGAGCTCCGCCTGGGCAAAATACGCCGAGGCTTTGCGTAAAATCTCATTCGCCTGACGAAGCTCGCGGTTCTCCCGCTCCAGAGCCTTCATCTTCTCCGCCACGTCACTCGGCAAACCTGCACGCTTGCCGCTGTCGACCTCGGCCTTCTTCACCCATTCATGGAGGGTATGAGCTGAGCAGCCGATCTTGGCCGCTATCGATGATACCGCCGCCCAGCGCGATGAGTGTTCGGCTTCATGTTCCTTCACCATCCGAACGGCGCGGGCGCGGACTTCAGGAGAAAATTTGTTCGTCGTCTTGCTTGTCATAGACCCTGCTTCTCACGAGTTGGGGTCTCCGGTAAAGCCGGGGCGGTTCAATCCGATAAACGCCGTTACTTCATACTGACGGGTGAACTGCAATCAAACATCGGTATTGTCTGCTATTTCGTTTGCCCTTGGCACTGTTGTAGGCGAGTGTGTGCCACAACTGAAATGCTGGGATGATATTTGATGAAGAAGCCAGGGAAACAAAACTGGGAAGTAGGGATGAACCTCATCTACTTTTCAGCCTTCCGGGCAGTGATGCTAACTGGAACGGTAAGCGCCGCTGCTGAACTTATAGGGCGCAGTCAACCCGCCGTCAGTCGGCTTCTGAATAAGCTTGAAACCGAGTTGGGTGTCACCCTGTTTGAGCGCAGAAAAGGGTTGATCACGCCGACATCAGTTGCCCACCTTCTTCTGGATGAAATCGATAGAGCGTATACATCTCTCGATTCTTTGCGAAATTTTGCGGCAACTGTTGCCGAAGGTGAAACCAGCCGTATAACTGCGGCTGTTATGCCCGCCCTTGGGATAAGTTTCATGCCCCAGGCGCTAAAGAAATTTAAAGATGGCTGGCCTCAAACACGTGTGCAGCTGAATATACGGCTTTCTGCCAAGATCGAAGAATGGGCGGCGTCCCAACAGCTGGATTTTGGTCTTGCTGAACTCCCATTCCGCAGATCTGGCTTTCAAACAGAAGTTTTCAGCGATGCCGCTTATATTGCTGCGGTTCCACGTGACCACCATCTCGCGAGCCGCGACAAAATTGAACCACCGGATCTTCGAAACGTACCATTTGTATCATTTGCGTCATTCACCGCAGCTGGCCCGATTATTGCGCAGGCATTCCGCGCGGCGGGCGAAAAACTGGACCCAGCTTATGAAACAACGATTTCCGCTGCGGCATATGAATTCGCCAAAATTGGCCTGGGGGTCGCGCTTATAGACCCTTACACGGCCATTCACCAACTTGATGATCGGGTAATGCTGGTGCCATTCCTGCCTAAAATACCGTTCAACGTGGCGCTTCTTCGCCCTTATTCTCGTCCGCAAAGTCGCGTGTCGGAAGCGCTTCTGGACCTTCTTTTCAGCGAGCGAGACGCAGTGTTGGCGAAGTTGCCGCACTTTTGACGGATAGGAATCGTTAAGTTGCCAGACTTCCGGGGGGCTCAATCCATTATGCATTTACTGCATATAGGAGGCCAAATTTTTTATTTTGAGCATTCCGAATTAGCTGCTGTACTCGCCCGACGCCGAGGAAAGGAGCAGTTAAATGAGGATGGAGGCCACGCGGGACGAAAGTTATGATGTGATCGTCATTGGCGGTGGTATCAACGGTACCAGCGCTGTCCGCGAACTCTCCGCCGCTGGGTTCAAGGTCTTGCTTGTCGAAAAGGGTGATTTCGCAAACGGCGCGTCGAGCAGATCGTCCAGGATACTCCACTGCGGTCTCAGATATTTTGAGACGAGACATCCGGTCCGCACGTTCGCATCGTCGCCATTGAAGTTGAAGAACGCGATTTCCATGGCGCGTGCCGCTATGAATGCGCGGGAAGAACTGGTGCGTCTCCAACCAATGCGATGCAAGCCTTTCAAAATGTGCTTTCCTTTATACGAAGCGGATGATCTGCGTGGATGGCACCTGGATATTGGGCTTTCGCTCTTGAAGCGTCTTGGATCGGGGCGACTGCCGCTGGAGTACCAACGGCACAAGCGCAACTTTGATAGCTCAGTGCCTTTGGCAAAGGACCTTCGAGATCGGAAACAACTGAAGTCGATAGCGACTTACCGCGAATACATCATGGACTGGCCCGATAGGCTTTGCGTCGATGCGGCCACCGAAGCAGAGAAGCTAGGCGCTGATGTCCGTTTGTTCACCAGTGCGAGCATCAGAGAAAAAAACTCTGATGGGCTGTGGCGGGTCGATCTTAGCTCTGCAGATCGTGAAATAAGCAGCGTGTTCGCACCTATCATTCTCAATCTTGCCGGAACTTGGATCGATGACGTTCTACAGGGAGTATCCGGGGAGGGGAATGATCGTCTGATTCACGGGACGAAGGGCGCGCATATAGTCGTTCGTCTTCCGGATTATTATCGTGGTCACGGGGTTGCGGCGCTTAATCGATTGGGAATGCCGATCTATTGTCTGCCGTTCAAGGAGGACCTTTATCATATTGGCCCGACCGAAACCTATTTCGAAGGCGACGCCAGTAACGTTATGGCAGATGACGTCGATATTGAATTTCTACTCGATGAAATCAATTTTCTTCTTCCTGCTCTTAAGCTGACGAAACAGAATGTCGAATTTACCTGGGCAGGTGTGCGGCCGTTGACCTTTAATCCCAAAAACCCTGACGGTGACAGAGTTCGGCATATCCATCATTTGAAGGACAAAGGCCATCCGGGAATTTTTGCGATGACTGCCGGACCGGTCATGAGCCATATGAGTGCAGGGCGGGAGCTACTGGCAACGGTTGAAGCAAATATTCCGATGCGGCGTGATCGGCAAACAAGTCAAATGCAACAGTCGAACACGTCGGGCGCTGATGAAGACACTCCGTCGTTTCGGCATTATGTCTTGCGGGAACATGCCCGGGATTTGAAAGGTATCTTCTATACCCGTAGCGGCATAGGTTGGGGGCAGCATATAGACCGCGCCACTGCCACCAATGTGGCGAATGAAATCGCCGATTTGCTAGGATGGGAGCCAGAGCAGATCGAGCGCGAAGTAGACAAGTTTCTTCAATACCAACGGGAAATTCACCGTTCGGGAGAGCCTGCAAAATCCTAACGAAACAAAAAAGAGGAGTGAACTGAAATGGGTATGCGCAGACATCAAAATCTTGCTTTGGTGGCAGTTTCCACGCTTACTATGGCGATTTCGCTTTTTGCGAGCCAGGCTCGTGCTGATGGCGAGCGATTGAAGGAAATCCTGGAGCGCGGCACTCTCCGTGTTGGTTTGCAAGGGGCTTTCAAGCCCTGGTCTTTCCCAGGTGCGGACGGCAATCTTCAAGGTATCGAAGTTGATCTCGCCAAGAGCGTCTCGGATGCGCTGGGTGTCAAACTAGAGCCCGTCATTATTACATCTGCGAACCGCATGCAGTTCCTCCAGCAGAACCGGATCGATCTGATTGTCGGCGGTATGTATGATACTGCGGAACGTCGTAAGGTCATCGGCATTATTGAACCCGCTTACTGGGCCTCGGGGCCGACCTTGCTTGCCAAGAAGGGTGTCATCAAAAGCTGGGACGACATTGCCGGAAAGCCGGTGTGCGGAAAGCAGGGAAACTACTATAATCAACAAGTCGAACGGCAACTGAAAGCAAAGCTGATTGCATTTACCGGAAATTCCGAAGGTAAGGAAGCTCTACGTGCTGGACGTTGCATTGCTTGGGTCTACGATGATGTCAGCATCATGGCTGATCTCGAGACACCAGAGTGGCAAGATTACGAAATGCCTGTTCAGGCCCTCTATAATAATCCGTGGACTGCTGCTGTCCCGCTTGAAGAACGCGATAAGGGCTGGGGCGCATTCATGGCGGGTATGGCATATCGCTGGCAAGCTGATGGTACGCTGATTGAACTCGCCAAGAAATGGAGTGTAGCACCGTCTGATTGGTTCACCGAGCAGAATAAGAAGCTCCATTGGGATACCGCTTACCTCGAGCCGAAAGAGTAAGGCCGGTGCTTTCTGATCAGCAGTAGCTCGGAGTGAAGATGATCGAACATATCTCAAGTTTCTTCCGCAATCTGAACGAGACTGCGGGCTTGAACTTTATCGTCTTCTATGACGACTACGAGTTCAGCCGCTTTCTTGAAGGGGCGTTGATTTCACTGCGGCTTATGGCGTTTTCCATCTTGCTGTCGCTGGTGATCGGCGTGTTGGGAGCTTGGGCACAAACGTCAAAAAGCGCGATAATTCGCGTGGCGGTTGATGCTTATATCCAGGCGTTTCGAAATACACCTCCGATGATCCAGCTTTTGTTTTTCTACTTCGGCCTGGGTGCGTTCACGCCAGCCGTAGACATGGGGGGATATTACGAGCCCATTATCTCTTCTTTTGGGTGGGCTGTAATCTCGCTTGGTATCTTTGGTGGGGCGTTCAACGTCGAGATATTCCGGGCTGGCCTGGAAGCCGTTCCTGAAACGACAAAAGAAGCGGCTGAAAGCCTCAGCTTTTCGAACTGGCAAATCTATATGTATGTGACACTTCCACTGGCGTTTCGCATTAGCCTGCCAGCTTTGACGAATAACCTAGTGAGTTTGGCCAAAACAACCTCGCTTGCTTATGTTATCGCCGTTCCAGAAATGACCTATGTCCTCAATCAGGTTTGGTCGGACAACATCAACGTGCCTGAGATGATCCTCGTGCTTTTTGTGTTCTATGTCGCGGTTGTGAGTATCCTCGCCTGGGGCCTCCACGCTCTCGAACGCCGTTTGGCACTACCGGGGTATGGACATGAATAAGCGCGCTTTCACAATTGTTCCTTCGCATTACGGCGTAACGGCATTCTCTAGCGCTCTGTCGTTGCGATACGGAATTGTTCTCGTTGCATTGTTTTTCGGATCATTGTGTGTCGCTTATGCGCAAACAATGAATGCCGGAACGCCGACTGCAGTCGAGACACTTTTCGGGTGGGTTCCATTCATCTTGCGTGGCTTTTTGCTGAACCTCTATATGAGTTTTTTAGCGATGGCCTTGGCGACGGTTCTCGGAATTCTGCTCGGTCTCATGCAGATCAGCTTGTTCTGGCCGGTAAGAGCCATTGCGCACCTGATGACGCATCTCCTGAGAAACTCGCCTTGGCTCGTTATTCTCTTCATCGCCATGTATATGATGCCAGAAGATTTTCGTCTTCCGGGCGGGATTGTGATACCGTTTCCTGGCTGGATGAAAGCAACCGTCGCTTTTGCGCTGCCCGTCATGGGCAACATAAGCGAGATCGTCCGTGGCGCGGTTCGATCCATTCCGTCGGGGCAGTGGGAATCGGCCGAAAGTCTTGGCTTTACCCGTGTTCAGACACTTTGGAACATCATATTGCCACAGAGCTTCCGGCGTTCAATACCTCCATGGATGAACTGGTACGCGCTACTCACGCTCTCCACTCCGATGGCCTCTATTTTCAGCGTCAGAGAGTCTGTTGCCAACGCACAGGCTGCAATGGAAGCGTCGGGCGGACGACCGGAATTTCTCTTTCCGTTCTATCTGTTCCTTCTCTGCCTGTTCTTTGTATACATCTATCCAATCGCGCTTCTGACAAGGAAACTGGAGAAAAGATATGCTGCATAAAGAGAATAACGATGCACCCCCTCTGGTTTCTCTAAAGGATGTGCACAAGGCGTATGGCGATCTGGAAGTTATCAAAGGGATCAGTCTTGATGTTCGCAAAGGCGAGGTGATCTGCATCATCGGTCCGTCGGGTTCGGGCAAATCGACTCTCATACGTTGTATCAATGGTCTAAGCCCAGTGCAGAAGGGCTCGATAGTCGTCGCCGGGCAGGAGGTAAATGATCCCAAGCTCGACAAGCTCGCATTGCGGCGAAAGGTCGGAATAGTCTTTCAGCAGTACAATCTGTTTCCGCATAAGACGGTTTTGCAGAACGTCATGATGGCGCCGATCAAGGTCCTGCGTGAACCAAAACAGGAAGTTGAGGAACGGGCGCGTGCTCTGATTGCAAAAGTCAAACTTACTGGCAAGGAAAACCAGTATCCCGGCCAGCTGTCAGGTGGTCAACAGCAGCGCGTCGCCATCGCGCGAAGCCTGGCCATGCGTCCTGACGTTATGCTTTTCGATGAAGTTACCGCAGCGCTCGATCCTGAAACCGTCAAGGAAGTATTGGCGACGATAAAGGAACTCGCGTCCGACGGGATGACCTGCATTCTGGTTACCCATGAAATGGGCTTCGCACGCGAAGTGGCCGATCACATCTACTTCACGGATCGAGGTGTGATCGTCGAGCATGCTCCACCGAAAGAGTTCTTTACCTCAGCCAAGGATCCTCGGACCCAACAGTTCTTAAGTCAGATATTCTAGCCGAATTAAGACACGACAATCATCAGTAGCATCAGGAACATGCCAGGCCGAGCGCCAGGTGTGAACGGGTTTCTATAAACCAAAGGGAAAAGCGATGTACCAGCAAGCCTCCAACGGTGTCAAAAATGACCCACTGCTGCAGCCGCTGAAAATCAAGCATCTTGAACTTCGCAATCGCATCATGAGCACCAGCCACGCGTGTGGTCTGGAGGTCAGCGGGCTGCCGCTTGAAGCCTATCAACGGTATCATGAAGAAAAGGCCAAGGGTGGAATAGCCCTGTCGATGTTCGGTGGATCCTCCAATATCGATATCGATTCCCCGAATGTCTTTCGGCAACTGAATGTTGGAACAGATGACATCATCCCACATTTTCAGCAGTTTGCCGAGCGTATGCACCGCCACGGTGCAGCACTCATGTGTCAGATAACACATCTTGGCCGACGCGGCGAAAGTTATGGCGGCGATAGGCTGGCGATGATTGCGCCGTCGCCCCTCCGTGAGACGCTTCATCGCAGCATACCCAGAGAGATGGACGACCATGATATTAATCGCGTTGTGAAGGCATTTGCTGCTGCGGCGCTGCGATGCAAGGAGGGAGGGCTGGACGGCATCGAAACGCATGCTGGTGGTCACATGATAGGGCAGTTCCTGTCTCCGATTTCCAATCGCAGAACCGATCGCTTTGGCGGATCGCTCGAAAACCGAATGCGGTTTCCGCTTATGGTGCATGAAGCTATCAGAAAGGCCGTCGGTGATGATTTCATCGTTGGTATCCGCATGGCAGTGGATGAAGGACCCGATGGCGGCATGAGTTTTGATGAATCTCTGAAGGTTGCACAAGCACTTCGCGATATTGGCGGGATCGATTTTTTCAATGCGATTTATGGCATGATGGACACGACCCGTGGTCTCGCGGAAGACGCTATGCCTGGAATGGGATCGCCGCTTGCACCTTGGGTCGAGCCGGTCGGACGTTTCCGCCGGGAGCTCGATATTCCGGTATTCCATGCCGCACGTATTTCCGATGCTGCTTCCGCCCGGTACGCTATCCGCGAAGGCAAAATGGATATGGCGGGCATGACCAGAGCGCAGATCGCTGATCCATACCTTGCAAGTAAAATAGCGTCGGGACGAGAAAGCGAAATCCGGCCATGCGTAGGCGCTACACATTGCCAGTCGCCGCATCGTCCCGCGTGTCTTCATAATCCGGCAACGGGAAGAGAAACAGTCCTGCCTCAGGTCTTTACTAAAACCGAAAGCACCAAACGTAAGGTCGTCGTGGTTGGCGGGGGACCCGCAGGCCTTGAGGCTGCCAGAATATGCGCGGAACGGGGTCATGAGGTTTCGTTGTTTGAAGCGGCATCCGATTTCGGCGGCCAGCTTCTTCTTGGCGCGAAGGGTTCGTGGCGCGGTGACCTCATCGGCATAGTTGAGTGGCGCGTGGCTGAACTTAATCGTCTCGGCGCGTCCCTCCAAACGAATGCCTATCTTGATGAAAACGAAATCCTGGCGCAGAATCCCGATGTTGTTTTGCTAGCAACGGGCGGTATGCCGCAAATTGATCTTCTGCACGGCGGTGATCTATGCATTTCCACGTGGGATATTCTGGCAGGTCAGTCCAAGCTATCGGGTGAAGTTCTTGTTTTTGATGGCACCGGGCGACATCCGGCTCCGCTGGCGGCCGAGAAGGCCGTTGGCTTTGGGGCCAAGGTGAAATTCGTCACCATAGACGCCCAAATCTGTGAAGAACTGACTTATGCCGAACGGGTACGCTGGAAAAAGCTCTTTCTGAAATTTGGCCTTTATCCCAAAACCGAAACACGTTTGAGGGAAGTCCACCGCCAGGACAATCGACTGATCGCAACGCTTGTGAACGATATCACGCGAGAAACAGAAACGATTGTGGTCGATCATGTTGTTGTGGAGCAGGGGAGTGTTCCGTCCAACGAAGTTTTCGAAGCACTGCGATCCCATTCTTCAAACGACGGTGTTACCGACCTGCGCGCTATGGTTGACGCCAAGCCTCAACCTATCCGCGAAAGACCTGGATTTGAGCTTCACCGGATAGGAGATGCTCTTGCCAGTCGCAACATTCACTCCGCGATGTTGGACGCAATAAGAATATGCAGCTCGCTTTGAGAATTTTGGGAGCGTATTCAGCGTCCGAATTTATCCAGCAGCTGATACCATGCGGCTACTGTACGGACGGCTGGCGCTCTCATCGAGAAAAATGGAATATCTACCGGTTTCTGGCGCCGCATCAGCGCCAGATCAGGCTTTTCGCCTTGCAAAAGATCAATCGCGTAGCGTCCCAGAAGGCTCGACATCGCGATTCCCGTTCCATTGTAGCCGAGCGAAAAGCCAATATTCTTATCGATCAACCCGATTTGTGGAAGACTGTCCATCGTCATGGCAACAAGCCCCGACCAGCGATTGACGATCCCGTAGTCTTTCAACTGCGGGAAGATATCAGACATTGCTCTTTCAAGGGTCGCATAGGCGGCCATGGAGTCATTTCTGCCGAATGCGC
>Ga0182744_1003205_pt1 | contig 12904 bp, 17 predicted proteins | sample eDN3rd30CKraftMG_FD_128525 | JGI IMG/M metagenome (GOLD analysis project Ga0182744, IMG submission 128525) | Enriched Miracle-Growth compost microbial communities from Emeryville, California, USA - eDNA 3rd pass 30_C Kraft MG (version 2) (version 2) ...
GCCATTGGCGCGATCGGGGCTTGCATAAGCAAGCGACGCCGCGGCACCGGCCCCGCCCGGCTCAGCGATCCACGGCTCCAAGCGACCCGCATCCACGGCCCGCCGCCGGCTGAAGCCGAAATCCAGCACCTTCACGTCGCCAGCCGAGGTAATCATCACCTTGGCGGGTTTGAGGTCCCCATGAATCACGTTGCGACGATGCGCGTGCGCCAGCGCCGCACCGATGCCGCCCACGATGCTCAGCGCGCGATCGCGCCCCAAGGGGCGACGATCCAGTCGCAGCAGCACGTCCGACAGCAACTCGCCATCCAGCAGCTCCATCACGACGAAGTAGATATCGCCGTCACGATCCAGGTCGAACGTGCTGACGATGTTCGGGTGCGACAGGGATTGCGCGAGATGGAACTCGCGCTCCAGCTGCGCCAGCTCCTCGGGATAGTCCCGATAGTTATCCTTGAGTACCCGCAGCGCCACGCATCGCGCTGTGTGATCCAGGTGTGCGCGATGACGATCGAGCGCCTTGTAGACGACCCCGGTGCTGCCGCGACCGACCACGCTCAACAGTTCATAGCGCCCCCGCAAGATGCTGCCGAGTGCAGCCTTGTCAGTCGGGCGCTCCATCGGGCGTTCTTTCGGGCGCGCGTGGTGCGGCGGCCGAGTCTGTGGATCGAAATCACGGTCGAAGGCGGAGGGATCGCCGAAAGATTCGCTCTTGCGCGACGTCGCGCTGCGCTCGGCGAGCCGACGCCAGCGCGAGCCGGTGGTGTCCGTCGTGCTGTCGACTTCCTGGGCGTCCGTGATGTCCGGCTCTTCGGTCTGATTGGCAACGCCGAAAACCAGTTGCGCGATATCGGATTTCAGCGAGCGCGCCAGCGTCGCATCGACGCGACCACGCCGCTGATATTGATCCAGCAGCGCCAGCGCATCCCACGGCGCTTCCGGATTGCTGCGGCAGATCTCGAGAAACGAGGCCTGCATCTGGGCGCGGTCGCAACGGCCCGCAGTGTAATCATCCAGCCAATTGGCCAGGATGCGGCGCGCTTCCGCGCCGTCGTCTGCGGGGTTGTTGTCCATCGAGACGCTCATATCCACATCAAGTCTAAGCCGGGCTCTCCCCTGTAGGCATCTGTCTCCCGGCTCCGACCCGGGCCGTTCCGTAAGGCTCCCCTGTCAGCCTTTTTTGACCTGCCGGGCCTCTGCAAGCCCTTGAAGCTTCTCGGTTCGGGTGACTCGGCGCAGGCTGGACCAGGCTGCTACGCCTGCCCGCCGCGACCCACACCCGGCCGCAAGCCCGGCCCTGGCTGCGGGCCGTTCCGGGATCAACGCCATCGCCGTGCAGCCGGTTCCCCGAATTCATTATCTGAGCGGCAAACGGCCCTAGCCCAGCTCCTGGCGCAGCTTGTCGCTGTCCAGCGCTTTGCACCATTTGGCCACCACCACCGTCGCCACGCCGTTGCCGACCAGGTTGGTCAGCGCCCGCGCCTCCGACATGAAGCGGTCGATCCCTAAGATCAACGCCAGCGCGGTGACTGGCAAGGTACCAACGGCCGATAGGGTCGCGGCCAGCACGATGAAACCGCTGCCGGTCACTCCGGCCGCCCCCTTGGAAGTCAGCAGCAGCACGGCCAGCAGCGTGAGCTGGTCGGCCAGCGTCAGGTGCGCATTGGTTGCTTGCGCGATGAACACGGCGGCCATGGTCAGGTAGATGGACGTGCCGTCGAGATTGAAGGAGTAACCGGTGGGAATCACCAGGCCCACCACCGATTTGGCACAGCCCGCGTTCTCCAGCTTCGTCATCATGCGCGGCAGCACCGACTCGGAGGACGACGTGCCCAGCACGATGAACAGCTCCTCGCGGATGTAGCGCACGAACTTCCAGATGCTGAAGCCGTGCACGCGGGCGATGGCGCCGAGCACGACGAACACGAACAGCAGGCAGGTGGTATAGAAGCACGCCATCAGCCAGGCCAGGTCCGCGAGCTTGGCGATGCCGTAGCTGCCGATGGTGAAGGCCATCGCGCCGAAGGCGCCGATCGGCGCCAGCCGCATGATGACGGCGATGATGCCGAACAGCACGCTCGACAGGCGGTCGATCACATCGAAGACGATGCGGGCCCGTTCCCCTGCCGCGTGCAGTGCGAAACCGAACAACAGCGCGAACAGCAGAATCTGCAGGATCTCGCCTCTGGCAAAGGCATCGAACACGGTGCTCGGGATCACGTTCAGCAGAAAATCCACCACGCCCTGCTCCTGGGCGGCGTGCGCGTAGCCCTCGATCCGGCTGACGTCGAGCTTGGACACGTCGATGTTCATGCCCGCCCCGGGCTTGACCACGTTCACCACGATCAGGCCGATCGCCAGCGCAACCGAGCTCACGACTTCGAAGTACGCCAGCGCCAGCACCCCGGTCTTGCCCACCGATTTCATGCTTTCCATGCCGGCGATGCCCGTCACCACGGTGCAGAAGATGATCGGGCCGATCATCATCTTCACCAGCTTGATGAAGCCATCGCCCAGCGGCTTCATCTGCGCCCCCACCTGCGGAAAGAAATGGCCCAGCGCCACGCCGATCACGATGGCGACCAGGACCTGGAAGTAGAGGGACTTGTAGATCGGCGGCGAGGCCGCCCGGGTCGGGTCCATTGTTCTATGTTGATGTTGCAGACGACCGGGTACAGGCTACCGCGGGAATGCGCCGTTGCAAATGGCAGTACGTTGGACGACGCCCTTCTCGCCTCCGGACCGCGGTCTGCGCTCACCGCAAGAGCCGGGAATCACCGCTCCAAGACGGCGACCAGCCCAAGCTTTACGGCGGGGTTCCGCAGGGCCGTATAGCCAGCGGGGATACAAACAGCACTCTCCGCTGGCATTCGCCGGATCTTCTAGCCCGGCGCCACGCATTCGATACGCGCCACGTACAATTCATGCGCGACTGGTGTCGACATGAGTGGAGCCCTGCCGATGAAAGTGCCTTACTGGATCATTCTTGCCGCGTCGAGCGGGCTGCTGGCATCGCCCGCCATGGCGAAGGACGGCGCTGCGATCGACTTGCCTGATCAGCGAGTCGCGGTGCTGTCGGCGGGCGACCTGGAACCTGCCTCCATCGGCAGCTATTCCGTGGCGGTCTTCAAGGATCGCAGCTTGATGGATTTCGAGACCGGCGCCGTGTTCTCGCGCAACGGTTCATTTCTCCAGGACGACGGCCAGCCACGGGTGAAGTTCGCCGACATCACTGGGGACGGCATCGCAGAACTGATCGTGTCGAAGCTCACGGCCGGCTCCGGCAACTACCTGGAAGTCGATGCACTCAGAATCGACTCACGCGGCGTCCGCCTGGTTGCGCGCGTGCAGACGATGACGGATCACGATGAAATTGCCGAGCTGAAAGCCGCTTGTCGGCGCGACCGATGCTGGCGCCGGCGATAACGGACCTTCGCAGTGCGCTCAAAGCCGCCTCGCGGCCTGGCATCGCCCGAAGGAACCCGCTCGTCCGCGAGGCGCCGTGTCAGGCAGCAAAATTCAGCTGCCAGGACACGCCGAAACGATCATTCACCCAGCCGAACCGCTGGCTGAAGCCGTAGTTGTCCAATGGCATGAGGACCTGGCCGCCTTCAGACAGTACTCCAAACACGCGTTCCAGCTCGGCCACCGAATCGAACTCCACGAAAGTGGAACTCGAAGGTGTGAACGTAAAACCATGCTTGATCGGGCTGTCCGAGCACATGAACTCGCGGCCGCAGATCGTGAATACGGCAACCTTTATCGTGCCGGCCGGACCAGGCTCGCCTTGCGCCCAGTGCTCGGCCCGCACCATGCGGGATTCGGGGAAGGTAGAAAAATACAGATCAAGCGCAGCCTGCGCGACACCGCCCTGAAACATGAGAAAGGGTCTGGCTGTTGTCATCCGATACCTCCACTTGTCCTTGACTCAGCTCCTCGCCTCAGTTGAGGCCCGGTCGATTCGCTTGGCGGCGTCGTATCCCTGTTTCGTGATCTCGAATACCTCACCGCGCTCCCCTCGCGAAGTCAGCAGACCATCACGGATCAGCTCTTGCAAGGCAGACTCCCACAAGGCCAGGACGCGATGATCGTCCTTGCTGGTCAAGAAACTTACGCCATTCGTGTGGAGGTCGACGCCTGCGCCGTAGCGCTCAAACAAAACCAGACCGCTCGGATCCGCAGCCGCCTCTTTCAGAAGGAGCTGTGCCTCATCGGACAACGCAGCGGCTGAAGCTGGTACCGGAGAATCGTGAGACGCGCGAAACATGGCCGCGCCAAAGGCGATGACGCCCAGAAAGAGCAAGACGAAAATGCCGACCTTGACCTTCTCAGAGGCTTTGGCAAAGAAGAAATATGCGAGAAGGGACAGAGCGACGGACAGCAGCGCCAGGATACCGAGATAGCTTTGTGCTGCTGCGGTAATGATCTCCGGAAGCCGTGCCGTTAGTGCGTCCATCTGGCTTCCTTGGTGTTATGACCAACGACGGATCGGTCGCGCGCGAACTCGCATCAGGGCTCAGGGCGACGGTATTCGTCAGGGGTGTACAGCGCAAGTGCTCTCTTGTCCGGTGGTCACGGTCCAGACCTATCCGACCTGACGCTGCCCAAGGCGGGCCGTATGCATGACCTGTTAGATGAACAGGGTCGTCACGCAGGCCGTCGCCGGTGATTTGAGTCAGCGGCGATGCTCATCGCCCTCACCGCCGGGCCCAACGATGACGCCAATTCCAAGGCCCGTGCCGGCGCCCGCCGCCATTCCGCCGCCGCCTCCCGCCTTGCCGCCACCGCGCCGCAGCGACTCACGTTCACTGCCCTCCGTTTTACCGCCCCCGCGCGATGCCGATGGACGCACCGGGCCCTGTTTGGGAATGGTCAGACCGGAAGGCACGGGATCCAGATCGAGCACCTGCCGAATGAAATCTCGCAGCGATACGACTAGCTCAGCCGTGTGGACGGGGCGCCGCTCCGCCAGCTCCGTCGCTGCCTTCGCCGCGAGCCGCACTTGCTCCTCGGTTCCAAGCAGGATGATGTCCGACAGGGCCGCCTCGACCGCATCACGAATCCGTCGCGAGCGATCCGAGCGGGGCTGTTCCGCCTCAGACAGATCGCGAAGGTGAGCCGGATCGACCGCAAGGTCGCCGGTAAACGAGCCACCGAGCGTCTTGTACGCCGCGATCAACGTTCGCAAGCGCTCGTTGATCTGCCGATTCTCCCGCTCGCGTCGCAGCTGAATCGTCTGCATCAGAACCAGGCGAAGGCCAACGCCGATGAGGGTGATCACGGCCAGGCCAAGCAATGTCGTCAACACGGCCTGCCAGGAACTGAAATCCAGATTGCGCATACTGCCCTCACTTTACGGCAGCCCGAAGCAGCTGTTCACGTGCACCCATACCATTGCGCAGCCACTTCCACATCGGACGACACGCTCTTGTTCCGTAATCTCTGCCAGGCGCAAAGCTCATGGTTCATCATAGATGACGGTGATCTTTCCGTGAGGAGCAAGCCACTCGCCCAAGAGCCGATGTATCAGCTGCGGCTCGCGGTGAAACAGACCCACGCGAACCGCGAAGACCTTGTCGAATCTTCGCGCGCCAGGATCGAACGTAAGGACATCGACTATACGGAACTCCGCCCTGCCTGCGTCTACATGCTCTTGGTTGCGCCGGGTGGCTGCTTCGATCATCTTCTTCGACTTATCGATTGCAACCAAGTGCCCCGCCTGCAAGTGAGCGCAGACGTAGCTTGCGGCAACACCATGACCGCAGCCGATCTCAAGAACCTGATCACCTGGACGGATTCGCATCCCTTCAACAATTCGTCGCAAGCGCTCGCTCATGACGGCCCTCCGCGGCCACTGCCCTCAAGACTGCGGGTCGAACTGAAAGACACGCAGCTCCTGGTCGCAACGACAAGCTCTCGCGATTCGCGCAGCCCACGCGACGGCTTCCTCGCGCGAGGGCAATTCGAGCACAGTGAAGCCGCCGTTGAGCGGTGGCGCCCAAGGGTAGCCGCCCTCCGCGACTGCGCCATTGGCCGAGACAAGTGCGGGTGGCACATCTTCGTCGATGCCGCCACCGAAGACGTAGACGCCGGCCGCCTTGGCCTCGTCGATCACAGCGTGCGAGTCGCGACCCACCGCCTCCCACTCGCCGTCGGGCACGACCATCGCCGCACTGGGAAAGGAGATCAGGTACTTGGCCATGGTGCTCCTTCCTCTAAGAATTGATGTCGGCCGTGAAGCGTGTGTGCAACCCAACACCACCGCTGCACCACAAGCACTGGCGCCCCGCCGGTCCGCATGCGTGCATAAGCACCTAACGCCGCGTTGAATGACTTACTGGAACACGCGACCATTGTGTTCTATCCAGCCGTCTTGATGTCGCCCGTTTGGATCACGGTGAGTCCAATGAACGACACCTCCCTTCGCGTTCCACTCGTATTCCCCGCTGAATCTAACACTGTCGCCTTCACTCAATGAAGAAACGCGCGGAGCAAGATCGATGTTATGCGCTATGAGAATAGTCTGGCCGGATGGCAGGCGGACGAGAAACCGCTGATGGCGACTACCGTCATTGTCATCCGGAAGCACTTTCGCGACGGTTCCTGCCGCCTCAACCTGAATGTTGCTGGTCTGATTCGCGAAGGCGGCGGCCAATACACTATCGCCCCCGACTGATGGAGACTCGGCAACTGCCGGGAATGGCAAGACATCGTGCCGGCTGTACGCAAAGAAGACGACCGCTGCGACGACGACAGGGAATAGGAATTTTCGCATATTTGGTTATCTAGCATTCGCCTTGGGCCACGTGCGTCCTGACACGTCGACTCGAAAGCATAGCGAGCATGAAGACACACGCACTTCACTGAGGACGGGAGAGTGCGCCCTCGATGATGTCCGTGTTCTGTGAATCGATGATCGACCATGCTCCGGAGGTACGCACAAGCACGTTGACAAGGATTCCGCTGCGCGCTGGAAGCGGTGCACCCTCCGGAGAGGCATGTCCTTCAAGGACCCAGCAAGACCTGGCGATAGCGATGCCTGTAACAGGAAATCGAACAGAAACGTCGGAGAGAGTCAACCGGCTGTTCTTGAACATCGTTGCATGCGTGAACTCGTGGGCCTTTCTGATTTCCTGTCTGCCCTTCCACCACAGACCCACCACATTGACGAACTCCGCGTCCGGCGCGAAAAGCTCGGCAAACGCGTTCATGTCGTGCCGGTTCCAGCATTCAGCGAATGCGTGGACGACTTGCGCTACTTCGTCGATTGCAGCGGACATTGGCTACTCCCACTCAGATCTATGCCATCGATATTCATCTACTTCTCGCGCTAGCGCCTGAGCTCAGCTAGCGGCAGCACGCATAGCGGGATCACAGTCAGGTGCGGCGCGTTGTTGGGCGGGTGCAGGGTCGATGTAACTGCCAGACCTGAACCGACGTACTTCGATCTCGTCACCGACCTCGATTGTCATCAGGTCCTCGCCGAGCAGGGTACGGCCCTTGTAAGTCGTGCGTGCACGGCGCATGACATCGTCGCCCGTTGGAGGAGGGAAATTGCGGTCGGTCGTCAGTAGCGCGACGTGCGTGAATACGGCGAGTTTGGGTTTGGCGCGCGCGAATATCTTGCCGGCATCTTCCGGCGATGTGTGAAAGCCAAGGACGCGGCGCGCAATCGCCGCCGTCGGCGACTTCGCCAGTAGCTCCGGCCGTACCGCCGCCACCTCGTGCACCAGTACGTCGACGCCTGTGGCGTGCCGAACCAGATTGTCATTCGGCTGCGTGTCACCGGAGATTGCGACCGAGTGTCCAGCGTAATCCACTCGATAACCGAACGCGGGTTCCAGCAAGCCGCCGTGATCGACAAGGAACGCCGTCACTTTCACGCCGTTGTGCTCGTAAACCGTTCCCTCGGTGATGTCGTGAGCGGCGACTTCGACACCGGCCGGCGGCAGGTGCTCGCCGTCTCTACGCACTCGAATGTCCCACTGATAGGCCTGGGTCAGCCCAGCCATCATCGTTTGGGTGCCCTCGGGACCCCATACCTTGAGCGGTGTACTGCGCCCACCGAACGGCGTTGGCAACCAGCCGGTGAGCCAGACGTCCGGGAAACCGACCGTGTGATCGGAATGCAGGTGGGTCAGAAACACCGCGTCGATCTGGCCCAACGGAATTTTCAGCTGAAGCAAGCGTTGACTTGCGCCGCGGCCTGCATCGAACAAGAGCTTCTGGCCTCCGGCCTCGACCAACGTAGCGGGACCAAATCGATCAATGGCGGGCTCGGGCCGCCCAGTTCCCAGCAGGACAATCCGGATGGCAGACGGGCGCGTATTCGCCGATGCCGTATCAGACAAGAGAAGCATCATGCCGAGCAAACAAGGGATGATAATACGGCTCATAACTCAACCCCTTCGAGTCACGAAACGCACTCACGTTTGCGCTCAAGCGCGTGCGTTGCGCACGTCGCCTGCAGCACATTGTTGGGCTCCGCTCCACGCCTTCGATCGACAACGTAGTGGTACTTATTCAGCCACCCCCATGGCCCAGACGGATCATCCTCCAGAACAGGCAGAACCCCAATAGCCTGCTACAACCCCCGCTACGCGAGACATCATGTCGACCGCTCGCCCAATTGTTGACCGCGCCCACCAACCCGAAGGAACTATCCAGTCACGTGCAGCAGTCTGTTGGGCTTGGGTTGTTGGGCTTGGGCCTGAGTGAACTCAATGGCCTTCTGTGCACCCTTGGCCCGATAATAGCGGAGTGTCGAACCATCGGTCTCAACGTACGCCTGCCGGTTAAGATGCAACAGGATTTCCCCGGCCGACTTTCCGCTACAACCAGGTTTACCGTTCTGGGAGAGAAGCCGTTCCTGCAAACGCCATCCCTTGCCGTCAGCAACTGGTACAACGTCTGTTGTGTAGCTGAGTTCTCCTGTCGTTCGGACGATCTGATTTCCATTCCTGAACTCCAGCGTCATGTCCTGGCAAGCAGGAGCAAAGGCAGTCCGAGCTTCTGCAGTAAGCACCCAGCGGCCTTGAAGTGTTGCTTCGCTTGCCTGGCCGGAGACTGCGAGAAGTCCCAGCAGTACGTAACCAATCAGCGACTTCATATTTCACCCCCTACTTCTTACGCCTAACACCGCCGCTGTACCGCGAGCAATGGCGCTTTCGCCGCTGCGAGTCGGGCGCGCAACGCGCGCGAACTCGTTTGTTGGGCGATAGCGCTGATTCTAGCCTCACGACGGAAACCTTTCGGCCGAAGGAATGCACTCCAGCGCCTCATCCCATTTGGCCCTACTCGATACAAAGATGTGAGCAGTAGGACGCAATGAGACTTCAGTATTCAGACTTCCTGCAGGTACAACCACAAGCGTGCCGCCCATCTGAGTGCTGGGTAATGCTGATCCGCACTCCAGGCAGAACGACCTGCTGTGCTGCGTGGCCGGCAACGTGAACCGTTTGATCTTGTCCTGGCCCGAGAGCCAGATGAGCTTGCCGGTGGACGTGAACAGGTTAGATGCATGCGCCGATCCTGTGTCCTTCCGGCAATACTCGCAGTGACATAGATAGAAGCGTTCGAACTCCCCGGCGACTTCGAAGCGAACGCTCCCGCAGAGGCAGGAACCGGAGTGCTTCGTCATTACCTACCTGCCCCCTGTCGCCCAACGTCTGCGCTCAGGCGCGTGCGCGTTCGCACGTCGCGTGCAGCACTTTTTTGGGCAATGACCACGGCCCATAGTAAGCCGCCAACAGTTCAAATGCTTTCTCCTCGCGCACGACGCCAGATATTCTTGGCCCTTTCGTAGCAGGAGGAGCAAAGATCGCTGATGCCCACCTGATTCTTCAGTTCTTCACTCCACGCCGCATCATCAAATGGCATTGCAGCGTCACAGGCTGAACACCACGCGTCCGGATACACTCCGGTATCTCCCTCGAACCAGTGGAATCCCACTGCAACGCTTGTGTCTAGACTCTGAACGAGATGCTGACACACCCGCGTGCGCAACTGCTTGCCATGAATCCTGCAATTCACGTCCTCGTTCATGTTCTCGATACGCAACGCCCGGCGTCAGCCGCGAGCACAGGCACTTCGCCTGTGCGAGTCGGAACCAGCGGCTTGTTAGCCATGCGCTCCACCCTGCGCAGCCGGAGCGACATACCTCGCGAACCAGATTCCGATACCGCTTGCTCCAAGGCAGCCCGCAAGCGAGAACAGTGCAGCTGCAGAGATGCTATACGTCCCGAAAGAGAGTTCCGGACCCAAGGTGAGGGAAAGCAGCCCGACCCCAGGAAACGCGGCCAACCAAACAAGCCACAGCTCAGACCTTGATGCTCTCAAAGCTCCCCAGAACATTGACGGCCCGAACGAGCAAAGAGCAACCAGGAGCGAGAAGAACACAAAGACCGGATCGGACAGCGGCGCATATAGACCTTCTGAAGCTTCCTCGCGCAGATGCGCATTTGAGAACGGAAACAGCCGCCCCACTTCCCAATTGCCCAAGATCAGCTCCCCAACCATTCCGAGCGCCAAACATGCCGCAGGAGTGAGCAGCACCGCAGCTGAAAGCGGCAAGACAAATCGTCTGACGACGGCGTTCATCGGGCTAACGCCATTGCTCACGCGCGTGCGTCTTCGCACGTCGCGTGGAGCAATTTGTTAGCCCTCCTGAAATCGGTTCAGGATGCACTTGATCCTCGCCTCCGTTACGGAGTTCTGATGCTGGCAGCCTTCCGCTGTTTCGAGCAAGGCCGGCAGGCGCTGCTTGAGGGAATTGATGTCTTGATAGAAATTGAGAAGACACGCGGCAAAATGAAAACCGGCTTCCGTATCCGGCTCCAGAGTAGGTGTGGCGTACACCATAGTCGTAACACCATCAGCGAGCTTGGAAACGACTGCCCTCACTTTCTCCGGTTTGTCGCTCACCTTGAACTCGCGCAGTACCGCAGCGTCAGCGCTGGCCTTGTCTCTTCCCTCGTCTCTGAAACCCGCCGCCACCATCGCCATTTCACTCACCAAAGGACAGATGGCGTCCTGCTCCTCCTGTGACATTGCGGTCTGCGCCGCAGCCGCACCAGATACGAGGCACAAGCTGAGAGCGAGTACTTGGCACTTCGATCCGTTCTTCATGTTCTTTCCGGGGCTAACGCCGCCCATCACGCGCGCGCGTCTTCGCGCGTCGCGTGCATGGGCTTGTTATGCGACAACCTGTGCTGCCTGATGAATTCTGATTGTTGACACGCCAACTCGAGAGCGTACATTCGCCGACGGAGCGTGAAAACTCCTCAAGGCGGGCGAAACCGCACCCCGAAAGCTTGCGGTTTCTTTTTGCCCGAAATTCGGGATCTATGGTCGGGTGGCCCAGCGAATAAAACACCTGCTCGCAGGGAATAGCTGGGGCAGTACCTTGTGCTGTTTTCACCCTCCCGACCGCCACTTCGGCTGCAACGTGAAAATTGCACAAGGAGATGTCATGAAGAACCGCAAGCTCAAGGTTCGAGCTGGACACTACGATCGCCCTTACACCGGCCGGATCAATTACAAGCCTATTCCCCAAGTTCCTTTCGTCCTTCTCAAAGGCCATTGGCTTGAGCAAGCCAACTTCCTCATCGGCCAGAACATCAGTGTCGAGGTTCGGGAGAATCAGTTGATTCTGACCACCGAAGCATCCTGAAGTCTACTTCGAGCCCTGGCAATAACTGCTGGGGCTCTTTCCTGCATAACTCATATATCGACCGCCTAAGTGCGGCAATCGAACACCGCTGCCTCTGGGCCGATCTATCGTTTTCATTATGGTATCCACAGCCTTACCCCTTCTTGCTCGGCAATTTCTCCGCAGGATAGGCCGAGGCATTCTTTTCGCTCGACGATAGTCCCGCGAAGACACCAGCGTCAACGGCGAACACAGACCTGGATCAGGCGCCGCAGATGGCAGGCTCAGGCAACGGGCGCTGCGAACTTCGCACCGACAGTGCCCGGCGTACCGACAATCTGGATGTGCCCTTCGTGCGCGTGAAGTCGCACGATCAGCCCAAGCGACGCAACTATTTCCCTGCACTCCACCGGCAACCGCCCATCAGCGAAGTAGGCTTTGGCAAGATCTAGCACCGTCGCAGCAGGACCTTCCATACCAGGCGTGGTCGGCATGTGCCCGTAGATGTGCACGCGCCAACTCTGCTTGCGCGCACCGGCCGAGCGCAGTTCTTTGCAGAAGCGATCCATGAGCAGCAGGTTCGAGCTCAGCGTGTTGTCGGTGAGATCGAGTGGTTGATCGTTGCTGGTTGCTACGTAGCGAAGATGCAGCAGCCCGCCGACCGGCTGGGTGTCGTCGTAAACGCAAATGGCGAGCGCGGCACTCAGTTCGGCGACGAGCAGCGAGCTGTCGCGCGAGACGTGGTACGCATCGGGTTGAACAATGATTTCCGGCCGGGATTCCGACATTCGCTCGCTCCTCGAAGCCGGGATATTGCCGTCCCTGGCTGCGATCGGGTTGAGGAATGGATCACGGAAACGGCGCCGGCATCAGTCGCACTCACATTGCCACTGACACGTTTGGCACATTGCTGCCACTGTTTGGCGATTGCACCTGCCAGCGCTTAGCTTCGAGGTTCGTGCAGCCGCTCACGCGGCTGCGTTTCGAACCGCCCACATATCAGTCCTACTTGCGCACGCGCACGCCGCCAAACGTCAGCGAATGAGTCGCAATGAACACTTCGCGCAGGAAATACACCAGCGCAGCAGCGAGGCTCAGCAGCGCCACCACGAAGGCAATCGCGATCGGCATCGCCAGATCGATGCGCAGTGAAGAGCTGACGAACAACGCGGCCACCACCAGTGACACCAGCAAGCCGCAAAGCACGCACAGCGAGATCGCGCGATTGATCAAGGTTGCGCGCCGTGAGAGCAC
>Ga0182744_1003212_pt1 | contig 12889 bp, 14 predicted proteins | sample eDN3rd30CKraftMG_FD_128525 | JGI IMG/M metagenome (GOLD analysis project Ga0182744, IMG submission 128525) | Enriched Miracle-Growth compost microbial communities from Emeryville, California, USA - eDNA 3rd pass 30_C Kraft MG (version 2) (version 2) ...
ACCATGAGTGCCGCCCGCGCCCGCTAATACGCGATGTTTCGTTTCAGCCAGGTGACGCCGGCGTGCTTGGCCCGGAGGCAGGACCAGTAGGAACCGGACTTTAGTTCGATGACTGCAATGGCGTCGTCGATATCGATCATTTTTTGCAGTTCATCGCGAATCTGCGGCGCCGACTTCGTGGACGTTACGACCCACAGCGATTCCAGCAGCCGCACGGCGCCCAACCCTTCGAGCTTGGCGCGGACGTGCGGGGCATGCCGCGCGTCATGGATATCGTAGCTGATGGCGAAGTGGTTCATCGCATCTCCAACAGTCACAAAGGTCATGCTTTGGCGCCGGCCAGTCCGAAACCGATGTTTCGTTCGATACGAGTCTGCATAGTCGGTTGGATTTTCGGACGCGGGTCAAGGGATTGCGACGCCTACTGCGGAATTTTGCAACGCGGCAGTGGAAAATTCGACGGATCGGGGCATTCCAAGGCGTTTAGGCGGCAAGCGGTGCACTCATATTTCTGCCGTGGGGGAGGGCTAGGCATCCGCTTATGAGAGGGTTGTTTTCGCAAATCATCATTGGCGTCATCGTGACCGTTCTCGGGACGGTCATCGCCAATGCCATTGTCGGCGGCGGGCGCGGCCACCATTTCCTGCCGGGTCATTTTTCCGGATCGAGCCGGCGCTGAGCCAGGACTTCGATCGCTGGCGGCGGGTTTCGGCGGGCGGTGCCAGAAAGGCGACCCGCGGGCCGCCTTTCCGTGCTTTGTCGAGGATCGGTAATATCAATAGTCAGGCAATTAGCTCTCAAGCTGCCAGATGCCCGTCGGAAGACGGCAGGCAACGATCTCGGTGCGTTTCGTGACATCGATGGTGCTCAGGACGACGACAGCATGGCGGCAGACGGCGCCTTTCGTATCCTTGAACGATGAGACCGGCTGAATGACGCCCGACAGACGGCCGTTATTGCGATGCCAGACGTAGGTCGAACCGTCGGCAACCTCGGTCAGGGCGAGTTGTACTTTTTCGAGCGCCGCGATTTCATCGACCTCGTTCAGAGCCGGTTGGTCGAGCTTGAGGCGCAGAGACGTGTCGCCGCTTTTCGGGCACGAGCCGGTTGAAGCCGCGCCATTGCCGGCGTGGGCGAAGCTGCTTGAGACGAACAGCGCGGTGACGAGGGCGAAGGCCGTAACACCGGCTGCTGCAAAAGGAAAAAGAGACGCATTGTTGGACATGACGCTACTTTCTACGCGACGGGAAAACTCCGCACCGCCATACAAGGCGATGGATGGAGTGTGGCGCGGTATGGTTAAAAGCACCTGAACATGGGGCGCTTCCGAGCTTTATCGCGAAACGATCCAAGCTGTTAAAATTAACTATTGAGTATGCAACATGAGCGATACGGCAAGCACGGCGGACGGCGGCAGCGGGGCGGATTTCTGCGCGGCGAAGGAGCCGTTCGCGCTGTTTCATGCGTGGATGGCGGAGGCCGAGGCGTCGGAACCAAACGATCCGAACGCCATGGCGGTGGCCACGGTCGATGAGGCGGGCATGCCGGACGTTCGCACGGTGCTGCTCAAGGGCGTGGACGACGCTTCCAGTCCCGAGCGCGGTTTCGTCTTCTATACGAATTTCGAGAGCGCCAAGGGGCGGGAGCTGCTCGCTACGCCGAAAGCGGCGCTTCTGTTCCACTGGAAATCGCTCGGACGGCAGATCCGCGTGCGTGGTGCGGTGACGCTCGTCTCGCATCAGGAGGCCGACGCATATTTCGCGTCGCGTCCGCCGCTGAGCCGTATTGGCGCCTGGGCCTCGCAGCAGTCGCGGCCCCTGTCGTCGCGTGAGGTGCTCGAAGCCAAAATCCAGCACTACGAGAAAAAGTTCGCCGATGGGACGATTCCGCGGCCGGCCTACTGGTCCGGTTTCCGTGTCGTTCCGGCCGAGATCGAGTTCTGGGCGGAGCGTCCGTTCCGTCTGCACGACAGGATTGTCTTTCGGCGCGACGCACCGCACGATTCCTGGCACAAAAGCCGTCTCTATCCGTAAGGATGTCCGCGTCACGGGCGGCATCTCAAAAAGGTGCCACTTGTGACGTTACGCATTCCCCCGCAGTGGATTTTGCCTCGTCATCGACAATTGAGACCCGAATGGCGCTGAACATGGTGACGAACAGCATCGGACAGCGGCGCGGGCCGAAACGGGTGCGCGATCGCCGCCGCTCAAGCCGCATCTATTATGCCGGCGGGCAGCCGCCGACCTTCCTGGCGATGTGGACGAGCCGTCTGGCGTTCTTTTCCGCCCTTGCGGCGGTCGCGACGGTGGCGCTGCACCGCTTTTCGCTGCTTCCGACGTCCGTGGCGATTACGCTCGGCATCGCTGTTATCGCAGGGGCTCTGCTGGCGCTGGTGATGGCGGCGGTGGCCGGGCTCGATATCTGGGTGACCGGGCGGCAGGGCGCGGCGCGGGTTTTTTGCGGCGCCATCGTGGCGCTGACGCTTCTTGGGATTCCGGCGGGGGCGTGGGCCTACAGCCGCAATTGGCCGGAAATCAACGACGTTTCGACCGATCTCGCAGAGCCTCCCGACTTTACCGAGGCCAAGGACGAACGTCCGGCAGGCGCAAATTCGGTCGACTATCCGGGACAGCGTTTCGCGGACTTGCAGCGGGCCAGCTATCCGGATCTCAAGAGCCTTGTTCTGCCGCGACCGGCGGACGACGCTTATGAGCTGGTGCTGCAGGCGCTTGGAAAGCTCAAGTACAAGACGACATTGGAGCTGCCGCCGGAGACGGAGGAGAATGCGCCGGGCTTCATCGAGTTTTCCGACCACTCGCTCGTCTTGGGACTGGTCGATGACGTCGTCATTCGCGTGCTCGATGAAGATCAGTCGTCACGCATCGACGTGCGTTCGGCGTCGCGCTACGGGCCATTTGATTTCGGACGGAACGCGGAGCGCGTCCGCACGCTGCTGAAACAGATCGTGGCCCGGTTCGAGGCCTCGGTTCCCGATCCGGATCACGCCGCGAGCAAGGCGAAGCTCAAATCGGCGAAAGGACGCCGTCCGGCGTCAAAGGCAGATCGGAGGCGACCAGACCCTTCTCGATCAGGTATTCGACGTGCGCCTGGACGGAAAGCGTCGCAGCCGGGAGCATCTGGGGTGCGAGGCCCCGGTAGATCTCGGGAACGATACGACGAATAGTCGTTGCCCCTCCGGCGAGTGCATCGAGCACCGACTTTTCGCGCCAGCGCCTGTGCAGCAGATAGGCTTTGACGGTGCGCTGGGGATCAAGGATGCGGCCGCCGTGACCCGGCAGGAAAACGTCGTCCTGGCGATCAAGCAGCATTTCGAGCGAGGCGACATAATTGGCCATGCGGCCCTCGGGCGGCGCCACGACGGTCGTGTTCCACGCCATGACGTGGTCGCCCGAAAATACGACCGGCCGGCCTGCCAGGGCGAGACATAAATGATCCGGCGCATGGCCCGGCGTATGAATCGCGGTCAGAGCCCAGTCGCTGCCTTCGAGCGTATCTCCGCCGCGCAGCGCCAGATCGGGCTGGAAATCGTAATCGACGAAGAATTTGCCCGACGGGCTATCCTTCAATGCGATGCGTCCGGCTTCCGGATCGCGCGGAAATGCAGCGATCACGGCTCCGGTTTCAGATTTGAGGCTGGCGATGCCGCCAACATGGTCGCGATGAGCGTGCGTCGCGATAATGTGGGTGATCGGACGGGCGCCAGCGGCTCTGAGGATGGCTTCGCGATGCTGGAGATCGTCGGGGCCGGGATCGATGACAGCGAGCGAAGTCGATCCGACGAGGTAGGTATTGGTGCCCTTAAATGTCAGCGGGCCGGGATTTTGCGCGACGACGCGAACGATGCCCGGTCCCATCGGGGACGCCTCGCCATAAGCGAACGACATGTCCGTTTTGAATTTCAGGGCATCCAAGCTCAGTCGCCTTTCGGGGCTCCATGCCTTGCCCAAATACGGCAGGCTCGGCGCAGACCTATCAAAAAGAGGCTGGGATTCAAATGGCGCTAACGCCGCTGGTCGCGGGCATGATGCCAACCCTTCGCTCCACCCCTAACCCCTCCCCGTCAAGGGGAGGGGAATCTGCGCTGCGCGCGATGTCTCTATTGCTAGCAGAGCATGGCGCGGTTCAGGCGTTGTCGGATCGCTGCGCGGCTATCGCGGACTGTGCAAGCGCCGCGACGGCGCGAGCATGGTGCCGTTCAATTTCTGCTGCGCGTTCCGTGAGGTAAGCAAAAACCGGGTCGGCATCCGATAATGGCGCTGAAAAGCAGATACCGGCTTTGTGCCAGACCAGCCAAACGATTTTGCCTTCCAGGCAGAGATCCGCCGCAAAGGCGATCGTCACCCGGTCTCCCGCCGCAAGGTTCGTTATCTTGTCAATGCGGAGCCCGACGTTCGAGAAATCGACGACTTCGACGGTTCGCGAGATGCCGCGGCATTGGATGACAGCCGAACAATCGACGCGCCGACGGTCGTCTTTCCGGCGCAGGAAGTTCCGTGGCAGAGGCAAGATTTTCATGGTGAGAATTCCATCGGGCGCCACTTATTATGGCTATAAAGGACTATTTTCTCTTAAATTCGGGTAAATCAGATAACCCCTAAAGGCCCGATACAGCTTGTTTCAAAGATTTATACTAGTTATTTTGGATTAAATTTATTCGAGTCGGGAGGGAACTGATGCGATCCGAACTTGAGGCTGTGCTGGAGGCTTATCGGCAGGACGCCGCGCTGGAGGAGCAGTTGATCCAAGATATTTTGACGGTGCTCGCCGTGACTGGAGCAGCGCGGCGGCGGACCGTTCAAGAAATTTCGCAAGTTGTCAGCCGCCATACGGTGAAGCTCGCTGAAGAGCGCGACTTCAGGCAGGGCGCGGACGAGATTGCGCGCTACGATTTCCAGCAGCCTCTGCGGCAGATGTAGGCCGGATAAGAATTGCGTCGCTGCAAACGGATGGATGCCGTTTGCGGGGTTACATCGCGTTCTCAAAAGTCCTGCTTGTGCGTACCGAGATCCATATTTCATGTCTTGGAATGGAGCGACGCCGTGGGATCGAACCATTTGGCGCGGATTGCCAATCTTTGCTCGACTTTGACGTTCAGGCTGTCTGGGATGCCGGAGGTGGACGGGCCGGCGAATGTGTCGTCAGGTCCACGTCCGCAAGACGCACGAATTCCAATGGATCCACGTCTTTCTTATAGCTCTCAGCGCCGACCGTCATTTCCTCTCCATCAAACGCATTTGAAAGCCGGCGTCGCGCACGCCGTGCCGTGCGACGGCGACAGCCTGGATATCGCAAACTTCAAAGTTCAGCTTGAAGCATTGCGCCGCTGGATGCTCGAAGGCGGTGCGCAAGGACGCTTTGCAAGGCTTGATGATGCCTGCGCAATTGCGGCGCTCCCGGTTGTCGATGATGAATTGCGAGCGCCGACGAATCCGGGAAGCCACCGCGCATCGCGGTCGCTTCAGGATGACGTTGCAAGCGCCGTTTATCTGTTGGGCGGTCGTTGCGTGCCGCGCTTGCGCTAGCGGCTTTCCAAGGTGTTCTCCAGCATTTTGACGTAACGCAGAAGCCGGGTGTTTTAGCCGGCATCGGTCGTCGCTGTATTCCATGCCATCTGTATTGGACGAATGACGTCGTGCGGTTTGGCGACCAGTCTCTCGTTGCGATCTGGGTGAATGTGAGGTGTTGCCGGTTCGTCGCTATCTCTGGTTTCTCGTTGTCGGAACTAGTCATTATTGTGCAAAAAGTGGCGCGCACGGCTCAATCGTCTATGCTCATGTCGGTAATTATAGTACCTAAGGATCACAACTCACGATTCGCGCGGCTGGGATCATCGGCCCGCTTTTCAACGGAAGGCATGCCGCTTTTCCGATCGCGAGCTTGTGCGTGCTGCGTAGAACCTGGGGAACAACCGCATGGGCCGCAGACAGGCTTCGATACACGACTGTCTTATATTTAAGTCGCGCTTTCCAATTCAATATGCGTTGCACGCGACGCATCGGCGGGCGCGACATTTCTCACCTCCGGCCTGCTTCATTTCAGCTCTGGCGTTGGGTCTCGTGATTGGTGGCGGGGCAGCTCTTGGTGATCCCTCGGGCAGCTGCACGTCGTCGGTGCCAGGTGTCGATCTGACGTGCACCGGCACGGTCATCAATCCTTCAGCGTTCACGGCGACCTCCGATTTCACCGTCGATATCGGCACGACGACGCCGGACGTGGTTCCAGCCGAAATCGAGCAGGATAGCGGGTTTGCCGGAATCAAGATCAACGCCGGCAATCACGGCGGCAGCGTTACGATGACGGAAGATTCCTCGATCGCCGTCGACGCGGGTTCCGGCAGCAGCCGCAACGGTCTCGTCATCGCCAGCAATGCGGCGGGCACGACGAAGACTTACACGATTGACATCGATGGGTCGATTACGTCCGCGGCCAGCCAGGGCGACGGCGTTCGTCTCGAAGGCACAAGCTTGTCGGTTTTCAACGCCACGTTCGGTCGCGATGCCGTTATCGGCGGCGGGACCGGCGACGACGCGATCATGGTGACGGGCGCGCAAAGCCTGATGCTCAAAAACTATGGTCTTTTGCAGGGTGGGAGCGGGCAACCGGGCTCTGGCGGCGAGGGCATCAATGTCGGCAATCATACGCGGATCGCGGCGGACGGCGTGACGATCGACAATCGCGACACGATCACCGGGACGGGCGACGCTCATATTGATGGAGGCCAAGGCATCACCGTCTTCGGCGCGGGAGACGTCAGCATCAACAATGGTTTTCGCGGCGATATCACGGGCGCAACGCAAGGCGTCCGCGTCGAAGCCGACGGGGCCGTTTCGATCACCAACAGAGGCCACATCGAGGGCCTGTCAGAGGCCGGCGTTGAAGTTGCCGATGGAGCGATCGCCGAAATAACGAACAGCAGTCGCCATACGATCGAGGGTGCAACCGACGGTGTTTCCGTTCACGACGTCGACGCCGCCGACATCGATAACGATCATGGCCGGATCATCGGGCATGACGGCGATGGTGTTCACGTTGACGATATCGATGGCAACGTCTCGATCAAAAACCGGTTTGGGTCGCATTGGAACGCGGCGCGGATTTCCGGGTCCGATGATGGCGTTCATATCTCGGACGTTGCGGGAGAGGTTTCAATAGATAACCGTTTTAAAGGCAAAATCATCGGCGGACATGGCGACGGTGTGGCTGTTCGTGACGCCGAGGAGGATGTTGCGGTCGCCAATGGGTTCGGTGGACGAATTGAAGGTGGTGATGACGGCATCGATGTCCGCGACGCTCGCGGCGACGTCACGATCAGCAACGTTTTTGGCGGGGTTGTCTCCGGGCGGAGAGGTGACGGCGTGCGCGTTGAAGACACGCGCGACGACGTTGCAATAAGCAACGTTTTTGGCGGGCAAATTCGTGGCCGTGACGACGGCGTACATATCGAAGACGTCCGTGATGATGTCGCGATCGACAACAGCTTCGGTGGATCAATCGTTGGGCGTACGGACGACGGTGTCGATATTGACGATGCTGGAGACGACGTCGAAATCAACAATTGGTTTGGCGGAAAAATTTGGGGGCGCGACAACGGTGTGCAAATCACCGATTCCGACGATGACGTAAAAATTGATAACCGCTTCGCGGGCGTCGTCGCCGGTTGGCATGGCGACGGTCTGCGCATTCAGGACACCGACGGATCCGTCTCCATCAGCAACAGCGTGCGTGGCGAAATTTTCGGCGATGACGATGGAATCCACATCAACGGCGCCGATGACGACGTTCGCATCGACAACCGGTTCGGCGGGGCGATTGCGGGGAGGAATGACGACGGCATCGACGTGCGCAATGCCGATGATGACGTTCGCATCGATAACCGCTTCGGCGGCACCGTTAGCGGCGATGATAACGGGATCAAGGTTCACGACGTGGATGATGACGTCACGATTGCCAATAGCTTCGGCGGAAAAATTCGCGGCTCCGGGGATAACGGCATCGATATCGACAGTGTCGATGATGTTCGGATCGATAACCGGGCTGGTGGTTCGATCCGAGGCCGCAACGACGGGATTCACACCGATGATGTTGAAGGCGATGTTCGCGTCGACAACGGCAGCGGCTCAATACGCGGGCGGCATGGCGACGGCATCGATGTTTCGACGGACGAGATGGCGACAGTCAACAATGGCTTTCATGGACGGATCACAGGCAGGGACAGCGCGATAGAGATCGAAGCCGGGCAAGCCGAGATCAATTCTTCCGGCTTAATCCGTGGTTCGGGCGAGGACGATCCGACAATCGCGCTTTCGACGGAGGACGGCGCAACCATCAATAACAAGCATGGCGGCCTGATTGTCGGCGACGGCTACGCGCCGACGAGTTTGATCGTCGCGGCGGAAGGGGGCGCCGTCACGATCAACAACGATGGAAGGATGATCGGGCGGATCGATCTTTCCGATGCCGGGAATACACAGGTCGGGAACGTCTTCAACAACACCAGCGATCACAGTTGGATTTTCACCGGCATCAGCAATCTCGGCAACGGGCTTTCTGACATGTTCGAAAATTCCGGAACGGCCTTCACGACAGATCCGGGAAATGCCGTGAGCGCGGACGTAACCCAACTCACCGGCGTCGAGACCTTCAACAACGGAACTTCGCTGAAAGCCGGAACCATCGATTTGCAGGATGGCTTTACGGGCGATGTTACGACACTCAGTCCGACGGAAGGCGGCGCTCTGGCGTTTTATGGCACGCCCGGTAAGAGCTTCCTGAAGGTCGATAGCTTCCTCGGGGCGCCGTCAGATTCGAGTTCCGATCAATTGATTATCGATGGCAGCGTGTCGGGCCAGACGGCGCTCGACGTCAATAACGTCAATCCCGGATTTGGAAGCTACAATCCCATTGGAATCGAGGTCGTCAGTGCTTCGGGTTCGCTTGCCCCGAATAACTTCGTGCTGAAAAACGGGCCGATCGATACGGGGCTTTTCGATTACGATCTTTATCTTGCGGGTTCGAACGATTGGGTATTGGCCAGCACGCCGAACAGGACGTTCTTCGAATTGCCGAGCTTGATGTCGGCTGCGCAATCGATGTGGCAGCAAGCGTCCGGTGTCTGGCTCGATCGGACCGCAGATCTTCGTTTCTCTCTCTCCCGGCCTTGTGTTTACGAAGGTGTGAAAGCGGCGCGTGACGATTGTCCTGCCGATGCAAAGGCGGGCGCGTGGGTGAAGGTGCTCGGCGCGACGGAGTCGCGTTCGCCGACGCATTCTTTCTCTCTTTTCGATACGAAACAAACCTACACGACGGAGTACGATCAAAGCGGCGGCGGCGTTATCGCCGGCTTTGACCTCGTTCACCACGCCGATGATGGACGCGGAATATGGCTCGCGGGCGTCATGGGCGGCTATCTGAGATCCGTTGTCGATTTCGAGAACTCGGCAACGAATGCCGATTTCGAGAGTGGCGCCGTTGGCGGATACGTTACGTATCTGCAGGGACCCTGGTTCCTCGACGCCAAGCTGATGGCCAATATCGGCAGTATCGACTACAGCGGATCGCACGCGGCCGAAGCCGACGCCAATGTGACGTCAATCGGCGGCGTCCTGGATACGGGATACCGCATCGATCGTGGCCGGTATTTCATCGAGCCCGGCGCGACATTGTCCTATGTCAGCACCGACATCGACAACCTTGCCGTCTATGGCACGTCGGTCAACTTCGCGAGCGGCGATAGTCTTCGCGGTCGTCTGGGCATTCGGCTCGGCACGACGTTTCAGGGCCAACAGGCGAAGTATGAGCCGTTCCTCGGTCTGAGCGCCTGGTACGAATTTCTTGGCGATAATTCCATCTCGCTTGTGAGCAACGAATATGCGCTGCGTGCGACTGACGATGTCAACGGCGCGATCGGGGAAGTTTCCGGCGGCGTCAATGTCTATAGCCTCGTCGGCGATGGCGTCAGCGGGTTTCTGAAGGGCAATTTGGAGTTCGGGAAGGACGACTATCTCGGCTTCGCGGGCAGCTTCGGCGTGCGTGTCGATTGGTAGGCGTGCGTTCGGCCGAAGAGGGGTGGTTTCTCTTCGGCCGTCTTCTTGCGGGTCCTTATCGCCGCGTCATCGAATTTGGGAGGAGGCAATATTCGTGAAGAGACTATGTTCGACTATTGCCGCCTTGGCGATCGTTGCAATCGCGCCGACGGCGAAGGGGGCCGAAGCAGCAGCCGAGAGCGTGGCTGCGGCAAGTTCTAACGTGGCGCGACAGGTGTTTGGCGATTGGGTCGTTGCCTGCGTGCCCCAGAAGTCCGGCCACCAATCTTGCATCATCTTGCAAACGCTCGCGAGCCGAAAGCTGAAGAAGCCCGTTAGCGTTTTCACGATTGGCAAGGACAGAACCGGAAAGCTGAGGGGATCGGTGCGCGTGCCGGTCGGAGTTTCATTGTCGGAGGGTGTCGTCGTCGATATCGGGGCACAGGGTCCGTTCACCGTGTCCTATTCGGCGTGTCACCCAATCGGATGTTTCGCGCCGTTCGATCTCACGGCGCCGCTCGTGGGAGATCTCAAGTCCGCGAAGCAGATTGCGGTCGTCGCGCATAGCGTTTCGCAGCAGGTGCTGAGATTTGATTTTTCAACGCGCGGCTTTCCGGCTGCGTACGAGAGATACGTGGCTCAATCAAAATAAACAGGAGGCATGGGAATGCGGGTTAGCGGGTTTCGATCACGGCTCATTTTCCGGCGTCGCGGAGGCGGGCGCGAAGTATTGGATGTCGTCGGAGTGCCAACCCAGCGGTGTTCTGCCGAAGCGCCGCCTGAACAACCCGACAACATCGAGTTGTTGTCTGTTGACGGCTACAGCCAGGAGTAGTACTAGTTATTTGTTGCTATTTGGGGTTTTGCTGTGGCGTTCGGAGGGCTGCATGGGCGGCACCTCCCACGGTTGTTGGAGTTCTGAGGTTCGACACGCGCAGCCTGTGGAATTCGTCCCTTGAGAGGATTGGTCAGGATCCGAGGGCAGGCGCATCGGTGAGAAGCGGGGCAGGAGATGGGTCATTGTCTGGCGGGTCGCGTCGTTGCCATTCCAAGCGGTACGACCGCGATGGGCGTTACCGTTGCTCAGCTCATTGCGGAGGAAGAGGGATATCTTGTGCTTGGTGCGGCGACGGTCGCGCAGGTCAAAGTCGTCGATGCGGCGCTTCCGATGGCCAGTTCGGCTTATGCGATGCAGGTCGATCTGGATCGCCCGAAGTCCGTGGATGAATTTTTTCGGATTGCGATCGGCCAATTCGGGCGTGTCGATGCCATCGTGCTTGAAAGCGCAAAGATCGCGCCGCGCGGCGCGGTCACGGAGAAGGCCCTGGGGCTCGCTGCGCGGCGGATGCTGCATTGTCTCGACGCGGCCCTACGATATGCGGTCGGAGATCTTCACGTCATCAACATTGCGCCGGTCGCAGGCCGGTATGCAATTCCGGTCGCAACGGCATTTCTAGGTGCGAAGCTGGCGACGAGCAGGGGCGGCGAGGTTTTAGCGCCGGTCGTGCGGATGTCGGTGATTTCGGCATTTGATGGCGCGCATTCGGATGAAGGCTCGGTGGCGCGGACCGTTCTTCATGCTCTGCGAGAGGCACGCATGCCGGATGTTTCGGAAGCCATTCTCGGATGCCGGCGGGAGCAACCCCGCGGCAGCGCAAAGTCCGATGCGAAACGCTCGAACATGACAGTGGCAATCTGATGCTGGTGGGCTTGGCAATCGCGAGGAGATTTAGCGACGGTGGCGTGGCGCCAGTGTCAAATTCAATTGGTTCACCAGCATTGCGGCGCGCGTTCGATTTGGCAGATGCAATTTTTGCAGCACGGCCGTTACGTGCCGTTTCACCGTATTCAATGAGCACGACAGTTCTTCGGAAATCTCCAGGTTGCTTTTGCCGGCGCCGACGAGCAGCAAGACTTCGCGCTGTCTTGGGCTCAGGCTGTCAACGTCGGGGTGGCTTTGATACGTTCGTTGTTGTTCCTCAAAGGCGCTGCCGAACTGCGGCGCCAGGGCTTTGGAAATCGTATCTTGCAGCATGGCCGGATTTAGAGTCAGCGGCACCTGGCGGCCGTACGGCATGGTCTCATCATCGGGCGCCTCAGGGACCCAGGACGTGATATCGACGTGCATCAAGACTGCGCCGCTTCCGGCCTCAACGCTTACCGGAACGCCGAGCATGACGAACCACTGCGTTGTTTTCGGAGTCCGCGTGGAAACGACAAATGAGGTGAGCGTACGTTTGCGTTTGAGAAGCGCCAGCACATCGGCGCGATTAGCGTCATTATCACATTGATCGAGATAGGATTCGCCGACGACGAAACGGCTCATCGCAGGATTGCTGCCTCGGTTCGACGGCCGGCCATGCGTCTGCATGCCTGTAATAATTCCCTGGCCGTCGATGAGAACGACATAGACAGGCGGTTCTCGTAAATCTGACGTCTGCGAAGTCATTCTCGCCCCGTTGTCGTTGGCCCGCCGAAGGTCGATCCCTTATGGGCTTCGGCGGATTGGACTAGCACACCTGTGCCACATCTGCCTGATGGATTGTTGATTCGAGGCTTAATCAAAATGCGGGGCAGGCGCCAGCCGTCGGCAGCAGTTGGGCGTGGCGGCGAGCCTCGATTGACCGAGATACAACTCGACACGCCTATCGATTTGGGGTCGCACTTCTGAAGAGACGTCCGGAGATTGGCGATTGGCGATTGGCGATTGCCCGGAGTGAACACTGCGCGCGCCACGATAAGCATGCCATCGCAGTTCGCCGTGCACGGGAAACGCCCAGGAACGTCGACAGTACCCACACGGCGCGGCGCACAAAGCTTTATCGGGAAAAAGCGGGATAATGCTG
>Ga0182744_1003214_pt1 | contig 12884 bp, 11 predicted proteins | sample eDN3rd30CKraftMG_FD_128525 | JGI IMG/M metagenome (GOLD analysis project Ga0182744, IMG submission 128525) | Enriched Miracle-Growth compost microbial communities from Emeryville, California, USA - eDNA 3rd pass 30_C Kraft MG (version 2) (version 2) ...
ACTTGTTCAGTCGGCATAACGGGCCGATTGCCATATTGATCGAGCTCGACAATCCGGCCCGGAACCCGCCCGTCATCAAATGGCTTGAGCGGCTCGCTCGCCGCTTTGAAGTACCGCCGCGCCTGCCCATAAGCTGGCACCCGCTCCAGCACATCATCCAGGATCGAAAGGGAAGATTGCAATTCCCGAACAGTGTTGTTAGCGCCCGCCATCTTCGCTTGATCGATCAGGTCGGTAATCGCCATGCGCGAGTTATGCAGACCAGCGACGCTGCCGTCGATTTGCCCATCCGGTTTGAACAACGCGGAGCGGGCCGCCTGTAGCCCCTGCCTGACCGCGCCCTTCGCGCTATCGAGCGCTGCATCCAAATAAGACACCACCGGAGCGGCGTCGACCTGCTGAAACTGGGTTGGCCTTTCTCCGATTATTGGGGTCGGTCTTGTTTGGCTATTCTCATCGAGCCACCGCACCCTTGCGGCTTGTCGCTCGGCATCATTGAGAATGATCGGAATGTCGGGGCGGTCGAGGTATGTTTTGGTAACATCGGCAACCCGGAAGTCACCGTTGGTCGGAACCGTAGCTGGAGCGTTGCGAGCGGCCGTATAATCGCGATCACCCAGCGCAGCGCGCATCCCCTCGCGGCCTTCATAGACACGTCGCAAATCCGACTGAATGACTGCACCAGCATCGCCCGGCGACGTGCGCGGGCCACTCTGGAACAAGGCTTCATCGTATGAGCGCCCTTGTGGGGTTTCGCGAACAACCTGCCGGGCCACGGCCGAAGCATCTGGGCCTATGCTGGACGGATTGTTATTAACCGGCGCAAGGCGGTCGAATACGCCACGGCTAGCCGTGTCCACTTCCTGCGGACGACGGCCGAAGAACTGGCTCATCTGCGCTTCGGTCTGCGGCGATGCCTCCAGATGGCGCATGGTGTTGGTCAGCACGGGACGGCCGGCAACCTGGCTCAGCGCCTCCGGCCAAGACAGCGCAATTCCCTGTTGCGCAGCGTCGACAATCAGACCTTGCGCACTATCGACCATCTGCGGTGTGACGCCTTCCGGCATCTGGTCGCGGATGATCTGGGCGGTTCTGCCGGGACGGGATGCGAGCGACGCGGCGCCAGCACCAAAAAGCCCGCCAGCGATACGAGCAGGCGCCTCAAACGCGGTTCCTTTTGTGGCTTGGCCCGCGCCTTCGGACGTAATTCCGGGAGCGACGCCGTAGCGCAGCATATTTCCAAAAGCCTGCCCAACCGCTCGCACTGGGACTGCTGCTGCACCAGGCAGAAATTCTCCTGCAGTCTGAGCATACTGCCCGGCCGTCGTCTGCGGCTTGTGAAACTCGCCGGTTACAGTCTCGATCGCGCGCTGTGTACCTGCTGCGCTCGGGAATGAGAGAGCGTCTGCCGCTGATTGTGGACGCGGTGATTGATCGGCGCTCCAGTCCTGACCGCCGCTGCGCACGGCATTGACCACACGCCCTACTGTTTGACGAACACCGTAATCCGCAAGCTGGTTCACGGAGTCGGGCAGTCCCACCAGCCCCGCAACGCCCTTGCCGACACCCGACAGCGCAGACAAGCCCACGTCCTCGGCAACGCCCATCTTCGGCGCGAACGGATCATAATCGACCGGCGTTAGCTTTGGCTCACGTCCACGCGGGGATACCGTAACCCGCAACACGCCGTCCGGTCCAACGCCTTGAGGCGCAGACTGTGCCGGCGCACTGGCGAACGGATCGAAGTCAACAGGCGTCAGTGTTGCCATTACTGATCAACCCTAAACCATTTGCCGTTCTGCTGAATGTACCACTGGCCGTCCGGAGCCTGTCGTGCGCCTTGCATCGGCGGTGAACCAGAACGCGCGGGCTGCGATGACGACTGTTCCGGCTTGCTCCGTAGCGCCTGCTTGTAAAGCTCGGGATTCGCCTTCCGCCACTCGACAAAGCCCTTCATCGGGTCAGGCAACGCACGAAGCTGTCTTTCTGCCTCTGCACGCTTGATTTCCCCAGTCGCTAGCTTGGAGGCGATCTCGCCGCGCGCCAAATCATCGCGGGCCAAAGCCTCCATCGTGTTCAAGCCGGCCTCGCGGGCTGCGGGATTCTGGCTGAGACCAGGGAGCGATTTAAGAAAGCCTTTGAACTCGATATCGGAAGTGCTGCCGGAGCCAACGGCACGTTGCTGCGGCGCGAGGCGCTGGATGATCTGGGTATATGCTTGAATATCGGAAAGACCATCCACATTGATGCCAAGCGCCTCAGCGTAAGGTCCAATGCTCTCCTTAATACCAGCCGCAGCGCCCTGCGAACCCAAGCGCCCGCTAATCTCGCGCATCGTATCGATATCCACCAACTTCTTACGAGCGGCGTCAGCATTCGTCAGATAGCCATTCCAGCGGTCGGCCTGCTTCTTCCCAAACTCTTCCTCGAACTTAGTTTCGCCCTTCTGGTCAACAGTAACATTTGTTGCGCCGGCTTTCTTTAGCTCGGTTTGGTACTCCATGAATGAGCCCTGATAACCCTGGCTCCGGGCAAACATGTATTGTTTAACGGGTTCGGGCAGTTTCGAGTTATCAAGCTCGCGCTGAAGCAGGATTTTTGCCACATCCTTCTGCGCTGCCGGCAAGCGCGGGCTGGCGACGGCCTGCAACAGACCTTGAATGCGCGGCGAGATGGAGAAGCCATCGCCTTGCGGAGCGGATTGCAGCTGCTGTGCCTGCTGAAGCTGAGGTTGCGTCTGAGGCTGCGCTTGTGGCTGAGAAACTCCGGCGCTTGGATCATTGCTTGCGACTTGTGTAGGTGCGAAACCCATTGCGCGGTCGAAGCGATTGCCGTAGTCAGCGACAGATGTGCCGTTGATATCGCGACGGTTCGGGTCGTTCATCCCGCCTTCGCCCGCAAACCAGGCTCGCGCAGCCCCGTTTGGACCGTACTTCTGGCTATACTGGCCGAACTTGGCTTGAAATACCTTATCCTGAGCTTCCGGGCTGCTAAGAAACTCCTGCGGCGTCATTGCGCGCCCGAGAACCTCCTGAGTCCACGGGCCAATATTCTTACCCATGACCTGATATTTCCCGAAAGCCCTATCGCCAGTACGGGTTACCGGCCCTTGCGCATCGTAGCGACCGCCGGACTCAATGGAGGCGATGGCATTAGCCGCGTTCCCCATCGGATTTGAAACGGGCTGACCGCTGGATGCTGACTGACCACCGCCATAGAGGGCCGGGATCGAACGCATGAAGTCCTGGCTGGCCTTCTGCTCTTGGCCGAGCTTAATCAGAGACAAGCCGCTATTCAGATCGCCAAGCCCTGCCAGCTTCGCACCGGCCGCGTTGTAGTCGAGGCTACCGTCCGCAAGACCGCTGCCGATCTCTGCCAAAGTGCGGCGCTTGACGCCTTCCCGATAGATGTTAGGCAGATCGCCCAAAGGCGAGAAATCGATCTTGGGGACGCTCAGTTCTGCCATCGCATTACCCCAACATGCCGGTGCCGAGCTTTAACAGGTTCATGCCGGCGCCGAAAATGTTTCCGCTGGCCTGCATCTTCGCGTTTGCTTCTTGCGTGTTCTGGCTGTTGATGCCGCTCGTCACGCCGCTAGCCAGATTCACGCGCGCATTCGCATCGTTAGTGTAAACGGGCGCCATCGCACCGTAGCCCGCCGCCTGCCCAGCAGCACCAACATTCGTCTCGTTGGCGCCAAGTGTGGTCAGCCCGCTCAGACTCGATAGCCAGTTCTGATAATCCTGATCGGCAAGGCCATGCACCGTAGACAGCGTGTCGTTCGTTGTGTTGCCACTCGCCAGCATACCACGCGACGCCGCACGGCGATCAAGTGCGTCTAGCGACTGGTTGACCTTGAACTCATACCCGGGCGACGCTTGGAAAGCTGCGGTTGCAGCGGCATTGCCTTGGGCACCGTTCAGACCAAGTGCGTTCAGCATCATATCGCCGGCCGCGCCGTACTTCTGGCCGAGCGCGCTGACAGGCGCGTATGCGCCAACGGCCTTATCGAGAGAACCGAGTGCACCAGCTTTGCCGACATCGAGATAACCCAAGCCCTCCGTTTTCAGGGCATAAAGGTTCTGTCGATTCTGCTCTGCGGCTTCCTTCGCGGAATCGCCCGTGAAAATGTCGAAGATACCTATGATAGCCTCCTATCAGGCTACGGAATTTCCGTCCGCAAGCCGCGAACAATCCCTTCCAGGAGCTTGAACCACGCATGCCAGCGCGGATCGATGAGTCCGGTTCTAGGGTCTATAATCGGCTGTCGCGGATCGGGAAGTGGCGGCAGTTCCGGTGTTGCCGTCGCCATTATCCGGCCTTCAATTCCGCCGACATGTCGCCGGACATCAACCCAAAGTGACGTGGGTCTGACATCGCCACCTTCCAGATGCGACCCTGAGCACCTGACATGCCGTTGTTGAACACGGTTACACGGGCCAGAGGCTTGCCTTGCCGACCCAGCTTCCGAATGCGTGGATTACTGAACGAATACCCGCCGTCGTCGCTGTGCGATATCTCGACAGTCGGATCAGTCTCGTTCGGATCGATGCCGCTGATCAGGCCAACGCCTGTCGAGAAATCAAAGTCAGCGCGGGCGCATCTGACGCGGTTCGGGAATTTCTGGACCGGCTGGCTCCAAGCCTCACAGACGAGCGGCCGACCGTCCTCTGTGTGAACCTCGCGGGTGATCTCAAGCAGATCGCCGCTATCCATATCGCCACAGAGCCACTTGCCGAACGCATTGACGGATTGTGTCCCGCGCCACCGCTTGGCGAGATAACTGCGGCGCTCGTTCCATTTCTGGGTGTTGAGGTCGAACTCCCACGTCCAATCGGCGCAGGACAGCACCCATATCGGATGACCGCCGCTGATATAGACGCTGGCCTCTAGCGTGGTTTTGTCCGCAACGGCCTCGATCAACCGATCAAGATCGGGCGGCGAGACTTTTTCCGGCGTGTAGCCGTTGAGTTGGTGAACCGCGTTGTCGTCACCGACAAACAGCAGCCCCTTGGCAAAGCCGTCCTCGTGGCCGGCGATAGCCAGTTTTCCGAGTAGGCCGCGCTGGATTACCGCCGCGCGCGAGAACGGGAATCCTGTCGCGTTTGCGGTGTTAGACCAGACTTCAATCGAGCCGGAACTACAGATCAGCAGATTGCCATTCCACGGGATCACTCGGTAAAGCGTATCGGCCTTAGCCTCTGCTGTAACGAAATCGTTGGAGTTGACCGTGGTATCGTTCAAGCCGGAGGCGAAGCAGCGGCCGTCCGCGATACCGAAGAAGAAATAGCCATCTAGAAAGCAGACATCGGTTGCCGATGGCAGATCAGCATCGCCAAGGTCGGCAATAACATCGCTCGCAAGCGTGAACGTACCGGCACCGCATACCAGAACAATATCGGCTGTGGGCCGCTTGTTGTTCCGCGCCCAGAATACACGGTCCGCGCCGTCCAAATCGTCTACCGCCGTCGCCGCGCCGCCGCTGGCCGTATATTTCACGACCTTCCCGTTAAACGCGGCGTATAACTGCGCGCCGACAAGCAGGGCGCCCCTGAATGTGGCTTCCGACGAGGTGCCGAACACGCGCAAGCCCGGCACACGATGCCGAACAGCCGTGGCGCGCCCGCCCTCACCTATTGGTTCTGCCCGACAGTTGATCAGCCGCCCCGCCCCCTCAGCCGGCCGTTCACCGGGAAAAGAGGAAACAGGAAAAGTGATTGCAACCATTCAGAAATACTCGCCCTCTAGCACCGCGTACGTTGCGCGTGACGCCGCGATCCGCCGCAGCGCGGCCTCATCGGCCGCCTTGGCATCAGCATTCATCGCGGAGCCGAAGCGCGGGCCGGCAACGTTTGCCAGAAGCCTAGCGAGCGGCAGGAACACGGCCTGCGAGATGGAGTTTTTGTCGGTGATGGAGATGATGCTATCGGCCGATAGCTGCTCCAAAAGCGGATCGACATATGTGCCAATCGTCATCAGGTCTTCGACGGCCGGTTGCTGTGACGGATCAAGCCCCGTCAAGATGCCGAACGCCTCAGTCTGCAAGTCGATCAGCGTCTTGGTGGTCATTGCCGGCCCTCAAAGAGAAAGAGCGGCGAGTTGCCCCGCCGCCCGATCATCAATCATCACCAAGCTGAGCAACGCTGACGGAAATGGTTCCGGTGACTTCAAGCCAGCCGTCACCATCGACGGTCGCCGCCGTGCCAGAGAAGTTCAGATTGATCGTCGCCGGCGTGGTAGTCCCGTCGATAGCCGTCGAGGCATGCGTTGCCGCCGTGCCCGTGGTCGTACCGCTGGAAAGCGTCTGATCAACTGCCGCACCGATATCAACGCTGGTGCCAGTCAGAGCACCGTCAGCAGCAGCCGCAATGGCCGCAGAGCCGACGCCGATCTTGAACGCCGTATCGGCCGGCACGCCAGTGCCGTCTGGCTTGTAAGCGGTGTAGTCTTGCCGGCAACCAAGATATGAAACCGCACCCTCAGCGAAGGTGAACAGTTTCAACGTGCCGTAAGAGCCGCTCGTCGTAGCGTCCGTGACCTGGATACGCGCCTTACGTAAAGCAATGTCAAGACGGACAGAACCAAGGTCTTTGACAACCGTGCAGTCGATAAAGCCGTGAGCCGGCTTCGCGACAGCACCGATGCCATCGAGTTCAGGCCGAATACGGCCCGGGAGTGGACGAGACATTTGTGTGTTCCCCAATGAAAAGCGGGAGAGCCGAAGCCCTCCCGCAATTTTCCGTTACGCATCAGCCGGCGCGGAGAAGAAGCCGTTCACAACGCCCCACTGTACGAGGTCGCTGCTAGCGTTCTTCTGGAACACCTTGGCCACGCCGTAGCACATCTTGACGCCGGCGCCCTTGACGAACTGATAGTCCGTCTGATCGCGGAACGTCGGGGTCGGCATCCGCGCCCACGGCATCGCCACGGCCGACTGGCCGCAGAAGAACACCGGAGCAACGCGGCTTCCACCGTTGCCGCCCGTTTTCAGGTTGCCATCGATGCTGGAATCCCAGAGGTCGTCCACAAAGGAATCGATCTCAGGAACTTCACGGATGATGACACCGTCATACATCAGGTCGCCGGCCTGGAAGATCAGGTTGTCCTTAGACCGCGCGAGCGCGTTCTGATGCACGCCGTCAAGATCAGCCTTCAAGTCGCGAAAGCAAGTCGTCGAGGCAAACGCGACGAAGTAGTCGTAACCGTCCTTGGTCTTGAACGGGCGGATACGCGGGCTTGCCAGCTTGGCAACTCGTTTCAGGAGCGACACCGACGCCTTCTTGAACTTGTCGTCGGTCGTGTCGATCTTGGCGAGGTCCGTCGCATGGACACCCGAGTAGTTGCCGACCGCGTTGCCGTACAGCACACGATCCGCATTGTCGACCGCCCAAGTGTTGAGCTGGCTCGTGGTGGCGGCGTCGTAAACGATGCCGTTCACACGCTGGCCATTGGCCGAGCCAAGACCAGCCGGTGCCGACTCGGAAGGCAGCGACATAAACGCCTGGATGATCTCGTCACGCTGTAGTTCTTTACCCCAGTCCGAGAGCATCGGCTTTGCCTCACCGAAGATATCGGCCGAATCCTTCTGCTCGTCCGCATCGGTCGTGGCAACCGCGTGGCGCGCCCAATCAACCCAGGCACGCATGCCGTAGTTGTTGATCGCCTCTTCCTGGCCGGTCAAAGTGCCGGTGGACTTCGCGGTTCCCTTGAGCGAGGTCACAATCGGAATGTTGACCTGCTCGCCGCCCTTCTTGTTGTCGTAGAGGGTGCGGATAATGGAGGTCGGAGCGTCCCCCATATACGGTGAGAACATGTTCTCACGGATATACTCCTTGATCAGCTCCTTGCGGTACTGAACAAGCTTGTTATTGGATTGCGGCGTGGTCATTGCCATTGCAATGTTCCTTTCAGCGCGCCGCGACCGGGCAACAAAAAGCCCGCCTCAATGGGCGGGTGGTTCATTCGTCGCTTATCGGTCGTCTATCGGCGCAAAGCGGATTTCAAAAGACCCGCCTCCGTGCCATCGTCATCGTCATCCTGCGGTGCGGATGCCGTCGTGGCACGGTTTAGTGAAGGCGGGAGTTGCGTTGCCGAAGGACGCTGCTGGGCTTGGCCGCGAATGCGCTCAAGAAGCTTTGACTGGAATGCGGCGTCTTTCATCCGCTCTTCCATCTGCTTCTCGAACCACGCATTGGGGTCGGTGCCGATCTGGCTGAACAAGGTCTGCTTCTGGTGCCACTTCACGATGTCCCCGTAAGGGTCCATCGATTGCATGGCGCGCTGGTAGACGGCTCTTGCTTCCGGGTCGCCTGAGCGAAGCCCATTACCAATCGCGTCGTAAGCCGCCTTGACCTTTTCAGCCCCGTGTTCGCGGACAGCATCACGTTGCGAGTAGAACTCGCGTAGCTGGCTGATCTCGCTCTTTACGGGATCGATCGCACTTCTAACACCGTGATCGACAAAGGCATTCGGGTCCTCGAAAATATCCGGGACCTGCGCCTTGGGTTTGTTCTGCTCTTGAAGCTGAGCCATCGCCTGCCGCATCTGGGCAAGCTCCTGCTCATGCTGCATGGCGCGCTGTTCTGCGGCCCTGCGCGCTTCTGCCTCCTCGCGCAGCCGCCAAGGCGGGATGCCCTGCTCTCGCTCGCGGTTCGGCTCCGCCGTCTGCTGTTGCTGCCCGTCAGGCTGCGATGCGGGGTCTTCCGCCGCTGGTTCCTGTGGCTGATCCTTGGCGACAAACCTGCCCTTATCGTCTCGGGCACGGTCACCGCTTTGGTCATCCTGCTCGGGCTGCTCGGTTACCGGCTGTTCGGCTGCTTCCGGCTCGGAAGCCGGACCATCGAACATTGCAGAATCAAACATCTCCTTGTCGTCATCGGCCATTGGCCTATACGTCCTTTCGCGTTTCGTGCTGATTACGTCGATCGCCGCATATCGCCGGGCGTTGGCGTGCCGGCTTAAAGCCGCCGGGAGCTTGCGCTATCTCGTCAGCGCACAACGATCTCGTCAGGCGACCTGCCTCTGCCGCATCTGCTCGGCACGGGCCTGTCTGTCAGCGTCCTTGTTCGCCGCCTCCTGCATCATGCGGAGTGGCGCGAGCGCAGCGTCCTGCTCGGCCTTGCGAGCCTGGGCGCGCTTCTGCTCGGCACCCGCCGCCGTCGCATCGATCTCGGCCAGCGCCATCGCATTCTGGATATCAGGAGGCAATTCGTAAGCCTGCGGTGCCTGCATCGACGGGGCCTCAGGCATCCCCGCTTGCTGAGCCTTGGCGATATTGAGCATCGCCCGCGACTTGGTCTCCTCGACCTTAGCCTGCTCGCCGGCCAACGCAAGCTGTTGCGCCGGCCCAGGCTGTTGCGACTGCTGGAGCATGTCCAGAATCCGCTTGCGCGTCTTGCCATCGATGCCGGGCGATAGCTCGATCAGCACGGCAGGCGGAACAGGAGCGCCAGACTGCGCCAGCGCCAGTAGCGCATCATAGGTATCGCTCATCATCGTCATGCTGTCCGGCCCTTCATCGAGGATCAGATCAACATCGAGCGAGCCAACCGCGTTCACGATGGTCGGCAGACCCGTTACAGGATCGGCGCCAAGACCGTTAATCTGGATGAACCGCGCGACGTTCTCGTCGTCGGTAACACGAATCCAGCGTTCCGCCGTCCAATGGCGCTGAATAGCGTTCCAGATCGCTCGGTAAACGCGGACTTTCCAGCCCTTGAACGCGAGAATATACGGGCCTAGCTCCGCTATGCCGGCCTGCTGCAAGAGCGAAATGGCGCGACCTGATTGTTTCTCAACACCTTGCCCCAGAACGGCAGGATTCGGACCGAAGTTCTCAATCTCGTTCTTAGAATCCTCAAGCAGCTTCGACCATCCAGCGAAGTCAAAGCTCTGATCGTCGGCCTTGATCTCGCCGCCGGGATTGGCAATCACGACGCCATCCGGGCGCGCCCATTCCTTGCGAACCTTTTCCACGTCCTCGACAGCGCCGTTGGTCATAATCAAGCGACGCGACGCCAGAATGTGGTTGAGCTTCGATTCCTTGAAATTGATGCTGTCCTGAGACGAGCGCAGGTTACGGACGAACCCGTATCGATCGCCATCATGATCGACGTTGCCCGAATACATGATGTACTTGCATTCGGTGCGGTTCTTCTGGTCAACCAGATAAGACACGCCTTCCATCAGGACGGTCGATCCGGTGAAAATCGAATAGCACCACTGGCCCTTATGGCGATACCAGCAATCGACTAGCCGGATATGCTTGTTCGTGGTGTCGTACCACTTGTTTTCGCGGTCTGGATTGGTGGTGAACTCCGTTCCCGATTCCAGAGAAGCGTCGATCTCGTCCTCTTTGCCGGGGAACATCTCCTTAGCCATCTCGACATCGACCCATTTAGCGATGCCCATATAGCGCGCGTCACTGAAATCGGCTCGATAGGAGCGAGGATCGTAGAAGAACGAATCCGGCTCAACGATATCGATCTCGATCTCTTTATCGCCCGTATCACCATCGGTCAGGTTGAGCTCTAGCCCTGCAATGCCCTCGATGGCGCCGTCTCGGCCGATCTCTGCTGATTTGGAGCGCCACTCCTGCTCATCCAGCACATAGCGGATAACCGCCGTAGCGAGGTCGGCGCCTTCCTCGTGCTGCGGCGTCCGAGGATAAGCTTTCGGGTCTTGGCGCAACCGCTCAAGGATGCCGACGACACCATCAATCTTGCGGCCGATACGGTTCAGCGTCGTAATCGGCTGGCGACGGCGCTTCAAAATCTTAATTTGCTCGGCGGTCCATTGCGCGCCGTGGTAATAGCGACGTGCATCCTTCTGCTCGTCGATCTCGGCGCGTTTGTTCCCCGTGTAATCCTGATAGGCGCGCTTAAGCTTGTCCAGGCCCCAAAAATCGCTGTCGGCAACTGACGCAGCCGGCGCATTCACTGCGCTGGTCGGCGTACCGCTGCTATAATCTTGCTGCATCAGTATGCCATCCAGTCATTATCGGCGTCATCGCGCTCAATCTCGCTGTAGCCGCTACGATCCGGGTTGCGTTCGGGTGGCTTTTCCCTCGGGCCAGCCAACATCTTGTCGAGCAACTGGCCGACAAGGCCCAGAGCATCGACCTGATCATCATGTTTGCCGGCTGGAAAACTCAGAAGCTCGCCGCGCAAATCAGCCAACCACGGCGCATCGGCGGGGACGTAAAGCCCGTTGCTCGCCATGCGGCCTCTAATTGACTGTGCGCGAACCGATTTGTCACCGCGCGTAGGGAACTGCTCGCGATAGACGTAAGCTTTCGTCTCGCGCTGCCGCTTTTCCAGAAACGGCCCAACGCCGGAACGGATTTGCCCCTGTTCTTCCGCCCAGCCTATCGGCTTCCAGTGCTTTACTAACTGGCAGAACGCCTCAACCCATTTGTCCGACGCCTCTTGTCGGCGCCACAGATCGAGCAGATACATGCGATCATCAGGATCAACACCAACAACCGCGTGAACAGTGTAATCACCGCCGCCAGATGTGACCGCATAATCGCTCCCGCCATAAACACGCATCGTATTGCGCGGCGGCAACTGATTGACCGGCTTAAGCCAGTCTGCCTTGAAATAATCACCCTCTTCCGGCGCCGGCCGCTGCTGGTAAAGCGCAGACCACGTTCTGGCCGGGGTATTCTTCTTCAGCTCAGAGAGCTGCTGTCCGTATCCGTAATCACCATCAGACCAAAGCCACTCACCAGGCTTGCGTCCGAGTGGGTCGTCATATTCCGCCTCGGCCGGCAGGTTGATCGTGTACCACTCACTGTGGTTCAGCGCCCGACCGGCAAGGTCATCCTCGTGCCAGCGCGTCTGGATCAGCAACTCTCGTGCGCCCGGCACCAGCCGGGTGCGGAAATCGTTGATGTACCATTCCCAAATCCGATCACGGATCAGTTCGCTATCCGCGTCCTGTCTTGACCGAATCGGGTCGTCAATGATCCCGAATTTGGCACGGAAGCCCGCAATGCCCGTTCCAACGCCGGCTGCGTAATACTCAGCGCCGTTATCTAGCGCCCAACGCCCCGCAGCTTGGCTATCATCTGCTAGCCTGGCGCCCACGATCAGCGAATGCTCGGAGATCAGGTTACGGACGCGCCTGCCCCATTTCTCGGCCAGCTCTGTCGTATGTGACGCTGCCAGCACGTTCGCCGCCTGCCTCGGCATCAGCCACGGCGGGAACAAAACGCTAGCGTAAGTGGACTTCGCAGAGCCGGGCGGCATGAACACGCCCAGCCGGGGAATATCTCCGCGCTCCAACGCCTCAAGAGCTTCTATGAGCAGCAGATGATGCTTGGCGGGCCTAAACCCGCAATAGCGGCACCAATCAGTTAAGCTTCGACGTATCGACCGACGATTCAGCAGCTCCTTCGCTGCTTCCCGCCGCGATATCTGCAAGGTCATCGTCGCTTAGTTCTTTCGCAATTGCTTTCCGGACAGTCATGTCGACCGACTGCTGAGGTTTGCCCCATCCACGATCAAGCAAGGCCGTTGCGGCCGACACACGGGCCGCTGGAGGCGCTTCGCTCTGATTCATGATGCCGGCTAACGTCTTCAGCGCAGCTTCTGTGTGGGAGCGCGCCAAAGATCGGATATCTGTTGGCGTCTTAGCCACTTACTGCTCCTTGGTCCTATCTTCGGCCTTTACCGCTTCTCGCGGCTATCTCGGTCTACGAGTCGGGTTCCGTTTATCGGGTCAACCCGAAGGCCAGGCGGTGCACTGCCTATCTCCAAACAAAAAGCCGACCAGATTGCTCTGATCGGCTGATATGGCGGGTTGGACTTGAACCAACTTCGGCAGAGCATAGCGGCATTCGCGCGGGCCAGAGGCCCTTGTTAGCTTACCCTTGGGTGAAC
>Ga0182744_1003215_pt1 | contig 12880 bp, 11 predicted proteins | sample eDN3rd30CKraftMG_FD_128525 | JGI IMG/M metagenome (GOLD analysis project Ga0182744, IMG submission 128525) | Enriched Miracle-Growth compost microbial communities from Emeryville, California, USA - eDNA 3rd pass 30_C Kraft MG (version 2) (version 2) ...
ACGCGGCAAGGTGCTGGGCGGCTGCTCGTCCATCAACGGCATGATCTACATGCGCGGCCAGGCGCGCGACTACGACCAGTGGCGCCAGTTCGGCAATCCCGGCTGGGGCTGGAGCGACGTGCTGCCGCTGTTCAGGCGCTCGGAAGACCACTATGCGCTGAACGACGCCAACCACGGCCAGGGCGGGCCGCTGCGCGTGGAGCGGCAGCGGCTCCACTGGTCGATCCTCGATGCGGTGCGCGAGGCGGCCGGCGAACTCGGCGTGCCGGCGACCGACGATTTCAACACCGGCGACAACGAAGGCGCCGGCTATTTCGATGTCAACCAGCGCCACGGCGTGCGTTTTTCGGCGGCGCGCGCCTTCCTTCGCCCGGTGCGCAAGCGCGCCAATCTGCACATCGCCACCCATGCCCAGGCCGAGCGCATCCTGTTCGAGGGCCGCCGCGCCACCGGCATCCTGTTTCGCGGCGAGAACGACCGCCTGGCAAGGGCCAGGGCGGTGGGCGAGGTGCTGCTTTCGGCCGGCGCGGTCAACTCGCCGCAACTGTTGCAGCTTTCGGGAATCGGTCCGGCGCCGCTGCTCAGGGAACACGGCATCGAGGTGCTGCACGACCTGCCGGGGGTCGGTGAAAACCTCCAGGATCACTTGCAGATCCGCACCGCCTTCCGCATCCAGGGCGCGGCGACGCTGAACGAGCGGCAGGCGAGCCTGTGGGGCAAGGCCGGCATCGCGCTCGAATACGCGCTGTGGCAGTCCGGGCCGATGGCGATGGCGCCGAGCCAGTTCGGCATTTTCATGCGCTCCGATCCGCGCTTCGACACGCCGAACATCGAATTCCACGTCCAGCCGCTGTCGCTGGAGAAGTTCGGCGAGGCGTTGCACACCTTCCCGGCGATCACGGTTTCGGTGTGCAACCTGAGGCCGGAATCGCGCGGCCATGTGCGCATCCGCAATGCCGACCCGCGCCAGGCCCCGGCGATCGCGCCCAACTACCTGTCCACCGACGGCGACCGCGAGATCGCCGCGCAATCGATCACCCATGCGCGGCGGCTGATGGCAACCGAGCGCATGCGCCGCTACACCCCGCAGGAATTCAAGCCGGGCACGCATATCAGCAGCCCGGACGATCTGGCGCGCGCCGCCGGCGACATCGCCACGACCATCTTCCACCCCGTCGGCACCGCCAGGATGGGCAACGACGCGGCAGCGGTGGTCGATCCCGAGTTGAAGGTTCACGGCATCGAGCGCCTGCGCGTGGTCGATGCCTCGATCATGCCGACCATCGTCTCCGGCAACACCCATGCGCCGACGGTGATGATCGCGGAAAAGGCCTCCGAGATGATCCTGTCGGCCTGATCCTTTATGCTCGCCCGCCGTCGGCAAGGCGGGCGGCCCCTCCGGTACGCCACGCTCGAAGGCTGGATGACGGAAGAGTCCCGACCGTTCAGGCCGCGGCGGCCGGCGCGGCGGGATAGGACCTGGTGCGAAAATTCACCCAGAACCACCATAGAAGCGGCACGGTGACGACGATCATGACGATCGGCCGGAACCAAAGCCGGATCAAGGCGTGCACCTGTCCGAACAAACCGGTAAGGCCAGCCAGGAACAGCAGCGCGGCAAGGACGGCATGCAGCCATCCCCTGCTTCCGTTCTCCCACATGACGGCGATCGCGACCCCGGCCGGCAGGACGAGCATGATGAAGGTGTTGTACTCGACGCGCGGATTGAAGATGCACATGTAGAAACAGGCCGCCAGGAAGATGGCGAGCCCGCTGGTCTTGCGGTCCAGCTTGCGGTCGTACCAGACGACCAGCCCCAACGTGGCAAGCGCGGCAACGAGGCGGATGCCCGTCGCCACCGTCTCCGGCAGCGGCATCCCGATGGCGGTGAACGGCGCGGTGAAGTCGGCGGGCTGGAACGCCACCGACCGGTGCAGCGACATCGACGTCATCAGCCGGGCGAAGTCCTCATAAAGCATGGTCACGTAGTCCGCCGGCCCGAAGGCATAGGGGATCGCCAGCAGAAGAAGCACCGACAACAGCAGCATCGGAATGAGCTTCGGCCTCAAGACGCCGATCAAAAGCAGCACCACGATCGCCGTCGGCTTGGCGACGAGGGCAAGCGTGGCCCAGAAAAGCGTTTCGGCCCGCTTGCCGTCCAGCGCCGACAACATGAGCAGCCAGCACGCCCCCGTCAGCAACACCGTCGCCTGACCGTTGCGCATCGCACCCGCCGATACAGGCAGGGCCAGAAGCACGACATAGGACAGCATCCAGATCCGGTTCGACGGCTGGAGCCAAGCGATCTGGCGCATCGCCGCCCAGGTTAGCACGGCAAAACCCAGCAACCGCCAGAGAAGGTCGCCGGCAAAGGGGCCGAGCTTGGCGAACGGCATGAACAGTACCGCGAAAGCCGGCGTATAAAGATAGCCGACCGCCAGATCGAGATTATAGGGCGATTGGCCGGCCACGAACGCCTCGGCGCCATGCCGATAGGCGGGGATCACCGACCGGTGGTCCGGCGCGAGGCTCGAAATGACCAGGATGACAAGGAAGCTGGTCACCCACAGGATCAGCCCACCCCAATCCACCATCCTCCCGGACCAGACGCGCCTGAACCCCACCATGGTCGATATTGCCCCCGCCGACGGCGAATTTTACCCAAGTTGCCTGCCGCGAGCGCATATCACGGACCAGCGCCTTCGGTACAGCACCTTCACAAACGGGCTTTCGCAAGGATACGGGAGTGGTGCAGAAACTGGTGACCGTGCCGGGAAATCGCCAAGCACACAGTCCAAATCCGCTGGTGGAGCTGAGGGGGATCGAACCCCTGACCTCGTCATTGCGAACGACGCGCTCTCCCAGCTGAGCTACAGCCCCGTTCAGCGGATGGCGCATTTATGAGGTGCGGCCGGCGCCTGTCAAGCGGCCTGCGCGTCCGCTCGCCGATTTCATCGCACGACTTCGGTCTACCCTACCGCGGCGCGCCACAGTGCACCGGCGCGAGCGGCAAGGGTCTTGCCCGCTTCCCCGGCAATGGCTACATGTCGCTCATCGAACGGAGCCTTTAATGAACGCGCTTATCGACACGCTCATCTACGCGCTCAGCCTGTATTGGTGGATCATCATCGCGTCAGCCATCTTTTCCTGGCTGTTCGCCTTCAACGTGGTCAATTCACGAAACGCCTTCGTGAACAACATCGGCACGGTGCTCTACCGCCTGACCGAGCCGGTCTACCGGCCGATTCGCCGTTTCCTGCCCGACCTCGGCGGCATCGATATCTCGCCCATCATCGTGCTCCTGGTCATCTTCTTCCTGCAGCGTTTCCTCGACAGCACCGTCCGATTCGCCTTTTATTGACGAGCCCCGGCCCCTGCTGGCGCCGGCGCGGCGACGGCATCGACCTGTTCGTGCGGCTGACGCCCAAATCGGCGCAGGACAGGCTCGAGGGCGTCGAAACCGCTGCGGACGGGCACAGCTACTTGAAAGCGCGCGTCCGCGCCGTGCCGGAAAAGGGCGCTGCCAACGCCGCATTGGAAAAGCTGGTCGCCAGGGCGCTCGGCGTGGCGGCGTCGAGCGTCTCCGTCAGCGCCGGTGGCACGGCCCGGCTCAAGACCCTGCATATCAGCGGCGACCCGTCGAATCTCGCGGAGGTTCTGGCGGCGCTGGCCGGAAAGCCGGATGGCAGAAAGCCGTCAGGCGAAGGCGGCTGAGCCTCTTCTGTCCCGCTCTCAGATCGCGAGCCCTGCCTTGAGCCCCTCAAGCACCGCCTCCTCGGCGGTGCGCGGCGTCAGCGCATCGCCGATGACGTGGACCTCGCCCGCGAAACCGTCGAGTTCGGCTTCCAGCTCGGCAACGCGATCATGCCCCTGCGACAGCACCAGCGTGTCGACATCCTCGAAAATCATCGGCTCGCCGGAGGCGGCGTGCTCCATGTAGACGGTCGCGCCGTCGGCCCCGTAGAGGCGCGCATAGGGAACGATCTCGACGCCCAGCCGATGGAGATTGGCGACCATGGTATCGCGGACATAGCCGTGGATGGTTTCGCCCGCCGCGACGGCTTCCACGCATAGCCGCACCCGGCAGCCGTCGCACGCGAGCTTTTCGGCCAGCCCCATGCCGATCCAGTCCGCCCGCCAATCGGCGATGACGACGCTGGCGCCGACATTGGCCTGGCCGGTAAGCACCTGCCAGGCATCGACGACATGGCTGTCCTCGCCGCCCTCCATGGCGGGTCGGTGCGGCCGGCCGCCGGTCGCGATCACCACGGCGTCGGCGCCGGCCGCCTCGACCAGTGCCCGCGTGACCGGCGAGCGGCGCTGCACGACGACGCCGGCCAGCTCCATCTCGCGCTGCAGGTTGGTGATGATGCCGCCGAACTCGGCGCGCCCCGGCAGAAGCTGCGCCAACCGCGCCTGGCCACCCAGTTGGGCTTCCGTCTCATGCAGCACCACCTCATGGCCGCGCTCGGCCAGGACGGCGGCGGCTTTCATGCCGGCCGGGCCGCCGCCGGCGACGATCACCCGTTTGCGCAAGGTCGCCTTCGGCTTCATCCCCAGCGTCAACTCGCGCCCTGTTTCCGGGTGCTGGATGCAGGAAATCGGGTAGCCCTTGTGGAAATGGCCGATGCAGGCCTGGTTGCAGCCGATACAGGCGCGGATGTCGTCGACGCGGCCGTCCTTCGCCTTCTCCGGCATGTCGGGATCGCAGATCATGGCGCGGGTCATGCCGCACATGTCGGCCTGCCCCGTCTCCAGCACCTGTTCGGCGATCTGCGGCTGGTTGATGCGGCCGGCGACGAACACCGGCTTGCCGACGATCGTCTTGAGCGCGGCCGCAAAGGGCGCGGAATAGCCGCCGGAATAGTACATGGGCGGCACGATATGGACCGCCCCCATCAGCGATGCCGAGGTGCCGGCGACGACGTTGAAATAATCGATCACCCCGTCGCCATCGAGCATCTTGCAGAAGGTCAGCACCTCGGCCGTCTCAAGCGTCTGGCTGTCGTGCTCCTCACCGGTGATGCGCAGCCCGACCACGAAATCGGGACCGGTCTTGGCGCGGATATCGGCAGCCACCTCGCGCAGGAAGCGCAGCCGGTTCTCGACGCTGCCGCCATAGGCGTCTTCGCGCAGGTTGACATGCGGGTTGAGGAACTGGGCGGGCAAATAGCCGTGGCTGGCGACGATCTCGCAGCCGTCAAACCCGGCCTTCATCAGCCGGACAGCCGCGTCGCCGTAACCGGAGACGATTTCCCGCAGCAGTTTCAGCGACAGCGGTACCGGCATGACATGGAAGCGAGCATTGGGCACCGCCGAGGGCGCATAGGCGACGGCCGCCGTGCCGTCCTGCGTTTCCATGATCTCTCGGCCCGGATGGAAAAGCTGGCCGCAGATCTTCGCCCCATGGCGATGCACGGCCTCGGCCAGCCGGGCATAGCCTGGGATGGCATCGTCGTCCGTCGCCATAAGGATATGCGAGGTATAGCGCGCGGTCTCGTGCACGCCGGAAACCTGGGCGACGATAAGGCCGACGCCGCCACGTGCGCGCGCCTCCTGATAGGCGATCAGTTGGTCCGTTACATGGCCATGATGGGCCATGACCGTGTCGTGACCGGTAGAGAGGATGCGGTTGCGAACCTCCATCTTTCCCACGCTGATCGGTGAAAAAAGATGCGGAAAGCTGGTCATGCACCCTCACAAGGCTGGGCGGCGCCTGCGGAGGCAGGACGAAGCGCTTGGCTATCCGCCTTGTAGCGCAATGCCGGCGTGCCCGGCAACCGAAGGTCGAGGCCCAGCCGAGCGGCCGTCACGTCCGCAAAAAGAAAAAACCCGGCGGTCACCCGCCGGGTTTTCCATCAGACGATGATACGCCGATCAGAACGAGCGGTCGAAACGAACGCCCACGCCCCAGGCGTCGCCCTTGTCATGGCCGGTCTCGCCATCAAGCTGGAAGCCGTTCTTCCAGTTCTTGTAGTTGGCGTAGCTGACTTCCGCCGTGACGTTCCAGCCCGGGACGATGTCGTAGGACACGTTACCCGTTGCCGCGAAGGTCTTGCTGGCGTCATAGGACAGCTGAGCGTTCAACGAGGTCTTTTCGTTGACCTTGTAAGTGCCGCCGCCATAGACAGCCCACTTGCCATCCCAGTTCTTGTAGAAGTCGTGGTCAGTACCATAACCGTAGCGACCGAACTTGTGGTTGCTGTACGCGCCCATCGCCCACAGTTCGGCGTTCGGGCCGACGTTGACGCCAAGGCGACCCTTGACGGCGACGGTGCGGTAGTTGCTGTCATAGCCAGCAACCAAGGACGCGGTGCCCCAGCCCTGCGTGTACTTGATGCCGCCGACGATGTGCGGGACATAGCTGCGGATCGTGTGATCGTTCCACGGATCAAGAACAACACCAGCAGCATCAGTCTCGGAAGCGTCATAGCCCTGCTCGAGCGAGATGATCGCCGAGAAGCCGTTGCCGGCGTCGAAGGTGTAGCTGATCAGGTTGGTGTCGAAGTCGCCGCCGTAGCCGATCAGCGAGTCCTGGATGACGTTGCCGGCGTAGCCGCTGAAGGCGTCGAAAGCCGACTCGTCCTTACCAAGGCGCAGGCCACCGAGCTGGACCCAACCATACTTCAGCCAGCTGGTGTCGGTCTTGCCGCCGTTGGCCCAGTCGAAACGGGTGCTGACGTAGGTCGACAGCGTGCCGAGTTCGGTTTCCTGGCCGGTCCAGAAGCGCAGTTCGGCGCGGGTCAGATAGTGGTAGGAATCGCGATCATTACCGTTCTTGATATCGGTAAGATCCTGACGGTCGCTGGCAACCAGGCTACCGCCGAAGATGTCCTGACGAATCAGGCCGCCAACGCGCAGGCAGGTCTCGGTGCCGGGGATGTAGAAGTAACCAGCGCCGTACACGTCGCAGACGCGGACGTATTCAGCCGGTTCCGGCTCGGCAACGACGACTGCGTCAGCAGCCTGTACGCCGGAAACTGCGACGAGGGCCGCAGCGGAGCCGAGAAGAAGGCTCTTAATGTTCATTTTCTGACCTCCAGTCAAAAGTTAACAAACGGGTCTGGGTAATTTTTTGCTGAAGGACAGCTTTCCCTGCCCCATCCCCACTTAGAAAAAGATGCGCGTCCGCGCCGCTTCCTCTTTCCCGACATTACCCATCGGTCGGTGCCGTTCAACCTCGTTCGTACGGGGGAAAGCGCCGGCGTGCCGCTATCGGTTCTGCCTGTTGCAGAAACAGCACATTTTGAGGAGGCCATAAACGCTTCATTAATAAATGAGGCATGCCGACCCCGCCCGAGAGCGGGATTTCGGCCGTCTCGCACCGCGACTCACCCATCGAGTGATTCCAAGCGAGGCGAGCTCGATGCGGAAATCCGACGCGTTTGCGGTCTCAAGCTCTGGGGTCGTAGCCGCGTCGACGGTCAGTTTCCGACGAAAGCGACTGACTTACTCACTCACGTCATTCCGGGGCCGCGCAGCGGAACCCGGAATGACGGCTGGGTGTGAACGGATTCTTCAAACAAAAAGCCCCGCCGGATCGCTCCGGCGGGGCTTGCTATTGGTCCGCCGCGCGGGGCGGCTTGCGGCTTAGTTGCCCTGCTTCTTCAGCGCGGCGCCGAGGATGTCGCCCAGCGAAGCGCCGGAGTCGGTCGAGCCGTACTGAGCCACGGCTTCCTTCTCCTCGGCGATTTCCAGCGCCTTGATCGAAACCTGCAGCTTGTGCGTCTTCTTGTCGAAGGAGATGACGCGGGCATCGACCTTCTGGCCGACCGAGAAGCGCTCGGGGCGCTGCTCGTCGCGGTCGCGCGAAAGGTCGCTGCGCTTGATGAAGGTGTCGATGCCGCTGTCGACCAGCCGCACTTCCAGTCCGCCATCCTTGATGCCGATCACTTCGCAGGTGACGACGGCGTTCTTGCGCAGTTCGCCCGAAGCGGCGGCGTCGCCGGCCGCGTCACGCGAAAGCTGCTTGATGCCGAGCGAGATGCGCTCCTTGTCGATGTCGACGTCGAGCACCTGCGCCTTGACCATGTCGCCGCGGTTGTACTCCTCGATGACCTGCTCGCCCGGACGGCTCCAGTCGAGGTCCGACAGGTGCACCATGCCGTCCACGTCGCCTTCCAGGCCGATGAACAGGCCGAACTCGGTCTTGTTCTTGACCTCGCCCTCGACCTGGCTGCCGACCGGGTAGTTGCGGGCAAAGGCTTCCCACGGATTCTCCAGCGTCTGCTTAAGGCCGAGCGAAATGCGGCGCTTGGCCGGATCGACCTCGAGCACGACGACGTCGACCTGCTGGGTGGTGGACAGGATCTTGCCGGGATGGACGTTCTTCTTCGTCCACGACATTTCCGAAACGTGGATGAGGCCTTCGATGCCCGGCTCCAGTTCCACGAACGCACCGTAGTCGGTGATGTTGGTGACGGTGCCGGTGATCTTCTTGCCGATCGGGAACTTGGTGCCGATGTCGGACCACGGATCGCTCTCGAGCTGCTTCATGCCGAGCGAGATGCGGTGCGTCTCCTGGTTGATGCGGATGATCTGCACCTTGACCGTCTGGCCGATGTTCAAAATCTCGGTCGGATGGTTGACGCGGCGCCATGCCATGTCGGTGACGTGCAGCAGGCCGTCGATGCCGCCGAGGTCGACGAACGCACCGTAGTCGGTGATGTTCTTGACCACGCCTTCGACCACCTGGCCCTCTTCGAGGTTCTGGACGATCTCCGAACGCTGCTCGGCGCGGCTCTCTTCAAGCACGGTGCGGCGCGAAACCACGATGTTGCCGCGACGGCGATCCATCTTGAGGATCTCGAAGGGCTGCGGGTTGTGCATGAGCGGGGTGACGTCGCGGATCGGACGGATGTCGACCTGCGAACGCGGCAGGAAGGCCACGGCGCCGTCGAGGTCGACGGTGAAGCCGCCCTTGACCTGGTTGAAGATGACGCCTTCGACGCGCTCGCCCTTGTTGAACTTCTCTTCGAGCTTGACCCAGCTCTCCTCGCGGCGGGCCTTCTCGCGCGAAAGCATCGCCTCGCCCAGCGCGTTCTCGATGCGCTCGACATAAACCTCGACGACATCGCCGACCTTGAGGGTGGAATCCTTGCCCTTGGCGCCGAATTCCTTCAGCGGCACGCGGCCCTCGACCTTGAGGCCGACGTCGATGATGGCCATGTCCTTCTCGATCGCGGTGATGGTGCCGCGCACGACCTGGCCTTCGCCGGAATTGCCGGCGGAAAACGATTCTTCAAGCATGCTCGCGAAATCGTCGCGAGTGGGGTTCGCTACTGACATTGTTTCTCCTGGAAAGCTTCGCCCTGTCGCGAAGCGGGCGCCGTGGGTTAGCGTTGCGTTAGCCTGCCGGCGTTCCGGGGCTCTTCAAAACCCCTGGCCGCTCTATGCGGCAATTCCGGCGCATCATGAATGCTGGCAGGCTGGTTTCACCTGATATGGCGCGCATCCTCGAAATTGGAAGGACCGACCGGATCAGGCGTCGTCGCTTTCGGCCACCGCGTCGTCGATGATCGCCACGGCCGCAAGAAACGCGGCCTCTATAGACATTTCCGACGTATCGAGCAAGTGCGCGTCGGCGGCCGGCTTCAACGGCGAATCGGAGCGGCCCATGTCGCGCTCGTCGCGGCGCTTTATGTCGGCCAGAATCTGGTCGTAGTCGGCCGTTCCGCCGATCGCCTCGATCTCGTCGAAGCGGCGCCTCGCCCTCACCTCGGGGCTCGCCGTCACATAAAGCTTCACCGTGGCGGCGGGGCACACCACGGTGCCGATGTCGCGGCCGTCGAGCACGGCACCCGGCGGGGCGTCGGCAAAGGCGCGCTGCTTTTCGACCAGGATGCGGCGCACCGAGGGGATGACCGCCACCTTCGAGGCGGCCTCGCCGACCGCATGCGCCGACAGCACGTCGCGGTCCAGCGCCGACAGGTCGACCTGCCGCGCCGCCGTTTCGGCGGCGGAGACATTGTCCAGCGGCAGGCCGAAATCCAGCAGCGCGTGCGCCACCGCGCGATAGGTCAGGCCGGTATCGAGCAGGTTCAGGCGGTAGTGGTCGGCGAGCCTGCGCGCCAGCGTGCCCTTGCCCGCACCGGCCGGCCCGTCGATGGCGACGACGAGGTTTTTATCGCCGGGGCTCATGCCCTGAGCACCGGGCGCGTCAGGCAGGTCGGCCCGCCCTCGCAGGCCACGCACAGCGCATCCGCCTCGAAGGTGGCGACAATGCAGCCGGCCGCCTCCATCGCCGCCTTGGTCTTCGGGAAGCCGGCAATGGCGATGACCTTGCGCTGGTCGGTCGGCAGCACGTTGAGGCTGAGGCCGTTGGAGGCCATGAACTCGCCCGCGTCGCCCTCGACGAGCTTGATGCCGCGTGCCTTTAGCAGTTGATAGAATGGCGCCGGCAACAAGGGCGAATAGACCAGCGCCAAATCGTCGGCGAGCGGGCTGATCACCGACATCAGGTGCAGGCACGCCTCCTCGCCCTGCCACAGCGGCAGGTCGAAGCCGAGCACCGTTATCCCTTTCGGGGCGAGCAGTTCTGCAAGCTGGCGCACGCCTTCCTGGTTGGTGCGCACGCCGCGCCCGACGACCAGCGTGTTTTTGTCCAGCCACACCGTATCGCCACCCTCGACCTGGCCGGGAGCCTCGATGCGGCCGAGGATCGGGATGCCCATGCGCCGGTAGGCGGCCTCATGCAGCTCCGGTTCCGGCAGGCGCAAGGCCTTGCCCATGGAAAGGATGATCGCGCCATGCTCGGTCATCAGCGAGGGGTCGAAGGTAAAGACCGAATCGGACAGGCCGTCATCTTCCTCGGTCAGCCACTCGATCTCTGCGCCGCTGGCCGCCACCAGCTCGGCCAGCCCCTTGTGCTCGAGCGCGGCCCTGTGCGGGTCGAAGCCCGGACCATAATGCCACTCGGCCGCAACAGCGCGGCGCATGGCGCTTGCGGCCGAACGCATCAGCACCCGCCTGAGCGGGGCGGCCATCGACTGCGCTCCATAGGTCTTTTCCAACAGCTTCCTCCAAAAGACTTCCGGCCGCTCCGGGCCAGCGTTCAATAATCCTTGAAAGGGCCTTCGATCAATGGTCCAAGACGACGGTTGACGCCGACAACGAGAACGGTCCATCTTGGCCAAGAAACATCGGTCGGTGGCGGGTAATGGGTGAGGAATTGCGACGACGACCGCTTGCTGCGTCTTCAACGGCGGCGAGGCGGTGATGGGCGCAAGCGCTGAATCGGCGGCCGGATCGGAAGCGCGGGCCATCGCCCCCGAGGCGATCCACGTCGAGAACCTGCACAAGAAATTCGGCGACCTGCACGTGCTGAAAGGCGTCTCGCTGTCGGCGCGCGACGGCGACGTCATCGCCATCATCGGCGGTTCCGGCTCCGGCAAGTCCACGCTGCTGCGCTGCATCAACTGCCTGGAGAACCCGACCAGCGGCGTCGTTCGCGTCAATGGCGAAGAAATCCGCATGAAGGCCGACAGCCACGGCAACACCCAACCCGCCGACCGCAGGCAGATCGAGCGCATCCGCTCGCGCCTCGGAATGGTGTTCCAGAACTTCAACCTGTGGAGCCACATGACGCTCCTGGAAAACGTCATCGAGGTTCCGGTGCATGTATTGGGCGTCAAGCCCGAGGTCGCGACCGCCGAGGCGGAAAAGCTGCTCGCCCGCGTCGGGCTCGCCGAAAAGCGCGACGTCTACCCGGCCTACCTGTCCGGCGGCCAGCAGCAGCGCGGGGCGATCGCGCGCGCGCTCGCCATCCAGCCGCGCGTCATGCTGTTCGACGAGCCGACCTCGGCGCTCGACCCGGAACTGGTCGGCGAGGTGCTGAAAGTCATCGGCGACCTCGCACGCGAAGGCCGCACCATGGTGCTGGTGACGCATGAAATGAAGTTCGCCCGCGAGGTCGCGACGCATGTCGTCTACCTCTACAACGGCGTGGTCGAGGAAGAAGGCCCGCCGGACGCGATCTTCAACGCCCCCAGGTCCGAGCGGCTGAAGCAATTCATCCGCAACATCGGGTGAGCGGCAAAGACAACGGGAACAAACTCAACCAAGTGGGAGAATGGACGATGAAGACTTTCCTGAAAATAACGGCGGCCGCCGCCGTGTTCGCGCTGGCCGGGGCGTTTTCGGCGAGCGCCGAGCAGATCAAGGTCGGCTTTTCGCCGGAAGCCTATCCGCCCTTCTACACGCAGGATTCGTCGGGCAACTGGACCGGCTGGGAAGTCGACATCACCAAGGCGATCTGCGAGGAAGCAAAGCTCGACTGCGTGCTGACGCCGATCCCGTGGGACGGCCTGATCCCGGCGCTGAAGACCAAGAAGATCGACGCCATCATGAACTCGATGTCGATCACCGCCGAGCGCGAGAAGGAAATCGACTTCTCCGACAAGTACTATAACACGCCGACCGCGATCATCGGGCCGAAGAGCGAGAAGTTCGACGCCACGCCGGAAGGCATCAAGGGCAAGATTCTCGGCGTGCAGGTTTCGACCGTGCATGCGGCCTATGCCAAGAAGCATTTCGCCGACGTCGCCTCGGAGATCAAGGAATACCAGACGCAGGACGAAGCCAACCAGGACCTCGTCGCCGGACGCATCGACGCCACGCAGGCCGACTCGATCGCGCTCGACGCCTTTCTCAAGTCCGACCAGGGCAAGGAATGCTGCGACCTCAAGGGCTATGTCGCTCCCGACCTCGAAGTGCTCGGACCCGGCGTCGGCGCCGGCGTGCGCAAGGGCGATACCGAGCTGAAGGACAAGATCAACGCCGCCATCAAGGCGGTTCGCGCCAACGGCAAGTACCAGGAAGTCACCAAAAAGTACTTCGACTTCGACATCTACGGCGACGAGACGGCCGCCAACTGACCTCA
>Ga0182744_1003216_pt1 | contig 12879 bp, 9 predicted proteins | sample eDN3rd30CKraftMG_FD_128525 | JGI IMG/M metagenome (GOLD analysis project Ga0182744, IMG submission 128525) | Enriched Miracle-Growth compost microbial communities from Emeryville, California, USA - eDNA 3rd pass 30_C Kraft MG (version 2) (version 2) ...
CCGATTCACCTTTCCGGTGAACGGTGTGAATGTTTGATCGAGGAGGACGGACATGGATGCAGGAATCGTCGTACCCATCGGGTTTTTCATCATGGTGGCGGTGCTCGCGGTGGGCACACCTCTCGCGCGCGCCTTCGCGCGCAAGATGAGCAGTCAGGGAGGACAGGCCGCCGTGCCGGCCGAACTCCAGCAGCGCCTCCAGCGCATGGAACAGGCGATCGATTCGATAGCGGTCGAGGTCGAGCGGATTTCGGAGGGGCAGCGCTTCACCACGAAACTGCTCGCGGAGCGGCAGGAGCCGGAACCGCTTCCCGCCGCGAGGTCGTCCTCGAGGTGATCGCCGCCACGAAGCTGCCGAGCTGACATGTCCGACATCCTCATCGTGGACGACGAGCCGAACATCCGGAGAATGGTCGGCGCCCTCCTTTCCGCCGAGGGTTTCACGGTGCGCGACGCGCCGGACGGCGCGAGCGGAGTGCGCGCGGCGCAGGAGCGCGAACCGGATGCGGTGCTCCTCGACCTCATGATGCCCGGCGAGCTGGATGGGATGGCGACGCTCACTCGACTGCGCGAGCGCTTTCCCGAAGTACCGGTGGTGATGATGAGCGGACGCGCGGGGCTCAGCGACGCGGTGAAGGCCACGAAGCTCGGGGCCTTCCACTTTCTCGAGAAGCCGCTCACTCCGGAGAGCGTCGTACTCACCCTTCGCTCGGCGCTCGAGCTGCGCCAGGCGCGCCGCGAGGCGCGCACTTTGCGCGAGGACCTCGGCTTCGGCGGCGAGATGGTGGGCACCAGCGACGCGATGAAGCGCGTGCGCGCTCTCATCGATCGCGTCGCGCCGACGAATGCACGCGTGCTCCTGATGGGCGAATCGGGGACCGGAAAGGAGCTGGCGGCAGCCGCGATCCATCGCGGCAGCGAACGACGCGATCATTCGTTCGTGCGGGTGAATTGCGCAGCCATCCCGCGCGATCTCGTCGAGAGCGAGATGTTCGGGCACGAGCGCGGCGCATTCACCGGAGCTACGCAGCGGCGCATCGGCCGCTTCGAGCTGGCCGACAAGGGTACGCTTCTCCTCGATGAAGTGGGTGATCTCGGCGCCGACGCGCAGGCGAAGCTTCTCCGGGCGATCGAAGCGGGCGAGATCGAACGTCTCGGAGGGGGGAAGCCGATTCCGGTGGACGTGCGCATAGTGGCCGCGACCAACATGGACCTCGAGAAAGCAGTGGCAGAGGGAAGGTTCCGTGAGGATCTGTACTTCCGGCTGAACGTGATCCCGATCGGGCTGCCGCCGCTGCGCGAGCGGCCCTCCGACATCGCCGCGCTGGTGGCGCACTTCTCCAATCTCTACCGCGCCCGCAGCGGGCGTCCCGCTCCACGCTGGCACGATGAGGCGCTGGCGCTCCTTCGTCGCTATCGCTGGCCCGGCAACGTACGCGAGCTCGCGAACATAGTCGAGCGGCTGGCCATCCTGCATTCGGGCGAGGAAGTGACGGCGGAGGATGTGAGTGCCGTGCTGCGCGTGGACGCGGGCGCGGAAGCTCGACGCGACGTGGGCGCGAACGGAACCGGCATCGGAGCCGGCATGCACGGCGCGACACGCGCCAACGTGGATGTCGAACCGGACCTCCCGTTGAGCGATGCACTCGACGGCTACGAGCGAATGTTGATCGCGCACGCGCTCTCGGCCGCAGGCGGCAACGTGGCGGAAGCGGCGCGGCGGCTCCGCACCGATCGGCCGAATCTCTACCGGCGGATGCGCCGGCTCGGAGTGGATTGGGGCAGCGCGTGAGATCCGGCCCGTCCAGCGGCGCTGCGCGGATCGCGCTACTACCGTACTTCCCCGGAGCCATGATGCGGACGACGATCCTCGCCTGCTGCGGCGCCCTGCTCTGGTGGTCCCCATGCGCGGCGCAGGCGCAGCAGGGTCCCGGCGCGGCGCGCGTCGACACTGCGCAGCGCGCCGACACACTTTCGTACGACGATGCCGCCGAGGTGGCGTATCTCTACAACCTCCCGGCGGCACTGCGCGCGACGAGAGATCTCGGCATACCCGCGTCGCAGACCATCGATGGCGATCTGTCGGTGCTCGAGGCCTCACTCACGGTGGCCGGGCACGTGACGGGCCGCGTGGTGGTGATCAACGGACAGGTCACGCTCGTTCCCGGAGCGCGAATCGACGGCGAACTGGTAGTGACCGGAGGCGAAGTGCGCGGCGCCGACAGCGCCTCGGTTGGCGGTGCCTTGAAGATCTATCGCCCCGTGATGATGTACCGTCTCGAGGGTGATCGCGTTGTGGCCGTGCGCGACGAGAGCCGCAACGTCGCAAACTGGTTCCGCCGCTGGAAGCGGCGCCACGAACGCAGCATGAGCCGCATCAAGCTGAAGAGCGGCACTTACAACCGGGTCGAAGGGATGCCGGTACTCTTCGGGCCGAGCATCAGGAGCAACAACGCACTGGGCCCGCTGCGCGTGGAGGCGCTCGGGATCTATCGCTCCGCTGACGGCTTCGACTGGAAGCCCGACAACCTCGGCTACAGCACCAGCGCGGAGATGCAGTTCGGCTATGGCCGTGGCGTCGCGGTGGGGGGTGAAGCGTTCGACATGGTACAGGCGGTCGAGCCCTGGCAGTTGCGCGACAGCGAGATCGGACTCGCATCGTTCTTTCTGCGCCGCGACTACCGCGATTACTACAACCGCAAGGGGTGGCACGGCTACATCGCGTTGCGCGATGGCAATTCGCTCTCACTAACGCTCGGCTACGGGAGGGAGCGCTGGCAGACGCGCGATGCGCGCGACCCGTTCACACTCTTCCGCAACTCGTCCGACTGGCGCGCGAATCCCGTGATGGATGCGGGCCGCTTCGAACTGGTGGACGCTACGATCCAGTACGACACGCGCAACAACGTGGACAACCCGTGGACGGGGTGGCTGGTCGTCGCGAACGTGGAGCACGGCTGGAGTCCCGAGGTGGTCCCGGGGCCGGCCGCGCCACTCGCGCGTCCCGATCCGTCTCCGCCGGGTTCGGTGTCGTACACGCGCGGTTTCCTCGACGCGCGGCGATACAACCGCATCTCACCGCAGAGCCAGTTGAACCTTCGACTCGTGCTCGGCGGCTGGCTCGCCGGCGACCCGCTCCCGCTGCAGCGCCGCTTCTCGCTCGGCGGAGCGGGAACGCTGCCCGGCTACGATTTTCGCGATGCCGTGGGCGGCTCCGACGTTCTCACCTGCAGCGATGGCTCGAGTCTCCCGGGGAGTCCCGCGCAGTGCGAGCGCGTCGCGCTCGTACAGGCCGAGTACCGGGGCAACCTCCGCTTCCACTTCTTCGGCGGCGCGGGCACGGGAGGGTGGAACTGGAGCTTCTACCACCCGTTGCAGTGGGTGGTGTTCGCCGATGCGGGACGCGGGTGGCTCCTGCACGAGCGAAACGGCGATGGCGCGATCGTCGACTCGCCGAAGCTGCCGGCGCTCGACACGTTCAAGAGCGACATCGGCATCGGCCTGGACGCGGAAGTGCTGGGCGTGTTCGTCGCGAAGTCGCTCACCGACTTCGGGAGGCCGATCAACTTCTCGATCCGGCTCAGACACCGCTTCTGATGCGTTCGGCGACGTTGGTCGCGCTCCTCGTGCTCCTGTTCGTCGCGCCGGCGGCGGCGCAGAGCGGAGCGAGTCTGGAGATCGCGCTCCCGGCCGATGCGGAGCTCACCCGCCGTACCCCGGCGGTGAGCGCTCGCAACGTACTCCGCGACCACCGGCTGGAGGAGCTGCTGCACAGCGGCTTCCCCGCGCGCCTGCATTTCAAGGTGGAGCTCTGGTCGGCCGACGGAGTCTTCGACGCACTGAAGTCGCAGGCGGAGTGGGATGTGGTGGTGCGATACAATCCGCTGGAACGCCGCTACTCCGCAGTTCGTATCGTCGAGGAGCGCGCCACATCGCTCGGCAGCTTCGCATCGTTCGACAGCGTGCAGACGGCGGCGGCACGACCGTATCGTCCATCGATGCGACTCCCATCGGGCACGGGCCGACACTACTACATCGCGATGCTCGACGTCGCGATGCTCTCGGTCAACGACATCGACGAAGTCGAGCGCTGGCTCCGCGGCGAACTCTCACCCGCCGTCCGCGGCGAGCGCAGCGCCGGCACCGCGATCTCCCGCGGCGCGAAGACACTCGTCACCCGTCTCCTCGGCGGCCGCAGCCAGCACTACGAGGCGAGGACGAGGGTCTTTCGGCCCCCGCCCGAGGGGAAGTAACGGTAGGAGGAGACAGGACACAGGACACAGGAAACAGAAACTGCACACCCATGCAGACCGGTGTGCAGTTTCTGTTTCCTGTGTCCTGTCGCCTGCCCCTAAATCCCCTCCAACTGATGCAGCGTCTCCTCACCGTAGAAGAGTCGAATGTACTTCGACTGCGTCGGGGTGAGGCGGCGGACGGCCCAGCTCAGGTGGACGAAGTGAGGCTCGCTGGGCGGCGTGAGCGGGTGCATGCCGATCTCCTCGGGCATGCGGTTCCCCTTGCGAGTGTTGCAGGGGGAGCAGGCCGTCACCACGTTCGTCCAGTCGTTGCTGCCGCCGCGCGAGATCGGGATCAGGTGGTCACGCGTGAGCGACTCGCGCGGGCGCAGGTCGGCCGTGCCGCGGCCGCAATACTGGCAGCGGTAGTTGTCGCGCGCGAACAGGAAAGTGTTCGTCACCTGGCGCCGGAACCGTCGCGGCACGTGGATGAACTTCACCAGGCGAATGACCACGGGACGCGGCATGGTGAGGCGCTCCGACCGCACCAGGCGCTCCTCATCCGCCTCGACGATTTCGGCCTTTCCGTCGAGTACGAGCCTCAGTGCCCTGCGCATGGGCACCATCGTGAGCGGCTCGAACGAAGCGTTCAGCGCCAGACACCCGACGATCACGTGGCCCTCCTTGACCCGCAAAAGAAAAACTCCCGCCTCGAAGCTCAGGGCGGGAGCGTGCTAACTGCTACACACGGGCAAACCCCCGTCGCGCCACACGATGGTGGCGCCGGCTACTCGTTCTACACTGGCCATCCCCGAACGGTGCCACGGCAGCGCCCGGCAGTCGAGCGAACGACTCGCGTTCATGTCGGTCTACCGAAGCGCCTCGACGGCATCGCCCACCGGCGTCAGCCATCCGTGGCGGTCTTCGATACGGCCGGTAGCGATCCCCATGAACTGTTCCTGGATGGAGCGCGTGATCGGGCCAGGTTTCCCTTCTCCCACCTGTATCCGATCCACCGAGCGGATCGGCGTCAACTCGGCGGCAGTGCCCGAGAAGAAAAGTTCATCGGCGATGTAGAGCATCTCGCGCGGGATCTCCATCTCGCGCACCTCGATACCGAGATCGTGTGCGATGCGGATCACCGAGTCCCGCGTGATCCCCTGCAGGATCCCCGCGGAGAGCGGCGATGTGTACAACACGCCGTCGCGCACGAGGAAGATGTTCTCCCCACTTCCCTCCCCCACGTGCCCCTGCACGTCCAGCACGATCCCTTCCGCGTACCGATTGACTCGCGCCTCCATCTTGGCGAGCTGGGAGCCGAGGTAGTTGCCGCCGGCCTTGGCGAGCGCGGGAATCGTATCGGGCGCGGGGCGCCGCCAGCTCGAGACGCCGGCGTCGATCCCCTCGTCCAGCGCCTCGTCGCCGAGGTAGCGGCCCCAACGCCACGCGATGATGAACGTCTCGGCGGGCAGATCCACCGGATAGATCCCCATCTGCTCACCGGTGCGTACCACGATCGGCCGCAGATAGCACTCGGAGACTTCGTTGGCCGCCACGGTATCCACGCACGCCTGCACGAGCGCGTCGACATCGTGGCGCGGCACGATCCGGTAGATCCTGCACGAGTCGCGGAGACGCACGATGTGGTCGCGGAGTCGGAAGATCGCCGGGCCGGAAGGTGTGTTGTAGCAGCGCACCCCTTCGAACACGGACGATCCATAGTGCACGACGTGACTCATCACGTGGATGGTCGCGCTTTCCCATGGCACCAGTTGCCCGTCACGCCAGATCAGCGACGTCCGCCCCGAACTTCCGCTCGACATACTCGCCTCGTAAAGAGATGAGCTTATGATAACTGGCGAGGGGGGACGGGAAAAGGGAGCGAAGAAGGAAACAGGACACAGGAAACAGAAACTGCACACCAGTCCGCGTCAGGCACGCTTAGGCCGGCATCCATGATGGCCTGTCGAACATGGATTCCCGCTTTCGCGGGAATGACCGGTTGGGAGTGCAGTTCCTGTTCCCTGTTGCCTGTGTCCTGTTTCCTTCTTCACTGCTATCTCGTCGTCCCCGTCGTATCCGGACGCCGGGGTGGGGATCCCGGAATGGCGAAGGGGTTGGGAATCGCGCGGAGCGTGTCGCTTCGCGGCGGGCGGCGCGACGCGGCGGAGTCCATCGGAGATGCGACGCCGAACGGGGTGTGCATGGTGCACTCGCCCACCGGCTCGGTGCCGGGGATGTAGTACTCGGTCACCACCACGCTGTCGGGGCAGAAGGGGTTCCGCAGCATCCCGGTGGTCTCGTCGACCTGGCGGACGAGGATGTCTTCGGGACGCGGCCAGTCGGGCGGTTCGGGACGCCGCTGGTAGACCTCCTTCATGAAGCCGATCCACGCCGGCGCCGCGAGGCGACCGCCCTGCGCGTTCGACATGATCCGCTTCGGCTGGTCGAAGCCGAGCCACACGCCGGCGACCATGTCCGACGTGTAGCCGATGAACCAGACATCGGCATAGTCGTTGGTCGTACCCGTCTTTCCGCCGGCGGGAATGTGGAAGCCCGACGACCACACGCGCGCGGCCGTGCCGCGGCGCACCACGTCCTTCATCACATCGACCATCAGCCACGCCTCGTCGCGCGAGAGCACGCGCACCGAGCGCGGCTTCGCCTCCCACACGACGTTCCCCTGCCCATCCTCCACGCGCAGGATCCCGTTGGCCGGCACCCGATCACCGAGCGTCGCGAACGTGGTGTACGCGGACACCATCTCGATCGGGTACACGTCGGCCGCACCGATCGAGATCGAAGGCACCGGAGGAATCGGTGTGCTGAGACCCATGCGGCGAGCCATGTCTATCACGTTGCGCTCGCCCAGCTCCATCCCCAGCCGGATCGTCGGCAGGTTGCGCGACTGGTACAGCGCGCGCCGCATGGGCATGTAGCCCTCGTACTTGAGATCGTAGTTCTGCGGCGTCCAGACGCTCCCGTCTTCCTGAGGCATCGAGAGGGCGCTGTCGTCCAGCAGATACGACAGCGGGTAGCCGTTGTGAATCGCGGTCGAGTAGACGATCGGCTTGAACGTCGACCCGGGCTGCCGCAGCGCCTGCGTGGCGCGATTGAACTTCGAGTCGTCGAAGTCGCGGCCACCGATGAGCGCGCGGACCGCGCCGGTGCGCGGATCCATCGCGATGAACGCGCCCTGCAGGTATGGCGAGTTGCCGAGCGAATCGCCCTCGCCGTTCGCGTTGCGCGCCTGATACTGCTCGTACGTGATGTGGCCGAACTTCCCCCACTTCCCGCCCTCGATGTCCTCGAGCTGCTGCTCGAGGTTGCGCTCGGCCGCGAGCTGCATGTCGATGTCGAGCGTGGTGTAGACCTTGTAGCCCTGCGTGTACAGCCGGCTTCCGAACTGGTCCTCGAGCTGCTTGCGGATCCACTCCACGAAGTAGGGCGCCAGCTCGCCAGACTCGGTACGCCGCGCGAGCTGCAGCGGATACGCCTGCGCGAGCTGCGCGTCGGCCGCGCTCACCACGCCCTGGTCGCGCATGAGCGCGATGATCGTGTTGCGACGCTGGATCGCCCGGTCGGGAAAGCGACGCGGGTTGTAGCGCGACGGCGCCTTGGGGAGCGCGGCGAGCGTGGCCGCTTCGGCGAGATTGAGATCGCGTACCGATTTCCCGAAATAGCGCTGCGACGCCGTCTCCACCCCGAACGCGCCGTTACCGAGCGCGATCTGATTGAGGTAGAGCTCGAGAATCTTCTGCTTCGGATAGAGCGACTCGATCTGCCGCGCGATCTTCATCTCCTTCAGCTTGCGCGTGAGCGTCTTCTCGCGGCTGATCTTCTCGGTGAAGATGTTCCGCGCGAGCTGCATGGTGATGGTCGAGAAGCCCTGCGCGTATCCACCGGCGAGCACGTTGTGGAAGGCGGCGCCGAAGGCGCGAATCCAGTCGATGCCATTGTGGTCGTAGAAGCGCTTGTCCTCGGTGACCACGAACGCTTCCTGGACCGTCTTCGGGATCTCGTCGAGCGTGACGAGCGTGCGGCGCTCGAGACCGAGCTCCGCGATGAAGCGGCCGTCGGCGGCGTAGAGCTTGGAGGTCTGGTGCGGCGTGAACGCCTCCAGACGCCGCGCGTCCGGACAGGAGTCGCCGCGGCAGACCAGCGACCAGGAAGCCCAGGCTATCCCCACCGCAAAGGTGAGCCCGAAGACTCCCAGCAGCAGGACGGCGCGGGTGAGGCGCGGGCGCTTCTTCCAGAAGCTGCGCTTGAACGGCAGATCAGCCATCGATCTCGGCGGCCGGAGTCACGCCGATGGGCTCGTGATTGGACAGGGGCAACTGAGCTCTTGGGGTCGGAAGTCGGAACCTAACTACGGCCACGGCACGCGGCAACGCAAGGCACATGGCGTGCCGCGGTACGGGCGGTCGGCTACAGCGCGGGGCATCCGTGGCGGTGTACGGACTTTCGGTGCGACGGTATCTTTGCCGACATGTCTTCCACCACGCTTCCCACCGCGCAACTGCTCGACGAGCTGTCGTGGCGCGGGTTACTGAATCAATACACCGAAGGGCTCAATGAGTGGCTCGCCCGCGGCCCGGTCACCGTGTACTGCGGCTTCGACCCCTCCGCGCCGAGCCTGCACGTGGGAAACCTGATCCCCGTGATGGGGCTGGCGCACCTCCAGCGGGCGGGACACAGGCCCATCGTGCTCGTAGGCGGCGGCACCGGGATGATCGGCGATCCGAGCGGCAAGACGGTCGAGCGCCAGCTCAATTCTCCGGACGTGGTGGCGGCCAACACGCGCGGCATCCGCTCCCAGCTCGAGCGCTTCCTCGACTTCTCGGGCACGCGCGGCGCCCTCATGCGCGACAATGCCGAGTGGCTCATGCCGCTGGGTGCGGTCGACTTCCTGCGCGATGTCGGCAAGCACTTCACGGTGAACTACATGCTCCAGAAAGAATCCGTGAAGACACGCATGGAGGCCGGGATCACGTACACCGAATTCAGCTACATGCTCCTGCAGTCGTACGACTACCTCGAGCTGCACCGGCGCGAGGGCGCCACGCTGCAGATCGGCGGGAGCGACCAGTGGGGAAACATTACCGCGGGCGTGGAGCTCATCCGGCGCGCCGACGGGCACGAGGCGCACGCGCTCACGCTGCCGTTGGTGACTACGGCATCCGGAACCAAGTTCGGCAAGACCGAATCGGGCGCGGTGTGGCTCGATCCGGAGCGCAGCTCGCCGTACCGGATGTACCAGTTCTGGATCAACACCGACGACCGCGACGTGGGGAAGTACCTGCGCTTCTTCACCCTGCTGGGACGCGAGGAGATCGAGGCGCTGGAGCGCGAGACGGCGGAGCACCCGGAGCGTCGCGCGGCGCAGCAGGCGCTCGCGAACGACGTGACGGCGCGCGTGCACGGCGCAGAGGCTGCGCGCACCGCGACCGAGGTCTCGGCGCTGCTTTTCGGGAAGGGCGAGGCGAGCGAGCTCTCGGCGGTCGCGCTGCGGGCGCTGGCGGCGGAGGTTCCGTTCGTGGAGCTGGAGGGAGGCGCCGCGGAGAGCGAGGGTGGATCGCTGGATGTGCTGGAGCTGTTCGTGGCGACGAAGCTCGCTGCATCGAAGGGCGCTGCGCGGCGGCTGCTGGAGCAGGGCGGGCTGAACGTGAACGGGAAGCGGCTGGGCGCGAGCGATCGAACGATCGCGAGGGAAGAGCTGTTACCGGGCGGGCACCTGCTGCTCAGGAAGGGGGCGCGGGATTATGCGTTGGTGCGGGTGGTGGGCTGAAGGAACTTCTCACCGATGTCGCGTTACTGGCGATCCAGCTCGGAGAGTCGGGTCATTGGCATCGCGAGAATCACCTGAGGAAGCGCCTTCAACTCGTTCGTTGCGGTTCGGAGCTGTGCTCCAGTTCCGTCATCCGGCAGCCAGAGGTAGTAGGCGCCAGAGCCGTCGCTGGCTCTCCTGCCACCGATCACCCTCCCACCCACCAGGGCGACGGCGAGCTGCCGTTCGGCGAGAGTCGAGTTGTCGGTGAACAGCACAATGGCGGCATTCTTCGTGAACTCGTGTCCAATGGAAAATGTTGGACCCGCAGAACTCGAGTCCGCGCTGAGCCACCCAGGCACGCTGTCCGGGGGTGTCGTGGACACGTCGTGCTCCGCCGGGAAGTCCGTGGAGATCGCGATCCCGATCGTCACCTCCGTCACCGTGTTCGGCACGTTGAGCTTCAGCTCACGATACGGCGACATCTGCTGCGGCTGTACTATCCACGGATAGTTGAAGTACGGCTGGTTCGGCGCGGTGAAGTTGCCCGTGCCATCGGCGTTCGTGATCCACACGTCACCCGTCCCCTGCGTGGCCACCGGCCCATACGTCACGACCAACTTGCTCCCCGTAGCGGTCGTTCCATCGAGTGTGCCGATAGGCTGGGCGAGGAGGTTCCTGACGCTGGCTCGAAAGCTCCACCTTTCGCTCGCCGTGTCCCTCACCAGGTTGGACGAGAGCCAGGTGACGTAGACGCCGCGCCGAGACTCGCCGTCGCTCTGCCTCATGCCATCCGCTCCTCCTCCGGGCTCGCCGCAGTGCACTTCGCCTTTCTCTTCACCGGAGAAGGAGAGTGTGCAGGTGAGCTCGAGAACGGTGACGGTTACCGTCGCCTCCTGCTCCTGCACCTGGGGAACAGGCTTCGACTCTCGCGGGTCGACGGTGTCTCGGCAGGAGATGAGACCAACTGCCAGACAGGTCAGTAGCATGACCAAACCTCCGGCGTGGCGGACTACGCGAGTCCAAAGAGAACTCGCTCACCGGCCGTGCGAGCGAGTACCAATCGGGAAGATGTCCACCACATTCGCGCCGCCGAAGGCTGACTGAAGAGCTGTGAGCTCTTCGGCCAGCCCGCGCCAATTCGCCGCCGACTTACGGTCGCGGCCTCATCGATCCGTGGGCAATACGCATCGGAGCAATGCTCGCATCGACACCGATCTCGCCGCAGACGAAGGACTTCGTAAGAGATGGAGCACTGGCAGCACGCCCACGGAACTCCACTGCGCACGACGTGCTCGGGGGGAATGAAGTGTCCCAGCCCCAATGATGAATGTGAATATTCGCGTGAGTCTGTTCGGTGTAGTAGAACAGCTCCGCACCGTCTTCGCTCGCCCCGAGTTGTGTGATCGCACGATCCTGGATCGTGAACAAAGGCGTCCTCGCTCCGCCAGCGATCTTGACGGCGTATACTACCGTGCTGTCGGGTACCCGCTGGTAGGTCATGTTGAGGCATGTAAGCCCCGGAGCGAGACAATTGTCCCACGTTTCCGCCGACTTGTTGATATCATGGTAGGAAGTGACCGCGATGAAGACTTCGTCACCACGAGGCGAGTAACCCAATGTGCCGACTCGACCTTCGTAGCCGGAGCCTACATCTCGCAAGTTGACGTTCTCGGTGCACTCACCATCCTCCTTCCTCATACATCTTGTATCGCTCGGCGACAGACTGGCAACGATGGTTGGAGTTGGTGTAATCGTCGTAACCGACTGGTCATCGTCGATATTGACGCGTACGTAATAATTGTTCGGATCGAGCCAGGCGAACGCGCTGGTATCGGCGTCGTGTGAGTCACCCATGGCCGAGAGGGCTGGCCCACCGAGGAGGGAATCGGGAGCCCAACCTGCGACATCCGACCAAGTGCCATTCTCATACTCGAGATGCCGGTCCGTCTGACCGGTTCCGAAGTTGATGACGCCCCGGTGCAATGGAAACAGGCCCGATATCGGCGCGGCAGCATGGTAGATGCTCTGGCCGGTGGACGAGGACGGATTGCGCTGGACGAATATCTGGCTATCGGCAGCCCACACGCGGTTGGCGCAGATGGACGCGGTTGGGCGTTGCGCGGCGAGTTTGAGGGACTCATACGCGTCGAGTAGTGGCTTGGTACCGCCTTCTGGCTCCGCTACGGCCCTACCACCATTCACGGCACCGTGGAGTATGTAGGAACGCAGGCTGTCGGTAGTAGTGCTCGGGTCCACTGACTCGAGTAGGCCAGCAACTCCCGTGACGTATGGTGCTGCGAATGAGGTACCGGAAACCGCGATGATTTGCGGCTGACCCATGGTGTTGATGAGTGTGTAGACTTCATCACCCGGTGCGTAAATGTCGACGTGACCACCATGGTTCGATCCTGAATCTGACGACCAAACCCATCGCTGCCGGGTGCGCGTAGAAGCACCAACGACTATCGCAGGGACACTATCCCGAATCATGGGGAACAAGCTGAAGTAGGCCGGGAGGTTCGCGTTCCCAGCAGCGATCACCAAGAGCGGCAGACTATTGCGCTCGCGTCGTAACGCTGGCAAGAAATACTGACGGAAAACGCTATCAGCGAGAACGCTGTCCTGGTGACTGGCCGGGTCCGGTCGTCGCCCCGTCCACTCCATCTGCCATGATAGATTCACGACTCGCGCACCCATGCCTCCAAGAACGGAGGCAGCGTGGATTACGTCTTCTGGTTGTGGACCTTGTCCGGGGGTGAGTCTCAGGGCTAGTTGAAATTTGGGTGGTGCCGCGGTACTAGAGTGTGAATCCCGCCAAGGATCTCCACTCGTTCCCGAGGACACCACCCATGCGAAGAGTACGACGGAAGATCG
>Ga0182744_1003217_pt1 | contig 12875 bp, 12 predicted proteins | sample eDN3rd30CKraftMG_FD_128525 | JGI IMG/M metagenome (GOLD analysis project Ga0182744, IMG submission 128525) | Enriched Miracle-Growth compost microbial communities from Emeryville, California, USA - eDNA 3rd pass 30_C Kraft MG (version 2) (version 2) ...
CGACCGCGGCCAGCGCGTGTTCGCGCTCACCTTCATCGATTTTGCCAACCGCATCATCCCGCCCAGCCGGATCGCCGCCGGCGAGGCGCAGATGAAGCGGCACGCCGCTACCTTCGCGCGCGCGGAAAAGGAATTCGGCGTGCCGGCATCGGTCATCACCGCGTTCTGGGGCCTCGAGAGCGATTACGGCTCCAACATGGGCAACGACAACTCGATCCGCTCGATCACCACGCTGGCCTACGACTGCCGGCGGGCGGAGATGTTCCGCGAGCATCTGTTCAACGCGCTGCGCCTCATCCAGCGCGGCGACCTCAAGCCTTCCGAGATGATCGGCTCATGGGCGGGCGAGCTCGGCCAGTCACAGATGATGCCGACCGAATATCTCAAATACGCGGTCGATTACGACAAGGACGGCCACCGCAACCTGCTGCGCAGCGTCGATGACGTGATCGGCTCGACCGGGAACTATCTCGTGCATCTCGGCTGGAAACGCGGCGAGCCGTGGCTGCAGGAAGTGAAGATGCCGAGAAACTTCCCGTGGAAGGAGACCGGCCTCGACGTCAAGCATACGCGCAGCGAGTACGCCAGGCTCGGCGTCCGCTATGTCGACGGACGGCCGCTGCCGAACGGCAACATGCAGACCTCGATCCTGATGCCGATGGGCCATCTCGGCCCGGCCTTCATCGTCTATGACAATTTCCAGGTCTATCTGACGTGGAACAACTCGCTCGTCTATTCGACCTCCGCCGCCTATTTCGCCACCCGGCTCGACGGCGCGCCGCCGATGCAGAAGCCTTCGGCGCCGATCCCTTCGGTGACGCCGGAACAGGCGAAGGAGATTCAGGAACTGCTGACCAAGGCCGGCTACGACGTCGGCGGCATCGACGGCAAGCTCGGGCTTGCCTCGCGCGGCGCGGTCAAGGCGATGCAGCTCAAGCTCGGCATGCCGGCGGATTCCTACGCGACGCCGGAACTGCTGGAGCGCTTGAAGGCCGGGAAGTAATTTTCTAACGGAATCGCCGGGACATAGGCGAGCGAAGCGACGCCGTCCTCCGGACGGCTTTGCCCGGCGATGGCGTCGGAATGAAACAGCTTCCGTATGGAATCAGCGCAGGATCTTCTGCGCTTCCGCGAAGATTTCGTCGAACGAGAAGCGCCGCGGCGTGATGCGCTGCTGATAGGCATATTCCGCGATCAGCTCGACGCCCGGCCGCACCGCCTCGAAGCCATGGGGGGCGGTGTTCGGCTCGCCCGGCTTCGGCGGATTGGCTTCCTTCGCTTTCACCAGCGTGTCGTAGACCGACTTGACCGCCGCGGGATTGGTTTTGGCGAGATGTTCGGTGACGCAGACCATGTGGTTGATCGGCACGCACTTGTGCTTCTCGTACCACTTCATCGCTTCGACATGCGGATTCTCGATCACGGTGTCGAGCCGCGGATCGTCCGGCAGATCCGCGCCGTAGATCACCGCGTCGACCTCGCCGCCCAGCAGCATGTCGAGCAGGTTGTGCTCCATGCCGATGCGCTTGAGCTCCGGTGGGTCCTTGTATTCTAGCACGTGCGCGCCTTCCTGCACCGTCCAGCTCGCCTTGTTGAGGTCGACGCCATAGTCGTTCTGGAAGATGCCGCGGATCCAGACGCCGGTGGTCTGCGTGTAGGAGCGCACGCCGAGCCGCTTGCTGGGCAGGTCCTTCGGCGTGATCTTGCCGCGTTCCTTCGAGTAGACCATCGTGTTGTGCTGGAACCGGCCCATCATCACGATCGGCAGCAGGACGATGGGCTTGTCGTAGCTCTTGGCCAGCAGGTAGGTGACGATGGCCATCTCGCTGACGTCGAATTTCTGCTCGCGCGCCATCGGCGCGAAGGCGCGGTTGACCGGCTTGATCTCCTCGAACTGGAACGTCACGCCGGGGGCGGTCATGTCGCCCGTCTTGAGCGGCGTCGTGTAGGGATAGTTAGCCAGCGCGGTGCGCAGCGTCGTCGTTTCGGCCATGATGCGTCCTCACCTTGCTGCCGGCTCGCCGCCGGCCCGCCTCGACCGGGCGTTGCGGCCCCGCGCAGGCGCCGCGACACGCGATCCCATGTCGGCGGCGATTTTTTTATATGCTTTGATGCGCCGCGGCCAGCACAGATTCCGTCTGCCCCGCATGCAGGGAAGAAAACGCAGGCCCCACATCGCGGCGATCGCCGCCCAACGCCGCGAAAGCGGAAAGTGGTGGAAGATTGTCGCTTCAGCTAATATCAAGGGAAGCCGACGGCTGCCGTTTGCCGGCACGGCGCGGCCAACGTTTCGGAAACGCATGGATCAAGGACGCACATGGCCACTGGGGAAACGAACGCACCGCCGATCTGGGATTTCGTGCTCGGCTATTATCGCCAGCAGGGCGTTTCGGAGGCCGCCATCGCGCTGCAGGATTCCGCCGGCGTCGATGTCAACATGATCCTGTTTCTGATGTGGCTCGCGGCGCGGAAGCATACGCTTGCGGCGGAGGACGTCGGGGCCGTTAGAGACAGGTCGATCGGCTGGCAGCACAACGTCGTGGTGCCCATCCGTAACGTCCGCCGCCTGCTGAAGGAGAATGCGCCGCTGGTCGAGCAGGAACTCGCGCTCGCCTTCCGCAAGAAGGTGCAGGCGCTGGAGCTCGAGGGCGAGCAGTTGCAGCTCAATGCCATGGCGGCGCTGCCGCTGAAGACGGCGCAGGCGGTTTCGCCGGAGGCCGCGGCACGCGAGAATCTCGCGGCGTTCCAGCGCGCGAGCGGCAAGACCTTTCCGCAGGGCGCGGTGGACGGCTTCGTCAATGCGCTGAAAGCGATGACCGATGGCAAGTAAGGCCGGGGAGCCCCGCCGCCTGGTCGTCGGTATCTCGGGAGCTTCGGGCGTCATCTACGGCGTCCGCATGCTCGAGATGCTGCGCCGGGAGAACATCGAGACCCATCTCGTGATGAGCAAGTCGGCCGAGATGACGCTCGCCTACGAGACCGATTTCAAGCCGAAGGACGTCAAGGCGCTGGCTTCGGTCGCGCATCCGGTGGGCGACATCGGCGCGTCGATCTCGTCCGGCTCGTTCCGGACGATGGGCATGGTGATCGTGCCGTGCTCGATCCGCACCATGAGCGAGATCGCCACCGGCGTCACCTCGTCGCTGGTCTCGCGCGCCGCCGACGTGGTGCTCAAGGAGAAGCGCCGGCTGGTGCTCGCCGTGCGCGAGACGCCGCTGCACGGCGGCCATCTGCGCACGATGGTGACGCTGTCGGACATGGGCGCGGTGCTGGCGCCGATCGTGCCCGCGTTCTACTCGAAACCCAAGACCGTGGACGACATCATCAATCACACGGTCGGCAGGCTGCTCGATTTCTTCGGTGTCGAGACCGGCGTGCGGCGCTGGCAGGGCGGCCCCGAGGAATAGGTTCGAGCGGCAGGGCAACTCTGCCGTACAGGCGGCGACCATATTCTTCCTCTCGCGAGGAGAGCGGGTGAAATCCCATGCGAGGAACGCGGCGAAGTCGAGGTGAGGGTTGATCGCGCGCGCCGCCGCTCTACGATGCCTGCCTTTCCAGTGACGCCCCGGAGTGCCTGCCGTGCCCATCGTTGAAACGCGCCGCGACGGCGACATCGCCGTCATCGTCATCGACAATCCGCCGGTCAATGCGCAGAACAACGCCGTGCGGAGCGGGCTGCGCGAAGCGCTGCTCGCGGCCGGCGGGGATGCGTCGGTGAAGGGCGCGGTGCTCACCTGCGCCGGCAGGACCTTCGTCGCCGGCTCCGACATCGCCGAATTCGGCAGGACGGCGCAGCAGCCGACCACCATCGAGGTCATCGATGCGATGGAGGCGCTCGGCAAGCCGCTGGTCGCCGCCCTTTTCGGTACGCCGATGGGCGGCGGGCTCGAACTCGCGCTCGGCTGCCATTTCCGCATTGCCGATGCGAATACCAAGGCGGCGCTGCCGGAGATCAAGCTCGGGCTGATCCCCGGCGCCGGCGGCACGCAGCGCCTCCCGCGGCTCGCCGGCATGGAGCAAGCGGCGGCGATGGTTCTCTCGGGTGATCCCATCGGGGCGAAGGAGGCGCTCGCCTGCGGCCTCATCGACGAGATTTTCGAGGGCGATCCCATCGCTGCCGGCGTCGCGTTTGCGAGGAAAGTGATTGCCGCGAAGCGCCCGCTGGTGCTCGCGCGCGACCGCGAGGAAAAGCTTGCGCCCTGGAAGGGCGACCGCAGGAAGCTCGACGAACTGCTGGCTTCGTCCGTCAAGCGCGGCCGGGGCGGGCCGAAGGCGCCGCCGCTCGCCATCACGGCGCTGCGCAACGCCGCCGATCTTCCGGTCGCGGAAGCGCTGCAGCGCGAGCGGGAGATGTTCCTCCAACTCGTCGATTCGCCGGAATCGGCGGCGCTGCGCCACATCTTCTTCGCCGAGCGCAATGCCGCGAGGGTCGAGGGCGTGCCGCGCGACATCAAGGGCCGGGAGGTCGGATCGGTCGCGGTGGTCGGCGCCGGCACCATGGGCGGCGGCATCGCCATGTCGTTCGCCAATGCCGGCATTCCGGTGACGCTGATCGACGCCACGCAGGAGGCGCTCGATCGCGGCCTTGGCGTCATCGCGAAGAATTACAGGATCAGCGCCGGTCGCGGCGGCATGAGCGAGGCCGATGTCGAAAAGCGTCTCGGCCTCATCACGGGCGCCACCGATCTCGCCGCCGCCGCCGATGCCGACCTCGTCATCGAGGCGGTGTTCGAGGAGATGGGACTGAAGCAGGAGATTTTCGGCAAGCTCGACAGGATCGCCAAGCCCGGCGCGATCCTCGCCTCCAACACGTCCTATCTCGACGTCAACGTCATCGCGGAAGCGACCAAGCGCCCGCAGGATGTGCTCGGGCTGCACTTCTTCTCGCCCGCCAACGTGATGCGGCTGATGGAAACGGTGCGCGGCGCGAAGACCTCGCCGGAGGTGCTTGCGACTTCGCTCGCCGTCGGCCGCAAGATCGGCAAGATGCCGGTGGTGGTCGGCGTCGGCCCCGGCTTCGTCGGCAACCGCATGCTGCGGCTGCGCGGCATCGAGGCCGAGCGCGTGCTGCTCGAAGGCGCGCTGCCCTACGAGCTCGACGCCGCGACGGTGCAGTTCGGCTTCGCCATGGGTCCGCTCGCGGTCGGCGACATGGGCGGCCTCGATATCGGCTTCCGATCGCGCAAGGCTTCCGGCCTGAAGGCGCCGATCGCCGACCAGATCTGCGAGATGGGCCGCTTCGGGCAGAAGACGGGACGCGGCTATTATATCTACGAGCAGGGCTCGCGCACGCCCAAGCGCGATCCGGAGATCGAGGCGCTGATCGTCGCCACCTCGAAGAAGATGGGCATCGAGCGCCGCCATTTCGAGCCGATGGAAATCGTCGAGCGCCTGCTGTTCCCGATGATCAACGAGGGCGCGCGCATCCTCGAGGAGAAGATCGCGCAGAACGCCGGCGATATCGACGTGATCTGGATTCACGGCTACGGCTTCCCGGCCTGGCGCGGCGGTCCGATGTTCTATGCCAATACGGTCGGCCTCGATTACGTCGCGCGGCGGCTCACGGAATTCGCCAGGCAGGCCGGCGACGAGCGGCACAATCCCGCGCCGCTGCTGGCGCGCCTCGCCGCCGAAGGGAAGAAGTTCGAGTGACAGGCATCCCGGAATGAGATCGGCGATCCTGACCGCTGCCGGTCTTCTCGGCAGTTTCGCAATTTCAGGCTGCGCGACGCCGGTGGGGCCGGATGGCGCCGCGGCGAATGCCTATCCGAAGGACTACAAGGCGGACATCCTCGCCATGGCGGCGCAATACGCCGATGGCTCCTACAGGATCAAGGATGCCGGCATTTCCGAACCGATGCTCAAGAAGCTGCCGCAGGGCGAGCGTTATGTCGTCTGCGCGCGCTTCAATCCCGCCGGCAAGGACGGCAAGTATCTCGGTATGAAGGGCGGCGTCGGCATCTTCTGGTTCGGCAAGCTCGATCAGGTCGCCGAACTGCCAATGGACGAGCGCGGAAAGCCGGACTCCTCCAATCCCTGCAGCGACGCCGTGTATCGGCCTTTCCCGGAGGCCGAGCGCCTCGCGTCGAGCGGGCATCCCTGACAAGTATCGGTGCGCCGCCCCTTCGCGTCACCGACGAAGCGACCGCGGTCGCGGTTTGCGATTTTCGTCTGGCGCCGCGCGGCCGCCTGCATTGCATCGCGCCCGCGCCGATGCCAGTCTTGCCCTGTATCGTGGCGGGAAAGGGCCGGAAGCGGCGAATGCGTCTTCTGTGTAGTTCATCGGCGTGCCGGTCATGCAGCTAAAGGACACCCGCTTCCTGCGCGGCCGTTTTCCCTGGCACCTGGCGGTTGCCGTCTATCTGTTGAATTTCGCCGTCGTCTGGATGGCGGGGTATGTGACGGACTGCAACGCTCCGGAGACCGCCTATCGCGGATGTGAGACCGCGGGGCCGGCGTTCCATCTGCTCAGCCTGGTGATGATCGCGCTCGCGGTGTCTTTTCCCGCGATGCTGACGATGGTGGTCGCGGCGTGGCTCGGCCGCGGCTCGCTCAATACGCTCTACATGATCGGTATTTCGGCGATCGCTTTCGTCGCGCTGGTGCTCTACCGCAGCGGCATTTTCGTGCCGGAGGGGAACCGCTGTCCGGCCTGCAATCTGGCCTTTCTGGTGCAATGCGCGTTCAATCTGCTGTGGCTGTTCGTGCTGTTCCCGGTCGGTCTGGTCTATCTTCATGGCCGGGAGCAGGATCGCGCGCGGCACCGCTAGCGGACGAATCGCGCAAGACAAAAAGCCGGATAGCCGGCGCAGAAATAAGGGGGGATGAATGTCCGGTGAGCTTTTCCTTCCAGGCAGCCTGCCCTGCGAGACGGCGGAGCAATCGTTCCGGATTTTCGGCGGCGCGCTCGGGCAATGGCTCGACTACATGCCGGACGGCGAGATCGGCACGCGGCGCTACTGGATCGACGGTATCGCCTTCCGCGTGTTCAACGGTCATCCGGAAATCGAGACGGTGAAATATCCGGCGCCGGAGAACGGCGTCGAACAATGGTGGCCGCGCGGCCGCCACGACGAGTTCGGCTTCCGCGTGAAGCCGGGCGTGAGCCGGGTCCGGTTCGGCGATCCCGGCTGGCGCCTCGGCTTCGCCCGCGATGCCGTCGCCTCCTATTCGCTGTTCCATTACATGAAGAAGGACGGCGTGATCCCCCAACGCGTGCGCTTCCAGGTCGCCATTCCGCTGACCTACAGCGCGGTGCGCTACTTCTTCCCGGACGAGGACGTGGACAAGGTGGTGCCGGGTTTCACCGAGGCGTTGCGCGCCGAGGTGGCGAAGATCGTCGAGATGATTCCGAACGACGATCTGGCGATCCAGTGGGACCTCGCCATCGAGAACCGGCTGGTCGATGTCGCGCTGGAGCAGGGCGGGCCGGAAGCGGCGCGCAAGGAGGCCGCGCGCATCTGCGCGCCGGCCCATGAGGTCTGCGCCTGGCTGCCGAAGCAGGTGCATCTCGGGCATCACATGTGCTTCGGCACGCTGTCGGGCTGGCCCTCACGCCAGCCGGCGACGCTCGAGGGCGCGGTCACGCTGTCGAACGCCGCGGTCGACGCGTCGGGCAGGTCTGTCGAGTTTCTGCACATCCCGACGCTCGGCACGGCGGACGATGCGTTCTTCGCGCCGCTGCAACACCTCAAGCGCGACGGCGCGCGCGTTTACATGGGCGCGATCCATCACCTGCACGGGCCGCGCGGCATCCGCCCGCAGCTCGAGACGATCAGGAAGTACCTGCCGTCATTCGGCATCGGCGCGCCCTGCGGCTTCGGCCGTTCGCCCGACCGGCCCGGGCGTCTCATCACCGATGACGGCAGCAAGGCCGCCGATCCGATCGCGATCATCCTCGAGGATCACCGCAACGCCGAGGGCGTGCTGCAGCAGGTGCTGCGGGGCTAACCTTTACGGCAATGCTTCTCCGTCCTCATCTTGAGGAGCGGGCGCAGCCCGCATCTCGAAGGATGAGGCCGACGGAGAGTTTTCGCGTTGCGAAAAACCTTCGCAAGACAATGCAAGACAATGTAGGTGTCTTACGCCGACGCCTGCTTCGTCCGCTGCGGTTCATCCTTGCGCATCGCGCCGGCTACCGCCTTGCCGATCAGGACCAGCGCGGGACCTTCAAAACTTCTGCCTTCGAGCCGCGCCTGCGCGACGCGGGAGGCGAGCGCGGCGATCGGCGCGGCGACCACCGTTTCGTCTTCACGGGTCGCGCCGGCGATGGCGACGGCGGGCGTCGCCGGATCAAGGCCATGCGCGATCGCGCGCGCGGCAAGCTCGCCCAGCGTCTTTTTCGGCATATAGACCGCGGTCGTCGCCGACGGGTCGGCGATGCTCGACCAGTCGAGATCGGGCGGCAGTTCGCCGCTGCGGTCGTGGCCGGTGATGTATTGCACCCGGCGCGCGCTCGCGCGCTCGGTCAGCGAGACGCCGAGCCGCGCCGCCGCGCCTTGCGCCGCCGTCACCCCCGGCACGATCTCGAGCGCGATCCCGGCCGCGCGGCAGGCTTCGATCTCCTCGCCGGCGCGTCCGAAGATCAGCGGGTCGCCGCCCTTGAGCCGCACGACGCGGCGCCCGGCCCGGGCGAGCGAGACCATCAGCGCGTTGATCTCTTCCTGCTTGCAGGACGGCCCGTGGCCGGTCTTGCCGACCAGCAGCTTCTTCGCCTCGCGGCGCGCGAAGTCGAGCACGGCGCGCGCGACGAGATCGTCGAACAGGATGACGTCGGCGGATTGCAGCGCGCGGACCGCCTTGAGCGTCAGCAACTCGGGATCGCCCGGCCCGGCGCCGACCAGCGTGACGGAGCCGGCCTCGGCCGCCGGTGCCTGCTCGCGGGTAGCGGCCAGCAGCGATTCGAAATCGGCGGTGCCGGGCGCATGTTCGGGCTCGCGGATCGCGCGCGTCGTGAAGATCTGCCAGAAACGCCGGCGCGCCTCGAACGAAAGGCCCGATGCCTTCACCGCGTCGCGCCATTGCCGCGCCGCATCGGCCCAGCGCGCGAAACCCTGCGGCAGCATCGCTTCGAGCTTGGCGCGGATCGCCTGGCCGAACACCGGCGCGGCGCCGTCGGTGGAGACGCCGATCACCAGCGGCGAGCGGTTGACGATGGCGCCGAACGCGAAGTCGCAGAACTTCGGCTTGTCGATGACGTTGACCGGCACGCCGGCCGCGCGGGCGGCTTCGTAGAAGGCGCCGGCCGCCGCATCGTCGGCGAAGTCGCCGATGGCGATGGCCGCGCCGCTCAGATCCTGCGCCGTCCAGTCGCGCTCATGGAGCGTCACCGGACCGCGCGGCGCATCGGCGGCGACGTCCCGCATCTCCGGGGAGATGTCCGCCGCGATCACATCGACCGCGGCGCCGGCGGCGGACAGCAGTTCCGCCTTCCATGCGGCGGCGGCGCGCCCGCCCGCCACCACGGCCCGCTTGCCCGCCAGCGCGAAAAACACCGGCAGCCGCGCAAGGCTCTCCATGCGCGGTGTGCGGGTCTCGATCGGCTTGCGGGCTTCGGCCATTGCGTATCCGTCGACGGCCTAAATCGCCACCGGGAACAGGTGGTTGAGGGCGACCAGCACCACCAGCAGGACGATTCCGATGCCGAGGCTCCAGCCGATCAGTTTCTTCTCGATCGGCAGCAGCGGCTCGACCGCGGCCTTGCTCAGTTCGTCCCTGACGTTGACTTGCGACATGGCGGTTTTCCTTTCCGGTTAGCTGGCGAGCGGCGGCTTCACGCCCGCGAAGAACAGCCAGGAGATCAGCAGGCCGACCCAGATGACGAACCCGAACAGGCAGACGAAGTAGACCGCGGCGAGCTTGCCGATGCCTTCCTCCCAGAGCCGCTTGAAATTCGAGAGCAGGCCGATGGAGAAGAACGTCAGGATGAAGAAGATCACCCGGAACGTATTGGCTTCGCCGACCGCGGCCGGCACCTTGGCGGCGATGTCGGCAGGCGTGGCGAAGACGAGGTAAAGTCCGGCGAGCAAGGTGAGCACGAAGCCGAGGATGAACGTCGGGAAACGCTCCCAGATTTCCCACGCCTTCGCCTTGTTGCGCGTGTCCGGATTGATGTGGTTGGTCCAGATGTAGCCGAGCACGAAGGCCCAGATGCCGATGAAGACGTCGATGAACACCTTGATCGTCGTCGTCGTGCCGAGAATCCAGCCGGGCTGGTACTTCACGCCCTCGGCGGCGTTCTGCGCGAGGATCAGCGCTTCCGCGATGCCGCCGGCGGCGACCGCGGCGCCGTCGGTCTTCACGGAGAGGCCCATCCATGCGCCGGCGACCATCGGCTCGTGCCCGAGGAAGGTCTTGGCGAGGAACGGCAGGATCAGCACCTCGACGCAGGCGAAAATGACGACCAGCGAGGACACCAGCACCGGGATGAGCGGCCGCGAGCGGATCGCGCCGCCGGTGGCGATCGCCGCCGACACGCCGCAGATCGAGATGCCGGAGGCGAGCGGGGCGGCCCATTCGCGGTTGAAGCCGAACCACTTGCGGGCGACGAAGTAGATCACCGCCCAGTAGATCAGGTAGGCCTCGACGATGGCGGCGATGCCGCGCGCCAGCACCGATGCGGCGAGATTGAGCTTGCCGGCGGCGGTGACGGCGAAGACGCCGCCGAGGATCACGATGGCGATCTTGATGTAGAGTTCGGGCCGCACCGCGTCCTTGATCGCCTCCGCGAAACGCGGCGCGAAATTCGCGATCAGGAGGCCGATCACCAGCGCGAAGATATAGGCGCCCTCGTTGGTGAGCCCGAGCGACCAGGTGATGCCGAACCTCTGGTATTCCGCCGGCGTGACGGCGGCGAAGTTCGCATAATTGCCGAGGATCCAGCTCCCGTAGGCGAGCCAGAACACCGCGGTGAACCCGGCCGCGAACTTCCCGACATTGGCCTTGAGCGCCACGGCGGCGAGGCTGAGCACCACCAGCAGCGCGACGAACGTGGCGAGAAGGGCGCCGACGCCGCCGAGCGAGGCATAGGCTTTCGATACCGGCGCGAGCGCCCGGCCGAGGTCGTTCCAGACGGCGGTGTTGACGACCCAGCCGATGATGTCGCTGTTGCCGAGCGCGCCCAGCGCCAGCACGAAAATGGCGAGTCCGATGATGAGCGAGAGCCAGTCTTCCGACAGTCTCGGCGCGATCTCGACATTGTCGGCGCGCTTGAGGTTGGCGGCGGCCCAGTCGGCGGTCGATGTCTCGGTCATGACCGGCCTCCCTCAGCGCAGTCCGCCCGGCACCACGCCGGCGGTGATGAGGCCGATGAACAGGAAGGCCGCGAGGACGGCGCCGGTGAGCAGGCGCGCCTGCAGCGGCGAGGCGGGAGGAAACAGGGACATGGTCATCGCTCCGAAGGAGATATGACCGATGATTAGAATATCCTTCTGATAGGGGACAATGTGGGGCGCAAAATAAGAATATTATCGCCTTATTCGGCGCGCACGGTCGATTTTATCCTGAACAATGCAGGTGCGGCGTAATGACCGTTCGGCGCCGCGCGTGGCGCCTGGCACATCCTGTTCGTCGTGCAGGCGCCGTTCGGCCGCGAGCTTGGTTATTTCAGGAGATCGGCCGCCATGACGATGGACTGGGCGATGTCCGCGATCTTCCTGTTCTCGTTCATCGCGGTCTTGCGCATCAGCGAATAGGCTTCGTCCTCGCTGAGATCTCTCGCCTTCATCAGCAGCCCCTTGGCGCGGTCGATGATCTTGCGTTCCTCGAGCGCGGTCTTGGTCTTGTCGAGCTCGGCCTGGATGCGGGAGAACGCATTGAAGCGCGACACGCACAGATCGAGGATGTGGCGCAGCCGCTCCTTCTTCAATTCGCCGACGATATAGGCCGACACCCCCGCATCGACCGACGCCTGGATCGTGGCCGGATCGCTGTCGTCGACGAACAGCGCGATCGGCCGCTTCACCACGCGGCTGACCTGGAACATCTGCTCCAGGAGGTCGCGCGTCGGCTTTTCGAGATCGATCAGGATAACGTCCGGATTGAGCGCGTAGATGCGCGCCAGCAGGTTGTCGGTTTCGTCGATGCGCGTGACCTGGGTCGCGCCGGTTTCGCGGATCCCGTCCTCGAGGATCGCCGCCCGATTCGGATTCTCGTCCACGATGACGATCTTGCTTGCGTTAATCATTGCGTCGCCTGCCCGATCCTTCATGCCTGCCTTGGCCGAAGGTATGGGGATATCAAGGCGGTGCTGCCCGCCGCCGTCAATGCGCGCGCGGGTATACGGCGCATAACGTCCGCTCGATACACGCTTTTTTACCGTCGTGCACCAGCGCGAAAATGGCGGATTGCGCCGCGGCCGGCCGGGTGTGACAAATCGCGCACCGAAGCGGGTCGCGGCTATTGACGGCCCACGGGGGGCTCCCTATGGTCCGCCGCCCATCGAGCCGCCGTTGCGAGCCAGGCGATTTCACCACTCCCGGACCGTTTCATGCCGCTCACCGATCTCGTCGCGCCGCAGGCGATCATTCCGGCGCTCAAGACCAACAGCAAGAAGCATGCGCTGCAGGAGATTTCCGCGCGCCTGGCCGAACTCACCGGCCGCAGCGAGCGGGAAATCTTCGAGGTGCTGATCCAGCGCGAAAAGCTGGGCTCGACCGCGGTCGGCAACGGCATTGCGATTCCGCACGGCAAGCTCGCCGGACTCGACAAGATTTTCGGTGCCTTCGCGCGGCTCGAGCGCCCGATCGACTTCGAAGCGCTCGACGGCCAGCCGGTCGACCTGATTTTCGTGCTGCTCGCGCCCGAGCACGCGGGGGCCGATCACCTCAAGGCGCTTGCCCGCATCGCCCGCGTGCTGCGCGATACCGAGCTTGCCA
>Ga0182744_1003218_pt1 | contig 12874 bp, 8 predicted proteins | sample eDN3rd30CKraftMG_FD_128525 | JGI IMG/M metagenome (GOLD analysis project Ga0182744, IMG submission 128525) | Enriched Miracle-Growth compost microbial communities from Emeryville, California, USA - eDNA 3rd pass 30_C Kraft MG (version 2) (version 2) ...
AAGCAGGTTGGCATCCAAAACCATTTTAGCGGAGGCGAAGTCGGCGGCGTTCACTCCGGAGAGCAATTGCGCGGCTTGTGTTTTTGTTTGAGCGATATTTTGTTTCAGTTGTCCGAGCATCTGTTTCGCCTGGTTCAAGTAAGCTTCTTTTTGCGCGCCCTGAGACATTCCGGCCAAAGCGATCTTCTTTTGGATCTCGGCCATGTAACCTTGAACGTATTGCTGTCCTTGTTGTCCCACTTGGTTGAAGCGTTGGAACTGAGTCGCTTGTTGAATCATGGAGTCGGCTTTGGCGATCACGTCGTCGGAAAAGGAAACGTCTTTCACTTTGTTTAAAAGCTCGAGACCGCGGGCCCGTTCATCGGCGTCGGAGCTGGTGATCATTTTTTTCAGTTTCGCTTCCAGGTTTTTATCGAAAAATTTCGCGGCTTCCTCGTCGTCCATGTCGGCGAGTTTATCGATTTGGTCGTCTTCTTTTTTCTTCAGACAGTCGGCCTTGTCTTCTTTATCCAAGCGCTCGCCGCTGGCGTCCACCAGACATTTTTCCTGTCTTTGGCGCAAAGTGATCTGATCGTCCAATTTATCCAAGGATTTCTTTTGCAGCTCGCTTTTGGCGGCGAGGATTTGAGTTTGAATGGCGCTTAAGTCTTTCAGATTGTCGAAAACCAAAACCTTTTCTTCGGTCGTACAATCCGTGCAAGTTTGTCCTTCGGTTTTTGATTTGTCTTCGGATTGAGCGCGGATGGTGACGAACAGGGCTTTTTGTTCCTGGCCGTTGGCGTCTTTGCGCACTTGTTCGGAAGAGGACACTTGAGTGTGCACTTCCTTATGGAATTGCTTGTAAGTTTCCTGGCAGGTGAAGTCCGTTTGTCCGTTGAAAATTTTCTGTCCGACGCTGTCACATTCGGAGGAAGGCATTCTTTGGACCAATTCTTCCGCTTTCAAGGGAGAACCCCAAAAAGACAGATTGAGTCCGGCAGCGACCACGAGACCCAGGGCTAAAGGTTTTGACAACATAAATGCCTCCTCTTTCATCTGTAAGACAGTCCAAGAAGCGAACCAGACCGGGCCAAAGCGGGATAAGCACATGGAAACAGGGAGCTTTTTTGGGTTTTTCTCTATCCTGGCACTTCCCTTCAGGGCGTCCAAATTATAAGGAGTCTTTGGAAGCGGTTTGAAAAAGGCCAGTAAATCGAGCCAGTTACGGGCGGTTAAATCTTTGACAGTTAAAAACTGACAAAATAGGCTAGGCCGCTCATGACCACCTCGTCCTTTCGTTTCCCTTTCGCCTCTTCTCCGCGCCCCTCCTTATATAAGGACGAGGATTGGGGGCGGTGGGGGTGGCAGCTTTCCCACGCGCTCAAAACCAAAGAAGACTATCAGACTTTTTTCAAGCTCACCGCGGAAGAGAAAGAGGCCTTTGAAAAATCCCAAGGACTTTTTCGGATTCAAACCACCCCTTATTACGCCTCTTTGGCGGATCCCGAAGTTCCCGAAGATCCCATCCGCTTGATGTTGATGCCGCGGATGGGAGAGCTTCAAAACGGCGGGCAACAGATGCTTGATCCTTTGGGGGAAGAGCGCCATGCGGTGAACGAACGTTTGATCCACCGCTATCCGGACCGCGTGCTTTTTTTGGTGACGGACATGTGCAGCGTTTACTGCCGCTATTGCACCCGAAAACGTTTCACCGGAAATTTGAAATCCTTCGTGCGCTCCGACGCCTATCTGGAAGCGCTGGAGTATTTGAAGAAGAACAAAGGAATTCGTGAAGTGATCCTTTCGGGAGGAGATCCGCTGACTCTTTCCGATAGCCGGTTGGAAAAAGTCTTTGAGGATTTAAGAAGCATCGATCACATCGAGATCATCCGTCTGGGAACGCGGATGCCGGTGGTTTGTCCCATGCGCATCACCGAAGAGCTGCTTTCAATGATGAAGCGCTTTCATCCGATTTTCGTGATGACTCATTTCAATCATCCTCAGGAAATCAGTCTGGAGGCGGCGCGGGCGCTCACGCGGATGGTGGATCAAGGTTTTCCGGTGATGAACCAGATGGTTCTTTTAAACGGCATCAACAATCACGAAGCCATCGTACAAGCTTTGTCGCGAAGGCTTTTGAGTTTGCGCGTGAAGCCCTATTATATGTTTCACTGCGATCCTTCGAAGGGGACGGAGCATTTTCAAACTTCCATCGAAGATTCCTTGAAGATTCAAAAAAATTTATGGGGGCGTTTTTCCGGACTCGGTATGCCCCATCTGTCTTTGGACATTCCCGGCGGCGGCGGCAAAGTGGGATTGGTTCCCGATTTTGAAAAGGAGCGCCATGAAACCCATTCGGTCTTTAAAGGTTGGGACGGGTTTGAAGCGCCTTACATAAACCCGGAGGCCTCAGAAATTAAAACGCCTTCGACTTTAAGCGCGTATCTTTCCGAGTGGGATCTTTTGAAAAATCAATCTTACGGGAATAAGGATCTTAAACCGGCTCCAGCCGCGCGTACTTCGCCACGAACTTCCGAAACGATTGATCCTGAAACACCACGCTGACTTTCTGGGTGTCGCCGCTGCCTTCCACCTGATACACGGATCCCACGCCGAAAGTGGGGTGGCGGACACGCATGCCTTTTTGAAAAGATTGGGCGCCCGTCTCATTGGTGGCGTTTTCGTAATCGGGAAAGGGATCGTTGCTTTTCGCGGAAAAGCGCTCTCGGTAAGAGTAGGCATCGGAGGTGGTTCCGCCGCCTCCGTAAGAGGAAGAATGTCTGTTCATAAATGCGGAAGGACGGGGAATCCGGCTTTCCTGAATCACGTATTGCTCGGGAATTTCCTTTAAAAAACGGCTGGGCGGATGGGATTGTTCCTGTCCCCACACGCGGCGGGACCTGGCATAGGTCATGTAAAGCACTTCGCGGGCGCGGGTCATCCCCACGTAAGCGAGTCTTCTCTCCTCTTCCAAGCCGTCGGGATCTCCGTCTTCAAAAGAGCGTGCCGAGGGGAAAAGTCCCTCTTCCATGCCGACGATAAACACCACGGGAAATTCAAGACCTTTGGAAATGTGCAAGGTCATCATCGTGACGGAAGGTTGATCCAGATCCGTCTGATCGATGTCGGAAACCAGCGCGACTTCTTCCAGGAAAGCGCTTAAAGTGGCTTCGTCGCCGCGCTCCTGTTCGAACTGTCTGATGGCGTTGGAGAGTTCCTCCAAGTTGTCGATGCGCGCTTGGGATTCGGTGGTGTTTTCCTCTTTTAATTTCAGCACGTATTGGGATTGATCCAAAACGTCCAAAAAAACTTCCAAAGGCTTCAGCTCTTTGGCGTTCTCGCGCAGACGGGTCATCATGTTGTGAAACTGGCGCAGTTTGGAGGCGGTTCCGGAATTCACCAAACGCTCTTCAGCGACCTTTAAAAGGGCGTCAAAAAAAGTCAAAGAGTGATCGACGCCGTAGCTTTCGATTTTCTGAATGGTGGTCTTTCCGATTCCCCGCGCCGGTGTGTTGATGATGCGCTTCAATGCCACGTCGTCATCCGGGTTCACCAGGGCCTTCAGATATCCCAGCACGTCTTTGATTTCCATGCGCTCGTAAAATTTCACTCCGCCCACGATCTTGTAGGCGATGGAATTGGAGCGCAGCAGATCCTCGAGCACGCGCGACTGGGCGTTGGTGCGGTAAAAGACGGCGAAGTCGTTGGGGGAGCGCGGGTCCGTTTCCAAATGGTGCTTGATCCGGTTCACCACGTAGCGCGCTTCTTCGTACTCGTTCAGATCCTCATGCACGCTGATTTTTTCACCGTTTTTGTTTTCGGTGAACAAGGTTTTGTCTTTTCTTTGCGTGTTCTTTTTGATCACGTGGGAAGCGGCTTCCACGATGTTTTTCGTCGAGCGGTAATTTTGCTCCAATTTGATCACCTTGCAATCCGGAAAATCCTTTTCGAACTCCAGGATGTTGGTGATGTCGGCCCCGCGCCAGGAATAGATAGATTGATCCTCGTCCCCCACCACGCACAGATTGCGGTGTTTGGCCGCGAGCATCTTCACCAAAAGATATTGGATGTGGTTGGTGTCCTGGTACTCGTCCACGGAAATGTATTGAAAACGGTTTTGATATTTCTCGAGCACCATCGGGTAATTTTGAAACAGCTCGTAGGTTTTCAAAAGCAAATCCCCGAAATCGAGGGCGTTGGAGCGCTTGAGTTCCTGCTCGTAACGCGCGTAAATTTCCACCGCGCGTCCGTCCATCAATCCGTGCGAGCGCTTGGCCAGCATCTCCGGCGTGAGCCCCAACTGTTTGGCTTCGTTGATGCGCGCCTGAAACCCTTTGGCGGGATGGTTTTTTTCATTGATGTTCAGGATTTCCAAAACTTTTTTGATAACCGACAGCTGATCGCTGTCGTCGTAGATGGAGAAGAAAGGTTGATAGCCGAGCAGGTGAATGTCCTCACGCAGGATGCGCACGCAGCTCGAATGGAAAGTACTGATCCAAAGACGCTCATAAACGGGAATCCCCATTTCTTGAAGAAGCGAGAGCGCCCGGTGTTCCATCTCCCGCGCCGCTTTGTTGGTGAAGGTCACGGCGAAAATCTGATCCACGGTGGCTTCGCCTTGAGCGATCAGGTTGGCGATCCGGTGGGTGAGCACGCGGGTTTTTCCGGAGCCCGCGCCGGCCAAAATCAAAAGAGGACCCTTTAAAGTTTCAACCGCTTCTCTTTGAGGGGGATTCAAATGATCTGTAAAATTTTTAAGGCTGGTCATGCAGTTCCGGGAGTTTAGGAGTCGAAAAGGTCCCCTTCAAGGAAGAAATCAAAAATTATAATGCGACAAGTCATCATGTCTGATAGAACTCTTCTCCATGTTGAAATCCCTTCTTTTCCCACTGGCGCTCTGCCTGGTGCTCGCGGCCTGTTCCGAGCGAAAAAGCCCCTCAAAGGTGCTGCTTCCGGAACTCACGGTCTCCGGGGAAACGCGTCTGGTGGAAGTGCGTTTCGCCACTTTGTCAGATCCGCGCAAAGTGGAAGGACCCGCGGCGATCGTCTATGAAAATCCGGAAGTGACGGACCAAGGTGTTCACGGAAAATCCGCGGAGCCGCGCTTAACGGCCGCGGGAGACACCTGGATTCCGATGGACGTGAAAAGTTCTTCCGCGCTCTCCGTTTATCTGGCCTATGAACGGCTGAAAGCTTTTGATGACAAAGCCATTCCGGATTTTTCGGTGAGTTGGCCGCGCCGAGTGGCTTTTGATTTGAACGTGCGCGGCGAGGGTTTCGTGAACAACGCCTACTATCAGGGCGACAATGACGTGACGGTGATTCTCCCTTACACCGACGCGGGCGCGCCGATCACGTTTAATTCCGCGATTCTGGCCCACGAGCATTTTCACGCGCATTTTTATCAAATGTTCGGAGCGGATCTGATGATTCCCTTGGGAAAAAATCTTGGCGCGCCCGTCGGTGCTTGCGGCATTTCTTCGGACGGCCTTTTTGGTTTGGATGAAAAGAGTTCTTCCTTCCGTCAGATTTTGAACTTTTTCATTTTGCGCGGATGGAACGAGGGCTTGGCGGATTATTATGCGGTCTTGTTTTCCGGAAACCCGGATTTTCTTGAATCTTCATTGTCCACGCACGGCACGCGCAAGGTGGACGTCAATCCCAGTTTTTTTCCTTCGCGGGGAGGGCTTCAAGCTTTGCTGAAAAAAGACCTCGATGGGGACACGCCGGTTTGTCTTTCTTTGATGGGCGCTTACGAAGTCGGATCACAAGTGGCGCGCAGCCTTTACGTGGAAACTTTAGGACGCGGTAAAAAAGTTTTCGGTCAGGAACTGACGCTGGAGGAGCGCGAAGCCGCCGTCAGGGATTTGTTCGTGAAACTGAAAGATCTCAAAGCCGAAATGATTTCCCAAATGCTGACCGCCGACGTCGAGCCCTCCTGGTTGACCGATCGATTGCTGGAGCGCGCGCCCGAACCTCCGACGCCGAAGGTGATTTCCCGCCCGGGGGAACTGCAGGAGAAATGAATCAAAATTTGCTTTGGATCATCGCGGCCATTTTTTTAGGAGGACCCTGCGCGTGGAGCCAGGGGATTTTTCTTCAAGGCGGTATCGGCGTTCATGCCGAAGACACGGTCAATCCGGCGCTGAAGCAAGGGGTCGGTTACGGCAGTCTCAGTCTTCTTCTTCAGCCGAATGAGGTGTGGGGCTTTCAGGAAGAATTGAATTTCTTAAAGAATTCCTCTTCCAGCGGCAACGTCCGCATCGAGTACACGACATGGGAATGGAACCAGTGGGCGCAGTGGTCTTTCGGAGCGTCTCCCATTTACCGTCCGCATCTTCTCGCGGGGGGAGGCATCTCCCAGGATCAGGTGAAAACCACTTTCGGCACAGAGCAGAAACGACAAATCCCGTGTGTATTTCAACGCCGCGGTGGGCGCGGGCTTGAGCGCTCATTGGTGGGATTCCTGGAGCATGACCGCGCAAGTGCGGCTGTGGAAATACGAGCAGAAAAAAGACATGACCCCTTCCGGGCTGCTGTTGATCGGCTACCGCTTTTAAGCGAAACTTTGTTTTACTTCCTCCCACAGCTCCTTCATTTTGGCGATGGAAAATCCGTAAGCTTCCTCAAACGTGATCTTCGGCGGAATGAGCATTTGTTCCGGATTCACCTTCACGTCCAAAAGGTAGGGCCCCTCGAAAGCCAAGGCACGGGCCAATTCCCTTTCGAGATCTTCGGGTTTGGAAACGCTCTTCGCGGCGATGCCGTAAGCTTTTCCTAAAATTTCGTAATCGGGATTCACCAGATCGGTGCCGTACTGGGGAAGGCCGTTGACGTTTTCCTCGAAATCAATCAGATGCAGACGGGAGTTGTTCATGATCACGATCTTTAGGGGCAGCTGAAGGCGCTTCACCGTGGAGAGTTCTCCGGCCAGCATGTTCATGCTGCCGTCGCCGGTGAGGGCGATGACGCTTCTTTGCGGCGCGAGCAGTTGGATTCCGAGCGCGGCGGAAACGGAAAAGGCCATGGTCGCCAAATTTCCGGACAGATACACCTCTTGATTTTCCCGCACGCGCAGGCTTTTGGCGAAATAAGACGTGAGCGATCCGGTGTCGCAGCAAAAGACGGCGTCGGCGGGGGCCTGTTGTCCCAACAGCCGCATCAGGTTTTGGGGTTTGATTTCTTTTTCAAAATTCAGATCGATGTGATCCATCAGGCGCAAGGAAGCCTTCATGTAGTTGCGTTTGGATTCCAAAAAATCCGCGGGCACGTCGTAGTTTTCCTTGTTCATTTCCCTCAGAAAATCCGCGCAAGAACCCTGAATGGCGAGATCCACGCCCTTGCGCCTTCCCAAGGCGGCCACGTTTTGATCGACCTGGATGGTTTTGACTTTTTCATTGAGAAAATTGCTGTAAGGAAAATCCGTTCCCAGCATCAAGAGCAGATCGCAGTCTTCCATCGCGGAGACGGCGGGGCGCACGCCCAAAAGTCCCAGACCTCCCAGGGAAAAATCGTGTTCGTCGGGAAGAAGGGCTTTGGCTTTCAAAGTTTTGATCACGGGGGCCTTGATTTTTTGCACGAAACTTAAAAGCTCCTCCCGCGCCGGCAAACAGCCGAGGCCGGCCAAAACCAAAGGGCGCTTTGCCTGTTGGATCATTTCCCGGGCCCGTTCCACGGCGTCCAATGCGGGACTTAATGTCGCGGGAAAATAAAGCGGCTCTTCAAGTAAAGCTTTCGAGGGAATTTTTTGCGACGCCACATTCAACGGCAGACTGACGTGGGCCACGCCCTTTTTGGAAATCGCTTCCCTACAGGCCTGGTCCATAATTCTTAAAGCGCTGTCCGCGTCCCAGATGGTCTGATTGTAGACCGCGACGTCGTCGAACAACTTGATGGTGTTCACTTCCTGATGGGATTTCAAGCCAAGGCTTGATGTCTCCAACTGCCCGGTGATGGCGACCACCGCCGCGCCGTCTTTTTGCGCGTCGTAAAGTCCATTCAAAAGATGAATGGCGCCGGGGCCGGAAGTGCCCATGCAGGCGCTCAGACGGGCGCCGTATTTTCCCTGTCCGCTGGCGGCGAAGGCGCCGCTCTCCTCATGGGCGACGTGAACGAAATGCAGGGTCGTACTTTTGCTGAGGGCGTCCATCAGGTAGTTGATGGAATCGCCGGGGATTCCGAAGAGATGTCTCACTCCGTATCTTTCAAGAACGGCCACCAGGCCTTCCGCCACGTTCATGCGTCCTCCTTGGTCGTCTTTGGTTGCACCAAAGCGAAGGCCGCTCGGCAAGAAGAGAGGGAAAGTCCCGGGCTTTAGGCCCCGTAAAAATTGATCTATTTACAGGTTCGTCGAAAAGTTGGCCTTGGGGCGGCCGTCCTTTGCGCTTCTTCGTGGAGGGGAGGGTGGCACGAAAACTGTATTTATTGACCGCAAAATTTTAAGGCACATTTATGAAAGGATTTTTTCGCATGGGAAAAGGTTTGTTGCGCGCTTTTTTAGGAAGCGCTTCCGTGGTGGGACTTTTAGGATTTTCTTCCTCCTTCGCCCAGGCGCAAAGCGCTCAGTGGACCGTGCGCAAGGCGGCGTGGTCGGCGGCGGATGAAAAGAAATTCTCCGAATTCGTTCAGACAATGGGAGAGAGCGGTTGCAACAGTCTTGATTCCTGCATCAAATCGCGCTCGGCCAATCCCTTTTATTACAACAAAACGCCGAAAAATTACCGCTACATGGCGGACTGCGCGGATTTGCCTTTCGCTTTAAGAATGTATTTCTCCTGGATGGAGGGACTTCCTTTTGACTATGTGTCGGAAGTCACCCCGGCCCCCGGAAACGGTCCTTCCAAGGACATTCGCTACACCAAAAACGGCAACCGTCCTTCGCGGGTGCGCTCCTTTACCGTCGGAAACACTTATAACGGTCCGCAGGAAATGCGCACGATGACGGACGCGGTCTCCACGGCCATGTACCGCATGCACTATCAATACGTTTCCGATTTTTACCCGATGAAATTGGATTTAAACAACGTGCGCCCCGGGACGGTGATGTATGATCCCTCCGGACACGCGGCGATGATCTATAAAATAGAAAAGAACGGTTTGGTGCGGATGTTTGACGCCCACCCCGATCAGTCGATCTCCCACATCATCTTCAGCAAGAAATTCAGCCGCAGCCGCGTGGCCCACGGCGCGGGTTTTAAAAACTGGCGCCCCGAACTCAGTCAGACTCCCACCGAAGATCTTCCGGGATTTTCCACCATCGAATTCGCGAAGAGCTTCGAGCTGAACGGCACCGAACTGGATTACTATGATTACGTGCGCGCGCAGATGTCGGGCGGCAATCTGAACTTCGACCCGGTCGAGGAAATTTCCGATCTGATGACCGAACTGTGCAACAACATCCAGGAGCGCGTGGGATCCGTGAACACGTCCTTGGCGGCGGGTCTTCAAAACCAAAGCCATCCCTCCCGTCTTCCGGACAACATCTACGGTACCAGCGGAGATTGGGAATCCTATTCCACGCCCTCACGCGATGCCCGTTTGAAAACCGCCTTCAAGGAACTCAAGGACGAGGCGCAAAGATACTTGCAGATGTATCAAGACGGAAGTTCCCGCGTGCTTTACTCCCCCAGACAGAGCGCGTATTCCAAGTACTGCGACAAGGACTCCAAAAAAGGTTGCTACCTGGTGGCGAGTCTGTTGGAACTTTACGACGGAATTTCCAAAAGCCCCACCTGTCACTTCGAGTACACGAACTCGCGGGGCAGCCGGGTCGGACTTTCCTTTGAGGACGTCACCGCAAGGTTGTTTAAACTGTCTTTCGATCCTTACCACTGCGTGGAATTGCGCTGGGGCGCGACCGACGGAAACGAAGGCAACACTTGTGCGGACGGCGGCGACAAACGCGCCTGGTACGACGCCGAACAAGGACTGCGCAACCAATTGGAACGCACTTACGACGCCTACATGGGTTACGGTCGTGAGGAAACCCGTCAGAAGTTGGGAGTAGGGCAGGCCCCGGACGTGAACCTGCGCTCTTTCCTGGAAAGTTCCTTACAAAGTCTGCAACGCTAAGCTTAGGCGGCGAAGCGGCGCTCGCGCCAGTGGTGGATCTGATCAAGAAGTTCGTGATGGAGCTCCGTCACCAGATCGATCTGCCACAGCCGCTCCCGGCAGCGGCGCTCGCGCGCGTCGACCTTCGCGGTCTTTCTGAAAATTCCGCTTTGCGATCTTAAGACGATCTCGAACAGAAACAAATCGCCCTGCCGCTCGATGGTGGCGGAGGCGCTGGAGTCGCTGGGCGCCCGGGTCATCAGAAGTTCCAGCTGATGGTTCAACTGCGGAGCCACGCCTTTGCGCGGACTGAAGTTGTAGGTTTTAAATTTAGGGATCAAAAAATCTTTCATGCGTCACCTCAATTCCACCAGTTTATCAAAAAACGGCATGAGGCGCGAGAGCCTTGCCCAGAGCGGTTCACATTGAACCACTCGGGCGTGTCATTATTGGAATTACGGGATGTTTATTGAACGATTTTGGTGACGAGAGCGTCTTTGGAGCCGGATTCCTTCAGGTATTTTTGCATGAAAGCCTGGGCGTTTTGAGATTCCTCAAACATGCCGATGCTGACGCGGTACCAGGTTTTGCCTTTGATCTCGGCGGGCACGTAAAAAGCGTTCCAACCTTTCGCTTTCAAAGCGGAAGCGCGTTGTTTGGCGTCGTTCTCGGTGGCGAAAGAAGCCACTTGCACGGTGTATTTTCCGACGGTGGAGGAAGCCACGGCCGGAAGAGTGCTGGAAGGTTTGCGCGGAGGAGGAAGCATTTTTCCGGAAGTGGGCGCTTCGCCTTTGGAGACTTTTTCAGCGGCTTCCATCACGGCGGGTTTTGCCGGAGCGTTTTTCTGCGCGGGGATAACAGCCGGGGGCGTGGCGGCAGGGGCCGCGGCGGCGACGGGCTCTTTCTTGCCGTGATAATCGGAATAACCGTCGGTTTCTTTTTCCGAAGCCACGGTTCTTGTGTTGTCGTCTTGAACGAATTCGGAAGCGAGATCTTCCACTTCTTTATTGCTGACTTCTTCTTCCGAAGCGGCCTCGGTTTTTTCTTCGGGAGTGGCGGCGGCGACTTCTGTGGAAGCGTTTTCGCCGCCTTCAAGGCTGGCGCGGCGGTGGTCGCTGTCACTCACTTGTTTGCCGACGAAAGTGCCGACGGAAAAAGAGAGCAAGGAAATAAAAAACACAAGAACCACTTTCACCAGAGCATCCATTTTTGAGCCTTCTTCCGGCGCCGGTGTTTTCTGCTGATTGGACATCTTTTCCCTCCCAAGGGTCGCATGAATAGATCCTTTTATTTTAGGCGCAGATAACAACAGGGGTCAATCAGACTGGGCTTGACATTGGTCGATTCTGAGTTGTTATCGATGCATGGATTTAAACCTCGCATTAAAAACCGCTCAAAAGGCCTGTGACGCCGCTCGCGAGATCCAAACCCGCCGCTTCGGCGGCCCTCTGACCGTCTCGGACAAAGGCTTTGACGGCCTGGTCAGCGAAGCCGACGTTTTGAGCGAAAAAACCATCAAAGAGATTCTTTCCGCGGATTTTCCCGAGATTCCTTTTTACGGGGAAGAAGAGACCTTCACTGGCAGGGGAAGCCTGCGGGCGACCTCCTGGGTGGTGGATCCTTTGGATGGAACCACCAATTACATTTACGGTCTTCCCATTTACTGCATCAGCATCGGTCTTCAAGTGGAGGGCCGGGTGATGATGGGAGTGGTGGACGTGCCGCCCTTGGGTCGGCAGTACACCGCGATCAAGGGGGAGGGCGCGTTTTTGAACGGACGGCGCTTAAAGGTTTCCACGCGCACCCAAGTGGCGGACGCTTTGTTGGCCACCGGTTTTCATCCCGGCGACAAAAAAATCCTTCAGCATCAGTTGCAGATTTTTTCCAAGTTGGTGGAGGAGTCGCGGGCCGTACGCCGCGCCGGTGCCGCCGCGCTCGACCTTTGTCTCGTCGCGGAGGGCGTGTTCGACGCTTTTTGGGAAGCCCATTTAAAACCTTGGGATGTCGCCGCCGGTTCTTTGATGGTCCGGGAAGCCGGAGGCTCCGTGTGCACCTATGAAGGCAAGGATTTTCATATTGAAGACGCTTCCGTGATTGCGTCCAGTCCGCAGATGATGCCCTTCATCCGCGCGCGCATATAGTTCGGCCCCTTCTGGTCGAGTGGGGTTTTTGTACGTCCAGTCAAAAATCCGATCGGACGTGCGGATCTGAAACACCTTTAAATTTTAATTGGGATTTTTCCCCCGAGAAAAGTCTCGTCAAATTCCCGTGCAAACTCGATCAAAATCCATTGGCACCTCACTTGCTTTACAAAACATTGGAAGAATCGGTGAAGAACCAATTTGTTCGGGGGGAACAGTGGCAGAAAAAGCACCAGAAGCGGCGCCAGCAGCGGAGTCGAAGCAACCTTCGGGGGGAAAGCCCACTCTTTTCATCATCCTGGCCATCGTCAATATGTTGGTGGTGATGGGAGTCGGGGCGATGCTTTACCTCGACAAACAAAACAAAGCCAAACAACCCGGAATTGACGACGTCATCAACGGTGAAAAGCAGGCCTTGGAAGACGAATCCAAAAATAAGGAGTTCATCGGTCAGCTGGTTCCTTTGGAAACCTTCCTGGTGAACCTGTCCGGAAGTCGCGGGCGCAAGCTGGTCAAGATCAACATGGAATTGGAAATGAGCAGCGCGGAAGCTCAAGAGGAAGTGGAAAAGATCAAACCGAAAATCCGCGACTACATCATCATCATCGTTTCTAGCAAAAGCTACGCGGAGATCTCGACCAAAGAAGGGAAAGATTCTCTGAGGGATGAAATTAAAAACCAAGTGAATCTGTTCCTAACCAAAG
>Ga0182744_1003221_pt1 | contig 12869 bp, 10 predicted proteins | sample eDN3rd30CKraftMG_FD_128525 | JGI IMG/M metagenome (GOLD analysis project Ga0182744, IMG submission 128525) | Enriched Miracle-Growth compost microbial communities from Emeryville, California, USA - eDNA 3rd pass 30_C Kraft MG (version 2) (version 2) ...
ACTAGGCCGTCCTCGACGGCCTTTTTCGCGCGCTGGCCCAGCGCGCCGCGCTCGGGCAGCTCGTCGGCGCTGCCGCCGCCGAAGGTGTTGCCGACCGCGCCGCGGCGCAGCACCCAGGTGATCCGCGTCCCCGGCTCGCGCTTGGCCACCCGCGACAGGATCCCGATCGTCGTCGCCGCGGAGTGCCCATTGCCGACCACCACGACGTGCTGGCCAGCCAGCGCGGTCGCGTCCTCGATCGCGGGCATGCGATGCTCCAGGAGGCCTGCGTCTGTCGCCGCGCTCTCGCCGAGGGCAGGGAGCCCGTCAGCGCCAGCCGGGCTGGGCGTCCGCCAGGTGCCCGAAGCGTCGATCACCGCGCGCGCCTCGATCCGCTCCTCGGTGCCGTCCGCGCGCTCGACGTGGACGACGAAGGGCTGCTCGGCGCGGCCGGCGTCGACGGAGAGGTCGCGGCCCCTGCGGCCGAGGCCTACGACCCGCGTCCCGTAGCGCACGCGGTCGCCGAGCACATTGCTGAGGGGTGCGAGGTACTGCTCGATCCACTGCGCGCCGGTCGGGTAGCCCTGCGTCGGGGCCGACCACCCGGTCGGCTCCAGCAGGCGTCGCGACGCGGGGTCGGTGAGCTCCGTCCACGGCGAGAACAAGCGCACGTGGCCCCATTCGGCCACGGCCGAAGCGGCGGCGTCGCCAGACTCCAGGACGAGCGGCTCGAGCCCCCGCTCGATCAGATGGGCTGCGGCGGCCAGTCCCTGCGGACCAGCACCGATGACGACGACAGGGTTCACTGCGACCTCCATGCATTGACATTCTTCGATGTGAGACACAACGATCTTGGCGCTCATATCGACAGATGTCAATGCGTCGGGCAGAATGGAGCCATGAACGCACTGCCCGTCACGATCGACACCAGCGCAGGCTCCTGCTGCGCCCCCGGCCAGGCGATGGACGACAGCACCGCCCACGACCTCGCGAAGGTCTTCAAGGCGCTCGGTGACCCGACGCGGGTGAAGCTGCTCTCGATGATCGTCGGGAGCAGCGCCGGAGAGATGTGCGTCTGCGACCTCACGGACCCCGTTGGCTTGTCGCAGCCGACGGTCTCCCACCACATGAAGCTGCTCGTCGAGGCGGGTCTCGTCACCCGGGAGCAGCGCGGGAAGTGGGCCTACTACCGGCCCACGACCGGGACGCTCGCCGACGCGGCGAAGGCGCTGCTGGGCTGAGCTTCGTTGTCAGTCGGACGCCGAGCGGATCTTTGGGTAGTCGGACCAGTCCCCACTGGCGAGGCGTGACCACGCTGCGGCCGACGCCGGCGTTATGCCGAGCAAGTCGGACACGATCCGCGGGTGCATCTGCCGGGTGAGTTCGATGAGGGCGGTCGTCCGGGCGCTTCCGGAGCGGAGCCCTTCGGCGCGGAGGCGGCGACTGATCGGTCCCGGGGTGAGGTGGAGCCCCGGGTTCCTGCCGGGGAATAGCCATCCTTCGGGATGGCGCATCGACGCGTCGGCGAGGTCGATGATCGCGTCTCCGAGGATCTTGGGGAGCTCGATCGGTTCTGCTCCGATGGTGAGCTTCACGGGCTGGGATGTCGCGTCGACCTGATCGCGGGTGAGGGTGATGATGCGGGTGAGTTGGATGCCGTAGAGGAGTACGAGCAGGCCGGCAGCACGGGTCTTCGAGTCCATGTTCGTGTCGGTGAGGAATCGGCGTGCCATCTGCCATCGGTGGTCGGACTCGTAGTGCCGGCCCTCGAGGCGACTCGGCCGGAACTCGACGCGGAGGGTGCTCAGCTGGTGGCGTCGCAGCCAGCGGGTGAAGGGTGCCAATGCGTCCCGCTGGCTTGGGGAGTCCGTGAGGAACGCGTCGAGGCGGCGTTGAGGGAAGGTGGCGAGCGTCTCGTGCTGTGATCGGATTTCGTGCAGGAGCGCGGCGCAGTGTTTGAGCGCCGCTCGTTGCCGTTGGAAGCCGGCGGCGGGACTCGACGGGCCGCGGGACACGGTCCGGAATGCGCGCGTCGATCGGAGCAGCTCCCAGGTGCAGTACCGACGAAGGACAAGCCGGTCTTCGGCGTGCCCAACCTCCGATAGCCATTTCTCGAGCCAGTGGTCGAAGCGCGCGGCCTCGACGTCAAGCTCCGGCAGTACGCCGGAGCGAACCAGCAGCGAAAGGAGGAATGCCACGGACTGCCCCGACTGGGCTCTGGTCATGATCGCGTCGGCGGCGAGAGGCAGGGTTCCCTCGGCGAGTTCGCGGAGCACGGCGGCACATTTGCTCTTGTGCTGCCACCGCTCCAGAGAGTTCGCCTTGCCATGGTGCGTGAGCAGGTAGTCAGCAAGAGGCTGAAGCTCCGGGCGGATATCACCGGTCTCGTCGCAGAGGATTCGCTGGATGGTGATCGGGCGGCGGCACTCGGCGCAGAGGCGATGCTTGCGCACTTCTTCGATTGAACCGCAGCCGGGACACGCCATCGTGATCGGCGTGCCGGCGCAATCCGCGCAGACCTTCTGGTCGTTCATGAACCCGGTGAGGAACACCTTGCGCCCGCATTCAGGGCAGGGTTGCGGGGTGCGCATCGCTTAGTAGCAGCGGGCGCAGACGCGTCGCCCGTCGAGGTGGGATGCGACCCGGCCGGGTTCTCCGCAGAGCCCGCAGGTCTTGATCGGCGCGGTGTAACAGGCCAGGCAGACGAGCTCGGGGCGACGGACGACGATGGTCGCGTGCTGACCGCACCGGGAGCAGTGGTCGAAGGAACGGGGATCAGCACGCCAGCATTCACGGCAGTACCGCTTCCCGTCGATGGTGCGCTGCACCGGCCTCACCTGGCCGCAGGTCGCGCATGCGACGGATCTGGCGTTCCGTTCGCAGCGGGAGCAGCGACGTCCACCGCTCGGCGTCTTGTGCGGCATGCGGATGGCGCGACCGCACGACTCGCACGTCGGTAGGACGACCCGGCTCGCGCCCTCGGCGACGAGAGCGTGTGCAAGGCCCTGGACTGTCACCGGCACATCCGAGTGACGTCCTTCGAGAACTCCGGGTTGCTTGAGGAGAGCGAGCTCGAGCAGGCGTTGCGTGAGCGGCACCGGAGCGACCGTGTTCACGATCTCAGCGAGACGTTCCGTCGGGATCTCAATCGCGACCCACTGGATGAGCATCACGACTTCCGTTACCCGCGGCTCCTGCGGCGACTTGGCCACGACGGCCTACTTCGTGCGCGGACGGCGGATGGTGGCGCGAACGGGCCTGAGATCGCCGATCGACCCGCGCGTCGCTTCTTCGCCCACGGCGATCGGGGCCGCGGCCTCGTGGCGGGCGATCGTCACAAGATCATCAAGGGAGCACTCCAATGCGTCGCAGAGCGCGGCGAGGACGTCGAGACGCACCCGCTGCGGTGGCTGCGTCACCAGCCGATAGACCTGCTCCCGGGAGAGGTCGATGCCGCGCTCCTCAAGCAGCGGCTTCAGCTTGGAGGTCTGGAAGATCCCGCGCGACGCCATCACACTGCGCAGGTTCCATCCGGTCTCAAGTTCAACGGTCATCCGCTTCTCCTTCGATGAGGGCCTTTAATGCCTCTGCGAGCACCCGGTTCTTGTAGTCCGAGCTGACACCTCGTCCGATACAAGAAGCCGGACGGGAGCCACGGCAACAAGCGCGGCTTTCGCACCAAGCGCGACGCAGAAGAGTTCATCGCGTCCGTATCCGTAGCGATCAGCGCGAATCAATACATAGACCCGCGTGATGCGAAGGTGCAGGTCGCGGAACTCGGACGAGTGTGGCTCGAGGACCAGTCGGCTGTCCTCAAACCCTCTTCCCTTCGCCCGCTCGAGTCGGCGTGGAGAGTACACGTGTCTCCGCGTTGGTCTCGCATCGCCGTGGGCGACATACGCTACAGCGACGTTCGGGCCTGGGTCACAGAGCTGTCGGCAACCAAGGGCGCGTCAACAGTCATTCGGTCCTACGGAATTCTCGCTGCCATCCTCGACATAGCCGTTCGCGACCGACGCATCCAGGAAAACCCTGTGCGCGGGATACGTCTTCCGAAGAAGACCCCGAAGCGCCGCGTGTATCTGTCCCACCGCCAGGTGGACCTCCTCGCCAAAGAGTCGCGCTTCCCGGACTTGGTGTATTTCCTCGCCTACACAGGCATGCGCTGGGGAGAAGTCACTGGACTTCGCGTGCGCGACGTTGACCTGATTCGGCGACGTGTCTTCGTTCAGGAGAACGCGGTCCTGGTCGGGAGTGTCATACACGTCGGCACGCCGAAGACCCACGCTGCGAGGTCCGTCCCCTTTCCGGACTTTCTCGTTGCCCAGATCGATCTCGCTATGGCGGGAAAACGCCAGGAATCGCTGCTCTTCGGCGACGGTAGCGGGCACTTGATTCGCCCGAACTCCCAGGACGGCTGGTTCGCGGCGGCTGTGCGACGCGCGATGGCGAAGGACCCTACCTTCGGACGAGTGACTCCCCATGACCTACGCCACACTGCGGCGAGCCTTGCAATCAGCGCGGGGGCGAATGTGAAAGCAGTGCAGCGGATGCTCGGGCATGCCTCGGCGGCGATGACCCTCGATACATATGCCGACCTCTTCGACGACGATCTGGATTCGGTCGCGGCGGCGCTGAGTCGCGCACGCATGGCCGACCTGCCGCCTCGGAACCTCAGCTGAACCGCCGGGGGCATGGCGCGCCCCTTCATAGGACTCGCCATGGCGCCGCCGGGCGAAGCGATTTACCCGTTCTTTACCCACTTTGACGACTGTAGAAAGGAAGAAGCCCCGCGATCCCAGTGCTTGCAAGGGATCGCGGGGCTTCGACGATGGCGGTGACGGTGGGATTTGAACCCACGGTAGGGGGTTACCCTACACAACTTTTCGAGAGTTGCACCTTCGGCCGCTCGGACACGTCACCGCCGTATAGCTTACGACACCACGCTGGATGCCGCGAACTGACACCCGCGGCATCCCCCGCCTGCTGGTCAGCCAGGCCACAGCACCGCGAACCGACGCGAACTGCCGGCGCCGCCCACTGCCACCGACATCTTGCGTCGGGTCGGCACGTGGCCGCGAGCCGCATACGACCGGCACGGCGCGCGCCACCCGAGCCCCCAGCTCCACCCCACACCCACCCCCGCCGATCCGACGCTAACTGACAGCACCACCCCCGCACAGCGGCAACCCCCGTCGGCTCGACGCGCAGCCGACCACCGTCGGCGCCCGCGAAGGCAGCGGTGGCCACTGCGCCCCACCCCTGCCAGACTGAACCCATGAGCGTGATCGAGAACTCGAAACTCACCGTCGTCGGCGCCGGAGCGGTCGGATCATCCGTCGCGTATGCCGCCCTCATCCGCGGCTCGGCCCGACACGTCGCCCTGTACGACATCGCCGCCGAGAAGACCGAAGCCGAGGTGCTCGACCTCGCGCACGGCGCGCAGTTCACCGGATCGAGCGACATCATCGGCGGCGCGGACATCTCCGTCGCGGCCGGCTCGCACGTCGTCGTGATCACGGCGGGCGCCAAGCAGAAGCCCGGACAGACCCGCCTCGAACTGGCCGGCGTGAACGCCAACATCCTCAAGACGATGATGCCGCAGCTGCTCGAGGTCGCCCCCGACGCGGTGTACGTCATCGTCACCAACCCGTGCGACGTGCTCACCGTGCTCGCCCAGGAGGCGACCGGCCTGCCCTACGAACGCATCTTCTCCTCCGGGACCGTGCTCGACACTTCGCGCCTGCGCTGGAAGATCGCGCAGCGCGCCGGCGTCTCGATCTCCAGCGTGCACGCCTACATCGTCGGCGAGCACGGCGACAACCAGTTCCCGCTGTGGTCCCACGCGACGATCGGTACGGTGCCGATCCTGGACTGGGTGCCGTTGGACGGCCAGCCGAAGTTCACGACGGACGAGCTCGACCAGATCGCGATCGACGTGCGGGATGCCGCATACAAGGTCATCCAGGGCAAGGGCGCGACCAACTACGCCATCGGTGTCTCCAGTGCACGCATCGTCGAGGCGATCCTCGAGGACGAGCACGCGGTGATGCCGGTGTCGGCGGTCCTGCGCGACTTCCAGGGCATCGACGGGGTCGCACTGTCGGTGCCGGCGGTCGTCAGCTCGGTCGGCGCGGAGCCGATTCCCGAGATGCGCTTCTCGGATCACGAGCTGAGTCTGTTCCGAAGCTCGGCTGCGACGCTCCAGGAAGTGGCGAACTCGCTGCGCTGACCCTCCAGCCAGCGGTTGGGGTGTCGGTGGAGGGACGTACGCTGGGCAGATGGCAACCCGAAAGCCCCCCACGGCGAATGCGTTCCGCTGCACCGAGTGCGGCTGGACGACCGTCAAGTGGGTCGGACGCTGCGGCGAGTGCCAGCAGTGGGGCACCGTCGTGGAGTCCGCGGCGCCGACCGGCATCGTCCGCTCCGTCACCGCGATCGCGCCCGGCCGCTCGGCCCAGCCCATCACCTCGATCGACACGGCCGACACGCCGCGCCGCTCGAGCGGCGTCGGCGAGTTCGACCGCGTGCTCGGCGGCGGAATCGTCCCGGGTGCGGCGATCCTGCTCTCCGGCGAGCCCGGCGTCGGCAAGTCGACGCTCCTGATCGAGGTCGCCGCGCAGAGCGCGCGTAGCGGTCGACGCGTCCTGTACGTCAGCGCCGAGGAGTCGCTCGGCCAGGTGCGCCTGCGCGCCGAGCGCACCGGAGCCCTGCACGACGAGCTGTACCTCGCCGCCGAGACCGACCTGGCCACCGTCCTCGGCCATGTCGACGAGGTGCGCCCCGATCTGCTGATCGTCGACTCGGTGCAGACCGTCGCCTCTGCCCAGACCGATGGGATGGCGGGACATCCCAGTCAGGTGCGAGAAGTGGCATCCACCCTCATCCGCATCGCCAAGGAGCGCGACCTGCCCGTCGTCATCGTCGGGCACGTCACCAAGGACGGATCCATCGCCGGCCCCCGCATCCTGGAGCACCTCGTCGACGTCGTCTGCCACTTCGAGGGTGACCGGCAGACCTCGCTGCGTTTCGTGCGCGCGCTGAAGAACCGGTTCGGTGCGACCGACGAGGTCGGCTGCTTCGACATGACCGGGGCCGGGATCACCGAGGTGCCCGACCCGAGTGCCCTGTTCCTCGGGCACGGCTCGCAGGCCGCCGGCACCTGCGTCACCATCGCGATGGAGGGGCGCCGCGCCATCCCGGTCGAGGTTCAGGCACTCACGCTGGCGACGAAGAGCCCCAACCCGCGGCGCGTCGTCAGCGGCATCGACGGCGCGCGCGTCTCGATGGTGCTCGCGGTGCTCGCCAAGCGCGCTGGGATCAACCTGTCCGAGCACGAGGTCTACGTCTCCACCGTCGGCGGCGTGCGCCTGACCGAACCCGCCGCAGACCTCGCGATCGCGCTCGCCCTCGCCAGCGCCTACAAGGGACGCGCCAACCCTCGGCAGCTGGCGGCGATCGGCGAGCTGAGCCTGGCCGGAGAGATCCGCGCCGTCACCCAGCACGATCAGCGCCGCGCCGAGGCCGCGCGGCTCGGCTACCGCACCCTCATCGACCGACGTGCCGACACTCTCGAGCACGCCCTGGAGCAGCGTGGACTCCTCGGGCCCTCGGGCCACTCAGACCGGTCGGGGAGGCCCGAGAGGCCCGACCGCTCCGAACGTCCTCCGCTCCGGCCGATCGCCTCGATCACACCCGACGACTTCCCCGGATTCTGACGCCTGTGTCCCGCCGCGCGGGATCGTGATGACTCACGCCTCCAGCGCAGCGATCAGGTCGGCCGGGGCCGCCTGGATCGGGTGAGGCCCCGCGATGTCGAAGAAGACGGTGGTGATCTCCTCTGCGTGCGCACTGAGGAACGCGCGCAGCCAGGCCGGCGACTGCAGAGCAACGGCGGGCGGTAGCGTCACCGGCTTGTTCTTCGCATCGCTGAAGAGCAGCAGGGCGACGTCGCCGGTGTTCGGGTCGCGGTAGGTCCACACCTCGCCACCGTCGAGCGGATTGTCCCGCTGGCCGGGACGCAGCATCGGCACCACGGTCGGTCCGTGCCGCAGTGCGAACGCGACGGCCGCCATATCCTGCGTCTGCAGAGCATCGGCCAGCTGCGTGTTGCGGAACTCGAGGGGTGCTTTGTCCTTCGCGCGCTTGGCCATGCATCAAGCCTAGGCGGAGGAACAGATGGGGCCCTCTCGATCCCCCCATTGGGGACTGGGGAAGTCGAGAGGGCCCATTGCTCACCGTGGCGGGGGATCCTGTGTCATCGGCCTCTGGGGTTGGCTTCGACTTCCGCTGCTGGGGACAACGGGGGTCGCCACGGGAGCTGATTCCAGAGTAGTCAACAGGTGCGAGAATGCTGTCCCCCTTTCGGGGGACAATTCATGAGAATGTTCTCAGGAACCGGGACTCAGAGCCCTCTTCGGCAGTGAAACGGCCCCTGATCAGGTCTGGACGATCATCGCAGCTCGAACTGGGTCGGCTCCGACTCGATCCCGCCGATGGACACCGTGAGCCGGTAGTAGCCGGCGCCGGCGTTCGGGCGGTTGCCGTCACAGGTGCTCGTCGACGACCGCGTACGGTCCCACTCCAGCGGCGCCTTGGTGGCCGCGGTCTGTCCGGCATCGAGTTGCACGACCTGGCTGCTCGGCTCGCTCTGACAGTCGGTCGAGCGCCACCATTCGTCCGTACCGCTCGTGATCGTGAACCGCTGGGCGGCCGTGCCGACGTCGATCAGACACGGGTCGACGCCCTCGTTCGTCAGCTCGATGGACAGCTGGGGCTTCGCCCCCGATCCGTACGACTCCTTGTCGGTCACCGCGACGACCGTCACGTTCGCCGAGGTGCAGGCGGCGATCGCATCCGTGGACGGGGTGGAGCTGCCGGTCGCCGTCCCGGATGTCGGCGGAGTCGACGCATCGGTGGACGACGGGCTCGTGTCCGCAGCCGAGGACGTGCCGGGTGTCGTGGCACCGGCATCCTGGATCGGCGCAGCCTGCCAGGGCTGCCAGATCACCAGCACGATCCCGGCGATGACCACCAGCAGCAGCAAGAGCACCGCAAGCCGCCGACGGCGGTACACGGCGGGCGAATGACGACGACGGGGCTGCGTGCTCACAGCACTTTGAGCATTCGGGTGTTGCCGAGCGTGTTCGGCTTGACGTGGGCGAGGTCGAGGAACTCCGCGACGCCCTCGTCGGGGCTGCGCAGCAGCTGCGAGTACACGTCGGGGTCCACGACCTGTTCGCCGATCGGGGCGAAGCCGCGGCGCGTGAAGAACTCGACCTCGAAGGTGAGACAGAACAGTCGCGAGAGCCCGAGCTCCTGCGCCCGCTCCTCCAGCGCCGTGACGATCTCCCCGCCGACGCCGTGCTTGAGCCACTCGTCGGCGACGATCAGCGTACGGATCTCGCCGAGGTCCTCCCACATGACGTGCAGCGCGCCGCAGCCCACCAGCACGCCGTCGGCCTCGGCGACGGCGAACTCTTGCACCGACTCGAACAGGGTGACCAGCTCCTTGCCGAGCAGGATGCGACGCTCCACCCAGGGCTCCAGCAACTGGCGGATGCCGCGCACGTCCGACGTGCGCGCGGGGCGGACCCGGAAGTCCGCCGTGCCGACCGGTCCCTGAGTATCTCGAAGGGTCACGCCACCACTGTAGTCGCGGGCTCCACCGTGCCCGATGTGCCCCACGCGCCCGACAGCCGGTAGGTTCGACGTGGCCGTTTGCGCGGCCGAACCCGAGACCGACCAGAACGGTGCCAGGCGTGAGCGTCCTCCGTGACTATGCCGCAGCGGTGTCGCAGCCGACACTGCCGTTCGGCGCGGGCCTGGGCGCGGGTCTCGACACCGCACGGTACGACGAGGTCGTGGATGCCGACGGCTCTCTGCGACCGGCGTGGAACCCTCTCGCCGCGCACGCGCTGCAGCTGACCCCCGCGGATCTGCACCGCGTCGACGGCGAGATCGTGCGCTTCCTCGCCGACGATGGCGTCTCGTATCTGCCGCCCGACCCCGCGCACCCGGACCGGACGGCGCAGCCGTGGCAGCTCGATCCGATGCCGCTCGTGCTCGATGCCGCCGGCTGGGCGCGCCTCGATGTCGGATTGGCCCAGCGCGCCGAACTGCTCAACGCCGTCCTCGCCGATCTCTACGGTCCGCGCGAGCTGCTGCGCGACGGCATCCTGCCTGCCGCCGCCGTCGTCGGCCACTCCGGCTTCCTCCGCCCACTGGCGCGCACCGGAAGCGCCGATGCCACCCCGCTGCTCCTGTCCGCGGCCGATCTCGGCCGCGATGCGAACGGGGAGTGGTGCGTGCTCGCCGACCGGGTGCAGGCTCCCTCCGGTCTCGGCTTCGCCGCTGAGAACCGCCGCGTGATGTCCCAGGTGCTGCCCGACCTCTATCAGGAGAGCACCCTGCACCGGATGGACCCGTACTTCTCCGCGTTGCGGGCGGCGTTCCTCTCCGCCGCGCCGGAGGGCGTCGACGACCCGCGCATCGTCATCATGTCGCCCGGACCGCTCAGCGAGACCGCGTTCGACCAGGCGTTCCTGGCGGGCGCGCTCGGCTTCCCGCTCGTGCAGGGCAGCGACCTCGTCGTACGCGCCGGACAGGTCTGGATGAAGCCCGCCGGCTGGCCGCAGCGGGTCCCCACCGAGCGGATCGACGTCATCGTTCGGCGGGTGGATGCCGAGTTCTGCGACCCCCTGGAACTGCGCGGCGACTCGCGCCTGGGCGTTGCGGGCCTGACCGAGGCCGTCCGGCACGGTCGCGTGCGCCTGGTGAACGGGCTCGGCGCCGGGGTGCTGGAGAACCCGGCTCTGCTCCCGTTCCTCCCCGCCGCCTGCGATCGTCTGCTCGGCGAGCAGCTGCGGCTGCCGTCTGCGCCGACCTGGTGGTGCGGCACCGACGACGACCGCAGTTTCGTCACCACCCGCCTCGCCGCCGGCGACCCTGACCTCATCGTGCGCGAGATCGATCGACCGCGGCGCCACGTGGCGGGGGTCGATGCCGCGGAGCTCATCGCCCGGATCGAAGCCGAACCGCACCGGTTCGTGGGTCAGGAGCGGTTGCCGCTGTCGCAGCTGCCGACCTGGTCGCCGACCGGGCGCGCGCTGGCTGCGCCGATGACGCTGCGCGCGTTCACCGTCCGCTACGGCTCCGCGTACCGGCCGCTCTTCGGCGGCCTGGCCACGGTGCGGGAGCGTCCCGATGCTCCGCCGCGGACCAAGGACGTCTGGGTACTCAAGGCCGCGGAATCCGACGTCGACCAGAACCTCACGGAGATCGCGCCCGCGCCCACCGCACGGACGGTGCCGGTGCTGTCCCCGCGCGCGTTGGCAGGACTGTTCTGGAGCGGCCGGTACGCGGAGCGCACCGAGGACGTGCTGCGACTGCTGCTGACCGCGCAGGCGCTGTTCGACGAGTCCGGTGCGGGCGGTGGCGCCCGCACCGACCACCGCAGTGCCCAGGTGCTCATGTCGGCGCTGGACAGGCTGGTCCCCTCACGCTGGAGCGACCCGGAGGCGGAGTTCCGCTCCCTGCTGCTGGAGGCCGGACGCCCCGGCTCCGCCGCGCACTCCATCGCCCGGTTGCGCGATGCGCTCGAGGGCGTGCGCGATCAGCTTTCCGGCGACACCTGGCGGGTGTTCTCGAACATCGACCGAGCGACACGCGCGCTTCGATCCGCTCCGCACCCGCACCGCACGGCAGAGTCGGCTGGCCGCATGCTCGCGGCGATGCTGTCGCTGTACGGCGTCACCGCGAACATGATCCGGGATGCCGGCTGGCACATGATCGAGGCGGGCCGGTACCTCGAGCGCGGACTGCAGGTCTGCCAGCTGCTGAGCGTCGGGGCGGCCGAGCGACGCGATCCTCGTGGTGACCGTGAGGTGCTCGAGGCGCTGCTGCTGGCGGCGGAGAGCGTCGTCACGTATCGACGCCGGTACCGCGGTGTGATGCGCACGCCCGACGTGCTCGACCTGTTGCTGCGCGACGCGGACAATCCGCGATCGCTGCTGTTCGCCCTGGGCAGGCTGCGTGAGCATCTGGCGGCCCTTCCCGCCTCCACCGGCTCGACGCGTGCCGAGCGCCTCCTCGATCACCTCGAGACCGAGTTGCTGGAGAGCGATCTCGCCGCCCTCGGTGCGGTGGCTGCCGGGCGTCGCACCGAGCTCGTCTCCTATCTGGAGTCGGTCGTCGCGCAGCTCGAGCAGCTCGCCGAGGCCATCGCGCTCCTCCACTTCGAGAGCGGACCGCCGCCGGTGCCGCTGGAGGAGCTGTCGCTGATCGAGGTCATGGAGGCACGGGCATGACCCGGTATGCCGTGTGGCACCGCACCGCGTACACGTACGCCGAGCCGGTGCAGGACAGCGTCGGGCAGTTCCACCTGGTGCCGCGTGAGCTGCCGTGGCAGCGGGTGTCGGCATCCACCGTGAAGGTCGACCCTCACCCGGGAACGATCTCGCCCGACGTCGACTACTTCGGCAACTCGGCCACCTACTTCCACGTGACCGACCCCCATGAGGCGCTGACCATCGAGTCGAGCAGCGATGTGGCGGTGGAGGTGCCCGTCTACGACACCGACGCCCTGGCAGCGCCGTGGGAGCGGGCGCGTCCGCTGCTGCACCCCGACTTGCCCGGCGCGTGGCAGGCCACCGAGTTCGCGCTGGAGTCGGCGCGTGCGCGGCATGTCGCGGACGCAACGGCGTACGGCGCGCAGTCGCTGACGCCGGGGCGGCCGATCGGGGAGGCGGCGACCGACCTGATGCAGCGGATCTTCCGCGACTTCACGTACGACTCGACCGCGACGACGGTCACCAGCACCGTGGCCGACGCGATGCGGGCGCGGGCCGGCGTCTGTCAGGACTTCGCCCATGTCGCCCTCGCCTGCCTGC
>Ga0182744_1003224_pt1 | contig 12864 bp, 10 predicted proteins | sample eDN3rd30CKraftMG_FD_128525 | JGI IMG/M metagenome (GOLD analysis project Ga0182744, IMG submission 128525) | Enriched Miracle-Growth compost microbial communities from Emeryville, California, USA - eDNA 3rd pass 30_C Kraft MG (version 2) (version 2) ...
CCAGTTTTGCAAAATAAGAACGGCTAAGTGCTTGAATTCCTCCTTGTGAGGAACCAACCAGCATCGCTAATATCCAGAAATCTAATGTCGTTTTCATGAAATAAGCATAGATACAAATAATAATATAGATGAAAATTCCAACTAATAACATTTTCTTTCCGGTGAATTTATCTGCAAGCTTTCCATACAGCATTGCAAACGGAGCAGCAATAACTTGTGTAGCAAATAAGATGATTAATAGGTTTGTAGAGGATATACCAAGATCAGTACCATAGGCTGTCGACATGGTAATAATCGTATGGACACCATCAATATAAAAGAAATAAGCAATAAGGAAAAGAAACAAAGGTTTATAAGCTTTAATACGTTTAAGGGTTTGAAAAACTTTCTTAAAGCTGGTAGAAATGGGTTTTGCTACTCTGTCTACGTAATAAACCTGTTCAACATTTTTTAACATCGGAATTGTAAAGGTACCCCACCAAATAGCTGTTATGGCAAAGGCTATTTGCGTTGAGATGGTTACAGATAAAGGCAGAACCCCTTGTTGTGATAATAGAATAAGTGCAATGCCGATAATAAAAGGGATCGTACTGCCAATATAGCCCATCGCAAAACCGCGTGCCGATATTTTATTCATTCGTTCTTCACTTGTAACATCAACTAGAAAGGCGTCATAGAAAATATTCGCGCCTCCGAAACCAATGACCGTAACAATATAACAGATTAAGAGGATCAGCCATTGGCTGCTTGGGACAACGGCCATCAGTGCTGTAAAAGCAATACCTAGAATCACAAAAAAGGTGAATAATCTCTTTTTTAACCCCCGAAAATCCCCTATGGTCCCTAAAATTGGTGCACAAATGGAAACAAGCAGAGTTCCAAATGAATTTGCGTAACCTAAGTATGCTGTTGATGTTGACCCAGCAAGACCGGCACTATCTGCTGCTGCTTTAAAATATAATGGAAAGATAGCAGTTGTAATTAATATCGAGTAAGCGGAATTTGCCCAATCATAAAAAACCCAGCTTTTTTCTTGCTTTGTCAATCGACTCATAGAGTTTTCCTCCTATTTAATGGCATCTAAACGATCAAAAGGTCTTCGATGATCCTTCCATCTGTGTCACCTAAATCTACGCCTAAAAGCTTAGCCAATGTTGGCCCTTCATCAATGAGACGGGCACGAGGAAGTATTGTTTTTGGACGAATCCCTTTACCCTCCGCCATAAAAATGGTGAAGTACTCAGGCTTTTCCGGAGAATAGCCGTGACAGGCCAGTGTGTATTTTTTATCTTTTTTGGCATCCTCCCGGGTAATATTTTTGACATAATCTCCCTGATAATCTTCTAAAAAGTAATAGCCTTTTTTGGATTCTAGCATAAAAGTGCAGGAAGGATCTGCCCCCTTTAAGGCTGCTTCATCAGCAGTAAATATTTTTTCGATACCAGCGGCCGGATCGACAAGCAGTGAATCTAATAAACTTTTTAGAATCTTCCTAGTTTCTAAATCTTTTCTGTCCTTTACATAAATATATGCGGAGCCATCACAACTTTTACAATAGGCCCTCCAATTATTTATTTTCCCTTTACCGGTGGTTGTAATAAGTTTGTGTTTATGGAAGAGCACATTAAGCTTTAGGGCTTTGTTCTCATCTAAGGCACTATGGTCACCTAAGGCGACAATTGTAGAATTTTCATAGATGCCGCTCTCTTTTAGAGCCTTCATGATTTGCCCAAGCCGCTCATTGTGCCGATGGATAGCAGCGATGGCTTCTTTCGAGGAAAAACCATAATCATGACGCTGCGTGTCCAAATCGGTAAAGTGTACCAGCAGTAAATTTGGCTTTTTTGTTTTAATGGTATGCAGGGTAGATTCTAATACAAAATCATCCAGTTCAGGCTGATTTAATCCATTACGAAGATGTCCAAATCGTTTGTTCAGGTCCCATTGGAAACGGGGACTCCCGTTCCTTAAGGAAACAAATATTTGATTTTGCCAAGGTCGATTTGGAAAGATTTCAGGAAGATTGTAATCGATATTTGCTTTTCCTGTAACAGGCCACATAAGGGCTGCAGTTGTTAAATTAGCCTTTTTCGCTTCATCATATAACGTTGTACCGTTTATTAAACTCCTATACCAGTTCCAATCTGGGGAAATCCTTCCAGGCTGCAGAAGGGTGTTATTAATAATTCCATGTCGGTTTGGAAAGTTCCCAGTCACAATCGTCGTATGGCACGGATAGGTTACCGAAGGATAAATGGTCTCAACCTTCTCTACATATGCACCATTTTCAAGGATTGCCTTAAAGTGGGGGAGTTTTTTCAGTAAAGGAAAATCTAATGCTGATAGACAATCAAATGAAATGACTATTAAGTGATTCGTAAGACGGCCCATGTAAACCTCCTAAAGAGTGCAGCTTCTAACATAATTGTACAATAAATTACGGAGATAATTGTTAATTTTTCAATAATTTTAAGAATAATGGAAAATGAAAACATCACTAGAAAGCCGGTTCCTTTAATAGGAGCCGGCTTTTGGTTACTATGCTTTTTGTACTTCTACTAACATGGTTTGGTGTGCATTGCCTTTTGCCAGCGGGGTGATGTGCTGGCTGGTAAGGACATTCGCGCAGCCTCCTGTATCGACTCCGTTTTTATCTGGTTTGTACCAAGCTCCTGCCTGCATAGCAACCACTCCAGGCATAATACGGGTGGTGACTTCAGCAGGAATCAATACAGTTCCACGATCATTATAAATTTTAATCTTATCGCCCTTTTTAATGCCGCGCTTCTCAGCATCAGCAGGGTTAATCCAAAGAAGCTGTTCCGCCACCTCCTTTAACCAGGGGTGGTTAGCGAAGGTAGAATTGGCACGGTTTCTACCTTTCCAGGTTATACATTGAAGAGGGAACTTCTCCTTCAATGGATCCTCCGCACCTTCCCATTCAGGGATATAAATTGGAATGGCTGGAATTTCACTGTGGTTCATATCGTATAAACGTTTAGAGAAGATCTCTATTTTGCCAGATGGTGTCTCAAAGGGATGATTGGCAGGGTCTTCAATTTGGTCCTTGAAGGCAATCCTTGGTCCATCATAGCGCCAATAATGTATACGCTTCTTTTTAAATTCCTCGAAGGTAGGGGTGCTCGGCTCGACTTTTCTTGTTTCATCCAGTATATACTTTATCCAGCCAATTTCATCACGGCCCTCAGTAAAAGCTTGGCCTACACCTAGACCTTCTGCCACCTCAGATAACCAGTCATAGTCTGATCGAGATTCATAGTAATTCTCGACCACTTTTTCCGATAAGATAATATAATCGCCAGAAGCCCATGATTCACCAATATTCCATCGTTCAAAGAAGGTGGTCTCTGGTAAAAGGATATCTGCATATTTCGCACTTGGTGTTAAGAAATGATCACTTGCAACGATGAACTCTACTAAACTTTCATCTTCTAGGATTTTCTTCGTTTTATTAATATCAGGCTGCTGGTTAATTAAATAATTGCCAGCTAGATTATAGATTAATTTAATGGAAGAGGTAAGCTTTTCTCCATCCTTAAGTCCATTCTCAGGAGTAACCTTGCTCGGATCAGCGATGGCATCTGTCCAGTTCATAATCGAGATGTTCTCTTTAACCGGATTTTCTGGAACAGGAATCCCCATCGGGAACTTTCTTGGGATACCGCCATATCCGGAGGCCCATCCGCCTGACACACCTACATTTCCTGTGATGGAGGCTAACATGGTCCCGCCGCGGGCAATCCGTTCACCACTTGCATGTCGCTGGGGACCCCAGCCTTGAATAAGTGCAGCTGGTTTAGCTGTTGCATATTCTCGGGCAAGTTCTGTGATTCTTTTTGCAGGTATTTTACAAATTCGTTCTGCCCATTCAGGTGTTTTTTCGATTCCGTCCTTTTTACCAAACAGATAAGATACTAAAGATTCATTTACTGGCACTCCCTCAGGCATATGTTCTTCATCAAATCCCACCACATACCTATTTAGAAATTCTTTATTATGCAGGTTTTCTTTCACAATTACATATGCCATCGCATCCATGAGGGCATTATCTGTACCAGGTAAGATGGGTATCCATTCATCGGAAAAGGCAACCGCTGTATTGGAGTATCTAGGATCAATCGAAATAATTTTAATCCCGGCTTCTTTAAATTTTTTATAATAATAAAGGGTATTTCCAAAAATCGTTTCAGAAGGATTATGTCCCCATAATATAATAAGCTTTGAATCTATTAAAGAATCGAGACTGCTTCCGGATTGATGCGTTCCATATGTATATGGAGTGGCAGCGGCTGTATTTCCCATACTGACAGAATGGTAATAGTTAAGAAATCCTCCGCTTAGAGCCATAAGTCGTCTCGCGAGCTGTGCGCCACCAACCGTACCGCCTGTGACTGCTGTTCCCTGATGAATGTACCGAGACGCAGGTCCATATTGCTCAGTAATCCGTTTTGTTTCTTTCGTAATAGTTGCAACCGCTTCTTCCCAACTAATTCTCTCAAATTTACCTTCGCCGCGTTTTCCGACTCGCTTCATTGGATATTTTAGACGATCAGGGTGGTATTGATTCTTTCGATAAGAACGCCCTCTTACACAAGCCTTCATATAAGGGTTTGCTTCATCTAGTTCCTTGTCACTTCGTGCGCTGATTCTTGTAATAACACCATCCTTCACATGTACTTTTATCATACATTTACCGCCACAGTCTAATGTGCTGCAGGTTTGAACAATGGTTTCACTAGCCTCAACAATATTTTTATTTTCAGATAAATACTTTGTGGACCAGACTCCTCCGGCAATAACAGGGACACTGGCAATACCCGTCCACTTCAATAGTGATCTTCGGGAAAGTTTACTCTCTCCAATTTTTGTTAATATGTTTTTTTCACTCACGTTTATAGAACCTCCTTCAAGGCAGGGATTAGTTCTTTTTCTAGATTGAGATATTCTGTTAGCAGCATAGCTGCACCTTGATACAATTTGAATGATGTTGAATTGCTCAATGCTTCACAAAATAAAGGACACCATTTTAATAGATGATTGATAATAAAAGAATATTGATCATCTAACAATTCTTTCTTAGCCGCCACATCGTCGCTTTCTAGTGTTTTTTGAATAAGATAACTGAGGAACTCTAATTCTATAACAATATGATCATCTGGCTCGCTGCTTTCGCGGATAAATGATAAACCATACTGGCGGTAACATTTTCTAACCGCCAAAGTCACTTCATCAAATAGTAAATGTTCACGACTTAAATAGACGGATTCCCAAAGAGGGGCTGGGAGAGCATTCGGACCAACAAATAACCGACTATATTCTTCCTTCAATTGTTTTATTTTTTCGCTGTTATCATCTGTATGAAGTTCTTGAATGGATTCATTGATAAGTCTAAAGCCTACGCTGATCTCACAAAGGGACTTCCAATGTGAATGATTTATCAATGTAACTAACTGCTGCCTATCTGGTGGTATATCAAAAATAAAACGAATGAATTGATTCATATACAGTCGATTCTGTAGAAGGTAACCTTCATTCCATAGGGCAATATCGGTTGTAGACATCATTTCTCCTTTCAAACTAACTGATATCTTAATAGTAACCTAAGTTATCACTGGAAAAGTTCTTTCTATAAATTGTTAAGAAAAATTTAATGTCTTCTTTAACAATATATGGATTTTGAGAATGGTTTTCATTTGAATTAGGGCAGTAATACACATTTTTCTTTTTCTAGACATATACCCTAACACTTTGTCTGTAAATTGAATCTATTATAATAGGCAGTAAATTTCTAGGGTTTAGGAATAGACAAGCAGAGTATGCAGTTAAAACTGCCACATTACAGTAATGATCAAGCTGCCAACTTGAAAAGGAAGGAGGGAATATATGTATATTCAAAATTTAGAAAAGTGGCTGAACAACATTAAAGTAACCAACCAAGTTAATGCGGACGTAGAAGTGGTAAATCATTCACCGTTAGTTATGATGGGGAAAGGGCGCCAAGGAGCAGTTTTCCAAATAACGGATGATATTTGTGTAAAAGTGTTTGGAAATACAGAGGATTGTGACCGCGAATATTATGCGTTATCCCTTGGACAAAAAACTACTCTTTTTCCAAAGCTTTATGGTAAAGGGCCGCTCTATATTGTGATGGAAATCATTAGAGGTGTTGATTTACGTGAGTATTTGCAGTCCCAGCCATTAACAAAGGCACTTTCTGCAAAATTAATTGAAATGCTAGTCACGTTTAAGAAAATTGGCTATGAGAGAATTGACCACCATAAACGGCAAATTTACCTTCAGCCGGACGGCAGTCTTAAGGTAATTGACGTAGCGAGAACCATTTGGCGTGACCGTGTTTACCCATACCCACGAAAATTATTGACATCCTTAGGGGAACAAAATAAAGCAATCTTTATGGCACATGTTCAGGAAATGGCTCCGGAATTATATATGGAGTGGCTCCATTACATTCGGATGGAAGAAATCTCAAGGCAAATCACTGCTTTACTTCTTCCACAGGAACCTGATAAAAACAAAATAAAAAATCTTAGTAATAGTTTATTGACAACAGCGGATGAGAAAAACTATGTAAACCTGCTGCAGGGACTTGTTCACAAGGTTTTTAAAGAAGAATGGATTAAAACAATGCTTGCTCGAGGTGCTGACCCTGAAGCAGTTATGGCTAAAATTGACGAACATTGGGACAACCTCGAACTAGGTTTTGAGGCTAGGCATCCTGAAGGTGAGAATCATTATGAGGGAGTAAGACGTTTTGAAGGAGACCGCCGCTCTAAAGGCGATCGTGACCGGCGAAGCAAGGGTGCAAAGGGTGGTAAAGGCGGCAAACACAACGGTGGAGATCAACATGATGATCGCGACCGGAAAAAGGAAAAGAAAAATAAAAAAAAGGATAAGAAAAAGTAAGCAGCTTTTAGGCTTAATATAAGGTTTTATGAGGAGGAAGCCTAATAATACAAGGAGATACCATTATGAAAGTTTTAGTAATCTGGCGTCTGCTGACAGTTGGCGGGGTGAATGCCGGCTGGCGCAATCGCTCAATTTATTTTAAAAAACATGGAATTGAGACAGAGTTTCTGTACACGACGGATCACGGCGGGCTTCACATTATGGAAGATGTTGCACCCGTTTATTTGACAAAGGATGAACAGGAAATCATTAAAATCATTAAAGATAATCATTATGATGCCATTATTGTGGTTGACACAGCTGCTGCTTTTAAATGGATTAAGAAAGCAATGTATAAGGGACCAGTCCTGGTTGAGGCTCGTACACCAGAACTGATCAAGCTTACACCGCATTTGAAATCATTCAGAGGAATACTTCCGCAAGCCATCGTTGTTCCTTCGCAGTATCAAAGACGTCTTGTGTCCATATTAACAGACGGGATTCCGATACATGTTATATACAATGGCATAGACACGTCGTTTTATCGTGCATTATCTGATGATGAGATTAATGGTGATAGTGAACCTAAACGTATTAATGGAAAAAAAATAATTGGCTGGATTGGCAGATTAGACAAGCGCAAGAATTGGCAAATGTTACTAGAAGTGGCTAAGCTTATGAAAAGTCAACGGGAAGATATCGAATTTTGGGTCATTGGCGGTGCTCAAAGTGTGCAGAGGGAAGAATTTGCTGCTCAATGGCAGAAGGAGCAGCTTACAGATATCGTGAAATGGTTTCCAGTAATACCTTATCAGCAAATGCCGCATGTTTATGCAAAAATTCGGCAATCTGGCGGATGCACATTAGCTACAACTAAGACCGAATCCTTCGGAAATACCTTCATTGAGTCGATGATTAGCGGTGTACCAGTTGTTGCTTCAAAAATGATGCCCATTACAGAATTGGTTATCCATGGTGAACATGGGCTGCTTTTTCGTGGTCAAAATGTAGAGGATTGTGTTAAACAGCTTTCTAGTATAGTAGATAATCCGGAACTCCACCAACAAATGTCAGATTCTGCGGTTAAACGGGTACATGAAAAATTCGCAATAGAAGTAGTCGCTGCGCAATATGTTCAATTGTTAGAAAAAATAGTTGGAGTAAATAAAGATGACAGTAGTGGGGGGAATGGTGAATGATTCAGCCTATTGCTTATAAAAAAACTTTAGATGGAAAATCACGGGCGCACTTAATTACATTTAATGATGGTCAGGTCTACGTCGTGAAATACTTCCAGCATGGATTTGATAAGGCTTTGGCAAATGAATGGGTCGCCTATTGCTTGGCACGTTACCTTGGTCTGCCAATACCGTTTGCCCGATTAGTAGAAATACCCCAGGAGTTTTCCTCCCAATACCCTGAACTCTCTCAAATGGTTCAAACAAAAACTCAATTCGCAAGCCTGTATGTTCCTGACTGCTGTGATGGACATCAGGTGACAAGTGTTCCTGCTATTTCTAATAAAGAAAGCTTGGCAGGTGTGATTTTATTTGATTACTGGATGTGCAACCGCGACCGAACCAGAAAAAACATCGTTTTATGTGATAATGCAGAAGAATCCTATACGTTGTGGATTATCGACCATGCCGAAGTGTTCGCTTCCTATAACTGGACTCTGCAAGATATTGAATCCCTTCCAATCACCATTCTAAAAAGTGCCACTCACCAATGTATGGCCAGCTTTATTGAGGATGAGCAAGAATTTTATGAGCAGCTAGAAATAATTCAAGAGATTCCTATTCATTTAATAGAGGAAATATCAGCACTTATTCCGGAAGATTGGCAGGTTACGAGTGAAGAAAGAAAAGCGATCGTAACTACGCTGGTTACACGTCGAAAGAGAATTCTCAGAAAGCTGATGGAAAGGTTTATTAAAAGAGTTTTTCAACCCATTCATCAAAATCAAGAATGACTCCCTTGGATCGATTAGGTAAGGGAGTTTTATTTTTATGAAAGGCTGTGTTAACAGTCAAGTTAACACAGCCTTATAAAAATAAACAGGCTTTATTTAGAAATAAAGAGATGATTAGGTTACTAACGTGACCGGAGGTTGTCCACATGCATATAAAAGATTAAAGAGATAAAGAAAGGAGGCAGCATATGAAAATCCGAAAGGCCATTATTCCTGCAGCTGGCCTCGGAACACGATTTTTGCCAGCCACGAAAGCACAGCCGAAAGAAATGCTGCCGATTGTTGATAAGCCAACCATTCAATATATTGTTGAAGAAGCCGTTGCTTCAGGTATCGAGGAAATTATCATCATTATCGGCAGAGGCAAAAGGTCCATAGAGGATCACTTTGATAAATCGTATGAGCTAGAAGACACTCTATTTAAGAAAAACAAACTCGATATGTTAGCAGAAGTTCAAAATATTTCTAACTTAGTTAATATCGTTTATGTCCGCCAAAAAGAGCCGAAAGGTTTAGGACATGCTATTCTATGTGCCAAAAACGTTATAGGAGACGAACCCTTTGCGGTATTACTAGGTGATGATATTGTCATGTCGGAAGTCCCCTGCCTAAAGCAGGTTATCGATGTGTTTGAGTATTATAATAGTTCGGTTGTTGCCGTTCAGATGGTTTCAGACAAGGATGTCAGCAAATACGGAATTATTAAGCCAAAAGGAACCATGATTGAATCTGACCTTTTTCATATTGATTCGTTAATTGAGAAGCCAAGCATAGAAGAGGCTCCATCAAGATATGCCATCATGGGACGATATGTATTGAGTCCTAAAATATTTGAAATATTGGAGAGGATCCCTTTGGGACGGGGAGATGAGCTGCAACTGACAGATGCTATCAATGAATTGAACAAACATCAAGCCGTCTTTGCTTACAACTTTAAAGGGAGCCGTTATGATATAGGCGACAAAATTGGTTTTATTAAGGCAACCATTGATTTCGCACTAAGCCGCGATGACATCAAAGATTCGGTATTAGTGTATTTGGAAGAAGTAATTAAGTTACAAAATTTACAGAATAGTAAAAGAGAGATTGATTGATATGAAGATTGCTGTCTTAGGTACAGGCTATGTAGGACTGTCAACAGGTGTATGTTTATCACAAATTGGTCACCATGTCACATGTATCGATATTAATGAGCAAAAAATTAATCAATTACGTCAAGGGATATCCCCAATCTATGAACCAGGACTAGAAGAATTATTATCTGCTAATATGGCAGCAGGCAGGCTGCATTTTACAACTTCACTTCATCAGTCGTTAGTTGGGGTAGAAATCATTGTCGTAGCCGTAGGAACACCGCAGGGGGATGATGGTGCAGCGGACCTTTCTTATTTGGTACAGGCTGCAAAAGATATTTCTTCCTATGTTACTTCTAAAACGATTATTGTCATTAAGAGCACTGTGCCAGTGGGGACCAATGATTTTATAGGAAAATTGATTGAAGACCAGTGTGGGTTTAAAGTGAATATGGTTTCCAATCCTGAATTTCTCCGTCAAGGATCCGCAATCGAAGATACCATGAAAGCTGATAGAATCATTATCGGTTCTGAGGATGATAAAGCAGCAGGGAAAATTCATGAAATGTATCGACCATTGAATGTACCTGTCATTTTAACGAGCACAAGAAGTGCAGAAATGATTAAATATGCTGCAAATGCATTTTTAGCAACGAAGATAAGTTATATCAACGAAATTGCCAATTTGTGTGAAGCAGTTGGAGCAGATGTAAGTGATGTTGCAAGAGGCATGGGTAAGGATAAACGGATAGGCGAAGCATTTTTGAATGCCGGAATTGGCTACGGCGGCTCTTGTTTTCCAAAGGATGTAAAAGCGCTGCTCCATACAGCTGGCTTAAATGGGGTTAATTTCCCGTTGTTAAAAGAAACAATTGCCATTAATGAGTATCAGAGAGAATTACTGGTAAAAAAGACATTTAAGAGATTTGGAGGCTTAAAAGGAAAGAAAATTGCGATGTTGGGCTTAGCCTTTAAACCAGAGACAGACGATATGAGAGAAGCCCCGTCGATTCCGATTTCGAGAGAGTTAACAAAATACGGAGCAGAAGTCATTGCATACGACCCAGTTGCGACTGATAACGCAAGGCGGATTATCGGAGACATCATAAAATATGCGGGTTCCATCGAAGAAGCGATATTCGAAGCAGATGCTGTTTTAATTGTTACCGAGTGGAAAGAAGTTAAAAACATTGATATAGGAGATATAACAGGGAAAATGAAAGAACCCATTATCTTTGATGGGAGAAACTGCCTCCCAGAAGAAAAAATCCGAGCATGCAGTGCGATAGAATACTACCCAATCGGAAAACCTCCTATCATTATCTGAAAAAACAGGCATGATAATTGTAGAAATGAACCAGCTTTCCTACAAAAAATCATGCCTAAGCTTTTTTCATTAATAGCAAACTTTGATACAATAAATAAGGTATCAATTAAAAATACATAATAAAAAATTATATATGAGTGTCCACTGGAGACGGACAGTTGTACATGAGTGGTGCCTGTCACCCAGGTGACATCTAAGAGATGTTCACCCACGACATCTAAGGATGTTCACGTGGTGTTCACTATAAGAAAGGTGTGGAAGTATGGTTATTGAGCATGAGCAGTTAGAGCGAAGTGGTTTGACTCGTTATGTTCCGCCGAAAGGGGATTTTGAGGGGTTTCGTGATGATGAGCATTACCGTGAGAAGTTGAAGGAATGGGGGCTTTCGTCTGCGAAAGAGGCTAAGCGGGAGTTTTTATTTAAGGAGCGGAATTACCAGCGTGTGGTTACCATTAAAGGTTATGAGACTTATGGGAAGTCCGATGAGTTTAATACGCTGGTGATTGAATTTCAAGATGGGAATTTGTCCTGTATCCACCCTGCCTTCTTAAAGGAAATGCAGGCTTCCAGCTATGGCAAGGAGACTATGCTTCAGGTAGAGGCAAAAGAATTCAGTACAACCGAACAACCTTCTGAGGATTTAGAGTCTAACGGAGAAGCAAAAACACCTGAACCTAAATCAGTAACAAAATCAGAACCCAAAAAGCCAAAGGCAGCAAAACCGAAAAAAGAGAAAGAACCAAAAATTGAGCTGCCAACCGAGAAGGTACACTTTACCGCAAGTGTTAAACAATTTGCCCTTACCTATAATCCATTTAACGAAGAAAATGATGAAGTTGTCGTTCTAGAAAATGTCCAAATCATTCAAGATGAACCGTTAAATCTTGGCCTTGCCTGGTGCAGCCACAGTAAAACCTTAAAGAAGTTCGAATTGACACCAGGAGATCAGCTTGAATTTGACGGAAAAGTAGCTAAGAAGAAGCTGGCAAAAGGGAAGGATGTAGAAGAAGAGTTCATCGTGGATGCACCGGTACCATATAAAGTCAACAATCCATCAAAAATCTTAAAAAATGGATAAACCACACCCAAAGGGACTTCATTTAGTGAGGTCTCTTTTTATTTATTAAAGACATCCAAATAAAAGCACTTGTCCACTCCAATTAAACAGCTTTACATATAGTATAGTAATCGTTTTTTATAACGATAGGGACTTGTGGTCAATAGGGATAAAAGAGAAATCACATGGTCTAGGACGAAAGAATAATTTATTACACTCCCTCTATAGCTGCAGTCAATGAAAGGAGGGGATTAGATGGCTGCTATTCAAAAAAGTGTAGACTCTTCAAGCTTGGCAGAAGTTATTGACCGTATTTTGGATAAAGGTGTTGTGATTGATTTATGGGCTCGTGTTTCTTTAGTGGGTATTGAGCTTTTAACAATCGATGCCCGTATTGTTATTGCAAGTGTTGAGACTTGGTTGAAATATGCAAAAGCAGTTGGGCTTCTTCAGGAAAAACATCCTTTTGCAGAAGAGTCGTAGATTGTTTTTTTGATTAAATGGAAGG
>Ga0182744_1003226_pt1 | contig 12861 bp, 11 predicted proteins | sample eDN3rd30CKraftMG_FD_128525 | JGI IMG/M metagenome (GOLD analysis project Ga0182744, IMG submission 128525) | Enriched Miracle-Growth compost microbial communities from Emeryville, California, USA - eDNA 3rd pass 30_C Kraft MG (version 2) (version 2) ...
AAATGGATGTCGACGCCGTCGATGCGCAGACCTATACCGATGCCGCTTCGCGCGTGCTCGCGCTCTACCGCGGCCGCCTCGAACGCGGCGACACCGACGTCGACGCGCAGCGCCTGCAGAAGGCCGACGACGCCGAGCGCGAGCTGCGCCTGGCCGCGCTGCGCGCCGAACGCGGCGAGATCTTCGATCTGGCCCGCCGCGGCCGGCTCGCCGACGACGTCGCGCGCCGGCTCGTGCGCGAACTCGATCTGATCGAGTCGCGCTATCAATAGACCGCTCGCCTCGCGTTCGCGGACCCCGCATGCGGCGCCGCACCAAGCTTCCGCTACTATGGCCGGCATGGCCCGCGTCATCGAAACACCCGAAGACCCCATCGCGCCCGACCGCTTGCGCCCGCTGCGCTACGCGTGGCGCGTGCCGCAGCTGCTGCTGCACGCGATCGTCGCCGTGCCGCTGTCGCTGCTTGCGCTCAACCCGCTCGCCGCGCGCCTGCGCATCGGCAGGACGACGTTCGAGAAGGCGATGATCCGCTGGTGGTCGGGACGGCTCGTGCGCATCTTCGGTTTCCGCCTGCGCCGCTTCGGGCAGCCGCTGCCGGGCGCGGTGCTCTACGTCGCCAACCACATCTCGTGGCTCGACATCGAGCTCATGCACAGCCAGCGTCCGGTGAGCTTCGTCGCCAAGAGCGAGATCGCCGGCTGGCCGTTCGTCGGCTGGCTCGCATCGCGCGCGGGCACGATCTTCCATCGCCGCGGCAACACCGACTCGCTCAACGCGGTGATGGCGAAGGTCGTCGAACGCCTGCGCGAAGGCGAACCGGTCGGCGTGTTCCCGGAGGGTGGCAGCGGCCATGGTGATCGCGTCGGCACGTTCCATGCGCGCATCTTCCAGACCGCGCTCGACGCGAACGTGCCCGTGCAGCCGGTCGCGCTGCGCTATGGCCGCGACGGCGCGCAGGACCCGCGCGTGCCGTTCGGCCGCAAGGAAAGTTTCTTCGCCAATTTCCTGCGCGTGCTCGGCAATCCGCGCATGGACGCGGAAGTGCATTTCCTCGAACCCGTTGCGGCGATGCCCGAGGCGCGGCGCAAGATGGCCGAAGAAAGCCGCGCGCGCATCGTCGCGGTGCTGGGTTATGGCGACGACTGAAGTGTCGCTCGCCGCGCCGATCGACACGCCGTCGCCGTGCGAGGACACGCTGCTGCGCGCCGCGCAATTCGATCCGCCGCGCTGGCTGCGCAACGGCCACGTGCAGACGATGCTCGCTTCCGCCGGATTGCGGCGCCGGTTGCTGCGCGACGATCGCCGCACGGTCGACGCAGGCGCCGTCGAATACCTGCTCGATGGCGGCGACGGCGTACGCCTGCAGTCGTTCCTCACGCGCCAGCGCGCGTTGCCGCAGGCGCGCGGACTCGCCGTGCTCGTGCACGGCTGGGAAGGCAGCGTGCAGTCGACCTACGTCGTCGGTCTCGCCGCGCGCCTCCTCGAAAGCGGTTGCGACGTGCTGCGCCTCAACCTGCGCGACCACGGCGACACGCACGCGCTCAACCGCGGGCTGTTCCACTCGTGCCGCATCGACGAAGTCCTCAACGCCGTGCGCGCGGCGCGACGCGATTTCGCCGTCGCGCCGGTCGCGCTCGCCGGGTTCTCGCTTGGCGGCAACTTTGCGTTGCGCGTTGCCTTGCGCGCGCCGGACGCGGTCGGTTACGCGTTCGCCGCATGCCCCGTCGTGAGTCCCGCCGCCGGTTTGTTCGGCCTTGAAAACGGGCCATGGATCTACCAGCGTTATTTCCTGCACAAGTGGCGGCGTTCGCTGCGCCGCAAGCAGCGCGCGTTTCCCGATGTCGACTGGTTCTCGCGCGACGACCTCGCCGGCGACCTGCGCAGCCTGACCCGCGCGCTGGTGCTGCGCCACACCGATTTCGGCTCGCTGGAAAACTATCTCGACGGCTACTCGATCGCCGAGGACCGCCTCGCCGACCTGCGCGTGCCGGCGACGATCCTCACCGCGCAGGACGATCCGATCATTCCGGTCGCCGATTTCCACGCGCTGCGCTTGCCAACCAACGTCGAACTCGATGTCGCTGGACACGGCGGCCACTGCGGCTTCCTCGACGGCACGTTCCCGCACAGCTTCGTCGAACGCTATGCGACGCAACGCGTGCTGCGCGCCTTCGGCGCAGGCTGAACGCTGCCGCGTGCGGCGTCCGCCGCGCGGCATGAGGCATAATTCGCGGTTTCCGCCAGGCTGTCCGCCGGCGCCTTTCCTTCGCTTTCCGGATCATCGCCGCGCATGTTGACGCTCAACGAATCCTTCGCATTGCAGCACCAGGGCCGTTTCGACGAGGCCGAACAAGGCTACCGCGCCCTCATCGAGCGCGAACCCGGCAACACCGACGCCGTGCTCATGCTCGCCGTCCTGCTGCGCCAGCGCGGCAACACGGTCGAGGCCGAAGATCTTTTCGAGCGCGCCTCGCGCGCGCTACCCGGCGAAGGCGACCTCCAGCTGCACCTGGCATCGACGCGTTATGCCAACGGCAAGATCGAGGAAGCGCGCCTGGGTTACGCGCGCGCGCTCGAGCTCAATCCGAACCTCGTTGGCGCGCACGTCGGCCTCGGCCAGCTCGCGCTCAACGACGGCAACGACACGCTCGCGGAGAATCACTTCCGCATCGCATTGAAGGCGCAGGAAGACGGCCATGCGCTGGCCGGTCTCGGCCACGTGATGGCGCTGCGTTCGGACTGGGACGCCGCGCTGCGCTATCTGACGCGGGCGGTGGAACTCATTCCCGACAACGCCTTCGCCAATTACCAACTCGGCCAGGCGTTCGCGCGCAAGGGATTGACGACTTTCGCGCGGCAGGCGTTCGAGAAAACCCTGCAGCTCGCACCGAACATCAACGAAGCGCATGCGTGGCTTTCCCAGATCCTCTTCGAGGAAGGCCAGTACCGCGCCGCGGAAAAGCACTACGCGCACCTGCTGTCGGTTCCGGGCTACGACCTGCACGCCTATGCCGGCCTCGGTGACATCGCGCGCGCCGAGAACCGCATGGAAGACGCGGTCGCGCACTACCGCGCCGTGCTCGCCATCGATCCGACGCACAAAATGCCGATGCGCATGCTCACCGTCGCCCTGGCCACGCTCGGTCGCAACGACGAGGTCGTCGCCACGTTCGGCGACTATCTCGCGCGCAAGCCCGACGACGACGAGATCCGCGAAATCCGTGCCGGCGTGCTCGCCTCGCTCGGCCGCAACCGCGAAGCCGCCGCCGACTGGGGCATCCTCGTTCGCCGCCGGCCGGAAGACGCGCAGGGCCACGCGCGCATCGCCGTGCTCGAAGAACAACTCGGCCAGCTCGACAAGGCACTCGACCACGCCGAACGCGCGCTCCGGTTCGATCCGGCCAACGTCGACGCGCGTCTCGTGCTCGCGCGTGCGCAGACGCGCAAGGGCGAGCACGCCGCGGCGCGCGCCACGCTCGACGGCCTTGCCCGTGCCGCGCTCAGCCCCGAGCAGGCGCTGCAACAGGAGCGTGCGCTCGGCTTTGCCCATGATGCGACCGGCGAACATGCCGACGCCGTGCACCGCTTCGCCGATGCGCAGCGCGGCATGGCGGTCTCGATGCCGCCGCTCGCGGAGCCGCGTCAGGAACTCGCTGCCGCCCTCGAAGAGCCGGTCGGCGAACCCTGGTCGCACGCGCCCGTGCTGCTGCTCGGCGCGCCGGGCAGCGGCGTCGAACAGGTCGCCGCACTGCTCGCCGACCAGCCCGGTCTGCAGGTGCTGCGTGGCCGCAGCTCGTCGCTCGGCCGTGCGGACGATTTCAACCACCCGCGTTTCCAGCTTTACTGCGGCGAACTCAACGACGCGGCACGCGAAGCGCTGCGCGAACGCTACCTGAGTCCCATGCGCGAGTCGGGCATGGACATCAGTCGCACGATCGTCGACTGGCTGCCGCGCTGGGACGCGCACCTGCTCGCGCTCGTGCGCCGCGCGATGCCGGGTTCGCGCCTGCTCATCGTCGACGCCGACGCGCGCGACGAACTGCTCAACTGGCTCGCCTTCGGCTGGGTCAACGGCTTCGCTTGCGCCGACGTCGATGCCGGTGCCGACTGGCTCGCGCGAGCGCGCCGGCACATCGCGTACGGTGCGCAGCTCGACGATCCGCGCCGCCTCGTCGTGCGCGCCGACGATCTCGTCGCCGATGGCGACGCCGCGCAAAAGCTCGCGCGATTCCTCGGCCTCGACGCCCTCGACTTCGACGCGCAGGCGCAACGGCTCGGCAGTCGCCCGCGCGGTCGCTTTGCGGCGGGTCATTGGCAGGCGTATCGCGATACGCTTGCCGGTCCGTTCGCGAAACTCGCCACGGCCTGAGCGTCCATCCACACCCCGGGAGACTCGCCATGCAGATCCGCAGCAACGATTTCGCCGACGGCCAGCCGATTCCGGCGGCGTGCGCGTTCGGCAAGCCCGGCGCGAACGGCGAGCCCTGCGTGCTCTCGGACAACCGCAATCCGCATCTGGCCTGGACGGATGCGCCGATCGGCACGCGTTCGTTCGCGCTCGCCTGCATCGACGTCGACGTGCCTTCGCGCGGCGACGACGTGAACCAGCCCGGCCGCGTCGTTCGCGACGCACTGCCGCGCGTCGAATTCGTGCACTGGCTGATCGCGAACATTCCGGCGAACGTCACGGAAATCGCGCAAGGGTCCTGCTCCGACGGCATCGTCGCGCACGGCAAGCAGGCGCCGAACGGCCCGGCCGGATCGGTGCAGGGCCGCAACGACTACACCGGCTGGTTCGCGGGCGACGCCGACATGGGCGGCGAATACCGCGGCTACGACGGCCCGTGCCCGCCGTGGAACGACGAACGCGTGCATCGCTACGGATTCACCGTCTACGCGCTCGACGTCGAGCGTCTCGACCTCGCGCCGGGTTTCGATCTCGCGCAACTGCGCGAGGCGCTGCGCGGGCACGTGCTCGGCGAAGCGACGGTGACGGGGACTTACACGCTTAATGGTTCTTTGATTGGCTGAGCATCGATCGGAGGCATCTATGGCTGATCAATTGACCACAATCGAAAAGAACTACATAGAACATTGGGCGCGCCGCCGCATGGCCCTACTCCGCAGCTCGCTGCTAATGGGTGCTGTTGTATGGGGCGGGATGATGTCTGCGTTCGAATTGTGGGACGAACATCAACGCGGCTTTTTGACGTCATCCCGAACGGCTTTGATAGTCGCAATAACCTTGGCAGCTGGCGCCGTTTTTGGGCTAGCGATGTGGGGTCTCGGGGAGATTCGATATCGCCGTCTTCGCACCCGTTCCTCGGCTGATTGAAGTCACGTAGGGCGGATCAAGGCGCGCAGCGCCGGATCCGCCGCTGTCGCGGCTTGATCCGGCCTACCGAGGATCAGCCCGCCGCCGGCAGCGCGAGCAACAACGCCCCCAGCACGATGCGATACGCCGCGAACGGCGTGAAGCGGTGCGTGCGGATGTAGCCGAGCAGCCACTTCACGGCGACGAACGCGGTGATGAGCGAGACGACGAAGGCGATCGCCAGCGCCGTCCAGTCCTCGTGCGCGCCGCCGCCGGATTTCCACGCCTTCAGCAGTTCGTAGCCGCTCGCCGCGAACATCGTCGGGATGCCGACGAGGAACGCGAACTCTGTCGCCGCGGCGCGGTTGCTGGTGCCGGCGAGCATGGCGACGAAGATCGTCGCCGCCGAGCGCGAGGTGCCGGGAAACACGCCGGCGACGACTTGCGCAAGGCCGACGAGGACCGCCACGCGCCAGGTGATCGCGCTGCGGTCGGGCTGTTTCGCTGCGAACCATTCCGCCGCGATCATCCAGGCGCCGCCGATGACGAGCGCCCACGCGACCGGCGTGATCGATTCCGGCAATTTGAAGCCGAGTTTCGTCGCGGCGAAGCCGAGCGCCGCAGTGATGAGGAACGCGACGGCCAGCTTGAGCGCGTAGTCGCGGTTCCCGGGCTCGGCGAAACCGGTGGCGAGCTGCCACAGCCGTTCGCGGTAGATGAGCACGACGGCGAGGATCGCGCCGGCCTGGATGACGACGTTGAACACGTCCGAGCGCGCGCCGAGCCAGTGTTCGGCGATGAGCAGGTGGCCCGTGCTCGACACCGGCAGGAATTCGGTGATGCCTTCGATGAGGCCGAGCAGGATCGTGGCGGCGAGGTCGGACACGGCGGAGTCTCGGGCGGGAAAGGGCGAGGCATTCTAAGGGCTGGCGATCGCGGTGGATGGGCGCCTGATCGCACTAACATGGTGCATTGATTGCTCCATCATGGATCGTTGTCGCGATCTTGCCGTGCCGCGGGCGGGCACGGCGAAGACATGGAACATGGGCCGTCATCCCGACGAATGCCGGGATCCATTTTCATCGAAGACGTTGAAAGACAAATGGATTCCGGCGTTCGTCGGAATGACGGCGCAGTGGGTTTGCCGGTCGTGGAAACCGTTTGCAACTCCGGCGGCACACGCGTGCCGATGCTGGCACAGCCCTTGCTCCGCCTACGCGATCCTTACTCCCATCGGACCGCGCCATGACCGCCATCGCCAATCTGCTCAAGACCATCAAGGACGAAGCCGTCGAATTCGTCGACCTGCGTTTCGCCGACATGCTCGGCAAGGAACACCACGTCACTTATCCCGCGCATTCGGTCGACGAGTCACTGTTCGAGGACGGCAAGATGTTCGACGGTTCGTCGATCACCGGCTGGAAGGGCATCAACGAATCGGACATGGTGCTGCTGCCGGATCCGGCAACCTCGTTCGTCGATCCGTTCATGGCCGACAAGACGCTGGTCCTCCAATGCGACGTGCTCGAGCCGAGCACGATGCAGGCCTATGCGCGCGATCCGCGCTCGATCGCGCACCGCGCCGAGGCGTATTTGAAGTCGACGGGTATTGCCGACACCGCGTTCTTCGGGCCGGAGCCGGAATTCTTCATTTTCGATTCGGTGCGCTACCGCAACGACATGGGCCACGTCGCCTACGAGATCGGTTCGGAAGAAGCCGCGTGGTCGACGCACAAATCTTTCGACGGCGCCAATTCCGGCCATCGCGGCGGCGTCAAGGGCGGCTACTTCCCGGTGCCGCCGGTGGACACGTTCCAGGACCTGCGCAGCGAGATGTGCAAGGTGCTCGAACAGATCGGCCAGGTCGTCGAGGTGCACCACCACGAAGTCGGCAACGCGGGCCAGTGCGAGATCGGCACGCGCTTCAACACGCTCGTGCGCAAGGCCGACGAGTTGGCCGCGATGAAGTACGTGATCAAGAACGTTGCGCACCGCTACGGCAAGACGGTCACCTTCATGCCGAAACCCATCGTCGGCGACAACGGTTCGGGCATGCACGTGCACCAGTCGCTGGCGAAGAACGGCAGCAACCTGTTCGCGGGCGACCTCTATGGCGGCCTGTCGCAGACCGCGTTGCACTACATCGGCGGCGTCTTCAAGCATGCGCGGGCGATCAACGCGTTCGCCAACTCGACGACGAACAGCTACAAGCGCCTCGTGCCCGGTTTCGAAGCGCCGATCATGCTCGCCTATTCCGCGCGCAACCGCTCGGCGAGCTGCCGCATTCCGTTCGTGCACAGCGCGAAGGGGCGCCGCATCGAAGTGCGCTTTCCCGATCCGATGAACAGCGGCTACCTCACCTTTAGCGCGCTGATGATGGCCGGACTCGACGGCATCCTGAATAAGATCGACCCGGGCGCGCCGTCGGACAAGGATCTCTACGATCTGCCGCCGGAGGAAGAGAAGAACATCCCGACCGTCTGCTCGTCGCTCGATCAGGCGCTGGAGGCGCTCGACAAGGATCGCGGCTTCCTCAAGGCCGGCGGCGTGTTCTCCGACGACTTCATCGATGCCTACATCGAGACGAAGATGGCCGAGGTCACGCGCTTCCGCGCGGCGACGCATCCACTCGAATATCAGATGTACTACGCGATCTGATGAAGGGCTGATCAAACCCTCACGACGTCATGCCCGCGAAAGCGGGCATCCCGAGAAGCGGCAAATGGATTCCCGTGCCCACGGGAATGACGGCAAAACCCGGGATCCGCCGCGCGGCAGGTCGGAAGCGACGCCGCGTTTTCGCGCGGCGTCTTTCAGAACAGGTGGAAAAACAGGTAGATCAGGATGAGCAGCCCGGCCGGTACGCCGAGCAGCCATGCGAGGAAGTACTTGCCCATGGCGATTCTCCGTTTGAACCGGCGGCGGCATCACGCCGCCGCCGGCGATTGGCTTACAGGTCGCGATCGAACTCGCGGATCTGCTTGTCCGCCTCGTCCCTGGCGATGCCGTAGCGTTCCTGCAGCTTGCCTGCAAGGTATTCGCTATTGCCCTCGGCGACCTTGAGGTCGTCATCGGTCAACTTGCCCCATTTTGCCTTGAGCTTGCCGGCGAGCTGCTTCCACTGGCCCTTGATCTTGTCTTCGTTCATTGCGTTTGCTCCGGTTTCTGGAAAGGGTTCACTCTCGGGCGGCGCTCAGTCCTTGGACTTCAGGCCCGAGGAATCGACGCTCTTCACGCCCTGGATGCTCTGCGCGGCGGCGACGGCCTTCTTCACGGCCACGTCATTGGCGAGCACACCAGTCAGCGTGACCACGCCATCGACGGTCTTGACGCTGATGTCCAGGCTCTTCACGCCGTCGGTCGTGGCCAGTTCGGACTTGACCTTGGTCGTGATCCAAGTGTCGGTCACGGGCTGGTCCGACTTCATGTCGTCCTGGCCGGCGGCCATTGCCGTCGTCGCCGTCAGCGGCGCGGCCGCGGCCGCGAACAGCGCAGCCAGTGCAAGCGTCGGAACATGCGCGATGTGCAATTTCATGGGTTGCCTCCTTTGATTACGCTCCTGTGCGGGGAATCCGCGGGCGTGGGGAAACCCTAGGCGACCGAATGCAAGCCTCGGATGAACAACGCTTTTTTTACACAGGCCGCGATTCAGGTTAGGCGGCGGCCTGCGATGACGGGCTTGCTCCGCGCCCCTTCGGCAACGACCACGCAAGCAATGCGTTTGCGATGGGCGGGGAAACCTGGCAGGAGCGAAGGCGCCACGATGCACTAAACTGGTGCAATGGATTTCCCCGCTGCCATTCCCGGCCCGCTGCCCCTCGTCGCCGAGGACGATGCCTGCGCGACTCCCATCGGCCGCGTCGGCGGCACGCTGGCGCTGGAGGCGGCCAACCAGTCGCTGCGTGAGTGGCTCGGCCGCGGCTTCGACGCCGTGCGCGGCCTGCCGCTGGATGCGCTCGACGCGCGGCCGCCGAGTCTCGTGGATGCCGCGCGACGCGCTGTCGCCGAAGAGCGCCGCCTCTGGCTGCGCGAAACGCGATTGCGCACCGCGCTCGGCGATCGCGTCGCCGACGTTGCGCTGACCCCGCACGGTGCGGGCTTGCTGATCGAAGTGCTGCCCATCGCCGGCGAAACCGTCGCCGCGACAGGCTGGTCGGAAACCCTGCGCGGCTTCGCCCACGAAGTGCGCGGCCCGCTCGCCGGCATGCGCGGCGCCGCGCAGCTGTTGCAGCGTCGCCTCGCCAGCGACGATGACCGCGAACTCGCGCAGCTCGTCATCGACGAGGCCGACCGCCTCGCAGCACTCGCGCAGCGCTTGCTGCACAGCGGCGCCAAGCCGCGCCTCGTGCCGACCAACGTGCACGAGATCGTCGAACGCGTCGCCGCGCTGGCCGCAACCGGCGATGCCGGCGTCGCCATCCGCCGCGACTACGATCCGAGCCTGCCTGCGGTGCGCGTCGATGCCGACCGCGTGCACCAGGCGCTGCTCAACCTCGCGCGCAACGCACTCGAAGCGGGTGCGCGCACGCTCACGCTGCGCACGCGCGTCGAGCGCAATGCGCGCGTCGGCGAACGCGTCGCGCGACTCGCGCTGCGTATCGACGTCGCTGACGACGGCCACGGCGTGCCCGCCGAACTCGCGCAGACATTGTTCGAGCCCCTCGTCTCCGGCCGCGCCGACGGCAGCGGGCTCGGCCTTGCCATTGCCCGCGAGATCGCCCGCGAACACGGCGGCGACCTCGTCTTCGCGAGCCGGCCCGGCGCGACCGCGTTTTCGCTGCTGTTGCCGGTGGCCGAATGACGCCGTCCGCACCGCATCCGGTCGCGTGGATCGTCGAGGACGATCGCGCCATCCGCGTCGTGCTCGCCGCCGCATTGCGCGAAGCGGGTTTCGCCACGCGCGATTTCGCCGATGCCGAACAGGCCGCGCAAGCCGTCGCCGACGCAAGACCCGACGTGCTGTTCACCGACGTGCGCATGCCCGGCGCGAGCGGCCTCAAACTGCTCGAACGCATCGCCGCGGGCGACGCGCGCCTGCCGGTCATCGTCATGAGCGCATTCACCGACGTGGCGACGACCGCGTCCGCGTATCGCCTCGGCGCGTTCGACTATCTCGCCAAACCGTTCGACCTCGACCAAGCTGTTGCGTCCGCCCGGCGCGCGCTCGCGCACGATGCGACCGCCGCCGCGGCCGCGCCGGAAACGCCGGCCGCGAACGGGCCGTCGCTGCTCGGCCGTAGCGCCGCGATGCGCGAACTGTTCCGCGCGATCGGCCAGGTCGCCGCGAGCGGCCTCGGCGTGCTCGTCACCGGCGAAACCGGCACCGGCAAGGAACTCGTCGCGCGCGCGCTGCATCGGGAAAGCGCGCGCGCATCACGGCCGTTCGTCGCCCTCAACACCGGCGCGATTCCCGCGGAACTGCTCGAATCGGAACTGTTCGGCCACGAAGCCGGCGCGTTCACCGGCGCCACGCGCCGCCATCCGGGCCGCTTCGAGCAGGCCGCCGGCGGCACCTTGTTCCTCGACGAAATCGGCGACATGCCGCTGGCCCTGCAGACGCGCCTGCTGCGCGTGCTCGCCGCGGGCGAGTTCTACCGCGTCGGCGGCCGCGAACTGCTGCGCGCCGACGTGCGCGTCATCGCGGCGACGCATCAGGACCTCGATGCGAAAGTCGCGCGCGGCGAATTCCGCGCCGACCTGCTGCATCGCCTCGACGTCGTGCGCCTCGATGTTCCGCCGTTGCCCGCGCGCGCCGACGACGTGCCGCTGCTCGCCGCGCACTTCCTCGAGCGCGCCCGCGTCGACGCGGGCGTCGCGCCGAAACGCTTCACGCCGGCTGCGCTTGCCGCACTGCGCGCGCGCGACTGGCCGGGCAACGTGCGCCAACTCGAAAACCTGTGCCGGCGCGTCGCCGTGTTGTCGACCACGCGCACGATCGATGCCGCCGACTTGCCGCCCGCGCGCGCGCTGGCATCGGCCCCGTTCAACGCCGAGTGGGACGAGGCGCTGCGCGCCTGGGCGGCGCAGCGACTCGCCGCCGGCGCCGTCGGCCTGCATGCGGAGGCGCGCGAGCGTTTCGAGCGCGTGTTGCTGGACGCCGCCCTCGCCGCGCACGGCGGCCATCGTCAGAATGCCGCGAAGGCGCTCGGCTTGGGGCGCAATACGCTGACGCGCAAGCTCGGGCGTCCGCGCAAGCCGGGCTGAGCCGTGCAACCGTCGGCGGCGTCCCCCGCTTCCGACGTGGCCATGGGACAATGTGCGAAAGATCGCAGTGCAGCGCCCCGCCATGCAGCTCCTCCACAACGCCATCGCCCTCGCTTGGCAGCAGTTCCAGTACGCCTGCGTCATTTACTGCATCGTATTGGTGATCGAGTCGCTGATCCCTGCGGAACGCAACCAACCGTTGCGCAACATCGCGTTCAACATCGGCTATGCCTTCGTGTTCATCACGCTGGGCAGCATTCTCTCGCCGCTGCTGGATCCCATCACCAAGCCGATTGGTGCGGCGCTCAAGGTCGGCATTCCGGTGGCTTTCCCGGACGGCTTGTTCGGGCAGATCCTGCAGATCCTCGCGTTCTATTTCATCTTCGACTTCTTCTACTACTGGCTGCATCGCGCGCAGCATCGTTTCGATTGGCTGTGGGCGCAGCACAAGCTGCACCATTCCGACGCCTCGTTGAACGTCACGACAGCGCATCGCCACCATTGGCTGGAAGTACCACTGCTCGGCCTGGCCGTCTGGTTGCCGATGGGCATCCTCTTCGAGCAAAAACCGGTCACGCTCGGCTGGCTGTGGGCCCTGTTCCTGCTCTGGGGCTACTTCACTCATTCGAACCTGCGGTTGCCGCTTGGGCCGCTGACGCCGGTGATCAACGGCCCGCAATTGCATCGCATCCACCATTCGAAGGAAGAGCGGCATTGGGACAAGAACTTCGCGACCTCTTTCCCGATCTTCGACGTGCTGTTCGGCACGTACTACGCGCCGCGCAAGGACGAATTCCCGCCCACGGGGCTCGCCTCGGGCGAGGATCTCAACGGCTTGTGGCGCTCGAGTGCGGCACCGTTCGCACACTGGGCGGGCGCGCTGCGCCGCCGCTGGCAGCGCCCCGCGACCGGAAATCGCAGCGGCAGCGGCGCTGGCGCGCCATGAGCGCGGGGTCGCCATGCGTTGGTGATCGTGCGGCACCGCGCTTTTCAGGCAACGCGCGGGCATGAAGAGTCGGAGTCGATGGCGCAGGGCTCTTGCCGATCTGCGCAGCCTGTTCTTCTGGCCGATTCTGGCCGCCGCACTGCCGCGATCGCTCGGCTACGGCTTGCTCAAACATCTGGCGAGTCGATCCGGCGACTTCGAGCCTGAAGCCGATGCCGCTTGGCGGGGCTGCCGCCTCATCGTTGAACGGGGCGACGAAGTGGAATGGAAATATCGCTATCGACTGCTGCGCTGGGTCGAGCGCGCCGACACGTTCCTGACTTTATTGCGATCGCGGCGGTGGTGGGCGCGACAGGTCGATCTCGATGCGCAATGGCCGAATCCGGCGCGGCCGAGC
>Ga0182744_1003228_pt1 | contig 12848 bp, 16 predicted proteins | sample eDN3rd30CKraftMG_FD_128525 | JGI IMG/M metagenome (GOLD analysis project Ga0182744, IMG submission 128525) | Enriched Miracle-Growth compost microbial communities from Emeryville, California, USA - eDNA 3rd pass 30_C Kraft MG (version 2) (version 2) ...
GCCCGTGGCGGGGACGGCAGTGCGCCTGAGTATGAGTTGGACGAGTTTGGTTTCCCACAGTTTGACGTTGAGGACTGATCCATGGCGGCGGGCAATGTTCGGCTGATCCGTCACGGCCGCACCGCGTATAACGCGTCGATGCGGTTGCAGGGTCAGGTTGATATTGAGCTCGACGAGGTGGGCCTGTGGCAGGTCAACGCGTGCGCTGAGGTGTTGGCTGCGGGCGTCACGCCCGCCCGCATTGTGGCTTCTGATTTGTCCCGCGCGGTGGCTACTGCGCGGGCTATTGCGGCGCGGTTTCCCGGCGTGGAATTGATTATCGACGATCGCCTGCGGGAACGCTCTTTTGGCCCGTGGGAGGGACTCACCGGGGAGGAAATTTCCGAGGGCTGGGCTAGCGAGTTCGCGCAGTGGCGTGGGGGAGCAGAGCCTGACGTTGAGGGAATCGAATCTAAAAGCCAAGTTGCCGAGCGCATGCTCGAAGCGATCGAGGAGCTTTCGGCGGATCTTGGCCCCAAAGACACCCTTTATGTGGTCTCGCATGGTGCAGCGATTTCTTGCGCAATTGCAGGGTTCTTGGAGCACGATGCCTCGCAGTGGCGTGGAGTTGCCGGCATGAGCAACGTGCACTGGTCCACTCTTGCACGTAACACGCACGCTGACGCGCGGCCTGCTTGGCGGCTGGTGGAGCACAATACAGGACCGTCCGTGGTGTATGGCAAGCACGCGTGGGAGAACGGGCCGGAGGATGTGGCAGCCCAAGTGCCCATCAACCCGGTTTCTGCGCGCGGCTAGCCTGGCTCGGCTTTACTCGGCGCTGCGTAACTCGGCTCAACCGGCCTCGCCCGACCTGGCTTAGAGCCCTGCTTAACCGCACCGGCCCCGGCCCGGCACAACCCTGCCCGGCCCCGGCCTAACCCCGTCGGTCTCCACACATCGAGATCAAGAAATAGTGCTAGTTTTACCCGGTTTTTCCGGGTAGAACTAGCACTTTTCTTGCATCTCGTTAGTGGAAGTGGGGGGCAGTGTGGAAGCGGGGCTGTGATGCTGGGACCCGGCCATATCGTCGAAAATCCGGTGGAACCAGACCCTAAGCCCCGAGGAAGAACGCTTCCACTGCGGCAGACAGTGCAACCACGTCATCCACGTGGCACAGCTCGCGGGCTGAGTGCATGGAGAGCAGTGGGATGCCCACGTCTACGGTGCGGATTCCGAGCCGGGTTGCGGTCAGCGGGCCGATGGTGGTGCCGCAGGGGGAGTTGTTGTTAGACACAAAGTCTTGGTATTCCACGCCGGCGGCCGAGCAGGCGCGCACCCACAGTGCGGCGCCTACAGCGTCGGTGGCGTAACGCTGGTTGGCGTTGATCTTGAGCAGCGGGCCGCGGCCGGCGAGTGGCACCACGTTGGGGTCGTGTCGTTCTGCGTAGTTGGGGTGCACGGAGTGGCCGGCGTCTGCGGATACGCACCAGGAGGCGGCGAGTGCACGGGCGCGTTCTTCGGGGCTGGCGCCGAGGCCGTCGTAAATGCGCGCGAGTACGTCTGCGAGGAATGGGCCGGAGGCGCCGGATCGGGTGTCGGAGCCGATTTCCTCGTGGTCAAATGCGGCGAGCACGGTGATGTGGTCGGCCTGTTCCAGCTGGTCAGCGGCCGCAAGTAGCGCGTGCAAGCCGGCGTAGGTGCTGGATAGGTTGTCCATGCGCGGTGCGGCAAATAGGGTGTTGTCTTGCCCGAATCGCTGGGGTTCTTGTGTGTCCACGGTGATGATGTCGTAGCCGGCTACGTCCTGTGCAGGGATACCAGCAAGTGCCGCCAGGTGGCCCACTACGTCTGCTTCGGCGAGGTTGCCAATCCCGTAAACCGGAGCTGTGTTGCGCTGCTTATCGAGTTTCAGGCCGTTGTTTGCTTCGCGGTCCAGGTGCACGGCAAGCTGTGGGATCCTCAGCCATGGGCCGGTGCGGACGAGGTGTGAGTCGCCGTTGGTGGTGACGAGTCGTCCAGCGAGTTCCAGCTCGCGGTCCAGCCATGAGTTCAGGAGTGGGCCGCCGTAGATTTCTACGCCTACTTGCAGCCAACCGTTTGATCCGATGGTGGGGGCGGGCTTGAGTTTGAAGCCGGGGGAGTCGGTGTGTGCGCCGAGTACGCGGGCGGGTGCGGTGGTGGCGGCGCCGTCTGGGGTCACCCAGGCGATGATGGCTCCGTCCCTGATCACGAACGCTTTTTTGGGTGCGATCCAGGGGTCTTCCTCGCGCAGTTGGGTGAAGCCGGCTTCGGTCAATTGGCGGGCGGCTTCGTGAGCGGCGTGGTAGGAGGATGGGCTTGCGGTGATGTAGTTGGCAAAGCTGGTGATGAACGCGCTGGTATCCATGCTTTCTATTGTCTCACCACTGATTTTCGACGATCCTGCCGCCATCCGCTCACCCCTCCCGTTGCGTTGTTGGCGGGGTTGGGGAGGAGGTGCGGAAGGTGCTGCGATGCAGATGGCTGCCCACTCGTCGCTAATGACGGACAGTGGTAGGGGAGCGCTGTCCTTGCGCGCGTCACGCAGTGCATGGCTAGCATGGACGCATGCCAACCAACCTGACTGTTGCCATCGCCGTGCTTGTGGGTCTTGTGATTTTGCTGGTTATCTTTGTGGCTAAAGGCCGGCAATCGGATAGGTATTTAAGGCAGCAGTCTGGTGGTGTGACGCGGCGTAATGGCAGTGTCCCGGTACCGCCGAGTGAAGTGCCGGGGAGCGTGCGGTCTGAGATCTCCGCGCTGGTGTCGGCTAATCAGAAGATCGCTGCGATCAAATTGCTGCGTGAGCATTCTGGGCTGTCGCTTGTGGATGCAAAACTGGCGGTGGATCAGTGGGATGTGAGCGCGCATGACACTCGAATTTCTGTTGGGCAGCCGATAACGAGCGAGAGTGCCAAGCAGCTACTGAGTGATGTTCAGCGTGCTGAGATTGACCGGCTGGTGTCCGAGCGCAAGTTGATTGAAGCGATTAAGAAGGTTCGCGAGTTTACTGGGTTGGGACTTAAGGAAGCCAAGTTTGTGGTGGATCACTGGGGCGGTTTGGGTACTAACTAGCGGGCGGCGAGTTTGACGCATTCTGGTGCTGACCGCTGGTGTGCTGGTGTTGATGTGATGGTGCTGATGTGCGCCGATTGGCTTTTGACCCGGGATTCGGTCTAAGATAAACGACGTTCGCAGTGCTGGAAATGCTTCTGGTGCGTGGACGGTTTGGGGCTATGGCGCAGCTGGTAGCGCACCTGCATGGCATGCAGGGGGTCAGGGGTTCGAGTCCCCTTAGCTCCACTCGAGAAATTGAGACAGCTCGTACAGGAAAACCCGCTCGGCTTAGGCCGGGCGGGTTTTCTGCTGTGTGGGCTTGTGTTTTGCGTCGCTGCCGCTCGCTTGCTTGCGCAACGCAGTCGCTGCCGCTCGCTTCCGTGTTTTGGTTTCACTCCGGCGTCATGCCGCACGAACTTCCTCACGCCGGCATAGCATGAAGGTATGGCTACTCTTGAGAATCGTGATGGTGCTGCGCTCGTAGTTGTTGACGTGCAAAACGATGTTGTTAACGGCGCCTACGAGCGTGACGCGGTGGTGGGCAATATCGCTGAACTTGTTGCTCGGGCGAGGGCTGAGGGCGCGCCGGTGGTGTGGGTGCAGCATTCCGACGATGAGCTCGTCACTGGTTCGGATGGCTGGCAGATTGTGCCGGAGTTGGATCCTCGCGCAGGTGAGGCGCGTATTCACAAGCTGTATGGGGATTCGTTTGAGGGCACTGATCTTGAGGAGACCCTGGCTAGTCTCGGTGTGGATCGGCTTGTTGTTGTGGGCGCTGAGACGGATGCGTGCATCCGCTCCACAATTCACGGCGCGTTTGTGCGCGGCTATGACACCACGTTGGTGAGCGACGCCCACACCGCGGGGGACAAGACTGCGTGGGGTGCGCCTCCCGTTGCTGATGTCATCGCGCACACTAATTTGTATTGGCAGTTCCAGCGCGCACCGGGTAAGAGGGCCGCGGTGGTCGCGGCGGAGGATGTTACTTTCGCCTGATTTTCGACGAGTCCCCACCTCACGCCTTCACCTCCCGCTTGCGCTTGGCTAGGTGTGTGGGGCGTGGCTTGCTCCGGGCGAAGGTCACAGTTGTGTGATTGGAGTTCATGCTCTGGTTCGGATTACGATATTCATGCGTCACAGCGCGAAAGCACTGTGATGGGGCTATGGCGCAGCTGGTAGCGCACCTGCATGGCATGCAGGGGGTCAGGGGTTCGAGTCCCCTTAGCTCCACTCGAGAAATTGAGACAGCTCGTACAGGAAAACCCGCTCGGCTTTGGCCGGGCGGGTTTTCTGCTGTCTCCGTTCGTGCGTAGCACCAGAGCCCAGTCCCGACCGTTAGGCTAGGGCCGATTTTCTGGTGTCGTCAATCGGGGAGTTTATCGTTTGGCGTACCGTTGGCGGGCTGCTTCGCCGCTGGTTCCTATTGCCTGACCGACTTCGCGCCAGGATAGGTGTTGCTCACGTGCTGCAAGCACAGCGTCAGCGAGTTCACGTTCGGCAGTGTCGCGCCGCCAGGCGGCGAGTTTGACCGCCATGACTGGTTGCAGAGGTGCGTTGAGGTCGCCCGGCGTAGGTTCGTAGTCTTCGAATGCGTCGGCAAACTCGCCGGCGCGGGCTTTGATGTCTTCAATGGAGCGTGGTGCCATGCTGTTCACCTCAGATATTTTGTTCGTGCGGGGCGCATCGCATGAGCTATTGCGATGATCCCGTGCCATTCAATTACTCCGACTTCAACCAGTGTGCCGGTTTCGGATTAGGCTCCGGGAACTGGATCGGGGCCAGCACCGTGTTCGTTGGTGTAGGCCTCGGGGCCTTGTTCGGCTGCCTGCGGGTCCATGTAGTTGAACTCGAGGATGTTGCCGTCTGGGTCTTCGAGGTTGCGCTCGTACATGAATCCGTAGTCTCGGGCCTTGCGTGGCTCGTGCCCACCAGCGGCGAGTCCGGCAGTAACGATCGTGTCGACTTCTTCGCGTGATCCGCGAGCAAAGGAGACGAGAACCTGTGCGCTTGTGTGCGCGTCGGCGATTGGTTTGTCGGTGAACTGGGCGAAGTGCTTGTGGGTGAGCAGCATGAAGTAGGTGTGCTCATCCCAGACGATGCTGGCAGCGTTTTCGTCGGTGAACAGCGGGTTGATTTCGCAGCCGAGTGCGGTGTAGAACGCTTTGCTGCGGTCGAGGTCGGTGACTGGGAAGTTGACGAAGATCATTATTGCTCCTTTGCGGAATGAAACCGAGTACCGATCGGTACTCACGTTTTAGCGTGCTATCAGTACTGATGGAGCGCAAGAGTAAACCTGAGATTTCTGAGGAGAAACGGCAGCAGATCCTCAACCATTCGTTGGGAGTGTTCGTTGCCAACGGGTACGTGGGTACGAGCACGGACCAGCTGGCAGCCGCCGCATCGGTGTCCAAGCAGACACTGTATCGGGCTTTCGGTGACAAAGAGGGCCTGTTCACGGCTCTGATTCATGCCGCCTTGTAACAGTGATTCATCGGCTTGCTGAGCAGTTCGCTGGGATGCTGTTGTGGATTCCAAGCAACCGCATCATGTTTCTGGGAGCGTCCTCACCCATTCGCGCGGAAGAACTTGGTGCGGTCATCGATGACGGTGTTGACGCTTTTCTCCGCGCCCACAGTTTGCCTAGCGAGTAGAACTCAAGAGAAGAAACTCCCCGGCTCGTGTGTCCCCGGCTCGCTTCCGTGTCGCCGCTTTTCGACGAGTCCCCACCTCATTCCTTCACCTCCCGTCTGTTCTCGGCTGGGTGTGGAACCCGCCTTATGGGGTCTACTGGTGTGTACTTAGCGTTCGGCAGGTGACTCGCTTGCTTCGATGTACGCGAGCAGCGCATCCCGGACGAATGATGCGCCATTGACGCCGCCGTAGTTTGCCGCAAACCGCTCGTCGGACACGTACATGTGTGCGAGGCCTCGAACGTAGCCTACGAGGTTGCCACCCGGCTCTGCGGCTGGAGTGCCCGGTATGCCGCGAAGCCAGCCGACGTGACGATGCGCGAGCTCTTGGGCCTCCGGCGAGTCGGGAGTAATGGCGTCTGCTTCTGCGGCGGCGATCCAGTCGAGGCGGAGTTGCTCGGCCTGAGTCCGCCAGTTCTGGCGCTCGTCCTCGCTCATGCCTCGGTACCAGGCGTCGGAGCGTGCGTAGGCGTCTTTACCCCACCGTTGCTCAACCTCATCCTTGTGTTGGGTGTGGTCGAAGCCGTCAAACATGGTTTCTGCCATGAGTTTTTCCCGTCCTTCCAGAGCGTTGATGGTGTGCTCTACTGCGGCGATTTGCCGCGCGAGCCTGTCTTGCTCTTGTCGGAGCAGTGACAGGTGGGTAGTCAGTGCAGATGCCTCTTCGCATTCCTGTGTGAGTATGTCGGCGATTTGTGGTAATCCGAGGCCGAGTTCGCGCAGCAGTAGTACTCGCTGTAACCGCACGAGCGCTTGCTCGTTGTAGTAGCGGTAGCCGTTGCTGCCGATACGGCTAGGTGGCACTACGCCGATTTCGTCATAGTGACGCAGGGTTCTGCTGGTGGTGCCGGCTAGCCGGGCAATCTGTTGTATTGACCACTCCATGGGAATCACGCTAAATGTTCACGTTACGTCAATGTCAAACGGGAAAAACGGGGGACTCAGATGTCACGGCCCTGGAGCTGACGCTTACGTCACGTCATTTTTTCGCAACCTAGGGAGCAGTGGAAGGAATCCTACTCGGTCACTATTTGTTCGAGTTCGTCCAGGAATCCTTGCCATCCGGCTACGAGTCCAGCTTGTTGTTCGGGGGTGAATCCTGGGGTTTCTTGCGTGAAGTGCAGGTGGGTGCCGTTGCTGCTTGCGGTCAGTTCCACAACGATTTGCGCCCGGGCTGCTTCTTGTGGGCGGTCGGTGATCGTGAATACTAGGCGCTCGTTGGGTTCAACGGTGAGGAATTCTCCGGCCCAGTCGATGGTGTTGCCGTCGGGGAGAACCATTTGCGCTGTCCAGGCGCGGCCTGCCTGTGCTTCAAACTCGAGGCTTTCTAGTGGCACGTGAACGTTGCTTCCACCGAACCATCGTGCAAAATGTTCTGGCTTTGTCCAAGCGTCGAACACGGCCTGTGGGGAGGCAGCGAAGTCGCGGTCGATCACTATTCCACCTGCGGTTGTTCCGGTCATGATGTCTCCTTGTCGGTGTGCGTGTCCCAAGCTGGCATCTAAACTCCCAGCCTAATCACTATGCTCCTAGCATGTCGGACGTATGAGTGGCATCGCTAGGAGAGTCATCCCCGTGAGGGCTCTAAACTCGCAGTTGCGAGTTGGACCGGCTGGCGCAGTAATGTGCGCAGCTTGTCTGGGGTTACTTTGCGGAAGTCGCTGAAGTAGATCTCATGGTGCTTGCCATCTATACGCAGACCGTTCTTAGGAATGAACTCGTTGTGCAGGCGTTCTAGCACGGGGCCTTCATCATCAAAGGAGCCGTAGTGGAGCGTTTGAACGCAGCGTCCTTCCGAGAGTACTTCAAGGCGTACCTCGTCCAGACGCGCTGGTCTGTTCTTGGTTCCAGCCTGCTCAACTGCGCGGTGGAATACATCGTGGTCGAGCCAGTCGGGGACCATGAGCATCATCGTCCAGTCCCATTGGGATTCGTCGCGTGAAACGGTGAAGGCGTCCATATTCTCCGCCCACCACAGTCCTTCGAGTGGGGGTACTACGTAGTCGCGCTCGAGTTCTCGCTTGCTGATGAATTTGAGTTTGTAGGCAACTGGATACAGCGCGGAAAGTGCCTCCGAGTAGGCTGGATCAGTGTTTGGGTCGCCGTGCCCGTCGATCATGAGGTATTGCATGTCGGGCACATCTACAACGCGGAATTTGCCGCGTGGTGCTTGATAACTGTCGAGTGACTTTTTGAAGTCGATTTTGTCAGTCATAGGATGCTTGGACTCGCTGCGCGAGCCACGTCCTTTCTGTCTTCCTGCGGATAGTCTTGAAACTATGAGCGACGTTGAGAACCTGGACCTGCCTAAGATCGGCCGCCCGGCCACCACCGCGCTTGCGAATGCCGGTATCACCACGCTCTCCGCGGCCGCCAACTACGGCCGGGCTAATTTGCTCGCGTTGCATGGTGTTGGCCCAAAGGCGCTCCGGTTTCTAGACGAAGCACTCGCCGAGCACCATCTCACTTGGGCTGACCAGTAGTCCCGGCGCGGGTCACGGCAGTTACGATCTGCCCCACCTTTAAGCCTAATCGCTGAGCGGATGACAAGCTTGGCTTGTCATCCGCAGCACCGGCGGAGGGCTATCGCTCGTTTTTTCGGCCTTTCGGCCTCAGTTTCCCGACGAGTCCCCACCTCATTCCTTCACCTCCCGCCCGCCCTCGGCTGGGTGCGATCGGGTTTTCTGTTCTGTGGGACCAGCTCTGTCCGATCTATCTTTGAGAAGGTAACCTAGGGGCATGTCTATGGTTCAGCGAATTGTTGTCGATGCTGCTATTGCGCATGGGCGCCCAGTCGTTCGGGGGACGCGGATGCGTGTCTCGGATGTTCTTTCGCTGTTGGCCTCGGGCGCTTCTGAATCTGAAATCCTTGAGGACTACCCTTACTTGGTCAGCGAGGATATCCGGGCGGTACTCGAGTATGCGGCGATGCAAAATGACCACGCGATCCTGATCGCGTCGTAGTTCATGCGGTTCTTAATCGACGCACAACTTCCACCAGCCCTTGCGCGCATGCTAACGGGTCTTGGCCACCACGCTGAACACGTTATCGATATCGGACCAAGTGATGCATCGGACCGAGAACTATGGGCTTATGCCCTTAAATGCGAGGCTGTCCTTGTTACCAAGGATGAGGATTTCCCCGCGATGCGCTTGTTTGAGGATCCTGCACCTGCGATGATTTGGGTGCGTTTGGGTAACACTCGTCGAGTTGTTCTTTTGGATGCGTTCAGATCCACGTTAAGTGAGTTGGTGGAAGCGCTTGAAGCGGGGCAGCAGTTCATCGAGCTTCGCTGATTTATGGCTGAATGGTGACTGAGACAGTCGAACGTTGAGGCAATCGGAAAGCAGTTCAACAGGTGCACGGTATTCCGCAGACGGTAACCTGTCGCAACTTTTCTCCGCTTTGCCTTATTCCGTGACGCTGTAGGTTTCGGGGACTACATGGAAGTTGTCTTTGCGCCAGAAGAGGCGACCTCTGGATTCTGAGTAGACCTGAAATCGTATGGTTTCATCTGCAACTGTTGCGTCATAGAGATACAGTCTTCCGCCCTGGTCAGCGAACGTAACTGTGGTTGATTCTGACCCTGACGCAAACTCTGAGTACGAAGCTACTCCGCCCGCTATCTGCTCCGATGTGGAGCCAGAAGGCAATGAAGCGCATGCCAGATCCGGTGTGTCTAATCTGGCCGCAGTAATCAAGGCAGAGACGGCGGCTTCGGGATCGTCATAGCCCTCACCGCATCGTGGTCCAGACGAGCCGCACCCCGAAGCCAAGGAGGAAAGCAGGGTAAAGCCAACTACTGTTGCGGTCACTTTGGTTGGACGAGATCGCATACTTAGATTTCCTCTTCGTTGAGCGAAGCAGTGCTGGATGACGTAACCCCAGCATATGGGCTATTACTAAAGTCGTGGATGGAACGATGTGAAGGAAATGGGCTAGTTTCTCTGTTCCAGTTGGACTGTTTGCCGAACCGGGCGCAGCTCCAAGACCTGAGAATAGACAAGTAAGCACCAGTTGCTAAGGGGATGTTGTGGACGTCGGGGATGAACTGATCTATCGCCTGCGTGATTTTTCGCCATCTGAGCGTGTGCGCATTGTTGGCATCGATACGCGTAAGAAGACGCCTCGATACGAGGTGGAGTTCCTTGATGGCCAGAACCAGGGCACAGTCGAGAATGTGCCGGCTGGGCGGCTCCGAGGTCCGTGGGGGACCGTGCGTGAATTCGACGAGCAGATGGCGCACTGGGAACGTTTCACGCAGCAAACGATGGATCGTTACGAAGAAGACGCCGTGGAACGAACCTTCATGCTCCTCGTCCCCGACAGCGCTGCAACCTTGAACTGGAACCACAACGTGTGGACGACGAGCATTCTCGATGCTGACGCACTCGGAACGGTGATCGGTATCCCAGTCTCGGAGCTGTTGGAGGGCGTCGATTGGTACGCGGAGGCAGACGAGACTGTCGTTTCGCCAGAGGGGACTATGAGGATCGCGGAGTACGCGTGTCGGGGAAACCCGATGCCGATGCTGGATGCGGTGGTGCAGGAGGAGAAGGAGTACCGGGAGTACAGCAAGCGCGGTCGTCCCATCGTCACCTACGACAACCGCCCCTCAACTTCATCACCGGAGCGGGAGTATGCGCACTACCTCGAGCATGGCCGCCCGGTACACGAGATCCTTCGAGCTTGGTGCGGTCATCGCGCTGTCACGCTCCAGGAGCGCCTCGCCGCTGCGGAGGCCGAGGTGCGTCGACTGGACGAATTGCTTGCCCGCGTCCTGGACGAGCTGAAGGTCCACAGCCATTCGTTTGTTGCAGAGGTCATTGAACGAGAACACGTCGAGGAGCGTATTACGCCTGAGAAGTTCAGGCCTGTTGTTGATCGTCCGTTGAAACCGTCGGAGATCCCCGTGCGGTATGAGCGGGCTCCGCGCCGATGGGGGAGATGGTGACCGGCTGTCAGGGGCGATACGGACCGTGTTCTCCCATAAAGGGTCCTAGATCCTTCTTTGTCGGTTCCGGGGGCGTCGGTGCCGTCGATGCGGGGAGAGGGTTGATGTGATCGGCGTGAGATTCGATCTGCTCCGCCCAGTCCATGGCGGCCGTGTATTCCGTGTCTTTTTGGTCCTGTGCGTGTCGGCGCACCGCGTCAGCGTAATTTTGTAGAAGTACCGCTTGCTGCCATGCAACTGCCTGATCGAGCATTCGCGTGATCAGGAACTGCCTCTGGAACGCATCCACCGCATCCTCACGGGCACGGTCCCACTCTTCTCGTCGCAACTCCAATGCTCGAGCCCTCGCTTCTTCACGACGGCTCTCTGCTGCGCGCCTGGCGACGGCAGCATCAACGCGGAACAAGACCTCCTCCAGGATGCGGGGAAGCATCTGTTCGAGACGCTGTTCGTCGGAATCCGCCCATGACGACGCCCACATGTTCACCGACCGGTCGTCCAGCATGAAGGTCAGGTTCTCGTCAGGAACATCGTCGAAGTCGGGAAACAAATAGCCTCGTCGCGCACGAGCGAGTTCTCGAAGCGTCGGCTCGTGCTGCACTTGCAGTGTCTTCTGCACGAACCAGGCTCGAATCACGTCGGTCCCTACGGAGAACACCACTTCGTCGCGATGAACCTCGACATACCTTCGCCCGTCATCGATGCGTACGGCGAGGGCTGCTCGTACCGCGATACCCTCTGACTCTCCGCCCTTGACCAGTGCATCCACCAGACGTAACGCGCGCTCCCGCGCCTTGCCCTGAACCTGGAACTTTTCGCTCCCGTCCAGTTCGGCAGCCGGTGCAGAATGCTCGGCTATGCCACGCCGACGCGATCTCTGCACTTGCCGAAACCATCTCGGAAGATGCTGCAACCGGACATGTGCTCCGTGTTCATCGCCGTGGCGGAACGGATGAACCGCGATTTGCATTCCCTCGGGGATGCGCCCGCTGCTCTCAGCATTAGCCACACGGCGTCGCAACAGGTGGATCTTGTCCATCGGGATCTCTACGCCAGCGGATCCAGCATCGACCAGTTCCTCCACGAAGCGCTCCGTTACGCCCGGTTTCCGAATCTGGGTCCGGCTCTCCTGGGGCGCCGGCTCAGGAGGCTGATTGCTAGCTGTGCCCGGCGCTGATGAGATCAAGATGGGTGGCGCAACGGGCGGAGGGGGAGCCGGGTGCAGGACCTCTTCGGTTGGGTACTCACCGTGTTCCAGATAGTAGACGCCGTCCGGTTCGATCGACGCCGCCCACCCTGATCCGTGGCCGGACACCCGTATAAGCCTTCTGCTATCAAGGGCGCGTGCGCTGATCCGGTGCGACCAATCCTCGTAGATGCCCGGTGGGCACCCATCACTCACCCATTGCAGTACCTCCAGTTGGATTGAGTTCAAAGGGACTCCACGCGCGGACATGATTCGATCATCCTCACAAACGGGCCCAATACGCAATGGGTGACTTGCTCCGCGATGCAATGGATCTACAAGATCCCCGACTTCACTCTGCGTCGCTCCTCTGCACTGCGGCGACCGCAATCAACGAGATCGGAGGGCTGCAGCTCGCCTTAGACATTCTCTGATACAGCGAACCCTCGATCGCGTGAGGGGGTTGCATCCACCTCCAAGAGATGGGTGAATCACCGTCCCGTCGAGTTCCAGGAGCGCGTGTTCTAGAAGGCAAATTGAGTACTCTCGCCAGGCGTTCTCTGCAATGGTCAAGCAAATCGGCCTCGATTTGGAGGCTGTTTCATGAAGGTGCGGAGGACCCCTTGCTCTCCTAACTCTCTACAGATACCCTTTATGTGTCAAGAGTTAGGAGGCTAAGGTGGCCACACGAGAACTCATTCCTGCCTTTACCCTTAAGGACGCACGCGAAGCGGGTCTCAGCAAGGATCAGGTCTACTCGTTAATTGTCCGTGACGAGATCGAGCGTGTCGGACGCGGCGTCTACGTGCGCGCCGATGTTGTCTCGCCCGTCTTTACTGCGCTCGCTGCCGCAACGGCGCTGCGTGATGACGCAACATTGTGCCTGACGAGCGCTCTTGTGCACCATGATTTGAGTGATGCGATCCCGTTCGCCTCTGAAATTGCATTACCTCGTGGGGCTCA
>Ga0182744_1003230_pt1 | contig 12847 bp, 17 predicted proteins | sample eDN3rd30CKraftMG_FD_128525 | JGI IMG/M metagenome (GOLD analysis project Ga0182744, IMG submission 128525) | Enriched Miracle-Growth compost microbial communities from Emeryville, California, USA - eDNA 3rd pass 30_C Kraft MG (version 2) (version 2) ...
CGGGTGGTGCGGCGAGCAATCCGGTCTGGACGGCGACCGTGAAGAGCATGCCCATTGCGGGATATCCGACGAGAATCGCGCAGCCGCACCATGCCGCCACGAGCACCGAGCGGCGCAGTCGTGGCGAGAGCCGCTCGCCCCACGGCTGCACCAGCGCGAGCGCCACGAGCGCGGCCAGGAGCTTGATGGGAATGACGGCCAGGTTCAACAGCATGATCCCCCCGCGAAAGCTGTGCGACATGCCACCCTGGAGTGGGTCGGGGCCGCCGAGCTGAAGGTAGATGTTGGCGAACGCGAAGAGGATGGCCCACGCGCATGCAGCGTAGCCACTGGCCAGAGCCCACCACGCTCGCTGCCGGCGCGGCGGCGGGGGACCGGCGGGAGGAGAGACAGGACCGATCATTGTCGCCAGCGATTCATGTAGCTTTCATCGATGTCTGCGTGTCGCGACAGACGCGACACGCGATCGGCGCCGGCGCGCAGATCGCCGAATCCAGCGCAACTCGGAACAGCACGGGCGGGTAAGGCATGTATCGCATAGAGAAGATTTTCCACTTCAGCGCCGCGCACCAGCTCACGCATCTCGCGGCCCACTCGCCCGAGCACAAGTGCGCACGCCTGCACGGGCACAGCTACCGCGTGCGCGTCACGCTCGAGAGTGAGGAACTGGACGCCGACGGTTTCGTGCTCGACTACGGTCTGCTCGAGCCGGTGGAACGCTACATCGACGCGGAGCTCGACCACCGCAACCTGAACGAGGTGCTCGGCATCGGCACGTACACCAGTGCGGAGGCGATCGCGCGAGCGCTGTACGAACGATTCGCGCCGGAGCTGCCGCTCCTCGCCTCGATGGCGGTGAGCGAGTCGCCCGACACGTGGGCGGAGTATCGGCCGTGAGATGGGTGCCGGCCTCGTTCGGCGGTGTACGATGACCGTGGAGTCGAGCGTCACGTATCGCGTGAACGATCTGTACGCGACCATCCAGGGTGAAGGACGGATGGTCGGTACGCCGATGATACTGCTGCGACTGCATGGATGCTCGGTGGGCTGTACGTTCTGCGACACGAAGGAGAGCTGGGCCACGGGCGATGCGGCGCTGCCGCGGTGTCGCGCGACACTCGCCGCGGCGCGCGGGACCAACGATTCGTGGGCGGAGCTGAGCGCGGAAGCGCTCGCCCGGGAGGTCTGCCTCGAGCGCGAGCGAAGCGCACCTGGAACCGGGTGGGTGCTGCTCACCGGCGGAGAGCCGGCGGAGCAGCCGATCCGGCCGCTCGTGCGAGCGCTGCACGCGAATGGATTCAGAGTGGCGCTGGAGACATCGGGTACGGCGCGCGGGCATCTCGCGGATGGCGCAGACGCGAGCGTGAGAGTGATGGATGAGACGCCGGCGGATGCGGGGCGCCACGCGGAGAGCGTGCCGCACGGTGGGCCCTCCGCCATTCTGCGCGGGAGCGACTGCGACTTCGTGTGCTGCTCGCCGAAGATCGACAATCCCGGCGGGTTGCCGATTCTTTCCGAGGTCGTGCGCGGTGCGGACGAGATCAAGATGGTCATCGGGAGGGAGCGCGACGTCGAGCGCTTCGGAGAGTTTCTTCGCGAGCACGCAATCGGCGACATGAGCCGGATCTCACTGCAGCCGATGAGCGCGAGCCGTAAGGCGACAGAACTGTGCGTGGCGGCCGCGCTGCGACTCGGCTGCAGAGTCAGCATCCAGACGCACAAGGTGATCGGCGTCAGGTGATGGCCGGCTCCGGGCGGCGCGATGGATCACTCCTGCCGTACGAAGGGAAGCCACATCGCGAGCGCCGCTGGCAGCCATCTCGGAACTCTCATGCATCGCTCCATCGTGCGGTGGTGCGCGCACTCGAGCCACAAGATTCCGGCCAGCAGATCGTTCCGTCGTGAAACTCCCCGCTCGTCCTGGACGCCGCTCGATCAGCTCAACCGGCCATCCCCGTGGGTGGCGGCGTGATGACCAGCACTGCCGTCACGGCGAGCACGAGTATCGCGAGCAGCACTTCGCCCGCGACCGAGCGGAGCATGGCGCGGTCGCCGAGCTCGCGCAGGCGTGGCGTCATGCGCTTCCAGTTGCGCCACCCGAAGGCGACGACCATGAGCACCACCGCCAGCTTCACGAGCAGCAGTCTGCCGTACGCGCTCGAGAAGAGATTGCCCACGCCGCCGACGTGCGCGTAGGAAGCGACCACGCCGCTCGCGACCACCGCCGCCGCCCCGAATAGCGCCAGCGGGGAGAAGTACACTAGCAGCGGGGCGAGCACGGAGCGCCCCGCGCCCGATGCCGTCGCTGAAGCCGGAGCGGTGACCGTCGCCTGCTCGCGACGGAGCGCGATGAACATCACCGTCATCGTCCCCAGCCACGCGCTCGCTCCGATGAGGTGCAGCATGTCAGCCGGGACGGTGATGTAGTGGCTCACGGAGTGTCCCGACATGGCGTGGCTCGTGAGCGCCGGCGTGACGGTGAGGCAGAGCGCGAGTGCCGCCACGACTCGCCAGAGCAGCGTCGAGTCGTTGCGCGCCACGAAGTGGAGCACGGACGCGACCAGGATCGCCAGCACTACCTGCGCGAGCCAGAGCCCGCCCCACGATGTGTTGGTCAGGAGATTCGTCGCCACGGGCAGCCACGGATCGCCGGGGAAGCGCATCTCTGCCGTCTGGAAGTACAGCCGCGAGAGCGCACCGATCACCACGGCCGCCGCTCCGCCGCCGCCGCACGTGGCTGCCCGCCGCGCGAGAGAGTGTACGGTATCGCGAGGCATCGCCGCCCGTCCCACGACGGCGATGCGAAACACCGCGCTCCCGAACGCGAGGAACACGCCGGCGAAGGTGAGCCAGCGCGCGACGAAGCCGGCGAGCGGCGCGGCCGTGAAGATCGATTCGTTCACGCTTTCGCGCTGCAGCCTACTTGACGGTGAACGAGAACTTCCCGTTCGATGGGTGGCCGTCGTCGGCCATGGCGCGCCATGCGACGGTGTAGGTGCCTGCGGCGAGCGTGGCGGGCACCGGCACGACCGCCGGCGACATCGGCGCCGATTCCACGCTCACTTCACCCAGCTTCACCACGGCGTCCCTGGCGTCGGTGAGTCGCACCGCAACGGTGCTGGACGTCACGGACTCCGTGAACCAGAGCTTGATGCTGGACGGGCTCGTGGCGACGGTGTCGTTCGCGGCGGGCTCGGCGCGCTTCAGTGTGAGATGGAAGTGCGCGGCCTCCGACGAACTGGAGTTCGGCAGCGTGAATGCGGCGAGAAGTGCCGGCGCACTCACGAGTGCCAGTACGACGAGGATGCGGCGTGCGATGATGTTCTGCAACATGGAAGTTCCTGGTGGTTATGAGTGGTCGCCCACGTGGTGGGCCCGTGCGACGCGGCAGCCGGGACGTGCAGCCCGGGCACCGCGCAACCATTCAGTCGATTTCGCTGAAGTCGAGAATCGATCGCCGGCCGTCGTGACCACCCTCGGTACGAGGATGGGCCCGACCGTACGATCGGTATGGCGGCGTGCGCGACGCGGTGCCTCACGCGTCGCGATGGGCCGACTAGCCTCGCGGAGGTGCCGTGGCGAACGGCAGACCGAGGCGGGGATCCTCGGTGGTCAGCCGCGCGCGCGGCGCGGATATCGATCGCGCCGGTTCGACCAGCGTAGCTACCTGCCACGCGAGTGGAGAGGGCGTCAGCGCGATGCCGGGCGGCGTACAGCACTCGCCGGGGCAGGTGCAGTGGTGGCCGCTCGTGTCGGACGGCGATTCGTGGTGCGTACTCCGCGTGCCGTTCGTGCTCGCGGAATCGCCGGTCACGGCGGCAGCGTGCAGCGTTGCGCCGTCGCGGGTGATCCCGTTCGCGGGCATCGTCGTCATCGACCGCGCCACCATCGCCGCACCGTGCCGGGGACACGCGTGCGCCGGCATCGACTCGGCGCCGAGTGCGACCACCGAGAGGGCCAGCCAGGCGGCTACGATCCGCCTCCAACCGCGGTACGGGCGAGCGACCATACGGAAAACTTACGGACGGCGCCGGTTGCAGTCCACCGACGGATGGGCCGCGTCCGTCAACGCGTCGGCGCACCTTCGCCGGAGAGACGCGTGGACGCCCGCGCGCCGCCAGTCGTGCCGAGCCCGCTGACGGCCATCAGCCCGCACACGATCAGCGCGATCCCCACGCCTTCCATCACGTCGGGCCGCTCGTGAAGGATGGCCCACGCCATGAGCACCGCCGTCACCGGTACTGCGAGACTCGAGAGCCCGGCGACAGTCGCCGGCAGACGCCGGATCACCAGGAACCAGAGCAGCCAGGCGAGGCTCGACGCCAGAAGCACGCTGTAGGCGAGTCCCGCGATGAAGGGCGGCGCCCACTCGATCGGACGCGATGGTACGAGAAGAGCGATGACGCAGAGGCCCAGCGCACCGAGCAGCATCTGCCAGGCAGTGAAGGCGAGCGGGGACGGCGCGTGTCGCTCGAACATGCGCTTGCTCAGCACTGTGCCCAGCCCCCATGCCGCACCGCCGCCGATCGCGAGCAGCGCGCTGTGCATGCTCCCCAGGCCATGCCATGGCTCGATCACGCACACGAGCCCTGCGGCTGCGAGAGACACGCCGACCCACTGTCGCGGCGATGGGCGCTCGGAGAGAAGCGGCCACGCGAGCAGCACCACCCAGAAAGGCATCGTGTACGCGAGAAGCGACACGCGTCCGGCACCGCCATCCACGAGCGCCCACTGCGTGAGCGCCTGGAAGGCGGTCGTCTGACAGAGACCGACGAGTATCGTGAGTCCGAGTGGCGGCGCCTTCAGCGATTGACGGCGTGCGATGAGCACAACGAACAGCACCAGCGCGCCGCCCAGATAGCGGATCGCGGCGAAGTCGAAGGGGCCTGCGTAGCGCAGCACCTGCTTCATCACGATCCAGCTGTACGCCCAGATCAGTACCATCGCCGACAGCGCCCAGAGCGCGCTGCGGGAGGAGGATTGGTTCATCGTGGGAGGGTGCGGGAGCCGTTCAATGAGGAGTGGAGAGCAACGCGAGAAGCTAGCCGGTTCGTCGCGCCGTGGTCACCGGGCGGTGCGTCTCGCGTGTATCATTCGCCCATCCGTCGCCCATCCGTCCATCCGGATGATGCATTCCGTCTCGTGAACCGAAAATCCGCCACGTGGCTGGACATATGACCATGATCAATAACTGATGTCACTCAGGGTCGCAGCGTTCCTCATACTTATGCTGGGTGGCTGCGCATCCATGCCGCGAGCCGAGCGTGGTGATGGAGATCATCCACGTGGCGGGTGATAGCACGGAATCTGCGCTCAGGGCCGTCATTCTCGAGTACAAGCGACGCTTTCACCAGGAATCCGTGCTGCGGGTGACGACCGATGTGCGGGCGCAATTCTGACGAGAGAGGCAGGCAATGAACGATACCGGACCGACCGAGCGAACTGATTCGAGCGGCGCTGCCGCCTTCTCCTTCGAGGCCACGGGCCTCGGTGCGTCGCTGACCGTCGGCGACCTCCCCGCCAGCGTGCGCTGGTACACGGACGTACTCGGCTTCGCCGTCGAGCGCGAGTTCGAGCGCGACGGAGTACGGTTCGCCGTGCGGCTGCGCGCGGGCTCGGTCGCACTCCTGCTCACGCGCGACAATGGCTCCAGAGGCGCGACGCGTGCGAAGGGCGAGGGGTTCTCGCTTCGACTCACGACGGCGCAGGACATCGACGAGATGGCCACGAGGATCGAGGAGCGCGGCACGAAGCTCGAATCCGAACCCGCCGATGCGTGGGGCGTGCGGGCGTTCCGGGTCCGGGATCCGGACGGATTCCTGTTCGTCATCTCGACGTAGATGTAGTCACGGCACGGAGTCGGGCCGGCACCGTTGCCGTTGATCCTGACGTACGGATGGCCAGGCTCCTTCATCGAGATGGAGAAGGTCATCCCGCTGCTGGCCGACCCGGGCGCGCACGGCGGCGATCCGGCCGATGCGTTTCACGTCGTGGTCCCATCGCTACCCGGCTACGGCTTCTCGCAGGCGCCTGATCGGCTCGGCCTCGGAGCGTCGCGCATCGTCGAGCTCGGGCTCGGCCTCATACATGGTCCGAGGTACGACACTTTCGGCGCGCAGGGCGGTGACGTGGGCGCCAGCGTATCGACCTGGCTGGCGTACAGCTTTCCGCGGTCAGTCGTCGGACTCCATCCCAACTACGTCCCGGGCAGGTATCGGCCGCTGCTCGGCGACTGGCTGCCGCCGGTCACCGCGGAGGAGCAGTCGTGGGCGGCCGCGTGGGCGGCCGCGGAGGGCGCGTATGCCCACATGCATGCCACGAAGCCGCAGACGCTGGCGTACGGTCTGAACGATTCGCCCGTAGCTCTCGCCGCGTGGATCGTGGAGAAGTTTCGCGCGTGGTGCGATCGCGGTGGGGAAGTGGAGCGGGTCTTCGATCTCGACACGCTCCTCACCGACATCTCGCTCTACTGGTTCAGCGGTACAGTCGACGCAACGGTCCGCGTATACAAGGAAACAGTCTCGCTCCGCTTCGCTTCGGCGTCGGGGAGCGCGTCGAGCCGCCGCTCGGAGTGGCGCGGTTCCCGCGCGAGCTCCCCACCCCACCGCGATCATGGGTGGCGCGCTGCTATGACGTCGTGCGTTGGACGGAGATGCCGAGGGGCGGCCACTCTGCGGCGGCGGGAGAGCCGGAGCTGTTCGTGGAAGATGGGCGAACCTTCTTCAGACCGCTGAGGGAGGCTGGCTTCCGTGAGGATCGCTGATCGCATCCAGCTCGTCCAGCGCATCGTCGGGCAGCACCAGCTCCGCAGCGGCGAGGTTCTCGCGCAGGTGCGCGAGCGACGAAGTGCCGGGGATGAGCAGGACGTTCGGTGAGCGGCGGAGCAGCCACGCCAGCGCGACCTGCATCGGCGTGGCGGCGAGGCGATCCGCGATCTCGGACAGCGTCGTGGACTGAAGCGGAGTGAACCCGCCGAGCGGGAAGAACGGCACGTACGCGATACCATCGCGGGCGAGGTCGTCGATCAACTCGTCGTCGCTCCGGTGCGCGAGGTTGTAGTGGTTCTGCACGCAGACGATCTCGGCGATGCGGCGTCCGTCCGCGACTTGCGTGGGAGTGACGTTGCTGAGACCGATGTGGCGCACCAGGCCCTTTCGCTGGAGCTCGGCCAGGGCCGTGACCTGCGCTTCGATCGAACCTTCCGCCGGGCCGTGCGCGTCGAACATGCAGCGAAGGTTCACCACCTCGAGCACATCCACTCCCAGATTGCGCAGGTTGTCGTGGACTGCGCTGATGAGCTCTTCGGGCGAGAAGGCGCGGATCCACGATCCATCTGGGCCGCGCCGCGCGCCGATCTTGGTTACGAGGACCAGGTCATCGGGATAAGGGTGCAGCGTCTCGCGAATGATCTGGTTCGTGACGTGCGGGCCGTAATAGTCGCACGTGTCGATGTGGTCGACGCCGCTGGCGACGACCTCGCTCAGCACGGCCGCGGCGGCGTCGCGATCGCGTGGCGGGCCGAACACGCCGGGCCCCGCGAGCTGCATGGCGCCGTAGCCGAGCCGCTTCACGGTGCGATCTCCGAGCGTGAACGTGCCGGATTGGGTGATGTCGGGCATGGTTGACACCTTGCAGGAAGACCTGATGGAAGCCGAGAATGGCGCCACGCGAGGTGCCGGGCTGCTACGGCGCGATGGTCGGGTAGTCCGTGTAGCCTCGTGTGCCGCCGGTGTAGTACGTGGCACGATCGCCGGTCGCGAGCTGCGCACCGGAACGGAAGCGATCGACGAGGTCCGGGTTCGCTATGTACGGCGCGCCGAACGATATCAGGTCCGCGTCGCCGGCCATGATGGCGGCGGCTGCACTGGAGTGGTCGTAGCCGCCGTTGGCCACGTACGCTCCGCCGAATGCGGAGCGGAGCGCGCGCCAGTCGAAGGCGTCGCCGGCTCCACTTCGTGTCTCCACCACGTGTAGATAAGCGAGATCGAACGCTCGCAGTTCCATGGCCGCGTACTCGAACGTCGTCTGCGGCGCGCTGTCGCGCATCCCCTGGTTCGAGCCGAGCGGCGAGAGTCGCACGCCCACGCGCGCCGCGCCGAACACGGAGCTCACCGCCTCCACCAACTCGAGGGCGAAGCGCGTGCGGTTCCGCAGCGATCCGCCGTAGCGATCGGTTCGCTCGTTGGAGCCATCGCGCAGAAACTGATCGATCAGATAACCGTTGGCGCCGTGCAGCTCCACTCCATCGAAGCCGGCGCGTTTCGCGCGCACGGCCGCCTGGCGAAAATCGTCCACGACGCCGGCGATCTCTTCGGTCTCGAGCGCACGCGGAACCGGGAAAGACTTCATCCCTTCGGGGGTGTAGAGCTGACCCGTCGCGGCGATCGCGGAAGGCGCGACTGGCAGCGCACCTTCGGGCTGAAGCGATGGATGCGACACTCGACCCACGTGCCAGAGCTGCGCGAAGATCCGGCCGCCCGCGTCGTGCACGGCGTCGACGATCTCCGTCCATCTGCTTCCCTGCTCGTCGGTGAAGATGCCGGGCGTGTTCGGATAGCCCTTCCCCTGCCGGGATACCACGACTCCCTCGGAGATGATGAGTCCCGCGGTCGCGCGCTGCGCGTAGTACTCGGCCATGATGACGGTCGGGTTGCCCACTGCGTCGGCACGGCTGCGCGTCATCGGCGCCATCAATACACGGTTGGGGAGCGAGAGTGAGCCGAGGTCGACCGGGGAGAGGAGCGAACCGGCCGCGAGCGCGGGTGCGGCGGAGTCGATGGTCATTGTCATTAGTGTGTGCCGGTTGATTTGGAATGGAACGGTGTGCCGTGGGAGAGCAGGAGTGCTTTCACTCGCGCGTCGCGGACTCGCGCTTGTCGCTGTGCGAGGGAGTGGGAGAAGAAGGAGGCCCGGCGCTCCCGAAGGTCGGGAGCGCCACGGCCCAACTCCTTTTCAGAATGCGATCGTGAGGCCCGCGCTGAACTGCAGGTCGTTGCGCGCCTTGCGCTCGGCGAGCTCGCTGTGCAGTCCCTTGAAGGCGGTGACGTTGTCGCGTGCCTCGAGCCGGAGGCCGAACGGACCGTTGGCCTGCGCCAGGTCGACGCCGAGCGCTCCGTAGCCGAGGAAGTTCGTCTGGGCGTCAGCGTCGGTGAGGTCGCGGTAGTCGTACGTGCGACCGCCGGCGCCGAGCGTGGCGTAGGGGCGAGTGGAGATGCCCGCGGTTGGGGTGAGGTTGGGGAGCCGACCCTCGATTCCGAGATCGTACTGGAAGAGATCCAGCTTCTCCTTCGCGAGCGTGAGGTCCTTGCTCGGCGCCCAGCCGAAGCTGCCCACTACGGCGAAGCTCGGAGTGATGTCGTACGACGCCTGGAGTCCCACGAGGACCGCGTTGTCCAGCAAGTCCTTCTGGTCACCGGTCGGTACGAAGACGCCCACGTTCGGGCGGGTCGCGAAAGCGCGTTGCGCCTCGGCGCGTGGCGCGAGAAGCGGGAGAGCGGCGAGCGCGGCGATGGTAGCGAAAACGCGTCCGGCGCGTGGAATAGTGAAGGAACGGGCCGCCGAAACCGACTCGGCTACTTCTTCAGAAACGATAGTGTTGCGGAACATCCGACAACTCCTCCGGCCAGCGGCCGGTTCTGACATCATGCTACATGGGGGCGGCGCCCGCGACGTGGCTGCAATCGATCATCGTCGTGCCCGTAGGCGCCGCTGAGTTGGCGAGGACGGGTCCTCGCTTGCTGCATTTCACTTCGGACTCGAGACCGATGCGCTGCCGTCTGGAACCCGACGGGCCAGTCCGAGCGTTTGCTCCAGCCCATAGACTGTCGAGTATATCGACAATACTATAAATCGACTATCCATATATGAACTTCTCGCGCAAATAAAAGCGCGCGTCATTGTAATGCGCCCAACAGTCGGTGCAGAAGCGCGCACTCATCCGGATCGACACGCGCCGAGAGGTCGTCCTGGAGTCGGGCCACGACCCTGGCGCCCGCCCTCTGGCGTTCCAGCCCGAGCGGCGTGACGACGGCCAAGACCGCCCGGCGATCGGTGGGATCGTTGAGCCGCTTCACCAGTCCATCGGCCTCGAGCCGATCCACCAGTTGCGTGATATTGGACCGAACGCACTTGAGCCGGCTGGCGAACTCGCCGAGCGTCAGCGGCTCGCCCGCCCTGGCCAGCGCATCGATCGCCTGGAACTTGGCCGGCGTCAATCCGACTTCTTCCATCAGGCTCTCGAGGCGACTCTGGACGCTCTGCGCGGTTTCGAGGAGCAAGGCCAGCGAGATGGACTGGTCATGCTTTTCGGTTGCGGTCCGCGGTGCGGAGGAGCGCGTCGGTTGCTTCATGGGATAGATAGTACAGATATGTCGGTTCAAAGTCAAGGGGGCGAGCAGGAATGGATCAGCAACGGTCGCTCGAGCACCCGATGACGGATTCCGCGATGCGAGTCGAGCACGCCACGCTTTCGGATCTTCCCGCGATCCGCGCCGTCTATGCCGGCGCGAGGGAGATCCAGCGCGAACAGGGCGCGACTCTCTGGGATGAGTTCCCGCCGCAGTTGACCATTACCGAGCTCGAAGAGGGGCGGCTCATCCGCGTGCTGGATGGTGATGTGCTGGCGGGTGTCTTCACGGTCGCCTACGAGGATGAAGCGATCTGGGGCGCGCGCGAGCACGGCGAGCACGTATACCTGCACCGGATCGCGCGCGCGACGACCTATTCGGGACGGGGGATCATGAGAGCCGTCCTCGAGTGGGCATGGGCCGAGTGTCGCAGGCTCGGTCGCGCGGGTCTCAGGATCGACACGTGGGCGAACAACCGGGCGCTCATCGATTTCTACGAAGGGAAGGGTTTTCACTTCGTCTGCGCGCGGCGAATCGGGGTCGAGCCCCGGCTGCCGCCGCACTATCAGGGTATCGAGTTGGCGCTGCTGGAGGCATCCGGCGAGAGCAGGCCCGGCTGACGCTCGCCTGCCAGGCGACGTCCCCAGGAAGCCCATCCAGCTCGAGAGGATACTCGCGCCAGCGGCGACCATCGCGGCGCCTGTAAGAGATGCGTTGCATGTGCCGTATGGATCGTGAGAGGGCAGTCAGCCGCGGATCGTAACCGGGAAAACTCGCGCTACCGCCGAGCCAACGTCGAATATGTACACCCGTCATCGCCGATCGCCTCGCACCATCTGTCAGATCTCGGCCAGAGGTCTGCAGTTTCTCGCGATCGTCCTCGTCGCGGTCGCGATCAGCTACCTCGCGATGCTCGTCTTCTTCCAGTTCGTGTATCCGCACTTCGTACGCGGCGCGATCGAGGGGATGCTACAGAGCCCGTATGGTGCCGCGGACCTCGATGCGAGCGCCGATACGCGCTTCGCGCAGGGGTTCATGTTTCTTGACGGGGCTCTGCTCTCGCTCACCGGTACGATCATCGTGTCGCCGGCGGCGTACTTCATCGTGACGCGTGCGCAGGAGAAGGCGACCGAGACGGCGCTCGACATCGAGCGACGGCGCCTGCTGCACGAGCTGGACTCCGAGTCGGACGACGTACGCGGTTCACCGAGCAGAAGTCGGCGGTGCTGGACTATCTGCGAAACCGGGTCGACCCGTCGCTGCTCGCCGAGGCGAGTCGGAGAGGCGGGCGTGACGACATGGAGGCAATGTTGCATCCCGGGACCATGACAGCGGCCCGAAGTGGCCCAGTGGGGAAGCAGCCAACGGCTTCGTAGCACAGGAGGTGTACGCCCGGCGCGAGCTCGCGCCGGGCGCTGCGGTGGACTACACGGCCGCGACGGCCTCGCCCACGCTGCTCGCCGCCTCGTCGATCAGGCGGGCGACATCGGCCGGGTGAGAGATGTAGGCGACGTGACTCGAATCGAGTTCCGATGTCCGGGCGCCCATCCGTTCGGCCATGAAACGCTGGAGCTCCGGCTTGATCGTGCGATCGTTGCGCGCCACGACATACCAGGACGGGATCGTCCGCCAGGCCGGCGCCCCTTCGATCGAGGCGCCGAAGATGGCGCCGGCGAAAGGTTTCTGCGTTGCGGCCATCACACGCGCCTGCTCCGCAGGCAAATCGCCGGCGAAGACATCGTTGAACTTTGCGGGGTCGATGTAGAATGAGCCCGCTGCATCGGGCGCAATCGCCGCGTTGATGTCGGAGTCCCCGAAGCGGCCGAGCAGCGCGCCGAACACCTCACCCTCGTCGGGCGCGAAGGCGGTGATGTACACGAGCGCGCGTACGTTCGGCCGTCCAGCCGCGGCGGCGGTGGTCACCGCGCCACCGTACGAGTGTGCGACAACGACCACCGGTCCCGTCTGTGCGTCGATCATTCGCCGGGTCGTCGCGACGTCGTCGGCGAACGAAGTGAGCGGGTTCTCGACGGCGACCACGTGGTATCCCTCGCGCTGCAGGAGAGGGATGACGCCTTGCCAGCTCAACGCGTCGGCCCAGGCTCCGTGCACGAGCACGACCGTAGGCCGCCCTGCATTTCCGCGTGTCGACTCCATGGTGCTACCCTCCTGGCGAACTGGCCGCCGTGAAGTCCGGAAGGTGCACGCTCGAAGTGAGCGCAGCGTCCCTCCGGGGCGGTCGCCAAGATAGGTGTCCATGGCGGATGGTACAAACGCGGCCGTGGGGTGACGCGTGGCCCGCAGCCACACTCGGAAATGGCCTGGCCAATGTAAGGCACCTCATCGTCGAGGACGATGGCGATGAGACACAGATGTGGCGTCCTCTCGCACTCGATCGTCAATCGATGCATGTCAGCATGAGCGCGCGCGCTCGTGCCGGGCTGGAGTAGTAGTGTGTCGATAATCGCATGGGAGGCATCGCATGAAGTGGCATGGCAGTC
>Ga0182744_1003235_pt1 | contig 12838 bp, 10 predicted proteins | sample eDN3rd30CKraftMG_FD_128525 | JGI IMG/M metagenome (GOLD analysis project Ga0182744, IMG submission 128525) | Enriched Miracle-Growth compost microbial communities from Emeryville, California, USA - eDNA 3rd pass 30_C Kraft MG (version 2) (version 2) ...
ATCGCGGCACGTATATCGGACGTCGTCCCGGCCGCGTCGCGCAGGGCCTTGAGAAGCTCCTGTTCGAGCGCCGGCAGATCGACGCCCGTAACCTTGCCATCCCTGACGACTTCGCGGCCGCCGACATACAGCCCTTGGATATAGTCCTGGCGCGCCTTTGCCAAGATGAGGTCGAGCGGCGGGACGTCCGGCTCCACAAGCTCGGCTGAAAGCCTGTCCCAGTCGAGAACCAGCAGGTCGGCCGGCGCGCCCGGCCTGATCTCGCCTCCGGTCCTGTCGCCGGTAACGGCAAAACGGCCGTTGCCGGAGGCGAAGCGCAGCAGGTCCGGCCGCGGCAGGCGGATGTCGAAACCGTGCGACTTGTGGACGGCGTAGGCGAGCCGCATTTCGCGCAGGGCATCCTCGTCCTCATCGAAGGACAGGCCGTCGAGCCCCATGGCGATGCGGCAGCCGTGCTTAACCATCTCCCCGACAGCGGCGATGCCGGAACTGACGATGAGATTCGAGCTGGTGTTGATGACGATGGTTGCGCCGCGCCGGGCGATCAGGTCCATCTCGTCGGGCCGCAGATAGATGCAATGGGCAAAAGAGACCCGTTCGTTGACCAGCCCGATCTCGTCGAGATAGTTCACGATGCCGCCAGGAAAATGCCGGTCGGCCCAAGTGCGCTGATAGCGCGTCTCCAGCAGATGCATGTGCACCCGGCGTTTGGACGCGGCGGACGCCTTGCCGATCAGGCGCAGCATCTCGTCGGTGCACCACTGCACGCCGGCGGGACCATATTGCACGGTGACGCCTTGGCCCTCGATATCCGCCGCCACGGCTTCGACCATGGCGACCTGCTCGGCGGCAGGGACTGGAGGGCGCAGGAAGCGCCGGGTGACACAGTCGCAGGCCGAAGGCGACAGCCGCGCCAGCATCTCCTCATGCGGATCGTAGACGAGCGGGTTCATGTCGCGGCAATGCACCGCCAGCGCCATGTTGATGCCGACGTCGCGCGCGGCCTTCGCCACCGCGCGCGCCTCGGTCGGAAAGTCGGTCAGGCCCTGGACGCGGGTGTAATGCGCCATCACCGAGCCGACGCCGCCCCGCGCCGTGCGCCCGAAGGCGACGGCTGAGGACAGATAGGGATCGACGGCCGGAATCAGCGCCAGGTAAGGCAGCCAGGCTTCGAGCGGAACATCGAAACTGCCGACCTGGGAGAGACGCGCGACGCGCGCGTGATCGTGGGCGTTCGAAAGCGCCGGCATGACCAGCGAACGGCTCCCGGTGATGCCGCCGCCGGCGTCGATCGACGTGATGACGCCGTCCGCCATCCCGATGACCCGGCTGGCAATCGCCGGGTCGTTCGGGTTGGGGAGCATCCAGGCGGCATCGATATGATGATCGGACAAGCGCTTTCCTTCCTGCATTCTGGCCGGCTTACTTCGCCAGTTTGAGAACACGTTCCGACTTCGGCGGCATGGCCGAGCGATCGAAGATATCGCTGACCTTGGGCGTGTTCGGCAGTTTGTAGGTATCCACCAGCAGCTTGATCGAGCGCGCCATGCGATCGTCCTTGATGTCGCCCATGCCGATTTCGTCGGTCTCCTTGGTGACGAAATGCTGCCTGAAGGCATAGGCCAGGCGCTGCTTTTCCAGCGCAGCGTTCATCAGCGGCTCGACTTTCATCATGCCGGCAATGGCGGCATCCGGATCGGCGGCACTTTCGATCAGCGCGCGGTTGAGCGCCCTCACCAGGCCCGCAACCGCTTTCGGCTTTTCAGCCAGCAGCTTCGGCGACACCATGACGCCATTGGAATAGAGATCGACGCCGAGATCGGAGAAATAGAACCAGCGGATGTCCTTGTCCGGATCCACCTTCATGCCGATGAGATTGATGTAGCTGGTGACGCTGAAAATCGCGGAAACGTCGACCTGTCCGGTCATCAGCATCTGCTCTTGCAGATTGGGCGCCATATTGGTGATCGAAACCTTCGAGGCATCGACGCCGTTGAGCTTGGCAAGCGCCGGAAAAAGCTGGCCGGTGGCGCCGCCAGGGGGCGTCCCGAGCGATTTGCCTTCCATGTCTTTGAGCGTCTTGATCGGACTGCTGTTCTTGACGATCAAGGCGAAGGGAGCCGTGTTGTAGAGCATATAGACCATTTTCGGCTGGTCGCCGGGCTTGGTCCCCGCATATTGGATGATGGCGTTCACATCGCCGAGGCCGGCGTCGTAAGTGCCGGACACGATGCGCGTCACGGTCGCAGCCGAGCCGGTGCCCTGATCGATCTGGACATCAAGGCCTTCCTTGGCGAAATAGCCCTTGTCCGCTGCCCAGAAAACGAAGGCGTGGATACCCTGATATTTCCAGTCCAGAGTGAATCTGATCTTGGTCTTCTCCTGCGCGGCGGCGCCTGTTGCAGACAGAACAAGCCCGGCAAATAGTCCAATCACGTGACGTTTCGACAGCATGCAATGCTCCTTTGGCGATCCGGCAGTCAGCCGGCGTGGCGGAAAACAGTTTAAGTTCCAGGGTGTGTTGAGATTCACGTCAGACCGCGCCGAAAATGGTGGTTTTCGAGAACCGGAGCGGAGCGTACTTAAGTACGTGAGCACCGGAAGCGCAGAGAACCGGCATTTGCAGGCCGGTATCACGTGAATATCGGCACACCCTAGCCACCGGCGAACTCATCCTTGCGGCGCGCCCATCCGGTGACGCGGTTTTCGATGACGGCGAAGAGGACGTAGAGAGCGACGCCGAGCAGGGCGAGGATCAGCAGCCCGGCGAAGACCAGCGGCACGTCGAAATTGGCGCTGGCGATCATCATCAGATTGCCGATGCCGCGATTGGACGCCACCGTCTCGGCGATGACGGTGCCGACGAAGGCCTGGGTGATGGCGACCTTCAGGGAAGCGAAGAAATACGGCATCGTGCGCGGCAGGCCGACGTTGAGAAGCGTGTCGAGCTTGCTCGCCTTCAGGGCGCGCATCACGTCCTCGAGTTCGGGCTCCGTCGTCGCCAGGCCCGTCGCCACGTTCACGACGATGGGAAAGATGCACAGGATCATCGCCGTCAGCACCGCTGGAAAGAATCCGGCGCCGAACCACAGCACGAAGATGGGAACCACGGCGACCTTGGGAATGCTCGAAAAACCGATCAGCAGCGGATAGGCCACGTCATAGGCGAGCCGCGACGAACCGATCAGCGCGCCGATCGCGACGCCGCCGATGATGCCGAGGCCGAAACCGATGAGCGTGTTGACGAGGGTCGGGATCGCATGGGGCAGGATGGCGGGAAAGCGGGTGACGAGCGTGGTGATGATCTGGGATGGCCGCGGCAGGACGATGTCCTTGATGCCGAAGACGATGCAGGCCAGTTCCCAGACAACGAAAAAGCCGATGATGAGGGCGATCGAGGCAAGCTGGCGGCGCTTTTCCGTGCTCATGACTGGGCCTCGACGGTCGTTCGCGCGGAAACGATCAGCTCGCGAAGGTGCTGGGTCAGGGAAACGAATTCGGGATCGTAGGACATCGCCACCGTGCGCGGCCTGGCGAAGGGAACCACACTGTCATCGATGATCCGGCCGGGGCGGGCCGCCATCACGCAGATGCGGTTGGCGAGATAGGCGGCTTCCTTCAGGTCGTGCGTGACCAGCAGCACCGTCGGGCGGTGCGTCATCCACAGGTCCTGCATGATCGACCACAATTCTTCGCGGGTGAACTGGTCGAGCGCGCCGAACGGCTCGTCGAGCATCAGCAATTGCGGCTCGTGGATCAGCGCACGGCACAGCGAGGCGCGCTGCAGCATGCCGCCGGACAACTGCCAGGGATATTTGTCGCCGAAGCCGGCAAGCCCGACCTGCTTCAGCAGGGCTTCGATACGGTCGCGGAACTCGGTCTTGCGCTTGGCGCGGTAGTCCTGGCGGAACGGCGGCACGATCTTCAACGGCAGCATCACATTGTCGCGCAGGTTGAGCCAGGGCAGCAAAGTGGGATTCTGAAACGCCATGCCGACGCGCACCGGCTCGGCCCCGACTTCGCGCCCGGCGACGAACACATAGCCGCTGGAGGCTTCGATAAGCCCGGTGACGAGCTTCAGGATGGTCGACTTGCCGCAGCCGGACGGGCCGACAAGCGCGATGAAATCGCCCTTGTCGATCCGAAGATTGGTCTCGTCCAGCGCGCGCACCTCCCGCTCGCCGCGCCCGTAGGTATGAGTCACCTTGTCGAGCTGGACGTAGGATCTGTCGAGCGCGGCGTCGACCTGGACTGTCATGTTTTTGGCTCTTGTAAAATCGCGACCATGGTCTGGTCGGTGTTTTTGGGCGACGGCGTCGGCATTTGTTGAATGGAATGCACGGACTGTCCCCAGCCGCGCGCGTCTTCCATCAGCTTCCGGTCCTTCATCACGAACCGGCCGCGCACCAGCGTGTGCACCGGCAGGCCCGTCGTCCTGCGGCCGTTCCACGGCGTCGTCTTGGAGCGCGAGTGCAGCTTGTCGTCCTCGATCGTCCATTCATGGTCGAGATCGACGATGGCGATGTCGGCGTCGGCGCCCGGCGCCAGCGAGCCCTTGCGCGGATAAAGCCCCCAGACCCTGGCGGGGTTGAAGGCGCTCAGCCGCACATAGTCGGAAATGCTCATGCGGCCGGCCTTCACCTGCGAGAGCATCAGCGGCATCTGGGTTTCGACACCAGGAAAGCCGCAGTCGACGGTCCAGATGTCGTTGCGGGTCTTCTCCTCCGTCGAATGCGGCGCATGATCGGTGGCGATCAGGTCGATCGTTCCATCGGCGATCGCCGCCCACAGGGGTTCCTGATTTTCCTTCTCGCGCACCGGCGGATTGACGCGGATGCGGCCCGCCTGCTCGGCATAATCGTCGGCCGAAAGCATCAGATAATGCGGACAGGTCTCGCCGGTGATCTCGACGCCCCTGGCCTTGGCCTCCCGCAACGGCCGCAATTCGGCGGCCGACGAAATATGCAGGATATGAATGCGCGCACCGGTCCATTCCGACAGGAGCGCGGCCCGGCTCACGGCCTCAACAGCGACCACGGCCGGGCGGGCGGCGATATGAGCGAGCGGATCGATGCGGCCGAATTCGCGCAACCGTGTTTCACGCCGCTCCATGATGGAATTGGTCTCGGCATGCAGCGAAATGCGCTTCCCTGTCGGCGCCACAACTTCGAAGGCTTCCAGCATGGCGCCCGTGCTCGGCGATGGAATCTTGCCGAACGTATTGCCCATATAGAGTTTGAAGCCGATGACGCCGCCGGCGATCAGGTCCGGCACGTTGGCGATCGTGTCCTCGCCGAGCAGTCCGTAGAGGCCATAGTCGACATGGGCGGCCTCGCCGGCAATCTTGTGCTTTTCCGCCAGCACTTCCTTGGTGCCGACGGGCGGGATGGTATTGGGCATGTCGAAGACCGTGGTGACGCCGCCGTAGGCGGCCGCCGCCGTGCCGGTGCCGAAGTCTTCCTTGTGCGGATAGCCCGGATCGCGGAAATGCACATGGCAGTCGATGGCGCCCGGCAGGATATGCATGCCGTTGACGTCGAGCGTTTCTTTGGCGGGCGGCATGGCGGCCTCGTCGCCGATGGCGAGAACCTTGCCGTCCTTAACGGCCAGGCAGGCGTCGACGACGGTGTCCGGCGAGACGATTTTGCCGCCACGGATGAGAAGATCGGCTGTTATGGTCATATCGCGCTCCCTCACAACATCGCCCAGCCGCCGTCGACCGGCAGGTCGACACCGGTGATCTGGCGGGAAACATCGCTGGCGAGGAAAAGACAGGCGTTGGCAACGTCGGCATCGAGCGAGACACGCCGTAGCGCATAATCGGCGGCATGCCGCGTCATGGCTTCCTCAAGCGAGATGTTGAGGCGCTTGGCCATATCGGCGCAGACCTTGTCGCGGAAGCGCGGTCCGTCGACCATGCCCGGCGCCAGGTAGTTGACGTTGATATTGTGCTGGCCGACTTCGAGCGCGAAGCTCTTGGTGATGCCGCGCAGGCCCCATTTGGAGGCCGAATAGGCCATGCGGCCGGCCCGGCCGCGCATGCCGAAGGTGCCGCCCACATTGACGATCTTGCCGTATTGCTGCTCGATCATGGTCGGCAGCACTTCATGCATCGTGTGGAAGCAGCCGTTCATGTTGAGCGTGACGATGTCGTCGAATTCCTCCGGCGTCGTCTGGGCGCCGGTCTTGCCGATCGGACCCGAGCCGCCGGCGATGTTGACGAGGATGTCGATGCGGCCGCCGAAAGCGGCTTTGGCGGCAGCGACGGCGTTCTTGCACTGGGCCGGATCGGTGATATCGCAGGCAACGACGACAGCCTTGACGCCGAGCGCGCGGGCTTCCTCGGCGACGGGCTCGATGGCAGCGACATCGCGGCCGATCAGCACCAGGTTGCAGCCCTCTTCCGCAAAGGCCTTGGTCACCGTGGCGCCCATGCCCTTGGCCGGGCCTGTCACCAGGGCGATCCGTCCTTTGAGCTTCAAATCCATTGCCGTCTCCGCATGCTTTCAATCTGAGGCCAGGCTTCAGCCCGGTTCGGCACCGCAGGTCTTGAGGGCAATCGACATGCCAATCCGGCGGTGCGTGGCAAAACGATAGGCGAAATGAGTTCTCACATCTGCCGCTGATTTTTTGATAGAGTGGTGCCAAATTGGCATCACTCATCTTCGAGGCGACCGATGAAGCACCTGCGCATCCTGAGATACGTCGATGAGGTGGCGCGCAGCGGCTCGATCCGGAAGGCGGCGGAACTGCTCAACGTCACCGCGTCGGCGGTGAACCGCCGGATCATGGATCTGGAGGAGGAGTTGGGGGCGGAACTGTTCGAACGCCGGCCGCGCGGCGTCAGGCTGACCGCGGCGGGAGAAGTCTTCGTCAATTACCTGCGGGGCCAGAACGGCGACGTCGAGCGCATGAAGTCGCAATTGGAGGATTTGAAGGGCATGCGGCGCGGCACCGTGCGCATCGCCTGCAGCCAGGCCCTGGCGCTCGATTTCCTGCCGCGCGAGATCGGCGAATTCCGCAAGCAGCACCGCTATGTCGAATTCGACGTCAAGGTTCTCGATCATGAACAGTCGATCGCAGCACTCGCCGCCTATGAGGTTGATCTTGCTCTTGTGTTCCGGCCGCCGTTCCTCGCCAATTTCCAGCCGCTGATGACGGTGGAGCAGGATCTGGTGGCCGTCATGTCGTCGAAGCATCCGCTGGCGGCGCAGCGCACGGTCCGCCTGAGCGATTGCGCCGCTTACCCCGTCGCACTGCCCGATCTGTCGATCGGCGGTCGTCAGGTGCTTGAAGAGGCATGCAGCCGCAGCGGCATCGCCTTCAACATCGCGGCGGAATCCAACTCGTTCGAAATGCTGCGAGGGCTGGTGCTGCATGCCAATCTGGTTTCGTTCCAGATCCGCATCGGCACGCTGACAAACCGCAACAAGCTGGGCCTGGTCACCCGGCAGATCGACGGTCGCGACGTTCCGAAGTCGAACCTGATCCTCGGCCAGCTTCGCGCCCGCAACCTGCCGGTGCCGGCGGCCGTCTTCGCCGAGCGGCTGAAGCGCTCATTGGCGGCCTTCAAGACCGTGAAGGCTTGAGGCCGCATGCCGTGTCAACCAATGCCCGCTGCGCGCTATGGCATTCAAGCATCTCTGGCTGGCGTCCGATGCGCTGAATTGTTAGGTCTGGATCCCCGCCCGCGCCTGCGGCGCGTCGAGGATGACAACGGACCGCAGCCAACGTCATTCCCGACGCGCGCAGCGCGAGCGGGAAACCAGGCGTTGAAGCGGCATCAATGCCCGATGTCGTCAGCAAGTGTGCACTGAATCGTTGTCTGGAGCGGACTGGACGGATGACATGACAGGAAAGTCTCTCTTCGATCTCGCCGACGAACGCGGCGTCTTGCGAGTCTCGATCGCGGTCACCGTCCTCCTCGCCGTTTTCGGCATCGTTTTCGGTCTTCTGTCCCGCTCCTTCTCCATCATGTTCGACGGCGTCTACGCTCTGGTGGACGCGAGCATGAGCCTGCTGGCGCTCGTGGCGGTGAACCTGATCACCTCCTATGCCACCGCGACCAGGCTCTCCAGGCGCCTGCGCGAGCGCTTCACGTTTGGACTATGGCACCTTGAGCCGATGGTCCTCGGACTGAACGGAATGCTGCTGATCGGGGTTGCCTGTTACGCGCTCATCAACGCGGTCGGCAGTCTGATTGCAGGCGGCCACGATCTCGAGTTCGGCTTCGCGATCGTCTATGCGGTCGTCACCTTCGCCGCCTGCGTAACGATCGCCGTTGTCGAGACCCGCGCGAACAGGCTGATCGGCTCGGACTTCGTCAGGCTCGATATGCAGGGCTGGATCATGTCCGGCTGCATCACTGCGGCCTTGCTCGTGGCCTTCTGCACGGGCTACCTGGTGCAGGGCAGCGCATGGGAATGGATCTCGCCTTATATCGATCCGGCCGTTCTGGCGCTGGTCTGTCTCGTCATCATCCCGCTTCCGGTGTCCTCTGTCCGGCAGGCCTTGTCGGAGGTGCTGCTGGTCACGCCCGCCGACCTGATGGCGAGCGTCGAGGAGGTGGCCGGGGCAATCGTGAAAAAATATGGCTTCGAGTCCTACCGCGCCTATGTCGCCAAGGTTGGCCGTGCCAGGCAGATCGAGCTTTATTTCATCGTCCCGCCGGACATGCCCGCCCGCCGGATGGAAGACTGGGATGCCATTCGCGACGAAGTCGGCGAGGCCATCGGCGATGACAACCCCGATCGCTGGCTGACGGTCGTCTTCACCGGCGATCCCGAATGGGCGGAATAGCCGGCCGGCCAGCGAACACGTGTGCGCCCGCTGGCCAAAGTCTCAGCCCTTGAAGGCTGCCGCGGCTTTTTCCACCACGTCCGCCGGCGTCTTCACGATCGCATCAGAATAGCCCTGCACCACATCGCCCGGCGTCGGGTCGAGTTCGAGATTGCGCTTGGCGGCCATCTCTTTCATGGCCGGATCGGCGACCATCTTGTCGAACAGGCCGCGCAGATAGGCGATCCGCTCGTCCGGCAGGCCGGGAGGCGCCAGCAGCGCGCGGCCGATCATGGCGCCGGCGGAGGCGAATTCGATGACCTTCTTGGCAACAGGATCATCGACGAGTTCCTGCATCAGCGGCACGTTCGGCAATTCGTGATTGCGCTTCAACCCGGTCTGGATCACCGCGACGAGGTCGCCGTCCCTCAGCTTGCCGCTGTGCGTCACGCGCCAGGAATTCCAGGCGGAGGAGACGAGATCGATTTCGCCGCGTTCCAGCGCGATGGAATATTCGCCGGCGCCCGGATAGCCGCAGATCATCTTGAACTTGTAGCCGCCGAGTACCTTGAGCAGCGCAGGATATTGATAGGACTGCGCCGTCGTGCCCGTGCAGCCGACGATGGTTTCCTTCGTCTTCATGTCTTCGGGCGTCTTCGACGGCGAATTCCTGCGGCGCACGAAGGCGGTGTTCACCGGCGAGAAGGAGCCGATGTAGCGCATGTCCTGCACTTTCCATTTGCCGACCTCGGGATCGAGCACCTGGGTATTGGCGATGGTCTCGGGCAGCACCGCCAGCACGGTGCCGTCGCGCGGCGCCTGGTTGTAGAAATAGGCTGTGGCGATGAGACCGCCGCCGCCCGGCTTGTTCTCGACGATGACGGCTTTCGCCTGCGGCAGGTAGACCCGCAGCATGTCGGCTGCGAGGCGGGCATAGAAGTCATAGGAACCGCCGGGCGGATGCCCGACCATGACCCGCACGGTCTTGTCCTTGTAGAACTCGGCCGATTGCGCCTGCGCGCCACTGGCGGCGCCAAATGCGAGTGGAAGTGCAAGCGGAAGTGCGAACCATCCGGCACGTAGATGAGACATGGGTTTCCTCCAATGGCAGGCTGGCTGCCTGTTGTGTTCAGCCGTCACCAAGGACAGCGCGGGACTCAGCAAACAGTTCGTCCACGCTGAAGCGTCGCGGAATGATCTGCTGCTCGTAGGCGAGCTGGATCACCACCTCGAGCGAAGGCGTGATCCTGTCGTAGCCGAAAGGCCGCATATCGATGGCGCCTGCCTTGACGGGCGCCGCTTCGTTCGCCTCTTTGAAGAGGCGATACACCTCGCGGACGAGATCGGGCCGGAAGCGCAGCAGATCGCGCTTCACCACCAGCATGTGATTGATCGGCAGGTGGCCGGTCTTGTCGTACCAGGCGCGCCCCGCATTGGCTGCATCGGGAATGACGGGTTTGATCTTCGGATCGTCCGGCAGATCGTTGCCGAGAATGCCGGCATCGACCTGGCCCGACATCAGCATCGGCAGCAGTTTGGTGCCCGCCGGTGCGCGCGTGACGAAATCCGGCTCCTTGTATTCGGCAAGATGCGCGCTCTCGAAGATCGTCCAGTTGACGCTCTTGAGATCGAGCCCGTGTTCCTGCGACAGGATGTTGCGCACCCAGGCGCCGGTCGTCTGCGTATAGGCGCGCACGCCGACTCTCTTGCCGGCCAGCATGGCCGGAGTCATCTCCTTGTGGAAATCCGTGTTGTAGACGATGCAACCGTGCTGGAAGCGCGATGCCAGCACCACCGGCAGCAGGACCACCGGTTTCGCATAGGCATAGGCCTGCAGGAAGGTGAACACCGCCAGTTCGCTGACATCGAAGCGCTGCTGCTGCGCCATCGGCTTGAAGGCGTCGTGGATCGGTTCGATCTCATGAAACTCGAAATTGAATTCCGGCGATGTGAGCTTGCCGGAAAGAAGCGCTTCCGTTGTCGGATAGCGCTTCAGCGCGGTCGAAAGCGTGGGAATCGGATCGGCCATCGTCACACTCACTTCAGGACCGGATAGAGCCGCAGCGCCGTGCCGCTCAGGATATTGGTGCGGTCGGCCTCGGAGATCGGCGCCAGCACGTGCAGCGTTTCCTTGACGATGTTCGCCAGCGTGTCGTTGTGAGCGGGGAAGTTGGAGCCCCAGAGGATGTGGTCGGAGCCGAAGGTCGAGACCAGTTTCGGCATGAAGGTCTCCGGCGTCGCCTTGCCGGCCTGCATGTGCTCGACCGTGCGGCTCGTCAGCTTGAGATAGATGTTTTTGTAATCGGCCAACGCCCACACGCTTTCTGCCGCCGCATAGGGTGGTCCGTCGCTGATAACGGGGCGGGCGAGATGGTCGAGCAGGAAGTTCGTGCCGGGAAAGGCCTTCACGATTTTCAGCAGCAGCGGAATGCCCTCGGCCGTCATCTGCATGGCGACAGGCAGCTTCAATTTGCCCGCCTTCTCCCAGACCGGATAGGCGCGTTCGTCATCGAGCCATGTCTGCTGGCCCGGCATGGTCGAACCGGTGGTGAAGACCCGCAGGCCCGTCATGCCGCGCGAGACCCAATGGTCGATCTGTTCCAGCGCCTTCGGATCGAGCGGATCGATCGAGAAGACCCCGCTGAAGCGCTCCGGGAAGCGCGCGATAGATACGGCGAGGTAGGACGAGTCATGCCCGTAGGCGGTGGAAGCCTGCACCACCACGGCCTTGGCGATGCCGGCGGCATCCATCGCGGCGAGCAATTGTTCCGGTGTCGTCGGGCGTTCCGACGACCAGTCCGATTGCTTGCCGCCGAGCGGCGCCAGCGGATAGGCCCCGCGATCGGGCGAGACAACATGGCAATGGACATCGATGATGGTTGGGCTGTTTCCGGCCGCCATAATTCCTCCCTGCGGGACGTTGCGCGAGACGGCAATGCGCCTGCTGATGAACGAACTTTAGGCGGGCCGGGCACAGGCACCCCCATTCAATCAGCGCGGAGGGGTATAAATTTTTCCTGATTTTGATTAGATAGCCCCATGGAGGACGCTCTCGCTATCCCGAACTTTCGCCGCCTGCTCGCCTTCGATGCGGCGGCGCAGACCAATTCGTTGTCCCGCGCCGCGCAGATGCTGCGCCTGAGTCAGCCGGCACTCACCCATTCGATCGCGCAGCTCGAGGCGGACCTCAGCGAACGGCTGTTCGAGCGCAGCCCGGAGGGCGCCTTTCTCAACGAGGCCGGCCGCGTCTTTCACCGGCGCTCGACCCGCTTCTTCGAACAGATCAGACGGGCGCTTGCGGTTGCCGGGGGTCACGGCAGCGATGCGGCGGCGATCGATCTGCAGCTCTCGAAACTCGCCACCGCGCAGGTGCGCGGCCTCCTTGCCATCTGGCGCGCCGGCTCCTTCCGGTCCGCTGCCCGCACCCTCGGCATCGCCGCCGCCAGCCTGCAGCGCCCGGCGCGCGATCTCGAGCAGATCGTCGGCGTGCCGCTCTATCGCCGCTCCGCGCTGGGCCTCACCGTCAACGACACGGGCGCGGAACTGGCGCGGCGCCTGGCCCTCGCCATCGGCGAAATCCGCTCCGGCGCGGAAGAGATCGGCGCGGCATCGCAGGCGCGCGCCAGCCTGAGAGTCGGCGTCCTGGCCCTGGCGCCGCGCGTGCTTCTGGCAAAGGCGTCCGGCGCGGTGATGATGGAGGGCGGCATGCAGCGCATCGAAGTGGTCGAGGGGCCCTATGCGCAGATCGCGCACGACCTGAACGACGGCGCCCTCGATCTTGTCTTCGGGGCGCTGCGTGCGCCGCCGCCCTTCGCCGATCTGGTCGAGGAGGCGCTGTTTGAAGATCCTTATGCCATCGCCTGCCGGCATGGACATCCGCTCACAAAGCGGAGCGAGGTGGCGCCGTCAGCGCTGGCGCGCTTCGATTGGCTGCACCCCACCGCCGGCCTGCCGCGCCGCGATGTGCTCGATCAATTGACGGCCGCCTGGGGGCTCGCCGCAAAGGTGCAGTTCGAAACCACCTGCCTGACGACCATCACCGCGCTGCTCGCCTCGAGCG
>Ga0182744_1003236_pt1 | contig 12834 bp, 16 predicted proteins | sample eDN3rd30CKraftMG_FD_128525 | JGI IMG/M metagenome (GOLD analysis project Ga0182744, IMG submission 128525) | Enriched Miracle-Growth compost microbial communities from Emeryville, California, USA - eDNA 3rd pass 30_C Kraft MG (version 2) (version 2) ...
CCATCGCCCCTGGGGCGACCCCATCAACTGGCGTGATCCGGCCCTCGGCCTGCATTCACGGCCCGACACATTCGGCGGAGTTTCCGGGGAGCAATACGTTCACTTCCTGCTCCTCGACGGCTCGTCCCGAACCCTCAATACCAACATCGACCTGAAAGTGCTGAAAACCCTCGCCACCCCCGCCGGTGGTGAAGTCGTTCCGGAGTTTTAGCATTGTAATCGCAGCGAGAGTGCTTGATCGATATAGTGGTAAAATCGCTTTCTGTACGTTCAGTCCGACATGTTGGCGAAATTCGTCAAAAGCCCCCAAGTAGATGTGACCGAAGTAGACCGTAACGTGGAACACCTGCGAAGTAGACGCCATGCTTGACTCACCGTCCTACCCAACTATTTGAACAGCGAAATCAGGCCGATGATACTGGCTATTGAACCTATCAAGGCAATCAGAGCGAAACCCCAATGCTCTTGCAGGATACTTGTCAAGTAAGCGACCTCACTGCCGTAAATTTCAGATCGAGTCGCATTAGTTTTCAGTGTGCCATCATGAGCACGCTCCGCGAGGTTTGTAAGAATATCCACTTTGCGAAGGGTGGACTGATGAAGTTTCACGTATTGTTTATCGACAAACGCTTTGGCTTCTTCTTCACCCGTCAAAAAATCTTTATTGGTAATGTTATTCTTCTCGACAATTCGGGCCAGTCGCGGATGACCGATGTATCCAACACCGAACAGTCCCACTAGTAGTCGAGCAAGATCGGAAAGCTGATGGTCGGGAACTTCAAACACATCTTTTCCACCAAGCACCTTATATCGATGGGCAATTGCTGCGAATCCGTAATTCACATCTCGCATGTTCCAATGTAACCAAGTGCAAGTACGATTACGATCTACAAACTCATAGAATTCCTTGAGCATTTTTCTCTCGAGGTCGTCATAGCTCGATTCAATTTCATCTGGTTTAATCTTTTTGTCTCGCTCGGCAAGTTGATGAATGGAAAACGATACGGTTTGGCCAGAGCCAAGGTTTCTGACTGCAATGGAAGTGATCCTTGGTGATGATCCATCCGGACGCTCATAGAAACTTTCGCAAGAATAGTGGATGGCCAAGACGCTGTTTGGAGACTGAAACAATCTTGATAGGTCCGATTTCGCCGCATGTCTTCTCCTCGCCCGATTGCCTGCATCACGCCCAAACATGATCGTTCTCCCGCACTCCGCCAAACTCTTCGAGATTGAAATGTGATGAGAATAATATCTCGAAAACTGTCGTCAATTGCGTTTGAGGTCGTCAGTCATGCCAAATACAGCCCCGAATCATCCAAGGGCGCATCCGAGTCAGATAGCTCATCATTCGGGTAAGTGCATCGGTCCGACACATCGCAGCAGCTTCCCGTTTCACCGACTTTGTGTTGATGAGAGTGCGTTCACATCGGCGGATGAGGTGCCGAAGTCCATTCTGATGGTGAGTTCGGACTGAATCAGCCTGACCCTCCTGCGATTTCTCATGATTGTTGACAGGTTTCAGTCGACCAACGTAGAAGCGGGTACGTCCTCTTTCTCTTTGTGATGGCCTTCAAGTAGTCAAATTGCGATCTCCCCCTGAGAGGAAACACTGGCTGAGCCGGATCGAGTGGAGAAACAGCCATCAAGAGCGGGATCTCGAGGAATGTCCTGCCCTTCTGGATCGATGCTTCCTTTACGGATGGGGGCGAAGACCACGCCATGCAGCCGAGACTTCGTAGGCGGTTTTGCGGACGCGGTTGATTCCGCCCAGGGGACGATGGTCACTCATTGCATTCCAGACACTGAAGGAAAGTCCGTCACCCAGCCCCTGTGGGGTCGATTCCAGTTCTTGTCGCGGCACGAGCACATGCGCCACCGTCTGAAAGGGGGATTTGGCTTCGGGCCAGATCACGCTGGCGTCTTCGATCGGCATGGTCCTGGGGTTCGTCTGCAGTTGGACCTGGAACTCGAATGTCAGCGCCGTGGTACGTAAGGTCTCCGCCAGTGCAATTCGGAAAGCGTCCGTATGAGTTGCCAATTCCCGGAACAGGCGAAAGGAAGTAGCGGGGAGTCGAGAGAGCAGTCGTAAACGATACTTGACGATGAAGTTTCCGAACCGGATCGGAACCATGCTATAGTAGGTTTGACAAGCCGGGTGCCTGGGAATTTGCGTCAGGAGATTCGCGGTGGTCAGTATCTCTCGCCAGTGCCACTGCCGAGGATCCCAATTTCCACCGGTGAGTGTCTGGATCGCTGTCGTTGGCTGCAAACGTGCTCGCTGAATCCGCAGGTAATCTTTCACATTCCGGGCAATAAATGCAGGCTGATTGATCATGATGAAGTCCTGTACCGCATCGCCTGGAATTCCCTGGATCTTGATCGCCACCCCTCTGGCATCCGGAACAGCGTCCGGCTTCGGCCAAGGGCTGGAACTGGAGAATCGTAAGAGGGCAGAATAATGCCCCGCTTCTGCAAACAGGCTTTGTTGAAGCTGTTCCGGTAATCCCGGAAGGACCTGAAACTGTGCGAGGGGAGCGCCATGCGATTTGACATGGACGTCCCGCCGTTTCAGTCCGCTGGCTCTCTCATCCCTAGCAAGCAGTTCTCGCATGACAGCGATGACTTGCTGAATATCCTCTTCTTCATCCGGAGGAATCGTTTCCACGTCCGGAAAATAAGGAATGGGGTGGTTCAACGTGTCTCTCCCTGTCATGACAGCCCCTGACAGCCCCTGACAGCCCCTGACAGCCGCGCAGCACAGCGAACAGCAAGAGACTTAATACGATCGAGAGCAGGATCGACCCCAGACATCCCAGCCGATTGGAATAAAATGCGAACATGGACTCCTCCCCTGCTGCTTCATCGAGGAAAGCGTTTCATTTTCGTCCGACCTCCCGGTCCTGAAAAGCAGGCTTCTTCTGCCGTCCGATTCATTGTACAGCACATCGCAGACCCAATGATCCCGATTCTGAAAATCGAATCGGCAGGCAATCCCGCAGAACGGTGAAGGGATTCCTACGGGGATCTTCGTAAAGTACATTTTCGTGCGAGCCAACGCTTTCAGCCCGGTCAGGAGATGATGATCAACATGTGGGCCGACATCCCTCTCAGGTAACGAACGTGAAGCGATCCAGGGAACGCGAGTGCAATGGCGTCTCTCTGAGATGGCCTGGCGCATGCCTACTGTCGGATGCTCAAGCCGCCGATCAGAGCGGGATCTCGATGATCACCTCCTTGGGCTTCTGAGTCCCACGGCGACTGCCGGTCGGGAATCCAGAGGACCGTGCAGTAAACCTGATTGCCAGAAGCGTTCTTCAGGTTCAATTCCAGTACGGAAACGTCTCTGATCCAAACCCTCATCGTCATGGAAATTTTCGAAGAAGTGCGGATATTCACGTGAACCTGCTTGCTCTCCTTCGACTCCATCTCGCCGTATTCGAGGAGGACAAGAGGGGTTGGACGGCTTTCCGGGTCAGCGCTCTTGCGAATGTGAATGGTTTCGTTTGTGGGGATTGCATGCGAGAAGACATGGCTCAAGTGATCGTCGAGCGGCCACGGCATGGCTCCCGGATGCCGTCGCGCAAGAAGGGTTACCGGAAGTTCACCCAGTCCGTTCCACTGGAAGATCAGCCACGCCGGGAACCAATGCTGGGGCACTGGCGGGGCCTGTGGAAATCACTGAACGAACATCTCGGCCCGATGAGACGGTTCCTGCGGTCCAACATCGGACGCCCCTGGAACAAAGTTCACCAGGCGCTCTGTGAACATGTCTCGTTCAACAACGCTGTACAGGCACACGTTCTGAGCCATATTGATCAGTACGTTCATCGGCATGTCGAGGTCATTGACTCCTCACACGTCCACCTGAAGTTGCCGCGCTGGTACTACGGCCACCGGCTTCAGCAAGGAGAGATGTACATTTGCCCTTGTACCGGACTGCTCAAAGCTGTCCGGTCGGACAAGCGGAAGCAACCGCCGACAAAGGTCCCAAATGGGCCGACACAGCAATCTCTCTGGCATGACGGCATCTGGTGGGATGTTCAGCTGCGAAAGCTGCCGGATGATCCAGGAGAACTTTGGGATGTCTGGCTGGAACGAAATGTCGCTGAGTTGACGCAAAAAGACCTTATCGTCGCCTACGGAGGACAGCTGTTCGCTGTCTCCAAGCGGCCATTGACCCGAGCGGAGACGAAACAGCTTTATCGACAACTGCGTCAGCAACGTCGGTCACAATAAGAAAACTCCCTGACTGGCTGATGGACTCCATAAAGGGATCAGGGATCAACCAGGAGATGGATTGGTTGATCCGGATCGCAGCAACCGACCTCTTGCTGGACCGCTTCGTCAGTTCGCGTCCACTGGGCTATGGGGCGTCCGTCGCGACGCCACCAGGATCCAGCTTGGTCCTGTGGCCAGCCGGCGGGTGAGTCTTCCCAGGTCTCCTGTCGGCCATAGGGAGTTAGATCGAGCAACTGCAGCGTGGGCAGCATGGCTTCAATCCCCCGCCACTTCGTTTCATAGGTTTGAAAGACCTCCTCCCCCACTCGCAGGTAACAGCGGAGGTCACCGCCGTCCCGGGTCGCCAGACCGCTTCCGGAATCGGCGGTGGAGTACCAGGGTGCCGTCCAGCCCATGAAGTCCCGGTAGGCAAGGATCTCATTCAACGGACCGCTGCTGAAAACGGCGTATTGCACGTCGCGGGCAGCCAGATAAGCACGGACGGCGGAGTTCATTGCCACCTGGCTGTGGGTGCAGCCTTCGCACTGTTTGTGATGCGGCGCTCCCTTGTTCCACATGAAGTGATAGACGAGCAGCATCCGCCGGCCTTCGAACACATCATGCAGAGAGACCGGGCCATTCGGGCCTGTCACCATGACTGGTTCGATGGGCGTCATCGGCAGCCGCCGCCGCTCTGCGGCCAGTTCATCGCCGGCACGGGTGTGTGCCTTCTCGCGGACCAGCAGTTCGGCTCGAGCCTGTTCCCATTCCTCACGGCTGACGATTCTGGGTGACGCTGGTTCTGTCATGGCGATCTCTCCTGCTTAACAAAAATTCATTTACGTAACCCAATCACGGGATGACGAATATCAACCGCGGAAGGCTGCTTCAATGGCAGCGATGTCGATCTTCGTCATCTGCATCATCGCCTCGAACGCCCGCTGCGCAGCGGCGGCATCCGGGCCTGCGATTGCTTTCATCAGAATCTGCGGCGTGATCTGCCAGGAGATCCCCCACTTATCCTTGCACCATCCACAGGCACTCTCCTGTCCGCCATTGCTGATGAGGGCATTCCAGTAGCGATCGGTTTCCTCCTGGTCAGCGGTGGAGACCTGAAACGAGAAGGCTTCGTTGTGCTGGAATGCGGGACCTCCGTTGAGGCCGAGACAGGGAATCCCCATCACGGTGAATTCAACCGTCAACACATCCCCTTTCTTTCCGGAGGGAAAATCCCCCGGTGCGCGATGTACCGCCCCCATGGAAGAATCAGGGAAGGTCTCCGCATAAAACCGCGCCGCCTCCTCCGCGTCGCCGTTGTACCAAAGGCAGACCGTGTTCTTTGCTGGTGTCGCCATCATGATTTCTCCCAAGGATTGAGCCACAAAAATCCCGATGACATTGGTTCGGTCAACTTCGCAGGCTCGCGCCGTGAATAACGTACTTCCTGCGCCATTCCTCACTGCGTCATTGTACAAGGTATCGCGATCTTGATGATTCTGAAGATCAAATGGGCAGACAGTTCGGAGGGAATGGTGAGGGCATTCCTGCAGGAAGATTCGTAAGTCTTTGAGAGGATTCGAAGTACCATTCCGACGTATCCGAACTGGCAAATCGATAACGAAACTGGCATTGTTACGTGCGACATCACTTTCCGCTGCCGGCGTAGTCGTCTCGAATGGCAGTCAGTCCCTCTCGCAACGTGGTGACTCGAAAATCCGGGAAACGACACTTGAACTTGTCGGAGACAAAGATGTTGTCACCCGCATAGCGCGGCAGCAATTCCGCGACTTCGCGCGCCTGCCTGTTTACGAGTCCGGCCAGCCTGAGTTGCCATCGCTTCAAGACCTTGTAGTGGCCTGGGACGCCGAAGATTTCCGCTGCTAGTTCGATGAATTGGCGATAGGTCAGACGGTTGTCGTCGCAGGGAAGATGCCAGGTCTGGCCGTAGGCGTCGGGCGTGTTGCCAAGCAGCGCCATCGCTCGGCTTGCATCCGGCGTATAGATTAAGCTCCGCAGGGTGTTGTCTCTCAGGAACACCTGGGCCGTTTTCCTGGTCTGCAGATTCTCGATGACCATCGAGTTGGTGATACTCTGGGTTTTCCCCGGTCCGTAGAATTCCGGCGCGCGGCAGATCAGGGCCTGGACGCGGCCATTTTTCATCGCCGCCAGCAGTTGATGGGCAATGACTGCTCGGACTTTCCCTTTTTCTCCGTTCGGTGAGAACTCCGTCTCCTCTGTCTGTGGTTGACTCGTCTGAGGGTACATGTAGGTGTTGTCGAAGAACACCAGCTTGGCACCGTGTGTCGCACAGGCATTGATCGTATTCCGTATGAGGATCGGCCATTGCTCCACCCAGAGTCGTGTGTCCATGGGCAGGCCCACGGTGAGGTACACAATCTCTGATCCTGCGACGGCCCGCAGAGTTTGTGCGGCGTCGAGCAGGTTCGCACTGAGCAGCTGGTCCGTTTCATTCACCTGTTGCGGGTGACGGCTGACCAGTCGAATATCGCTCGTAAAGTCGCGTTTCAGGTGCACCGCCAGTTCGTGTCCGATCTGCCCGCTGGCTCCCAGGATCGTTTGCATACGCTCCTGTTTCCTTAATCGGGCGGATTGCTGAGCTGAAATGACCGGTGAGATCGGAACGGCCCTTTCCTGTCACCAAGAGAGAGCGCCCTGATGACCAAACGCATTTTCCAATCGGTTAAATTTCGATCGTGAAGTGATCGCTGTCTGTTTCGATTTCAATCTGATTGCTGCGAATAAAACGATCAAACTCTCCCAGCAGGCGCTGGGGTGAAATCTCCTGCAGATGTTCTCCAAACAGGAAACGCAGGATCTTTGATCTGTTCTCGATCGAGTCAGGAAAGTAGAGGCGATAGCTGGCTTTGGATTTCTGGAATGGGATTTCCTGTCTGGTCAGAAAGGTTTCGACATCTTCGGAGACGTGGTATGGAACGGGTCGACCTAACAGCTCAAAGCCGGTTTTCCAGAACTGGATGAGCGCATTGTCCCATCCGGCAATCGCCAGCAACAGTTTCCCGTCCGGCTTGAGAAGAGCGACCAATTGCCGTAGCGTCGAATCGAGATCATCGACGTAATACAGAACGTGATTCGAGAGCACCAATTCAAACTGTCGCGCTGAAACGGACGGCAGAGTTGCCAGAATCTCGATGGGGAACTCACTGAAGGGAGCCAATCTTCGTGCAGCTTCTTCTCGCTGGTGCAGGACCGGTTCGATGAGCGTCAGCTGCAGCTGTTCCGGAGACCAGTTCAAGGCTGAGAGCAACTGCTGTGTGAAATCTCCGGTGCCGCAACCGAAATCAAGCAGTCGAATTGATTCCCGCCCCTCAACGAACCCTGCCAGTTGGCGAGCATATTCAGCCACATCGCTTTCGGCTTCCGTGGCATGAGCCATGAAGAATGAGTAATCGGTTTCGATCGGGCCGAAATCTTTTGCCGCCACAGGGAGATCCCTTCTGTCATTCTCGTTCAAGATGAGCCGCCTTTATGGACTCGGATTTTCGTCGGATCGGCGAAAGAGCCCGCTGCCCCGCATCAACAGCCCAGAGCCGAACTTGTCTTTGATCTGATCTGCGACGGTATCCAGCTGTCCCCGTTTTTGATGTTCTTCGTGATCAAACAGGCTGAGCTGCCGCGGCTGCCGGCGGCTTTCGAGGCTGCTGACTCCCATCCCCAGCAGCCGGATGCCGTGATGTCTTTGAGGGAGACTCTGCTGAAGTAATGTGGACGCTGCCTGCCACAGTTCATCGGTGCTGTTCGTCGATTGGGAGAGTGTGTGGGAGCGGGTGACTGTGCGAAAATCGGCGAAGCGGAGCTTGAGCTGGACCGTTCGTCCCCGCAGTTCAGAGCGACGCAATCGCCGGGCGACTTGTTCCGTCAGTTCCTGCAGCCAGGACTGAAGGATTTCTGATTCGTGAATGTCCGTGGAAAATGTCGTCTCATGCGAGATTGATTTCGCTTCCCGATCCGGAACGACGGGACGATCATCCCGACCGTGGGCCAGTTCCCAGAACCGTTCACCGACTTGCCCGAATTGCTTGGAAAGTGCTTCCCGATCCAGACGCCAGACATCGCCGATCGTCTGGACACCCATCTTTTGAAACACCTGATTCGTGGCTTTCCCGACACCCCAGAGACGTCCAATCGGGAGCGGATCGAGAAACTGCTGAATCTCGTTAGCCTCAACAACGACGAGGGCATCCGGCTTCTTCAAATCACTGGCAATCTTCGCCAGAAACTTGTTCGGTGCGACACCGACCGAAGCGACCAGTTTCGATTCCTGCCAGATGTCCTGCTTGATTTTGACGGCGATCTCCCGGGCGGAACCGAAGAGGGGCTTCGATCCAGTGACGTCCAGAAACGCTTCATCCAGGGAAAGCGGTTCCACCAGCGGCGTGTAGCGGAACAGAATCTCCCGAATCTGCTCGGAGATTCCCGCGTAGTAACTCATCCGGACTGGCAGCACGATCGCCTGAGGACACAACCGCAACGCTGTACTCGTCGGCATGGCGCTGTGAACGCCGAACTTGCGAACGACATAGTTGGCAGCTGCCACGACCCCTCGCCGGTCCGGCGTCCCTCCGACAATGAGCGGCTTCCCCACCAGTTCCGGCCGGTCCCGCTCCTCAACCGAGGCATAGAACGCATCCATGTCGACATGCAGGATCATGTGCGTTTCTGAACTCCAGTAAAGTGACCGAGACGCCGACAAACTTGTCAATCAGGTTGACATCGCGACTGCCTCTCGGACGCGGGGCACATTCGCCATTATCCCCCTCATCGCTTCTCCACCAGGCAAGACCAGCCGAGAAAACGAACCGGAACACCGGGGGCTTCATCAAACCGGAATTCGTGCAAGTCCAGGATCTGAAACGCCAGGCCGAGTTCATCGCGAATCTGTTCTTCGGTCACAACTGGCGGCCCCGGATCATGAGGCTCCTTTGCATTTCCAGCCAGAATCAAACCGCGAGCGCCCGGCGCCAGGAATTGTGCCACAGCGGGAGCGTATTGATCCGGGGCGCTGCGACGAACCGCATGGTAACACCCCCGATCGAAAAAGAACCCGAACGGTTCCCCCAGGTCAGGCAACTGCAGCACATCGGCGACCAGGAACCTCCCTTTGACTCCAGCATCATGAGCCCGCTGTTCTGCCCGCTCAATGGCCAGCGGAGCCAGATCGACACCGGTGACGTCAAAGCCCTGCCGGGCCAGCCAGACACTATTGGTTCCCGTTCCACAGCCAATGTCGAGCGCGCGACACGGCGGGATGGCGTACTGACTCAAAACGCTCTGCAGTTCCGACGAAGGCCGCCCCGTGTCCCAGGGCAGGTTCCCTTCCCGGTAGCGCTCATTCCAGTCACTGGCCTCAGCCATGGTCCTGGCTCCTCAAGTCGTCAAACTCTTCGCGAAATCGTAAATCGACGGACAGTTCCTGCCTCGTCTTTTCGCGTTTGGGATATTTGTCGCTGTGACAGCCACCACAGCGGGCCTGCCCGCAATCGAAAGCGTGTTTCTTGCGGAAGCGCCCCTTCTGCATGTCCTGAACGCGGTCGAGTTGGTATGGATCTCTGCCAACTTCGCCACTTCCAAAGCTGTTCATCCAAACCTGGCGCAGATAATGCTTCTTCCACTCCAGTGCAGTCCGTGGAGCGTCTTCGTGCCATCGTTTCATTCGTGCCTCGCATGGTTGATCGCGTTCCCTGCGAGGCGGCCATGCTCGGCCTCCACCCCGCAGGGAATCGCATGATCTCCATGCTTCGACAAGTCATTGCTCTCATCTCCTGCTCTCCTCTGTTAGATGTAAGGGTCACTGCTGCCAGCCGTTGACCATTCTTTTTGTTTCGGTGAGTTTGGTTTCTGTTCCATCGACCGCATGATGCCAGAGTTCAAAGCGAGCTTTATAGGCGTGGCTCCAATCTCCCTCGTAAATCGTGATTTCCGATCCGTAGCGGAAGAAGCTCTTGCCATCTTCTGACCATCCGATGTAACGGATGGATCTCCCGGTCATCCGATTCTCTGATAGCCGCTTCCCAGACTTGGATTCGAAAACCTTGAGATAGGCGTATCCGGGGCCAGTGGGATTGACCGCTGCATCGACGAGATAGATTCCCGGTTGAATTCCATCCGTTACAGAGAGTGCAGGTCCTGTCGGAAGCGATTTGGGATATCTTTGAGCAACCGGCATCACACCAGTCTTGCTGATCTGTTCGCGATGGAGTTGGACCTCCCGTAATTCTGCACAGACATCGTCGAACGCGGTTTGAGTCCATTTTGCTCTGTTGAAAGGACATTGACCTGTTGCAATTGACCTAACGCCGCAGGGCGTAGGCCAGGACTCGGAGAGCGGCTTCGACGAACAGGCTGCGTTCCTTTCTGGCCGAGAGTGTCGATCCTGTGGTCCGCTTCAGCCCGCTCATGAACGATTCCACCAGCCACCGCCTGCCGTAGCCCTTTTCCTGGAGCGTTTCCGCTGTCATCTCGGATCGATACTTCCCGTTGAGCCCGCCATCCGTCCGGTGCACAGCAGGCTTGATCACACTCTCGACCTGCCAGTCCTCCCGACAGAAGCGGTGGACCCATTCGGCATCATATCCCGCATCGGCAAACAGCGTCTTCGGCTGGGAGCTGGTGGCCGCTTTGGCCAGAACTTCAGGGGCCTCCACCTTGTCGTTGCACGGCCCCCAACTGACGGCCAGCCCGCTGGGAATCAAAGAACCTGCCAGCACACACACCGAGAGCTTCACGTACTTCGTCCGCTGTTTTCCGCTGCGGGACTGGAAGTGAGCACTCGCTGAAGTGGTTTCCATGCCGGTCGAATCGATGGCTGCTTCCTCAGCGTCCAGGGCAAACTTCTGCACCAGTTCATGCAACATCACGTCCACAATCTCCAGGACGCTGGAGCGGTCGGCGAATTTCTTGAGAGTCGAGTAGTGCGGCAGGGCATTCAGGCCGATCCGCTGCTGCAATGCGTCCGAGACTTCCAGGACTTCAATCACGCCTCGATAGGTCGTCTTCAGGTAGGCCCGCAGAATCAGACAGGTCAGCAACTGCTCCTGCGTGAACTTCCTGGGACTCTTGGAATGCGAGTATGGCGAGACGTACTTGCGCCCGATCCGTATCGAAAGAGAAGTGACTTCGAGGAGAATGTTCGTCCGTGATGTCTGGCTCATGCAGAGCGTTGTAGCGCCAGCGAATCACCGCTTCAAGAGATGTTTTCAACAGGGCAAGTCCATTTCCGCTCCAGGATCGGGGCCTGGTCATAAATCTCCAGGTTGACGGTAGGACCGCTGATGATGGTATAGGAGGAATGTCCCGGAGTTCCGAATGAATTGCTTTCTACGATGACGGAGACATCTTTCGTACCGGGGACCACTCTTGTGATGTTTCCACGCTCTCGACCAAATCCATAAGGTCGGTCAAAGGCCAGAATCACCCGTGTCTGTCGCAACTCCTCCTGATCATATGTGCTGTAAAATCCATTCAACGTCGTCTCATATTTGCCTTCCATCTGCTCCAGCCGCACAGCGTATTTCAGTCCACGTTCCTCTCGAATTTCCCAGCGAGGATTGCCGGCCAAATATCGAAAGAGCACATCCCGCAGTTCGCCGTCATAGTTCGCGAGAATGTCATCCGCACAGGTGATGTGCGATTCGGCTGGAAGACTGAGTGTCCTCTCTTCAGCAGACTGGAGAGGACATCCGGGGAAAAATACTAAAACCAATAGAAGAAGGATGACTTGTTGCCGATTCACTCTGCCCTCTCAAGAAAATAGAACTGATTTCTCATCGCATTCTATCGGCATCATCCTCCGGATGTCAGGAGAATGAGCGAGACATCAGACTTTCTTACCCTGCCCGGAAACTGCGTTCATGGCCAGATTTCGCCGTCAGAAATGTCGCGAACCATTCTGGGGAGTGTGTGTCCGGGGTATCGAAGGGCTTTCACTTTGGCGACGGCCAAGGACATTCAGGCTGGTTTTCCCTCGGAGGTGTCATCATGAATTCTCATCCCACCTTCTCTGCAACTCTGAGCCTGTCACGCTGCTGAGCAGATTCTGCCTGCGTTTTCGCATCGCGGATGTTCTCTCATCAGGTTCAGGCTCACTCTCTCTGCTTGCCGGCTGGCAACTGTGCAGCGCCGATCGCTGTCTGCGCTGATTTCTTCCTGAAACCGATGAGAGAAATTCAGGAGGTTCCGTCAAAACCTTTTAAGGATAGTAAATAGGCAAGCCAGTTGAACCCAACCGAGGAACATGGAACCAAGGCGGTCTTTGCGAACCGTCACCCGTCCATAGTTCTGCAGCCAGGCGTTAGTCCGTTCGATTTTCCAACGATGTTTGATGCGACGTAATTTCCGTCCGTCTTGTGTGGGAGGTTTCACCCGATTGCGGCGATGGCGACAAATCAACTCGACTCCCCTGACGGCCAGTCGTTCCCGCAATGGGTCGCTATCGGCAGCACCGTCGTACAACAGCCGAGTCTGCTCCGGCAGGGGGACCACCGAAGTCTCCAGGAGACGTTCAATATGCTTGACTTCACTTTGGTTGGCAGCGGTGATCAAGACTCCCAGCGGAGTCCGATAGCCGTACATAAG